>Ga0114939_10002486_pt1 | contig 13595 bp, 14 predicted proteins | sample AshMeaCrysSpring_FD_87196 | JGI IMG/M metagenome (GOLD analysis project Ga0114939, IMG submission 87196) | Groundwater microbial communities from Big Spring, Nevada to study Microbial Dark Matter (Phase II) - Ash Meadows Crystal Spring | ecosystem: Environmental > Aquatic > Deep subsurface >... | reverse complement strand
TGGGCCTGGCCTTCGAGCGCGTGATCGTGCGCCCGGTCTACGGCCTGCACCTGAAGCAGATCCTGATCACGATGGGCGGCATGATCGTCGGCGAGGAGCTGATCAAGGTCATCTGGGGCCCGCTGCAGATCCCGCTGCCGCTGCCGACCGCGCTGCGCGGCAGCTTCGTCGTCGGCGACGCGTCGATCGAGAAGTACCGCGTGCTGGCGGTGGCCATCGGATTGGTGGTGTTCGCGCTGCTGCTGTACGCGCTGAACCGCACCAAGGTCGGCCTGCTGATCCGCGCCGGCGTGCAGGACCGCGAGATGGTGGAAAGCCTGGGCTACCGCATCCGGCGCCTGTTCGTCGGCGTGTTCGTCGCCGGCAGCGCGCTGGCCGGCCTGGGTGGCGTGATGTGGGGGCTGTACCAGCAGAGCGTGGTGCCGCAGATCGGCGCGCAGGTCAACGTGCTGATCTTCATCGTCATCATCATCGGTGGGCTGGGCTCCACCTTCGGCTGCTTCGTCGGTGCGCTGCTGGTCGGGCTGATGGCCAACTACACCGGCTACCTGGCGCCGAAGGTGGCGCTGTTCTCCAACATCGGGTTGATGGTGGCCATCCTGCTGTGGCGGCCGCAGGGCCTGTATCCGGTGACGAATCGGTGAGCGCGATGACTGGTTTCGATCATCCGCACTCGACCCCCATGCCGGCTTTGTGGGCGTGCCGTGCACCGCGGCGATCCAAACTCGCTTTCCACGGTTGGCGCGCTTACGACGTTGGAAGTGCACCGGCCGGGCCGACGATGGGGAGGCCGACGGAGCGCATACGAATTTGGCTAAGCGGAGTCGGCCTCCCCATTGGCGACCCCATGCGCCGCCGTTGGACGGCGTGCCGGAGAGCTTTGCCATGCTGAACCGCCTGCTCTCCCACGACCTGCCGCGCAGCCGCTGGCTGGCGCTCGCGCTGATCCTAGTCACCTTGGCGCTGGCCTTCGCGCCCTTCCTGTTCCCCGGCAGCAAGGCGCTGGGCGTGGCCGCGAAGATGCTCGTCTTCGTCCTGCTCGTGGCCAGCTACGACCTGCTGCTCGGCTACACCGGCATCGTCAGCTTCGCGCACACCATGTTCTTCGGCATCGGCGCCTACGGCATCGCCATTGCCAGCACGCGGCTGGGCGAAGGCTTCGTCGCGCTGTTCACCGGCCTGGGCGTCGCGCTGGGCTTGTCGCTGGCGCTGTCGCTGGTGATCGGCCTGTTCAGCCTGCGCGTCAAGGCGATCTTCTACGCGATGATCACTCTCGCCGTGGCCGCGGCCTTCCAGACGCTGGCCTCGCAGCTCTCCGACATCACCGGCGGCGAGGACGGACTCACGTTCAAGAACCCGACGCTTTTCAGCCCGTCCTTCGAGCCCTTCGAGAGCGAGGTCTTCGGCGTGCTGCTCGACGGCAAGGTGTTCAGCTACTACCTGCTGTTCGTGGTGGTGGCGCTGCTGTTCCTGCTGCTGCTGCGCGTCGTCAACAGCCCCTTCGGCCGCGTGCTGCAGGCGATCCGCGAGAACGACTTCCGCGCCGAGGCCATCGGCTACCGCACCGTCGTCTATCGCACGCTGAGCAACGTGCTATCGGCCTTGTTTGCCACGGTGGCGGGGGCGCTTCTGGCGATCTGGCTGCGCTACACCGGCCCCGACACCACGCTGAGCTTCGAGATCATGCTCGACATCCTGCTGATCGTCGTCATCGGCGGCATGGGCACGATGTACGGCGCGGTGATCGGCTCGGTGCTCTTCGTCTTCGCGCAGAACTACCTGCAGGACCTGCTGAAGCTCGGTGCCAGCGCGCTGGAAGGCGTGCCGGTGCTGACCGCCCTGGTGTCGCCCGACCGCTGGCTGCTATGGCTGGGCGTGCTGTTCGTGCTGTCGGTCTACTACTTCCCGACCGGTGTCGTCGGACGCCTTCGTCTCGCTGCCATGCGCAAATGACCATGAGCTTCTCTTCCAGGTACCTTGGCTGTCTCGGCCGCGAACTGCACTACACCGAGTGGGGCGCGTCGCACCACGAGGTGGTGATCGCGTGGCACGGCCTGGCGCGCACCGGTCGCGACATGGACGACATCGCCGAGCACCTGGCGCAGCGCTATCGCGTGATCTGCCCTGACACCATCGGCCGCGGCCTGAGCCAGTGGAGTCCGCTGCCGGAGCAGGAGTACTGCCTCGCCTTCTACGCACAGCAGGCCGCCGCGCTCGTGGACCACCTGCGCCTGGAGCAGGTGCACTGGCTCGGCACCTCGATGGGCGGCGCCATCGGCCTGAAGGCGGCCGCCGGCCCGTTGCGCGGCCGCACCCGCCGCATGGTGCTGAACGACGTCGGCCCGCAGCTGGCCGACGCGGCGATCGAGCGCATCCGGACCTACGCCGGCAACCCGCCGGCGTTCGCCACGGTCACCGAACTCGAGCAGTACTTCCGCGGCGTCTACAAGCCCTATGGCGCGATGACCGACACGCAGTGGCGTCGGCTGACCGAGACCTCGACGCGACGGCTGCCCGACGGCCGCGTGACGCCGCACTACGACCCGGCGATGGTGATGCAGTTCACCCACCACGTGGACGACTACGCACTGTGGGAGGCCTGGGACTCGCTCGACCTTCCGGTGCTGTGCCTGCGTGGCGAGCATTCCGACCTGCTGCTGCCCGAGGTGGCCGATGCGATGCGCAATCGCGGGCCGCGTGCCGTGGTGGTCGAGATCGCCGGCTGCGGGCACGCGCCGACGCTGAACACGCCCGAGCAATACGCCCTGGTGGAGCGGTTTCTCGGAGCCTGAGGGCCACGCCCAGCCGTTTGTCGCGGATCCTGCTGCCGCTGTCGGCGTCCAGCGCAGGACTCGCGCTCTCAGGGATGGCCCAGACGTGACGAAGCCCCTCCGTCAGGGGCCTGCTGGTTGCAGATTCCGCGAAGGAATCTGGTCGGGGTGAGAGGATTCGAACCTCCGGCCTCTACGTCCCGAACGTAGCGCTCTACCAGGCTAAGCTACACCCCGATGCGGCCGCACGCTCAGGACGAGCGGTGCACCGACCGAACACATAATTCTAGCAGAGCATCCCGCGCCGGCGACGCAGGCAGCACCCGCAGGCAACTGCGGGCCTGGTCGGCCTCGAGCTGGGCCAGGTCCCGCGTGGCGTCCAGCGCGCCCGTGCGCTTCACCACATCGACGATCTGCGGAAGACCCTGCACCTCGCCGTGCTCGATGGCATGACGGATCAACTCCCGCTCGGCGACGGTGCCCCGTTCCATCGCGATCAGCAGCGGCAGCGTGGGCTTGCCTTCGCGCAGGTCATCGCCCACGTTCTTGCCCAGTGCGACCGGGTCGCCTTCGTAGTCCAGCAGGTCGTCGATCAACTGGAAGGCCGTGCCCAGCGAACGGCCATAGTCGGCGCAGCACTCTTCGACCTCCGCATCCACGCTGGCCAGCACCGCGCCGAGGCGCGCGCTGGCTTCGAACAGCTTGGCGGTCTTGAAGCGGATGACACGCAGGTAATCCGGCACCGACAGGTCGGCGTCGTGGATGTTCATCAGCTGCAGGACTTCACCCTCGGCGATGACGTTCGTGGCATCCGCCAGCACCTCCAGCACGCGCATGCGGTTCACCGACACCATCATCTGGAACGCACGCGAGTACAGGAAATCGCCGACCAGCACGCTGGCTGCATTGCCGAACATGGCGTTTGCCGTCTTCAGGCCGCGGCGCATCGACGACTCGTCGACGACGTCGTCGTGCAGCAACGTGGCCGTGTGGATGAACTCGACGATCGCCGCCAGCTCGTAGCGCTCCCGCCCTTCGAAGCCCAGCGCCTGCGCGAACAGCAGCACCAGCCGCGGGCGGATGCGCTTGCCGCCCGCGCCGATGATGTAGTTGGAGATCTGGTTGATCAGCGCGACATGCGAGGACAGGCGGTCGCGTATGGTCGCGTCCACTTCCCGCATCGCCGCTTCAAGCGGGTCGGCACGGGTTGCGGGGGTGGCCTGGATTTCGAGCACGGATCAAGCTGGGCAAAAGTGGCCGAATTATAGAAAGCACGCAGGAAGGACGGCTCCGGGGAGCCTGACGGCCGATTCGGACGGGTCTGCCGCGGCGTCGATCGAGCTTGGGCGGGTCCGATGGCTCCATTCGTTCGTTGTCTGTGCTAAACTTTCAAGCTTTTCCGCTGCGGGGTCGAACGGATGTGGTCCTCGCGTGAGCGAGGGATGCCCTGGCGGCGCAGGCAGATGCCAGGGGCGTTCAGCGGCGCAATGGGGGTGCGGGTGCTTCCAAGCATCCGGCCGACGGCGGGATCAACGAAAGGTCATGGGTATGTACGCGGTCATCAAAACCGGCGGCAAGCAATACAAGGTTGCGGCCGGGGAAAAGGTCAAGGTCGAGCAGATCGCCGCTGAAGTCGGGCAGGAAGTGGTGCTCGACAAGGTGCTTGCTCTCGGTCACGGGGCCGATCTGAAGGTGGGCGCCCCCTGGGTGGACGGCGCCAGCGTCAAGGCCACGGTGATTGCGCAAGGGCGCCACGACAAGGTGCGCATCTTCAAGATGCGCCGTCGCAAGCACTATCGCAAGCAAGGCGGCCACCGCCAGTCCTACACCGAACTGCAGATCAGTTCGGTCAACGCCTGATTGCCGCAAGCGGCCAACGAATCCTCGGGAGTCCTGAACCATGGCACAGAAGAAGGGCGGCGGTTCCACCCGCAACGGCCGCGACTCGAAGCCCAAGATGCTGGGCGTCAAGGCATACGGCGGGCAGGCCGTGTCGGCCGGCTCGATCATCGTTCGCCAGCGCGGCACCAAGTTCCATGCCGGCACCAACGTCGGCATGGGCCGCGACCACACGCTGTTTGCGCTCGTCGACGGTACCGTCGCCTTCGACGTCAAGGGCGCCCGGAACCGGCAGACCGTCGCGGTCAACCCGGCCTGAAGTCGCGCGGACCGAACCGAAGCCCCGGTTCGCCGGGGCTTCGCCGTTTTGGGGCCCTCGCGTCTGCCGGACCGGCCCGAGCGACCCTTGGATAACATCTGCGCCCGATGAAGTTCGTCGACGAAGCCACCATCGACGTTGCCGCCGGCAACGGCGGCGCCGGCTGTGCGAGCTTCCGGCGCGAGAAGTTCATTCCCTTCGGCGGGCCCGACGGGGGTGACGGCGGCCGGGGTGGCAGTGTCTGGGCCGTGGCCGATCGCAACCTCAACACGCTCATCGACTATCGCTATGCGCGTCGCCACGTGGCACGCAACGGCGAAGGCGGCCGAGGGTCCGACCAGTTCGGTGCCGCTGGCGAGGACATCGTGCTGCGCATGCCCGTGGGCACGATCATCACCGACGCGGAGACCGGCCAGGTCGTGGCGGAACTGATCGAGCCGGACCAGCCCAGGCTGCTCTGCAAAGGCGGCGATGGCGGCTTCGGCAACCTGCACTACAAGTCCAGCACCAACCGCGCGCCGCGCCAGAAGACCGCTGGCTGGCCGGGTGAGCAGAAGAAGCTCCGGCTCGAATTGCGCGTGCTGGCCGACGTCGGCCTGCTCGGCATGCCCAACGCGGGCAAGTCGACCTTGATTGCGGCGATTTCCAACGCCCGGCCGAAGATCGCCGACTACCCGTTCACCACGCTGCACCCCAACCTGGGCGTTGTGCGTGTGGCGCCGGAGCAGAGCTTCGTCGTGGCCGACGTGCCCGGGCTGATCGAGGGCGCATCGGAAGGCGCCGGTCTGGGCCATCGCTTCCTCAGGCACCTGCAGCGCACGCGGCTCTTGCTGCACATCGTCGACCTGGCGCCGCTCGACGATTCGGTCGATCCGGTGAAGGATGCGCGCGCCATCGTCGCCGAACTGAAGAAGTACGACCCGGCCCTGCATGCCAAGCCACGCTGGCTGGTGCTGAACAAGATCGACATGATCCCGGTCGAGGAGCGGGAGCGCCGGGTCCGCGAGTTCGTGCGCAGGCTGCGCTGGAAGGGCCCGGTGTTCCAGATCTCGGCCCTGGCCCGCGAAGGCCTGCAGCCCCTGCTGCGTGCGGTCTACGACCACGTGGCGCACTTCCAGAAGCCGCCGCCTGAGCCCGATCCGCGTTTCGACCCGGTGCACGGAGAGGCCGATGGCTGAGGTGCTGCGCCAGGCCCGGCGCATCGTCGTCAAGGTCGGCTCGAGCCTGGTCACCGACGAGGGGCGGGGCGTCGACGCGGCAGCCATCGGCAACTGGTGCCGGCAGCTGGCCGCGCTGGCCGGGCAGCGCCGCGAATTGGTGATGGTTTCCAGCGGCGCCATTGCCGAGGGCATGAAGCGTCTGGGCTGGGACGCGCGGCCGAAGGAGCTGCACGAGCAGCAGGCGGCTGCCGCGGTGGGCCAGATGGGCCTGGTGCAGATGTACGAGACCAAGCTGCGCGAGCACGGCCTGCGCAGCGCGCAGGTGCTGCTGACGCATGCCGACCTGGCCGACCGTGAGCGCTATCTCAATGCCCGATCGACGCTGCTGACGCTGCTGTCGCTGGGCGTGATCCCGGTGATCAACGAGAACGACACGGTGGTCAACGAGGAGATCAAGTTCGGCGACAACGACACGCTCGGTGCGCTCGTCGCCAACCTGGTGGAGGCCGACGCGCTGGTGATCCTGACCGACCAGCGCGGGCTGTACTCTGCCGATCCGCGCAGGGACGCGCAGGCGCGCTTCATCGACGAGGCGGTGGCCGGCGACCCGGCGCTGGAGCTGATGGCCGGCGGCGCCGGCTCGGCCATCGGCCGCGGCGGCATGCTGACCAAGGTGCTGGCGGCCAAGCGCGCCGCCGGCAGCGGCGCCAGCACCGTCATCGCCTGGGGGCGCGAGCCCGACGTGCTGCTGCGCCTGGCGGACGGCGAGTCGATCGGCAGCGCGCTGCTCGCGGCGACGCCGAAGCTCGCCGCGCGCAAGCAGTGGATGGTCGACCACCTGCAGCTGCGCGGCGCGGTGGTCGTCGATGGCGGCGCCGAGCAGAAGCTGCGCGACGAGGGCAAGAGCCTGCTGCCCATCGGCGTGGTCGAGGTGCACGGCGATTTCCGTCGCGGCGACGTCATCGCCGTGCGCAGCCGCTCCGGCGGGGAACTGGCCCGCGGCCTGGCCAACTACTCCAGCGCCGAGACGCGGCTCATCGCGCGCAAGCCGTCCACGCAGATCGAGGCGGCGCTGGGCTACGTCAACGAGCCCGAACTCATCCACCGCACGAACCTGGTGCTCAGCCAGGCCGAGCCCGGCTGATCCGCGCTCAGGGCTCGTCGGGCGTCGGGAGCACCGGACTTTCGGCAGCGGCGTCGGACGGCCGCGCAGCCGCGCCGCTCTCGCGGAGCGGGTCGTGATGGCTGTCGTCGAAGCGCTGCGTCCGCATGCCGGCGCGCAGGTAGCGGTTGTGGTGGTGCACGCGCGGCAGAAAGCGCGACAGCTCGGTCAGCGCCATCGCGTAGACGTCGCGCTTGAACTCGATGACCACGTCCAACGGCACCCAGTAGTCGTTCCAGCGCCAGGCGTCGAACTCCGGGTGATCGGTGGCGCGCAGGTTCATGTCGCTGTCGCGGCCGACCAGCCGCAGCAGGAACCAGATCTGCTTCTGCCCCCGGTAGTGCCCGCGCGCCTCCTTGCGGATGAAGTGGTCCGGCACCTCGTAGCGCAACCAGTCACGTGTGCGTGCCAGCACTTGCACGTGTTCAGGGCGCAGCCCCACCTCTTCGTGCAGCTCGCGGAACATCGCCTGCTCGGGCGTCTCTCCGTGCTTGATCCCGCCTTGCGGGAACTGCCACGAATGAGTGCGGAGCCGCTTGCCCCAGAAAACCTGGTTGCGCGAATTGAGCAGGATGACGCCGACGTTGGGCCTGAAGCCGTCACGGTCGAGCATAATCAAACCCCAATTTCTTGATTGAAATCATTATTGCACCGGCCGCAATCCCCGCGCGAGCCCTTGCTTTCCCGCACCCGGCTGCTTGGCCTGCGCTCGGCGCACCCGACGGGATGTGCATTGCACCGGTGCCGCCATCCCGATGAAAGCCAGCCAGTTCTTCGTTTCCACGCTGAAGGAAGCGCCCTCGGACGCCGAGGTCGTCAGCCACCGCCTGATGGTGCGCGCCGGCATGATCAAGCGCCTGGGCTCCGGCATCTACAGCTACATGCCGATGGGGCTGCGCGTGATCCGCAAGGTCGAGGCGATCATCCGCGAAGAGATGAACCGTGCCGGCGCCGTCGAGCTGCTGATGCCGGTGGTGCAGCCGGCCGAACTGTGGCAGGAGTCGGGCCGCTTCCAGGCCTACGGGCCGGAACTGCTGCGGGTGAAGGACCGCCATGAGCGCGATTTCGTGATCCAGCCGACCAGCGAGGAGGTCGTCACCGACATCGCCCGGCAGGAACTGCGCAGCTACAAGCAGTTGCCGAGAAATTTCTATCACATCCAGACCAAGTTCCGCGACGAGCGGCGGCCGCGCTTCGGCATCATGCGCGGACGCGAGTTCACGATGAAGGACGCCTATTCCTTCGACCGCGACAAGGCGGGTGCGCTGCGCAGCTACGAGCTCATGTACCAGGCCTACTGCCGCATCTTCGATCGCTTCGGTCTGCAATACCGCGCGGTGGCTGCCGACACCGGTGCCATCGGCGGCGACGCCTCGCACGAATTCCAGGTCATCGCCGACACCGGCGAGGACGCCATCGTCTACTGCCCGAACAGCGACTACGCCGCCAACATCGAATTGGCCGAAGCCGTGCCGCTGATCGAGCGGCGCCCCCCGGCCGGCGCCGCGCTGGCGAAGACGCCGACGCCGGGCAAGTCCACCTGCGAGGACGTGGCCGAGCTGCTCGGCGTGCCGCTGCAGCACACCGTCAAGTCGCTGGTGCTGGCCACCGACCGCCTGTCGGCCGAAGGCGACCTGCTGGGCACCACGGTGTGGCTGCTGCTGGTGCGCGGCGATCACGCGCTGAACGAGATCAAGGCCGGCAAGGTGGACGGCCTGAAGGGCGGGTTCCGCTTCGCGACCGGCGCCGAGATCGAGCAGCACTTCGGCTGCAAGCCAGGCTACCTGGGGCCGATCGGCACCGCACTGCCGGTCAGGGTGGTGGCCGACCGCACCGTGGCCGCGATGCACGACTTCATCTGCGGCGCCAACGACGAAGGCTTCCACTACACCGGCGTCAACTGGGGGCGCGACCTGCCCGAGCCCGATCTCGTCGCCGACATCCGCAACGTCGTCGCCGGCGACCCTTCGCCCGACGGCCAGGGCGCGCTCGCCATCCAGCGCGGCATCGAGGTCGGCCACGTCTTCTACCTGGGCACCAAGTACAGCGGGTCGATGAACGCGACCTTCCTTGACGAGACCGGCAAGCCCCAGCTGATGGAGATGGGCTGCTACGGCATCGGCGTGACGCGCATCCTGGGCGCCGCCATCGAGCAGAGCCACGACGCCCGCGGCATCCTCTGGCCGGACGCGATCGCGCCCTTCACCGTGGTGCTGTGCCCGATCGGCTACGACCGCAACGCCGCGGTGCGCGACGCCGCCGACGCGATCCACGACGAACTGGCGGCGATGGGCATCGACGTGGTGCTCGACGACCGCGGCGAGCGCCCCGGCGCCATGTTCGCCGACTGGGAGCTGATCGGCATCCCGCAGCGCGTCGTGGTCTCCGAACGCGGTCTCAAGGATGGCCTGCTCGAAGTGCAGGGCCGGCGCGACGCGCAGCCGGCCAGCGTGCCGATCGCCGAACTGCCGGCCTACCTGAAGGCCCGACTGCGCGCATGAAAGGCAGGCGCGCCAGCTCCCCGGTCGGTCGCGGCATGGCCGTGTCGGGGCTGCTGCTGGCGTTGTGGCTGCCAGGCGCGGTGCGGGCCGGCGCGCAGATCGAGGAGCCGCTGGCCGACAAGGTGCGCACCGCGCTGGCGGCGTCGGTGGCCGACGGCGCGCCGCCGCGCCCCAGCTTCGAGAGCATCGACGACCGCCTGGCCTATCTGCGCTGGCTGGGGGCGATGAGCGAAAGACTGAAGAAGCGCAAGGGCGAACACGCGGTGCGCGTCGAGTTCCTCGAGGCCGTCTGGTACGAAAGCAAGCGTGCCGGGCTCGAGCCGGCGCTGGTGCTCGGGCTGATCCAGGTGGAAAGCGGCTTCCGCAAGTACGCCATCAGTTCGGCCGGCGCGCGCGGCTACATGCAGGTGATGCCCTTCTGGGCGCGCACCATCGGCGATGGCGATGCCGCACGGCTGTTCCACATGCAGACCAACCTGCGCTTCGGCTGCGTCATCCTGCGTCACTACCTCGATCTGGAGAAGGGTGACCTGTACCTGGCGCTCGGACGCTACAACGGCAGCCGCGGACGGTCCGAGTACCCCAGCGCGGTGTTCGCCAACCGCCGCCAGTGGCTCGGCGGCGACGCCGGGCCGGCCGCGGCCACGGCGGCGGCGCGCCCCGGCACGTCCGGCACCTGAGACGCGGCCGGGCGCGCCTCAGCCGGCGCGCAGGCCTTCCCAGCGCTGCGCGCAAGCGCCGGGCACGCCCAGGGTCTGCAGCACGCGTTCGACGGTGTCGGCGACGAGCTCGTCGATCGAGCTCGGCCGATGGTAGAACGCGGGAAGCGGCGGGAAGACGATGCCGCCCATTTCGGTGACCGCGCACATGTTGCGCAGGTGCGCCAGGTTGAAGGGCGTCTCGCGGACCATCAGCAGCAGCGGCCGCCGTTCCTTCAGCATCACGTCCGCCGCGCGGGTCAGCAGGTTGTCGCCGAAGCCGTGCGCCACCGAGGCCAGGGTCTTCATCGAGCAGGGCACGACGACCATCGCCGATGCGTCGAAGCTGCCGCTGGCCAGGCAGGCGCCGATGTCGCCCGGCGCGTAGCTGCGGTCGGCCAGCGCCTCGACGTCGGCGCGCTGCAGCCCGAGTTCGTGGTGCAGGTTGAGCACGCCGGCCGGCGTGACCACCAGATGGGTCTCGGCGCCCAGCGCGCGGGCGCGCTGCAGCAGCCGATGGGCATAGACCGCGCCGGTCGCGCCGGTAATGCCGACGACCAGGCGCGTGGCCACGTCAGCGCGCGGACAGCGTCTGCTGCAGCTCGCCGGACTGGTACATCTCCATCATGATGTCCGAGCCGCCGACGAACTCGCCGTTCACGTACAGCTGCGGGATGGTCGGCCAGTTGGCATATTCCTTGATGCCCTGGCGAATCTCGTCGTCCTCGAGCACGTTCACCGTCTTCAGGTCGTCGACGCCGCAGGCGTTGAGGATCTGCACCGCGCGGCCGGAGAAGCCGCACATCGGGAACTGCGCCGTGCCCTTCATGAAAAGCACGACGCGGTGGTTCTTCACCAGCGTGTCGATGCGTTGCTGTGTATCGCTCATCGAAGTCGTTCCTTGCCAACCGGGGCATTTGCGAATCAGGACCGGTTTATAAGGCAAAGCGCCTGCCGCGGCCGCCGTGGCCGGCGATGGCCCTGCCGCACGCCCGCCGGCTTCGATCAGAACGCGTAGTTGACGCCCAGCTGCAGCATCGGCGACAGGCGCAGCTCGCGCACCAGTTCGTCGACGCCCTGCGACCCCGTCACGACGCGGCCCAGACCCAGCGCCTGCCCAGGGTTCTCCACGACCAGGCCGACATCCGCCCAGAAGCTCCAGCCGGTCTTCAGCGAATAGTCGCTGTAGCCGATGCCGAGGTACGGCGTGGCGCTGGGCGCCAGGCCGCCGGCATCGGCCGGCAAGCCGTAGGCCGTCCGCCAGGGCCGGGCCGGGCCCGACGCGGCGCGCGTCGACCAGGCCAGGTCCGACAGCGCCACGCCCCCGGGCCGGACGAAGACGGCACCGCTGGCGCGCAGGCCGCTGGGCGGCAGCCTCGGGTCGGCAAGTTCCTGGGAGAGGAAGTAGTAGTCGCCGGTCAGGCTGGCGGCCGGGCCCAGGCCGTACCCGCCCGCCGCGGCACGCTCGACCGGTGACAACGGCAGCGGCTCCAGCACCGCGGCGCTGAAGCGCAACCGGGTCTGCAGGTCGAACCAGAACCCCAGCGACGAGCCGAGCTTCAGGCCGCCGTCCGCATGGGCGATGCTGGCCGCGGCCAGCAGGCCCCAAGGTGCCACACGCTGCAGCAGGTGCATGACCGGCTCCTTCCGAAGGGGTCGCCCGGCGGCGAAACGCTTGCCGGGCGAAGCCATCCTAAGGCCTCTGCCGGCAGCGCGGCGTTCACGGTGGTGTCAAAAACCCTCTGGCGGTGCGGGGTCGTGACATCCGGGCGCAAATGTGGGTCCGCCCGGCCTCGCGGGCGCGTGGCCGTTCAGACGGGCGACGGCCGGTGGCCGCCGGAGCAGCGCGGCCGGCCGGCCAGGTCGCAGCGCGTGGCCACGGCCGTGAAGCCGGCGCAGGCCAGAAGCCGGCGCACGGCGTCGCCCTGGTCCTGGCCATGCTCCAGCAGCAGCCAGCCGCCCGCGTGCAGGTGCCCGGGGGCCCCGGCGATCACGCAGGCCAGGGCGGACAAGCCGTCGGCGCCCGGTGTCAGCGCTTCGGCAGGCTCGTGGCGCAACGCCAGCAGGTGGGGGTCGGCCTCAGCGATGTACGGCGGGTTGCTCGCCACCAGGTGGAAGCGGCGCCCGGCAAGCGGCTGCCACCAGTCGCCGGACAGCCATTCGACCGCCAGTCCCAGCCGGGCGGCATTGGCCTGCGCCACCTCGAGCGCCGGCAGGCTGCGCTCCACGCCGGCGACCCGGGCCCGGGGGTGCCGATGCTTGATCGCCAGCGCGATGGCGCCGCTGCCGGTGCCCAGGTCGGCCACCTCGGGCTCGTCCGCCAGCGGCGCGCGCAGCAGTTCGAGCGCCCAGTCGACCAGCGTCTCGGTGTCCGGCCGGGGTACCAGCACCGCCGGCCCCACCTGCAGCGTCAGGCCGTGGAACTCGCGCTCGCCGAGCAGGTAGGCCAGCGGCTCGCCGTCGGCGCGGCGGCGGCACCAGGCCGCGAAGGCCTGCTGTTGTGCCGGGGTCAGGGCCTCCTCGTCGTGCGCCAGCAACCAGGTCCGTGGCCGCTGCAGCACACGCGCCAGCAGCAGTTGCGCATCCAGGCGCTCCAGGCCCTGGCGCCGGGCCTGTGCCAGCGCAGAAGCGATCGTCGGGCCCATCGCTGCCGCCGCGTCGCGCCCGCCTTGCGCGGCGCCTTCAGACACCGGACTCCAGCGCCGCCAGCTGCTCGGCGGCGCGCGCCGCGCGCAGGGCGTCGATCACGTCGTCGAGCTCGCCGTCCATCACCCGGTCCAGCTTGTACAGCGTCAGGTTGATGCGGTGGTCGGTGAGCCGGCCCTGCGGGAAGTTGTAGGTGCGGATGCGGTCGGAGCGGTCGCCGCTGCCGATCAGGCCCTTGCGCGTGGCGGCCTCCTTCGCGGCACGCTCGCTGCGCTCCTTGTCGCGCAGCCGCGCCTGCAACACCGCCATCGCCTTGGCCTTGTTGCGGTGCTGGCTGCGGTCGTCCTGGCATTCGGCCACCAGCCCGGTGGGCAGGTGGGTGATGCGGATGGCGCTGTCGGTCTTGTTGACGTGCTGGCCGCCGGCGCCGCTGGCGCGGAAGGTGTCGATGCGCAACTCGGCCGGGTTGAGCGTGATCTCCTCGGCCGCGTCGGGCTCG
>Ga0114939_10002484_pt1 | contig 13596 bp, 4 predicted proteins | sample AshMeaCrysSpring_FD_87196 | JGI IMG/M metagenome (GOLD analysis project Ga0114939, IMG submission 87196) | Groundwater microbial communities from Big Spring, Nevada to study Microbial Dark Matter (Phase II) - Ash Meadows Crystal Spring | ecosystem: Environmental > Aquatic > Deep subsurface >... | reverse complement strand
GGCGGCGTCACCGGCGTCGGAATCGTCGAGGTGTTCGCGCGGTAGGATTCGGTAATGTACCGGGTTCGTGAACCGGGTTCGCGAACCCGGTTCACGATCAGGATTCATCGGAACCGATGACTCGGGGAACGGAATTGACCCACACGTGCATGCGACTGCGGTTACCGGCGGTGATCCTGGCGATTGTGTTTTGCGCCCTTCACACCGTGGCGCAGGCCGCCACGTTCACCCTCACGGTTTCCAAGGCGGGCACCGGCTCCGGCACGGTTACCTCGTCGCCCGCCGGAATCGACTGTGGGGCAACGTGCAGCGCCGACTTCGACTCCGGGATTTTCATTGTCCAACTTGCGGCCTCCCCGGCCCCCGGCTCGGTATTTGCCGGATGGAGCGGGGCGTGCAATTTCACGGGAGCCCCATGCCCCATCTCCATGAACGCAGCCAAGAGTGTGACGGCGACGTTCCTGTCACTTCCGGCACTGGTCCTCGGCTCGAGCCTCAATCCGGCCACGCTCGGTTCACCGGTCACCTTCAGTGCCCAGCATTTCCCGAGCGCCGGCATTGCGACGGGAAGCATTGCATTCCACGATGGCGCGACCGTCATCGCAGGCTGCGAGGCGGCCCCCCTGGTGGAGGGAACCGCGACATGCACCGCGCAGGCATTGGCTCTCGGATTGCACGACCTCTCCGCGCACTACGGCGGTGATGCGAACAATGCCCCGGTGGCTTCGAACGTTGTCGTGCAGGAGATTGCGCTGCCAATCTACACATTGTTCACGGGTTTCCCCACCGGCGGCTCGATCCAGCTGAGCCCCACCGGCACGAATTGCGGCCTGGCAACCACCTGCTTCACGTCCGGCACGGTGGTGACGCTGACGGCCACGCCGCTCGCGGGCTACGTGTTCACCGGCTGGGGCGGGGAGTGCTCGGGCACGTCGCCCACCTGTCAGTTGACGATGGATGGGGCGAAGACGGTGTTCGCCTACTTCGACATTCCGCGGTTCACGCTCACCGTCACCAAGCCCGGCACAGGCTCCGGCACCATCACCTCCAGCCCGGCGGGCATCGGCTGCGGCGCCACCTGCACCGCGAACACTGCGAACTTCAACGCCGGAACCGCGGTGACCCTGACGGCAACGGCGGCGGCGGGCTCGACCTTCGCCGGCTGGGGCGGCGCCTGCACGGGCACCGGCGACTGCCAGGTGACCCTGGACGAGCCTAAGTCCGTGACCGCCACCTTCACCTTGAACACGTATGCCCTGTCCGTTGGCGTGAACGGCTCGGGCACGGTGACTTCGGCACCGACAGGCATCGATTGCGGCTCCGTATGCTCGGCGACCTTGGCGCATGGCGCCGTCGTGACGCTGTCGGCGCAATCCGCTAGCGGCTGGGTGTTTTCAGGCTGGTCGGGAGGGGGTTGCACCGGAACGGGATACTGCATCGTGACAATGACGTCGGCAACGAGCGTTTCCGCGAACTTCGCCCTGGCACCGCCGAACACTCACGCACTGACGGTTGCGCTCCCGGGCAGTGGTTCGGGACGGGTGACCTCCTCGCCGGTCGGCATCGACTGCGGAGCGGCCTGCGTGTTCAGCTTCGATGCAGGTGCGACCGTGTCGCTCGCGGCCACCGCATCCGCCGATTCGGTCTTTGCCGGCTGGAGCGGCGCGTGCACCGGAACCGGCAACTGCCAGGTGAAGATGGATGCGGCCAAGTCGGCCACGGCCACTTTCAAGCCGCGCACGGCCATCCCGCGCCTGGGCAACATCTCCACGCGCGGGCAGGTGCTCACCGGCAACGATGTGATGATCGGAGGCTTCGTGATCGGCGGCTCCACGCCGAAGAAGGTGCTCATCACGGCGCGCGGGCCGTCGCTCGTCGCCTACGGCATCGCCAATTTTCTGGGCAACCCGAGGCTCGCGCTCTTCTCCGGTCAAGACCAGGTCGCTTCGAACGACAATTGGGAAACGCAGAGCGATTCCGCGGGAGGCACTGCCGTGGTGAGCGAGATCAGGGCACTGGGGACCTTCCCCAACGGGCTCGCACCGTCGAGTCCCTGGGAGGCCGCCCTGATGCTCACGCTCACCCCGGGGGCCTACACGGCGGTGGTGTCCGGGGCCGATGCGAGTCAGGGCATCGGGATCGTGGAAGTCTTCGAGCAGGACAAGCCGGAGGTGCCGCTGCTCAACCTCTCGACGCGCGGGCAGGTTCTCATCGGCTGCGCGCAATGTCCCATCGGCGACAACTTCATGATTGGGGGCTTCATCATCCAGGGTGATGCGCCGCAGACGGTGCTGATCACGGCGCGCGGGCCGTCGCTCGCCGCCTACGGCATCGCCAATCCGCTGGCAAACCCCAGGCTCGAGCTCTACTCGGGGCGGACGAAGATATTCGAGAACGACAACTGGAAGACCAACGCCAACCGGGCCGACATCGAAGCCCTGGGGATCTTCCCCAACGGCCTCGCCCCATCCAACGACAACGAGGCCGCCCTGCTGGTCACGCTGCTGCCGGGGGCCTACACGGCCCTCGTCAGCGGGGCAGACGGCGGGACGGGTGTCGGCATCGTCGAGGTCTTTGCGCGCTGACTTTCGGTACCGGGTGGGATTCGGTGTCAGACACCAGTGTCCGACACCGCAGGAAAAGGGATCTGACCCCTTTATGGGGTTGCCTCGCGGAAGAAGCGCTCGAATTCGCGCACGACGGCCGCATCCTCGAACAGGCACGCGCGCCGGTCCGCGATCTCGCGGCTGATGTCGCTGCGGTGCGCCTTGTCGCTGCCCAGCCGCACCGCCTGTGTGCGACGTAGTCCGCGGCGTCGGCGGCGATGCCGTGCGCGATGCCCATCCGGCGGTACATCGCCTGCGTGTGCCGGCCACGCTGGAATTCGCCGGGAAGCGTGACGATGGGCGTGCCGGCCGACAGGGCCTCGAGCGAGGTGTTCATTCCGTTGAAGTGGACGGTGTCGAGCATGACGTCGGCGAGCGCGATGAGGTTCACGTAATCGCGGCTGTTCTGCCTCGGCAGGACGATGACGCGGTCGACCACGTCGGGAAAGGCGGCGGCCCACCGCTGCCGGATCAGGGCTGTCCACTGCGGCACGCGCCCGTCGATCACGACGAGCCGTCCGTCGGGGTCGCCGCGCAGCACGCCCGCGATCAGGTCGTCCATGTCCGGGTGGATCTTGAAGAGGTTCTGCGGGCAGATGTAGAGGTGATCCGCGTCGAGCAGCCCGAAGTCCTCGCGCCGCTTCGGCTGCGGCGGCGTCTCCGGCCGGTAGTAGTAGGCGAGCGTGCCGAGGTTCTTCAGCAGGAACAGCCGCTCGCTGTAGTGGTCCTGCGCCGCCAGCGTCTCGTAGAGGTCGTTGGACACGAACCAGTCCATCGCCGGCACGCCCGTCGTGTCCGGGTGCCCGTAGGAGACGCACTGGACGGGCGCGAGGCGCGCGAAGCTCAGGAAGTAGGTGAAGGGATCCATCCCGATGTCCTGGTAGAACAGGACGTCCAGCCGCAGGTCAGCAAGGGCACGCCGCGCCGCCGCCAGGTCCTGCGGGACGACCACACTGTGCTCGGCATGCTCGCGGATGAGGCGCGAGTAGTCGTCCTCCACCGGCGTGCCCGCGAATATCGCCGTCACCTCGAACTCGGCGCGCGACAGCTGCGCGAAGAGCCCGCGGCTGGTGCGGCCGATGCTGTGGTTGAAGAAGAAGCTCGAGAGGAGGCCGACGCGGATGCGCCGACCCGATGGTCGTGTACCGTCGCAATGCGGCGCCACGAACGCGAGGGACGGACACATTTGACGGTAAAGCGCCGCGTACTTCATCTGCAGCCGGCGGTCGTTCTCGCCGTGAAACGCGAGGTAGAAGTTGGACCAGAGGCCGGCGCGCATCGGGTCCTCGAATCGCAGCGTCGCGTCGGCCAGCAGCTCGTCGAGCTGCGCCTCGATGGCGGCGCGTTCGGCGCGCATCGCCTCGCGCGAGCGGATGACGGGGGAAACGAGCGTGGCGATCTTCGCGCGCGCCGTCACGGTGGAACCGCGCCGGAAGGCCTCGTGGTACGCGGCGCGGGCAGCCTCCGTGTCGCCCGCCGCCTGCAGCACGGTCGCCAGCATTTCCGGCAACGCGGCATCCTTCCCGGCGAGCCGGCAAGCCTCGCGCAACTGCGCCACCGCCTCCTCCAACCGGCCCGCCTCCTGCAACGCGCGGGCATACTGGGTGCGGTGGCCGGCGTCGCCGGGGGCCAGTTCGACGGCCTTGGCGAGCGCCTGCAGGGCGGCATCCCGAACGCCCACGGCCAGTGCCAGCGTGCCCAGCCCGAACCAGGCCGCCGCGTGGCGCGGATTGATCGCCAGGACCTGGCGGTAGAGGTCCTTCGCTTCGGCCAGCCGGTTGGTCGCGTGCATCTGCCGAGCCCGCATCAGGAGCGCCTCCCCGGAGGCCAGTCGCCGCGCCTTCTCGCCCACGGTCAGTGTCCGCGTTCCATCGCCGGATTGTACGGTGGGCAAGAGCCTGGGTTGGTTACACTGGTAACTCTCCCGCGCGTCATGGAATTCACGAAAGCTTTCGCATGAATGTCTCGATCCACCCCGCCGCCCGCCTCGGCGCCGCCGCGCTTCTGGCGCTTGCCACGATGACCGCCTCGCATTCGGCCACCATCGCCCCCGCGCAGCCGAAGGCTACGACCCTCATCGCGACGCTCGCCTCACCCTGGGGCCTCGCCTTCCTGCCCGACGGCCGCATGCTGGTCACGCAGAAGGGCGGCAGCATGGTGATCCTCGCGCCGGACGGGAACTCGGTGCAGGCCACCGTGAGCGGGCTTCCCGCCGTCGCCGCGGGCGGCCAGGGCGGGCTGCTCGACGTCGCGCTGGATCCCGATTTCGCCAAGGATCCGTGGATCTACTGGACCTATTCCGAACCCGGCACGGGCGCGGAAACGGGGCTCATCGGCACGGCCGTCGCCCGCGGGCGTCTCGTGGGCACGGCGTTGCAGGACGTCGCCGTCGTCTACCGCCAGGTCCCGAAAGTGACCGGCGAGGGCCACTACGGCTCGCGCATCGCCTTCCGCGGCGATGGCACGATGTTCGTGACGCTGGGCGAGCGCCAGAAGGGAAGCCCCGCGCAGGACCTCGCCACGACGCTGGGCAAGGTGGTACGGCTCAACCGCGACGGGTCGCTGCCGGCGGACAACCCCGCGATTCCCGGCGCCCGCCCGGAAATCTGGAGCTACGGCCACCGCAACCCCCAGGGCGCGGCGATGCGACCCGGCACGGACGTGCTGTGGCTCAACGAGCACGGTCCGCAGGGCGGCGACGAGCTGAACCGCATCGTCCCCGGCGGCAACTACGGCTGGCCGCTGGTGAGCTACGGCTGCAACTACGGCGCCCCGGTCGGCGACGCCTGCCGCATCGGCGGCGGCACGCACGCGCCCCTCTACGTGGAGCCGGTGAGCTACTGGGTGCCCGTCTCCATCGCGCCGGCCGGGCTGGTCTTCTACACGGCGGACGGCTTTCCGCAGTGGAAGGGCAATGCGCTCATGGGCGCGCTCGCCGGCACGGCGCTCTGGCGGATCGAACTGGACGGGGACAAGGAGGCCTCGCGCGAGCGCCTGTTCGGCACGCTGGGCGAGCGCATCCGGGACGTCGAGCAGGGGCCGGACGGCTGGCTGTACCTGCTCACGGACAGCGGCAAGCTCCTCCGCGTGAGCCAGGACGTCTTCGCGATCACGACGACGGCCAGCCCCACCGAGGGGGGAAGCGTGACGTGCACCCCGAACCCGGTGGCGCTGGGCGGATCGGCCACGTGCACGGCGACGCCGGGCACAGGCTATGTCTTCGAGTCGTTTGCCGGCGACTGCACGGGTTCCACGTGCGCGCTCGAAAACGTCACCACGGCGCGAAGCGTCACCGCCACGTTCATCCCCGCCACCAGCATTCCCCGCCTGGTCAATCTCTCCACGCGCGGCGCGGTGGGGACGGGCGAAGGCGTCATGATCGGCGGATTCGCGATCGCCGGCGCGGCGCCCAAGAAGGTGCTGATCACGGCACGCGGCCCGTCGCTCGCGAACTTCGGCGTCGTCGGCGCCATGGCCAACCCGAAGATCGAGCTCTTCGCCGGCCAGGCGAAGCTGCTCGACAACGACGACTGGCAGAACCAGACGGCCGCCGCGGGCGGGGCCGCTGCCGTGGCCGAGATCACGGCCACCGGCATCTTCCCCAACGGGCTCGCGCCCTCCAACCCGCTCGAGTCGGCGCTCATGGTGACGCTCAACCCCGGCGCCTACACCGCGATCGTCTCCGGTGCCGACGCCGGCACGGGCGTGGGCATCGTGGAAGTGTTCGAAGAGAGCGGACCGGACATCCCGCTCATCAACATCTCCACGCGCGGGCAGGTCCAGACGGGCAGCAACGTGATGATCGGCGGCTTCGTCATTCAGGGGGACGCGCCCAAGACGGTGCTGATCACCGCGCGCGGGCCGTCGCTCGCGGACTACGGCATCACCAATCCGCTCGCGAACCCCGTGCTGCAGCTCTTCTCCGGGCAAGTAGTCATCGCCTCCAACGACGACTGGCAGCAGAACGCCAATGCGGGCGACATCGCGGCGCTGGGCATCTTCCCCACCGGACTTGCTCCCTCGAGCCCGCTGGAGGCTGCCTTGCTGGTCACCCTCAACCCCGGGGCCTACACCGCCATCGTCAGTGGCATGAACGGCGGCACGGGCGTCGGGATCGTCGAGGTCTTCGCCCGCTGACCTTCGGTACCGGGTTCGTGTACCGGGTTCACGAACCCGGTACGTACCTGGCACCGCCACCGCGCCGGTTTCGCGCCTCCCGTTGATGCACGTCAACCATTTCCCGGTCCGTTGCCGCAGCTGAGGAATAGAGTGGTTTTCAGGTAGACCGAGTTGTCGGCGCAAGCCGCGCGGCGAATCGGTTGGCACCACGCGCGGCGCGCGCCGAAATGGAATGAACACGCGCGATCGCATGCACCTGCGCCAGCAAGCCGCCACGGCCCCGTGGCAGCGCGCCGGGAGGCGTCGTGCCGCGCCGGCGACGCCGCAGTGTCAATCGGCGCCCGCCCCCGCAGCGGAGAAAATCCCATGAGAACGATCCTTGCCCTCCTGGCAACGGCCGTGTTCGCCTTCACGCCCATGCCGGCCGCCACCAAGAACGCCGAGCTTTCGACCTGGATGCGCAACCTGTCGGAGAGCGCCCTCGCCACGGAGCCGGGCACCGCCGACTGGGCGCCGGAGGTGGCCGTCTCGGGCGTGAGCGTGCACGCGATCTGGTCCACCCAGGGCGCCACGGACTGGACGCTGCACTACCGCCGCTCCACCAACGGCGGCGCCACGTGGGAGGACAAGAAGGCGCTACACACGGACACTGACAACCTCAACCAGCCGACCTTCCGGCGCATTGCCGTGGATGGCAGCACCGTGCACGTGGTGCAGAGCCATTACCGCGGCACGGGCGGCGGCTGGTACGGCGTGCTCACCTACTTCCGCTCCATTGACGGCGGCGCCACGTTCGAGGCCGCGCGCGACATCGTCACCGGCGGCAGCGTCCGCCACATCGGCAACACCTACGTCGCCGCCGCCGGCGGCAAGGTCACCGTCGGCTACACCGACAAGCTCAACTACGCGACCGACCACTACGTGATGGCCGCCACCTCGGAGGACAACGGCGCGACTTTCACGCTAAGGCAAGTGCTGCACACGACCACCTCCGACCCGGGCCTCGCCGACCTGCAGGTCGCCGGCGACAGCATCTACGCGGTGATCCCGGTCTCGCACGGCTACGCGGGGGGTGGCTACGACGCCGCGTTCGACCTCCACTTCGCCGCCTCGGCCAATCGGGGCGTCTCGTTCACGACAAACCTGATCTCGGTGCCGTCCAACGTCCTCGACTCGGGCGGCAACGGCGTGCACAAGACCAAGACGCTGCAGGACTACCACTACGCGCCGAAGGTCGCCTCGGCCGGGAGCAATGTCCTCGTCACCTGGACCGGCATCGACGCCACCGGCAAGGACAGCCTCTTCTACCGCCGCTCCACCGACGGCGGGCTGACCTTCGGCAACGCCGTGAACGCGACCACCCCCGTGCTTCCCGCGAACCGCGCCCCGCGCTGGGGTTCGGAGACCCTCGAAGCCCGCGGCTCGAGCGTCTATCTCGGCTTCGTCATCGTGGACAACGGGTACACCACCAACCCGACGGTGAACATCGTCAGCTCGGCAGACTCCGGCGCGACCTTCACCGCCATCAAGGAGCTCTCGCCGCTCGGCGTGCGCGATGTCGGTGGCGGGTGGTGGCCGCTGGTTCGCACCGACCCGTCGGACGCCACGGGAGCCAAAGTGCACGTGCTCTGGAACCAGCCCACGCACGTCTCCTCGACCGACGGCGGCAAGACGTTCACGGCGCCTGCGCTCCTCTCCACCTTCTTCACCAACCCGGGCGGCAACCGTCCGCAGATGGCGGTTGACGGCGACGGCGTCCTTCACTACGTCTTCGAGAAGCAGCAGTACTCGAGCGGCGCGTTCGGCGACCAGGACATCTTCTACCGCCGGCTCGCGCCGGTCGGACCCGTCGGGCCGGATATCTGGGCATCGCTGCGGTTCACCGCGGACAAGGCGCTCAACCGCTGGGACAACATGCAGGTGCGCGCGAGCCCCGACACCAACTTCACCACGGCGATGACCGTCGAGGCGTGGGTGCTTCCGGACCGCGACCCCGCCATCAACCCCTACTACGTCTTCAAGGCGGACCCGGGCAAGGGTGGCGCCTGGGGCTCCTACATTCTGGGGCAGTGGATCGACGGCAAGGCCCAGGCCGGCATCGCCACGACAGCCAGCGGCTACGTGATGAACGGGACGACCACGCTCGCGAATGGCGCGTGGGCACATCTCGCCATGACCTACGACGCCGCCGGCGGCGCCGACAACTTCCGCCTGTACGTGAACGGCAGCCTGGAGGCGACGGCGACGGTGACGGGCAGCCTCGTCACCGACGACGGCCCGCTCTTCATCGGCATGCGCGGCAACGACTACCCGATCTACCCGAGCGTCGCCATCGACGAAGTGCGCCTGTGGAACCGCGCCCTCGCGCAGGCGGAGATCCTCGCCAACCGCGTCACCCCGCTCAGCGGCGGCGAGAGCGGCCTGGTGGCCTACCATCCGCTCGACGGCACCACGCGCGATGCCACCGGGCGCGGCAACGACGGCATCCTGATGTACACGGAATCGTACGTGGGCGGCGTCACCTTCCCGCCCGTCACGTCGCTGCCGGTCATCACGAGCGCCACCTCGGCGGTCTTCAAGGTCGGCGTGGCCGGAACGTTCACGGTGACCGCGACAGGCGCGCCGAAGCCGACGCTTTCCATGACGGGCGCGCTTCCGGCGGGCGTCACCTTCACACCGGCCACCGGCGTGCTCGGCGGAACGCCGGCTGCCGGCACGGCAGGAACCTACACGCTCAACTTCAAGGCGGCCAACGGCGTGCTGCCGGACGCGATGCAGGGATTCTCGCTGTCGGTCGATGAATCGCCCGCCAGCATCCCGCGCCTGGGCAACATCTCCACGCGCGGGCCGGTGCTTACCGGCAACGACGTGATGATCGGCGGCTTCATCATCGGCGGCTCGACGCCCAAGAAGGTGCTGATCACGGCGCGCGGACCTTCGCTCGTGGACTTCGGCATCACCAACCCGCTCGCCAACCCGAAGATCGACCTCTACGCGGGGCAGATGCAGATCATCGGGAACGACAACTGGCAAACCAACGCCAATGCGGCCGACATCCTCGCCCTCGGCACCTTCCCGACCGGGCTCGCGCCCTCCAACCCGCTCGAGGCAGCGCTGCTCGTCACGCTGCCTCCAGGCGCCTACACGGCCGTCGTCTCCGGCGCCGACGGTGGCACCGGCGTGGGCATCGTCGAGGTCTTCGAGCAGGACAAGCCCGAGGTGCCGCTGGTGAACATCTCCACGCGCGGGCAGGTGCAGGCCGCGAACAACGTGATGATCGGCGGTTTCATCATCCAGGGCGCCGGGCCGCAGAAGGTGCTGATCACCGCGCGCGGGCCATCGCTCGCTGCCTTCGGCATCGCCAATCCGCTCGCCAACCCGAAGCTGGAGATCTTCTCGGGGCAGGTGAAGATATTCGAGAACGACAACTGGGAGAGCAGCGCCAACGCCGCGGAAATCCTTGCGCTCGGCACCTTCCCCAGCGGGCTGGCGCCGTCCAACGCGCTGGAGGCGGCGATCCTCGTCACCCTGCAGCCGGGGGCCTATACCGCCGTCGTCTCCGGCGTCGGCGGCACCACTGGCGTGGGCATCGTCGAGGTCTTCGCCCGGTAGGCAGAAAAGGCAGAAAAGGGGTCAGATCCCATTTCCGCGGTGCCGAAAGCGCGGAAATGGGAGCTGACCCCTTTTCTGCTGCTTTGACAAGCGTGGCGAGGCTCTGCACACTCCGCCGCTGCGCTTGAGACGCCCGCCCGGGCAGACGGCCCCTCAAGGCCGCGCGGGCGCGGCGGGATTCCACAACCCGGGAGACTCCATGATCCGCACCCCGATGAAGTCCGCCGCGGCCCTGCTTCTGACCGCCGCCGCCACGGTCCTTTTCCTGCCGAGGCAGGCCATCGCCCACGACAAGCTGGGCGCCAACCTCAACTTCATCGGCGACTTCCGGCGCAACCACGAGTTCGCGGACCTGCTGAAGCAGTCGCGCCTGTTCCTGAAGCTCAACCAGTTCGACGACCAGACCCCCGCCAACCGCGCGGCCATCGGCCCGGACGGGTGGCCCACCGAGGACTTCCGCGTCCTCGTCATGGCGGCGCAGGACGACACGCAGGGCCTGGCCGGCGTGTACAAGATCGTGGCCAACGGCCCCTCGGGGGTCACCGTGGACACGCAGGGCGGCGAGGGCACGATCTCGAACCAGACCTACGACGCCGCGACGAGCACGATCCGCGCGGACCTCAGCTTCAAGGTGAGCAACGCCGCCCAGGGTCTCATGCTGGTCAACTTCCGCAACACGCAGGGCCAGGTGAAGAACGTGCGCATCATCCGCCCCGGCCTCAACGCGGAGACCCCGCCCCTGCTCAACCCGCCGTGGAAGGCGCACGCGCAGCGCTTCCCCGTCATCCGATTCCTCGACTGGACGCGCACCAACGGCAATCGCGACGTGACCTGGGCCGACCGCACCACGCCCGACAAGCGGCGCACCGAGCAGTACATCGCCCAGTGGGAAACGGTGATCGAGGCCGCCAACTGGCTGAACCGCGATCCGTGGATCAACGTCCCCGTGCAGGCCAACGACGAGTACGTCACCAACCTCGCCATCCTGCTGCGCGACCGCCTCAACGCCAACCTCAACGTCTACGTCGAGTACGGCAACGAGCTGTGGAATTTCGGCATCCGCGACGTGGACATGGACGTGCTGAACGGCGGCACGGCCTTCAACGGGGCCACGGTGAACGTGAACCTCGCCGCCGCCTCGCCGTCCGACTCCCCCTTGCGCTTCGACGGCGAATCCAACCAGTTCGTCCTCGGCTTCCGGCGCGTGGGCCTGCGCATCGCGCAGATCAGCGACATCTTCCGCTCGGTGTGGGGCGACGCCGCCATCAACACGCGCGTGCGCCCCGTGCTGGCCGGCCAGATGGCCAACCGCTTCATCGTGACGGAAGGACTGCGTCTCATCGACGAGGGCCTCAAGCGCAAGCCCGACGCCGTCATCTACGCCATCAGCGGAGCCCCCTACATCTTCCCGTCCGCGGCGCCCAACGGCTCGGCGGACGAGGTGCCGGGGCTCACTTCGCAACAGATCCTCGACGGGCTGGCGGCGGGTGTCGCCAACGCCCCGACGGAAAGCAACGACGAGAGCCAGAATGCGTACGGCTACCTCACGCACGCGGCCCTCGGCGCCTGGTACGGCGTGAAGGTCGTCGCCTACGAGGCGGGCTTCGACAACTTCGGCAGCCAGAACATCGCGGCCAAGCGGGCTGCCAACCTGGACCCGCAGATCCGGGACATCTGCAAGAACTTCGTCAACCAGTGGCACGGCTTCGGCTTCGAGCACCTGCTCTGGTTCAACGCGGGCGCCGACAGCTACAACACGCAGTTCGGCATGTGGCCCCTGGTGGAGGACATGACCAACCAGGCCACGCCCAAGAACCAGTGCATGGACGACATCCTGGCGGCGGCGCTGCCCGCCATCACGGTCGGCACGCCCGTCCTCGGTGCGCCCATCGCGGGCGGCAACTTCCGCGGCAGCACGAACCCGACGGGAACCGTCGGCGCCGCCATCACGCCTGACTTCGGCTTCCCCGGGTTCGTCGAGTACCTGCTGCGCGCCGACGTCGAAGGCACCTACAGCCTCGTCTTCACCGGCACCGGCAATCCGGGCGAGGTCTTCCGAGTGCTGCTCAACAACGCGACGGTCTCCTCCAGCGTGCAGCTGCCCGCCACTCAGGGAAATTCGGCCGCGCTCTCCGTCACCCTGCGCAAGGGCCTGAATGCGCTGCGCCTGCAGCGCGTCGGCGGCGGATCCTGGGTCGTGAATTCCTTCACCTTCACGCTCACAGGCGACAGCACGCCGGACGCCTTCTCCTTCACCAGCGTGACGGACGTCACGACGGGCACCGTGGCGACTTCGAACGCCGTGACCATCGCCGGCATCACGACCGCGGCGAGCGTGTCCGTGGCGGGCGGCGAATATTCCATCGGCTGCACGGCGTCTTTCACCAGCGCCGCGGGCACCATCGCCAACGGGCAAAGCGTCTGCGTCCGCCACACGGCCGCCGCAAGCGCGAGCACCACCACGACGACCACGCTCACCGTCGGCGGCGTCTCCGCGTCGTTCTCCTCGACGACCAAAGCGGAGACGCCCTCGACCTTCGCGCTGGCGGTCACCAACGCCGGCGGCGGCACGGTCACCTCCTCGCCAGCGGGGATCAACTGCGGGGCGACCTGCACCGCCAACATCACGGGCGGCACGCTGGTCACGCTGACGGCGGCGCCGAACGCCGGCTTCGCCTTTGTCGGCTGGTCCGGCGCGTGCACGAACGTGGGGACGACCTGCACGGTGACCATGCTCGGCGCGCGCAGCGTGACGGCCACATTCGCGGCGAACTCGACGCTCACCATCTCCCGGAACGGCAGCGGCACGGGTACCGTGACCTCCTCGGCCGGCGGCATCAACTGCGGCACCACGTGCGCCGGCAGCTTCGCGGCAGGCGCGAGCGTCGCCCTCACCGCCGCATCCGCGTCGGGCTCCACCTTCTCCGGCTGGGGCGGCGCCTGCGCAGGGACACCCGCGACGCAAAACTGCACGGTGACCATGGACGCCTCCAAGACGGTCCTCGCGACCTTCAGCGTGCTGCAGAACACGCTGACGGTGACGAAGGCAGGGGGCGGCACCGGGACAGTGACCTCGAGCCCCGCCGGCATCGACTGCGGGGCGACCTGTGCAGCGGGCTACAACCCGGATGTGGCGGTGACCCTGACGGCGACGCCCGCGGCCGGTTCGTTCTTCGACGGCTGGTCCGGCGCCTGCAGCGGCAACGGCACCTGCCAGGTGACGATGAGCCAGGCCAGGTCGGCCACGGCCACCTTCAAG
>Ga0114939_10002483_pt1 | contig 13598 bp, 12 predicted proteins | sample AshMeaCrysSpring_FD_87196 | JGI IMG/M metagenome (GOLD analysis project Ga0114939, IMG submission 87196) | Groundwater microbial communities from Big Spring, Nevada to study Microbial Dark Matter (Phase II) - Ash Meadows Crystal Spring | ecosystem: Environmental > Aquatic > Deep subsurface >... | reverse complement strand
CGGTCAGCGGGATGAAGCCGATGCGCAGCTCCTTTTTCTCCGGTGCATCGGAACCCGCCGCCCAAGCCCCCGGCTGCAGCGCCGACCCCGCGGCCAGCGCGGCCGACCCCTTGATGAACTGCCTGCGTTGCCGACTCATCAGACCCTCACGTTCGACCATGACCCACACTCCCGAGGACGAAAAAGAAAAAAGGCGCCGAGACTGCCGGCCCAGGCCAGAGCCTGAAACCAGCAAGTCGGACGCCTTTGCCCGAGCCGATCGCTCGCGGCACGCCGTTGCACCGCAAGCTCGCGAGAGCACATGCAATGCTCGTGCCAGCCCCGCTCGCCTGGGAAAGGCGCAGCGCGCAGACCGCGCATGCACCATGGAGAGACCTTTGGCGCCTGCGCTTGGTGCAATGCAACACCCAAGACGGGGTTCGGCTACAGACGCGGCTTGAGCAGATCGCGCGCCTCGACCACCCGCTCGGCCACCTGCGCCAGGCGCTGGCCGCGATCCATGGCCAGCTTGCGCAGGTGGGCATAGGCCTGCTCCTCGGACAAGCCCACCGCCTCCATCAGGATGCCCTTGGCGCGCTCCACCAGCTTGCGCTCGGACAACAGCGCCTGGGCCGATTCCAGCTGGCCGCGCAACTGCCGGTCCTGCTCGAAGCGGGCGATGGCCACCTGCAACACCGGCCACAGCCGCTGCGGCTGCAGTCCGGCGATGACATAGGCACTGACGCCGGCCTGCAGCGCCTGCTGCATCGGCGCCGCGGCGGCATCCTCGCTGAACACCACCACCGGCCGCGGGCTGCTGGCCGACATCGCCGACAGATGCTCCAGCGTGTCGCGCGAAGGCGAATCGCTGTCGACGATGACCACGTCGGGCTGCAGCCGGAGCACGCAGTCGTGGATCAGCAGCGCGGAATCGATCACGCCGACGACGAAATGCCCCAGCCGCGACAGTTCGTCGTGGATCAGGCTGACGCGGTGCGCGCCGTCGTCGATGAGCAGCACCCGCAGCGGCGCCGTCGCGGCCGGCCCGGGCGCCGCGCTTTCGTCGCCGCAGCTCTTCGAAGTCACCCCCCGGACCGGGCAAGTTTCGTGCCTTGGATGCGGGGGCGGCACGCCGGCGCCGCCGCGCCAGGCCCGGCTGGCCGCAGAATGCGCCGATGGCCGTCTCCGTCTTCGACCTCTTCAAGATCGGCATCGGGCCCAGCAGTTCGCACACGGTGGGGCCGATGCGCGCGGCGCGCCTGTTCGCGCAGTGCCTGCAGCACGAAGGGCTGCTGCCGCGCACGGCGCGCGTGCGCGCCGACCTCTACGGCTCGCTCGGCGCCACCGGCAAGGGCCACGGCAGCGACAAGGCGGTGCTGCTGGGCCTGCTCGGCCACGAGCCCGACCGCGTCGACGTGGACGCGATCCCGGCGCTGCTCAAGTCGGTGCGCGACACGGGCCGGCTGGCGCTGGCCGGCGCCCATGCCCTGGACTTCGTCGAGAACCGCGACCTGCATTTCCACCGCCGCGAGTCGCTGCCGCTGCACGCCAACGGCATGCGCTTCGCCGCCTTCGGCGCCGGCGGCGCCGAGCTGGCGCAGCGCGTGTACTACTCGGTCGGCGGCGGCTTCGTGGTCGGCGAAGAGGCCGCCGCCGACGGCAGCCGCCGCACCGCCATCGTGCCCGACGCCACCGTGCTGCCGCTGCCCTTCCGCAGCGGCGCCGAACTGCTCGCGCTGACACGGCGCGAAGGCCTGTCGATCGCCGGCGTGATGCGCATCAACGAGCGCGCACTGGGCCCGGGCGGGCGCAGCGACGCCGAGATCGACGCCGCGCTGCTGCGCATCTGGCAGGTGATGCAGGACTGCGTGCAGCGCGGCCTGCGCCACGACGGCACGCTGCCCGGCGGCTTCAAGGTGCGGCGGCGCGCGCCGTCGCTGTACCGCGACCTGAGCGCCAACCCCGAGGCCGCGCTGCGCGACCCGCTGCAGGTGCTGGACTGGGTGAACCTGTACGCACTGGCGGTGAACGAGGAGAACGCCGCCGGCGGCCGCGTCGTCACCGCGCCCACCAACGGCGCGGCCGGCATCGTGCCGGCGGTGCTGCACTACTACAGCCGCTTCGTGAATCCGCCTCCTGCGACGCGAAGCGTCGGTGCCCCCGCGGGGGACGCGGCCGGCTCGGGGCGGCCCGGCGCCGGCCTCGGCGCGACGGAGCAGGACGTGATCGACTTCCTGCTGACCGCGGCCGCGATCGGCCTGCTCTACAAGGAGAACGCCAGCCTCTCGGGCGCCGAGGTCGGCTGCCAGGGCGAGGTCGGCGTGGCCTGCAGCATGGCCGCCGGCGCGCTCTGCGCGGTGCTGGGCGGCACGCCGGCACAGGTGGAGAACGCCGCCGAGATCGGCATGGAGCACCACCTGGGCCTGACCTGCGACCCGGTGGGCGGTCTGGTGCAGATCCCCTGCATCGAGCGCAACGCCATCGCGTCGGTCAAGGCCATCAACGCCGCGCGCATGGCGCTGCATGGCGACGGCACGCACCACGTGAGCCTCGACCAGGTGATCAAGACGATGCGCGAGACCGGCGCCGACATGATGACCAAGTACAAGGAAACGGCCCGCGGCGGGCTGGCGGTGAACATCGTCGAGTGCTGATAGAGCTTCGCGTTCGAGAACATGGGGCCGACTGCATGCTGACGGCAGCGGGGACGCTGCTGGCGCCTGCAGGCCGTGGCGGGCGGCCTGCTTCAGCGCGTGCCGTGCCTGCCGTGCGCCTGGTGAGTCGCCTGGGCGTGCAGCGCCTGTTCGATCGAGTGACCGCCGTTGGCGATCAGCTGCGGCGCCAGGCTGCCCATCAGCATGCCGATGACCGAGGCGAGGAGTCCGACCAGGTTCGGCGGCACCATCGCCTCCGGGGCGACCGTGCTGGCCGCCAGCCAGCTGCCGATGCCGAGCACGATCGACAACAGCGCGCCCTGCGTGCTCGCCCGTTTCCAGTAAGCCCCGGCCAGCAGCGGAATGAAGGCACCTGCGAGCGTCACGTTGTAGGCGTTCTGCACCATTTCGTACATCGTGCTCTTGCTGTTCAGCGCGAACAGCAGCGCGCCGGCGGTGAAGATGACCAGGATCAGCCGCGTGTTCAGCAGCAGCTGGCGGTCGCTCATGTGCGGCACGAAGGGCCGCAGCACGTTCTCGGAGAACAGCGCCGACGGCGCCAGCAGCGCACCGCTGGCGGTCGACAGGATCGCCGACAGCAGCGCTCCGAAGAACATGATCTGCGCCCACAGCGGCATCTTGTTCAGCACCAGATCGGGCAGGATGCGCTGGATCTCGCGCGCGTCCTCGGCATCGAAGAGTCCGCCCAGCGACGGGTCGGCGACCAGCGCCGAGAACGCGATGTAGATCGGCACGAAGGCAAAGCAGAAGTACACGAGCGCGCCGATGATCGTGCCGCGCACCGCGGTCTTCTCATCCTTGGCGCTGGTCATGCGCTGGAAGACATCCTGCTGCGGCACCGAACCGAAGGCAAAGGCGAAGAAGGCACCGGCCATGGCCCACCATGCCGCGGCGTCCATGTCGGCCGGGAACATCACCAGCTTGCCGTCGGCAGCCGCCCGCGCCACCACCTTGTCGAAGCCGCCGGCCAGGTCGCCGACCAGCATGGCCACCAGGGACAGCCCGATCAGGATCACCACGGTCTGGAACAGGTCGGTGAAAGCCACCGACCACATGCCGCCGAAGATCGTGTAGACCACCACCACCGAGGCGCCGATCATGATGCCGGTCGTCAGGTCGATGGCGCCGCCGGACAGCGTGGCGATCACCAGGCCGAGCGCGGTCATCTGCGCCGAGGTCCAGCCCAGGTAGGACAGCACGATGGCGATGCTCGTCAACACCTCGACGCCCTTGCCGTAGCGCTGCTTGTAGAAGTCGCCGATGGTCAGCAGGTTCATGCGGTAGAACAGCCGCGCGAACAGCAGCGCGGCGATCACCAGGCACACCGACGCGCCGAAGGGGTCGCCCGGAATGCCGTTCAGCCCGTCCTTGGCGAAGGTGGCCGACACCGAGAGCACCGTCTCGGCGCCGAACCAGGTGGCGAACACCGTCGCCACGTTCATGTACAGCGGCAGCGACCGCCCGGCGACCAGAAAGTCCTTGGCGCCGTGAACCCGGCGCGCGGCCAGCAGCCCGATGGCAATGGTGAGGGCCAGGTACAGGGCAACGAAAACGATGAGCACGACGAGCCTCCGAAAACGGCGACGCGCAGTGTAAGCTGCGTCCGCAGCGCAGGTCGGCACGACCACCGCCGCTTGCCGCCGGGCGCAGACCCCGTGCCGGCAGTCAGGCGCTCAAGGCTTGGGGCGCTGCAGGCGGCGGCCGGCGCGCATGCGCCCGAAGTGCAGCGCCGTCCGTGCGGGCCATTCGGCCGACGCACGCGCCCGCAGGACGTGCGGCGGAAGCTGCGTCGATCTGCGCAGGCGGCATTCGGCAATTGGCTGCCGGCCTGCACCCGTTGCCGCTGCGGGCGCAGTTTGCGCCGGCAGGACGCGGTCCACGGGCCGCCCTGCCGGGCCGCCGCAGCCCGCGCAACACCGCAGACGGCTTGCCGGCGCACGGCCGCGCCGCGACCATGCGACGGAACCTTGCAGCGCGTTCAGGCCCCCGGCTCGTACCAGCGCGGGAAGAACTTCGCCACCTGGGGCCCGCTGGACTTCAGCGCATGGCAGCCGTCGATGCTGAAGGGCCTTTCTTCCGGGTCCTGCGTCATCACCTCCCACATCGCCTGCAGCGCCGCGCTGCCCATCACGCCGGCCAGCTCGTTCATGTGGGTGCAGCCGGCGGTGCGGCCGAACAGGCGCCGGATGGCGTCGCGATAGCCCTTCGACACGCGCACGCCCGCCAGCTGGCCGTAGTCGGGCGCGATCGCGCCGCAGGCCTCGCCATAGGGCCCGGCGTCGGTGGCGGCCTGTGCGGCGACGATGGTGGCCGTGCGGTCCAGAGTCAGGCGCAGCCGCATCGAGTGCATCGGCTGACCTGGCGGCAGCAGGCCGCCGGCGCAGGGCACCGGCTGGGTCCAGGCGTCGGTGAGATGGCCTTCGATGTCCCAAAGCCCGTCGCTGCGGGCATAGGCGGTGATGGTGATCGAGCGCTGGTGCGAAGGCTCGCGCGGGCAGTCGGGCGGCGGCAGTGGCATGGAAGGCGAAGGTTTCGAGCGTGAAGGACGCGACGGAGGGTACACCGGCAGGCGACGCGCTGCCCGGCCCGCAAGGCGGCGCAGACCGGTGCCAGCCGGCCGCTCCGCTCCGCATCGAGCCGGGGCGCAACCGCGCATCGGCGGCCAGGGGACACGCCGGGCGGCTGCTATCGTTCGCGCGCAGGACGACGCCATGTCCGCAGCTGCCGGTCCGCGCGGCACGCCGGCCCGGCGACGCAGCAACCGCAAGGGAAACCATCGACGGAGACAAGCCTTGAACACTCGCCGCACCTTTCTTGCCGGCGCCGCCGGCGCCACACTGATGAGCGCGCTGAGCGCGCGCGCCCAGGCTGCCACCCTGCGCTGGGTGGTGCCCTACCCGCCCGGCGGCGGCACCGACGTGCTGGCGCGCACGCTGGCCGAGGCGATGCGCGGGCCGCTGGGCATGAGCATCGTGGTCGAGAACAAGCCCGGCGCCTCGACCAACATCGCCGCGCAGGACGTGGCCCGCGCCGCGCCCGACGGCCGCACCGTGCTGCAGGCCGACAACGCGCTGATGGCCTTCAACGAGCACCTGTTCAAGAAGCTGCCGGTGGACCCGGACAAGGACTTCAGCTACATCGGCGGCATCGGCAAGTTCCCGCTGGCGCTGGTGGTGCACCCGGACTTCCCGGCCAAGAACTTCAAGGAGTTCATCGCCCACGTGCGCGCCCACCCCGGCAAGGTGAACTACGCGTCGCCGGGCAACGGCTCGCCGCACCACCTGGCGATGGAGATGTTCAAGCACCGCACCAGGACCTTCCTGGTGCACATCCCCTACCGCGGCGCAGCGCCGGCGATGCAGGACGTGATGGCCGGCCAGGTGCCGGTGATGTTCCTGGACCTGGCCTCGGGCCTGGGCACCATCCAGAACGGCAAGGTGCGCGCCATCGCCTACGGCGGCGCGGAGCGCACGGCGCTGCTGCCCGGCGTGCCGACGCTGATCGAGGAGAACGTGCGCGAGGTCGAGGTCTTCGCCTTCCAGGGCCTGCTGGGCCCGGCCGGCATGGCGCTTGCCACCGTGCAGCGGCTGAACGGCGAGCTCAACAAGGCGCTGGCCAACACCTCGGTGCTGAAGCGCTTCCTCGACTTCGGCATGCAGCCGATGCCGGGCACGCCCGAGCAGTTCCGCAGCTTCGCGCGCAACGAGGCCAGGCGCTGGGGGCCGATCATCCGGGACAACGGCATCACGCTGGACTGACCAAGCCCATGCACGAGCGCGTGCTGCACCTGCAGATCCGCGGCCGGGTGCAGGGCGTCGGCTATCGTGCGTCGATGGCGGCCGAGGCGAGGCGTCTGGGCGTGTGCGGCTGGGTGCGCAACCGGCGCGACGGCAGCGTGGAAGCCATGCTGGCCGGCAGCGACGACGCCGTTCGGCGCCTGCTGGCCTGGTCACACCACGGCCCGCCCGCGGCCGAGGTCGACCGCGTGCATGCCGTCGAAGGCAAGGGCCGCTTCGACGCCTTCGAGCAGCGGCCCACGGCCTGAGCTCGATCGCGACCGGCCGCCGCCATCCCCCCTTGCGTGGTGTGGAATCCGGCGCACGAAGCGCCCGGCAGCCACATGCTGCGCGCGCAGCGCCACGGTGCGACACTGCGGCCGGACGTACCCACCACCCATCCCGCGCCGATGCTGCATGCCACCCTGCTCTGCCTTCACCTGCTGGCCGCCACGCTGTGGGTCGGCGGCATGGCGGTGATGCACTTTGCAGTACGGCCGGCCGCCGTGCAGACGCTGCAGCCGCCGCTGCGCCTGCCCTTCATGGCCGCGGCGCTGGGCCGCTTCTTCGCCTGGGTCGGCGTGGCGGTGCTGGTGCTGCTGGGCAGCGGCCTGGCGATGATGCTGGGCGGCGGCGGTTTCGCCGCGGCGCACTGGAGCGTGCACGCGATGTTCGGCATCGGCCTGGCGATGATGGCGGTGTACGGACACATCCGCTACGCCATCTACCCGCGGCTGCAGCGCGCGGTGGCCGCGCACGAGTGGCCCGCCGCCGCGGCGCAGCTCAACGCCATCCGCCAGCGCGTGGCGCTGAACCTGGCGCTGGGCACCCTGGTGTGCGTGCTGGCCATCGTCGGCCGCGTGCTGTAGGCGCCGACGCGATGCCCGACACGCCGCTGTACGCGCTGCTGCTGACGGCCGTGGAGGCGTTGGCGACCATCGCCTTCGCGCTGTCCGGGCTGCTGGAAGCGGCACGCAAGCGGCTCGACGCCGTGGGCGTATGCGTGGTCGCCGGCCTCACCGCCTTCGGCGGCGGCACGCTGCGCGACGTGCTGCTCGACCGCCGGCCCTTCTTCTGGGTGGAGCATGCCACCTGGCTGTGGGTGCTGCTGGCGCTGTGCGTCGCCGCGATGTTCGTGCTGCACGCGCGGCATTTCGAGCCGACCGAAAGGGCGATGCAGTGGCCCGACGCGCTGGGGCTGGGCCTGTTCAGCGCCAGCGGCACGCAGCTGGCACTGGCCCAGGACATGCCGGCCATCGTGGCGGTGCTGATGGGCGTGGTCACCGCCGCCTGCGGTGGCGTGCTGCGCGACATCGTGGTCAACGAGATCCCGCGCGCCTTCAAGGACCGCCAACCCTATGCAGTGTGTGCCTTCGTCGGCGGCTGGGTGGTGGTGGCCATGCAGGCGCTGGGCCTGCACGATGGCTGGAGCCTGCTGGCCGGTGCGGCCGCGGGGACCGGGCTGCGAGCGCTGGCGATGCTCAGCGGCTACCGGCTGCCGCGCGGTCTGGTGGGCGCCGAGCCGCCCGCATGAGCAGGCATCGGGCCGGTGTCGCGGGCGGACCGGCATCGGACGATGAAAGGGCGGGACCATGACACGATCCGAAGGGACACCTTGGTATCCGATCTGCGCGGTCGCGGGCAGTGCCCTGCTTGCCTGCGTGCCGCTGCAGCTCGACGCGCAAACGGGCATGAGCCGGCCGGAGGCGGCACAGCTGTACACGGCGGCGGGCTTCCCGATCGTCAACGACCAGCCGGTCAACCGCTGCCGGCAGACCGCCCGGGCGCGGGTCGCCTTTATCGACCTGAATGCCGACCAGCGGCCCGAGGCATTGTTCGTCGACGAGGATGCGCAGTGTTATGCGCCGTCGGGCCGCTACTTCGCGGTGCTGGTCAAGGAAGGCAACCGCTGGCGCACGCTGCTCAGCGGCACCGGCACCGTCAAGGCAATGCCCGGGAGGACCGACGGCTGGCTGGACATGCGTGTCAGCGACGGGCATTGCACGCGCGAGTTTCGCCACGCCGGCAACGCCTACGAGGCTGCCAGCGCCTGCGGCGGCGAAGCGGTGGCCGCAGCGCCGAAGGTCGGGGCGACGCCGCCGGCCGCACCGGCTGCTGCCGCCGCCACCACGCTGTCGGCAGCCGACGAGGCTTCGGCCTTCAAGGCTGCGGGCTTCACCCGGCGTGGCAAGACCTGGCGCAGCGATTGCGACGACCCAGGCACCGCCACCTATTCGCCGGGCCGCATCGAGCAGGTGGCCGACCGCAACGGCGACGGCCTGCCCGACATCGTGATCAGCGAGGGCGGCACCTACTGCTACGGCCATACCAGCCAGGCCTTCTGGCTGGTGGCCAAGCAGGCCGACGGCCGCTGGACGCTGCTGACACGCAGCACCGGCATCCCGCAGTTCCTGAAGACCCAAGGCGCGCAGGGCTGGCCCGACCTCAGCGTCGGCGGCCCGGGCTTCTGCTTCCCGGTGCAGCGCTGGAACGGCCGCGAATACAAGCTGCAGCGCTGGGAATACGAGGGCAAGGCCTGCAAGCCGCCGCGCTGAGACCGCCTGGCCAGGAGGTCCGTCGACGGGAGTGAAGTGTCCATTGCCGACGAACTCGGAGCGGCGTACGCTGGGTGGCTCAATAGCGGGCCTGCGGAGGTGTCGCAATGCGCATTGAAGCCCTGCTTTCACTGCTGTCCCCATGGCGCGCGAACCTTGTGTTGCGCGCCACTGTGCACGCGCCGCAGCGCTGCTGGTCGGCGGCCCTGGGCCTGCGGGCCCTGTTGCTGGCCTGCGCCGCCTCAGGGGCGGTCGCTGACGAGATTGATCGGCAGGCCATGGCACGCCGCCCGACGGTGGCCTGGACCCTGGCCGAGCGCGAGTTCGGATTCGCCCACTGGGACCAGCTGCATTTGGCGCGCACCGTTGCACGCGGCCCATCGGCGCATGCCCTGCCGCAGGGGGCTCCGCTGGCCGGCTTCGAGCCGGGCGGCGCGGGCGACCGTCAGCTGCAGCGCATTGTCGAAGAACTGCAACTCGCGGGCCTCGTCGTGCTGCACCACGGCCGAGTGCGCCTGGAGCACTACGCCCATGGCTTCGGCGCGGGCGGCCGCTGGGTATCGTTTTCGCTCGCCAAGTCGGTGACCAGCACCCTGGTCGGCGCCGCCCTCCAGGACGGCTTCATCGGCAGCGTCGACGATGCCGTCACGCGCTACATCCCCGAGCTGAAAGGTAGCGCCTACGACGGGGTCACGCTGCGGCAGTTGCTGAGCATGTCCTCGGGCGTCAAGTGGAATGAGGACTACAGCGACCCCGCGTCGGACTTCGCGCTGTTCTACCAGACCCTGGTCACACCGGGCATGGACCCCACCGTCACCTACATGAAGACGCTGCGCCGTGACGTCCCACCGGGCACCCGCTGGAACTACAACACCGGCGAAACCAACCTGGTCGGCGTGGTCGTGTCGCGGGCCACCGGCAAGGCTCTTTCCAGCTATGCATCGCAGAAGATCTGGGCCGGCTACGGCATGGAAAGCGATGCGTCATGGATGCTCGACCCCTCCGGCCATGAACACGGTGGCTGCTGCATCCAGGCGAGCACCCGCGACTTCGCACGCTTCGGCCAGTTCATCCTCGAAGGGGGCCGCGTGGACGGACGCCCCGTCCTGCCCGAGGGCTGGCTGCAGGCGGCCACGCGCAAGCAGGTCGACATCGGCCGGCCCGGCTCCGGCTACGGCTACCAGTGGTGGACGCGCGACAACGGCAGCTTCAGCGCCATCGGCATCCATGGCCAGGTGATCCACATCGACCCGGCGCGCGGACTGGTCGTCGCGCTGAACAGCGCGACGGCCGAGGCCATCCCCAGCCCGGCTTCGATGCAGCTTCGCATGGCGCTCTTCGATGCCATCCGCGCCGCGCTCGACGCCGAGGCGCAGCCGGCGCTCAAGCCTCGATGACGATCACCTCGGGCCCCGGCGGCTCGGCATAGAGCTGCTGCACCAGCGCCGCCCGCCGGTGCAGTGCGGCACGCTGGTTGATGTAGCCCTTGTCGGTGAGCTCGTTGCCGTCGATCGACGGCGGCTCGCTCATCAGCAACACGCGGTGGATGCGCTGGCTGCTGCCGGTCTGCGCGGCGTTGTGCGCGGCCAGGCCATCGCGCACGCGCTGGCGGATCGCCGGGTGCTGCATCAGCTGGTCGACGCCGGCCTCGGGCTGCCCGGCCAGCTGGCGGCAGGCCAGCAGGTTGGGCCAGGCCAGCAATGCCACGCAGGCCTTGTCCTGCCCGGCCACCAGTGCGTCCTGGATCACCGGCGAGGCCGCGGCGATGGCCGCCACGCGCAGCGGGCCCACGTGCACGAAGGTGCCCGATTCGAGCTTGAAGTCCTCGACCACGCGGCCGGCGAAGACCAGCCCCTGCGCCGGGTCGTCGGGGTCGACGAAGGTGGCGGCGTCGCCGATCTTGTAGAAGCCCTCCTCGTCGAAGGCGGCCTGCGTCAGCTCGAGCTGGCGGTGGTAGCCGGGCGTGACGATCACGCCGCGCAAGCGCAGCTCGTACTTCGGCCCGGCGGGCACCAGCTTCAGCTCCACGCCGGGGTGTGGCAGGCCGATCAGGCCGACGCGCTCGGTCTCCCAGTAGGTGCTGGTGGCGGTGGGCGCGGTCTCGGTGGAGCCCCAGCCGGTGAAGAAGACGATGCGCTGGCCGGTGTACTGGACGGCCAGCGCCTGCATGCGGCGGTACAGGTCGTCGCTGAGCGTGGCACCGCCGTAGCTGAGCAGGCCCAGGCGCGCGAAGAACTTGCGCGCGAGCTCCTCGTCGTGCTCCAGGGCGGTGGCCAGCATCGCGTAGCCGGCGGGCACGTTGGAGAAGCTGGTGGGCGAAACCTCGCGCAGGTTGCGCAGCGTGGTGTCGAAAGCCCCGGGCAGCGGCCGGCCATCGTCGATGTAGAGCGTGCCGCCATGGCCCAGCAGCGTGTGGAAGGTGGCGTTGCCGCCCATGGTGTGGTTCCACGGCAGCCAGTCCAGGACCACAGGCGGCTCGTCGTCATCGGCCGGCGTGCGCGTCTGCAGCGACATCGCCAGGTTGGCGCACATCATGCGCTGGGTGTTGATCACCGCCTTGGGCATGCCGGTGGAGCCGCTGGTGAACAGCAGCTTGCCGACGCTGTCGGGCGTCAGCGCGGCCAGCGCGGCGCCGACGGCCGGTGTCACCTTCGTCGCGGCCAGTTCGGCATAGGCGCGGCTGGGCAGGCCCTCGGGCGCGCGCTCCACGTGCACCAGCGTCACGCCCTTCAGGTCCAGCGCGGCCAGCGCCTTGGCGAAGGTAGGCCCGTCCTGCACCATCACCACCGAAGGTCGGATCAGCTCGAAGATGTAGCGCAGCTTGGCGTGGTCCTGGCTCAGCAGCGAATAGGCCGGCGACACCGGCGCGGCGGGCGCGCCGGCCTGCATCGCGGCAAAGGTCATCAGCGCGTGTTCGATCGAGTTGCCGCTGAGGATGGCCACCGGCTTGTCCGGGCCGGCGCCCAGGTCCAGCAGCGCCTGCGTCAACGCGTTGACCGTGGCGCGGGCCTGCGCGTAGCTCAGCTTCAGCCAGGCGCCGTCGGACCCGCGGCGCTGCGCCAGCCAGGTGTGCTCGGGGCGCTCGTCGGCCCACCTGTGCAGCAGGCTGGGGATGTGCGTGGGGTAGGCCTGCAGCGGCACGCGCGAGCGCAGGATCATGCTGCCGTCGTCGCGGCGGGTAAGCTCGATGTCGCGCTTCAGCCAGTGGAGCTTCTTGAAAGGCGGCGCGGCAGACGTGGGTTGCATCGGCGGGGCTTTCGGGCGTTGCGGCAAGCGCGAGTCTGGCGGCGAAAGCCTTCACGCAGAATAGGGACCACCGCGCATCGCGCCCTGTCGCCTGCGGGACAACCGATGACCGCCCACGATCCGCACGCCGCCGCCCCCGCCCCGGACATTCCCGATGGCTTCAAACCGCGCCGCTTCGGCGACGGCTTCATCGCCGTCAACGGGCCGCTGTACCTGAAGAAGCTCGAGCGCGGCATCCTGCTGGGCTTCCGCGTCGAGCGCCGGCACTGCAACCCGATGGGCATCTGCCACGGCGGCATGATCGCCACCTTCTGCGACATGCTGCTGCCGATCTCGGCGCACTACCTGTCGCCGGAGCTGGAGCGCCGCTTCCTGCCCACCATCAATCTGCAGGTGGACTACCTGGCCGCATCGAAGCTGGGCGCCTGGGTGCAGGGCGAGGCGCAGCTGCTGCGCGCCACGCGCAGCATGGTGTTCATGCAGGGCGTGGTCAGCGCCGACGGCGAGGCCGTGGCGCGCGTCAGCGGCATCTTCAAGATCGGCCCGCGCTTCGAGGATGCGGTGATGAAGCCGGCCGCCCCCTGAACCAGGAGACCGCCATGTCGCTGCTGCTGACGCGCCACGATGCGCACCCCTTCATGGGCATGGACGTGGCCTGGCTGCTGGAGCAGCGCGCGCTGTCGCGCCGCGACCACCCCTTCCTGATCTGGGTGCCCTTCGACGGCCCCGGACAGCACTACACCTACGGCGAGTTCGTCGCGCGCGTGCAGCGCATCGCCGGCAGCCTGCATGCGCGTGGCGTGCAGCGCGGCGAGCGCGTGCTGATCCACCTGGACAACTGCGCCGAAGCGCTGCTGGCCTGGTATGCCTGCAGCTGGCTGGGCGCGGTGGCGGTGACCACCAACGCCCGCGCCGCCGGCGACGAGCTGGCCTACTACGCCGGGCACAGCGAGGCGGTGGCCGGCATCACCCAGCCCCGATTCGCCGAACTGGTGGCCAGGCACTGCAGCGGCCTGAAGTGGCTGGCCATCACCGCCGACGACAACGGCACGCCGCCGCCACAGCCCACGCCGCGCAGCCACCACTTCGACGCGCTGGACGGCCCGCCGCTGCCGCGCCATGCGCCCGATCCGCTGGCGCCCTGCAGCGTGCAGTACACCTCGGGCACCACCTCGCGGCCAAAGGGTGTTCTTTGGACCCATGCCAACGCGCTTTGGGGCGCGCGCGTCAACGCGCTGCACGAAGACCTGCGCGCCGAGGACGTGCACCTGGTGCACCTGCCGCTGTTCCACACCAACGCGCAGGCCTATTCGGTGCTGGCCTGCCTGTGGGCCGACGCCACCGCGGTGGTGATGCCGCGCTTCTCG
>Ga0114939_10002482_pt1 | contig 13599 bp, 10 predicted proteins | sample AshMeaCrysSpring_FD_87196 | JGI IMG/M metagenome (GOLD analysis project Ga0114939, IMG submission 87196) | Groundwater microbial communities from Big Spring, Nevada to study Microbial Dark Matter (Phase II) - Ash Meadows Crystal Spring | ecosystem: Environmental > Aquatic > Deep subsurface >... | reverse complement strand
CATCTTCGGTTCGTTGATGCGGTCGTAGGTGATCGGCTTGGTCGATTGCTGCAGCGTGCAGATGTCGAGGTGGTCCTGCAGGTTTCCGCCGACGCCAGGCGCATCGTGCACCACGTCGATGCCGAGGCTGCGCAGCTCGTCGGCCGGTCCGATGCCGGACAGCATCAGGGTCTGCGGCGAGTTGATCGCGCCGCCGCACAGGATCACCTCGCGCGTCGCCAGCGCCTGCGTCGGCGTGCCGCGCAGGGTGTAGTGCACGCCGCTGGCGCGGCGGCCATCGAAGCGGATGCGTTCGACCAGCGCGCCGGTGTGCACGGACAGGTTGGGCCGTGACTTCGCCGGATCCAGGTAGGCCACCGCCGACGAACAGCGCGCGCCGTCGCGCTGGGTGACCTGGTACAGGCCGATGCCTTCCTGGCGCGGGCCATTGAAGTCGGTATTGCCCGGAAGGCCCGCCTGGTTGGCGGCGTCGATGAACACCTGCGACAGCGGATTGGTGTGGCGCAGGTCGCTGACGCTCAGCGGGCCGTCGCCGCCATGCAGGGCGTCGGCGCCGCGGCCATTGCCCTCGGCGCGCTTGAAATACGGCAGGACCACGTTCCACTCCCAGCCCGCCGCCAACTGCGCCCATTCGTCGTAGTCACGCGCGACGCCGCGGATGTAGCACATCGCGTTGATCGAACTGGAGCCGCCCAGCACCTTGCCGCGCGGCCACCATAGCGTTCGGTTGTGCAGGTGTGGCTCCGGGGCGGTGTCGTAATCCCAGTTCACGCCCTTGCGGTTGACCAGCTTGGCCAGCCCGGCGGGCATGTGGATGAAGGGATGCCAGTCGCGCGGACCGGCCTCCAGCAACAGGACCTTGACCCCGGGATCTTCGGACAGGCGGTTGGCGAGCACGCAGCCGGCCGAGCCGGCGCCGATGACGATGTAGTCGAACATTGCGTTGGAAGACACGTACCGCCCCGCTTCGATGACCCGGCGACGCTATGCCCAGGCGCTAGAGCAAATGCTCAGGCTGGTGTCCGCCATCGACTGCGGTTACCGTTGCGCATCGCCGCCGCGGGGCCGATCCACGTCCATGTCCGAAGCCAGCCCAACCGCCGGACGCATCGGCGGCTTCCGCGACGCGCTGGGCGAATCCCCGCCGCTGCTGTGGTCCTTCCTCTACTTCTTCTGCCTGCTCAGCGGCTACTACGTGCTGCGCCCGGTGCGCGAGGCGACGGGCGCCTCCAGCGACGTCGCCGCGGTGTTCCCACCGTCGATGATCGAGTTCTTCGCGGTGCGCGGGATCGAGCTGAAGGAGCTGGTCCTGCAGGTGCTGTTCACCCTCACGTTCCTGATCATGCTGGTCCTGCAGCCCGTGTATGGCTGGCTGGTGAGCCGGTATCCGCGCCGGGTGTTCCTGCCGGTGGTGTACGGCTTCTTCATCGCCACCCTGCTGGTGTTCTACGTGATGTTCGACAGCGGCGTGCCCGGCCGCGGCATGGCGTTCTTCCTGTGGATCACCGTGTTCAACCTGTTCGCGGTGGCGGTGTTCTGGAGCTTCATGGCCGACGTGTACGACAACGTCGAGGCACGTCGCTACTACGGCTACATCGGCGCCGCCGGCACGCTGGGCGCGATCTTCGGGCCGATGCTCACCCGTGCGCTGGTGGAGCGGGTCGGCATCGCCAACCTGATGCTGGTCTCGGCTGGCTTCCTGCTCGCGTGCGTCGTCTGCCTGCTGCGCCTGCGCCAGCATGCCGTGCAGCGCGAGGCGCAGCGCAAGGTGGTCAGCGGCGAAGTGCCGATGGGCGGGCAGGTACTGGCGGGCCTGAAGCTGATCGCGCGCGAACCGCTGCTGCGCTGGATGGCGGTGCTCACCCTGTTCGGCGTGGGCGTCGGAACCCTGCTGTACAACGAGCAGGCCGCGATCGTGCGGCAGTTCTATGCCGACCCGAAGCTGGCCACCGCGTACTACGCGAACATCGACCTGGCGGTGAATGCGCTGACCCTGTTCGTGCAGCTGTTCGTGACCCGCGCGCTGCTGTCGCGCTTCGGCATCGGACCGGCGCTGCTGGTCCCGGGCGGCGCGATCATGATCGGCTACGCCGCCCTGGCGGCATCGCCATTGCCGCTGCTGGTGGCCACGGTGCAGGTGGTCACCCGCGCCAGCGAGTTCTCGCTGGCCAAGCCCGCGCGCGAGACGATCTACACGCGGGTGGGCCGCGAGTGGCGCTACAAGGCCGGTGCCGCGATCGACACCGTGGTCTACCGCGGCGGCGACCTCACCTTCGTCTGGATCCACAAGTTGCTGTCGGCGTTCGGCTCGCAGGCGGTGTTCGGCGCCGGCCTGCTGGTCGCGGCCGGGATGACCGTGGGCGCGTGGAAGCTGGTGGGCGAGGCCAGGAAGCTGCCCGTTTCTCGTCCGGAAGGCGACGCGTCGGCCTGAGGCGGCGCCCGCTGCCATGCAGCGGGCGAGCGACGGTCAATTGTTGATCATGACCGGGTCGGACTCGATGCTCGTTTCCCGTTCCGGGATACCGTCGCCATCGGTGTCCGGGCCGGCATGCACCTGCGACTGCGATTGGCTGTCGTCCGGACGGCCGTCGTTGTCCTGATCGTCGCGGTGCGGCTTCCTCGCGTTGCCCATGAGGGGTCACCATGTCATCGTGGTTGCGGTGGTAGGCGCCTTGTGCAGGATCGGTCCGGATTGGCCAGCAGGATGACCGCTAGTTGGATGGCGTCATTGGTTGATGATGATCGGATTGTTGCGGACGTCGCTGACGCCCGCGCTTGATGTGGTCTGGTAGACGGTTCCGTCCAGCAATACCCGGAGACGGTAGACCCACGTGCCATCGCTGTCGCCGTTTGTGTGGGTGTCGACAAGGTCCAGGGAATTCCCGTTGGCACCGATCTCCGGTTCGCCGAAGATGCCGGCCGGCGGTGGAGGGTCGCTCACCCATTCGAATCCAGGCGCGTTTCCGCACATTGAAACGAATTCAGCCTGGGCAAGGTTGCCGGTGAGATTCCAACTGATCGTCTGCGGACGATCGTGCTTGTTGACTTTGTAGTTGCCGTCCTTGTCGTTCACGTCGAGCACGTTTGGGGTGACCGACGTGTCCAGGGTCACGTTGATGTTGTTGGTCATTGGAGCGTCTCCGTGCGGTGATGCATCCATGCGATGCTGCCGCCGCTCCGCGGCTGGCGGGGGTTGGCGCGGTCAGTGGATCATGGAATTCTGCGCCCCGGCGTTGGGAGCGCCGGGGCCTGGAGCATGGTAGCCCGAAGCCCGCAGCGCCTTGGCGATGGCAGTTGCTTCCTGGTATCGCCCCGACTGCCGCAGCGCGTCCTCGTGCAACGCGCGCAGCCGTGGATCGCGATGGGCGGATTCTTGCGCATCGATGGTGGCAAGCGAGCGACCCAGCAAGTCGGCTCGCGATGGATCCGCCGAGACCGAGGCCAGGCGCAATCGGGCATTCACGGTGGCAAGGACCGTGCTTCGTTCCTGCGGGCCATCGGCCAACTGCGCTTCGAGGACAACGAGTGCCCGACGCAGCAGCGCGGTGACCTCGTCGTCGCGCCTGCCCACCGCGATGGCCTGCTCGGCCTGCTCGGTCCACGCTTCGGCGCGCTGGCGTTGCCAGCCGGGCTGGCCCGGGTTGGTTCCGACCAATGCATCCATCATGACGAGTGATTCCCGGATCAGCTGGTGGGCGGCATCCAGATCGCCCCGCTGCCGTTCGACGCGTGCGAGTTGAAGGGCATATAAGCCGACATCGCCGCGATAGGTCGTGCTGTCGGGCTCCATCGCGTTCAACCTGCGCGCCTCGTTCAGCGCCTTGCGCAACAGTGGTTGCCCTTCCTGCATTTCACCCGCGAGCGCCAGGGTCCGGCCCAGGGTGGCATGGGCAATCAGGAGCAGCCGGCGCTGTCCGTTGTCCCCCGGGGCGTGATTGACCAGCCGGGTCCTGATCGCCATGTCGTCCCGATAACCCGAGATGGCACCACGCAGATCACCCCGCAACAGCGCCATCTTTGCGAGATTGTTGTGCGCCATGCCCAACTGGGTTTGCCAGTCGGCATTGTCCGGTCCGAGCCTGGCGAGCTGCCCGGCGACTTCGCGCATGCGCTGGTAGTGTTCGGTTGCCGCGTCGATGCGGCCGTTGGCTTCGAGGACGTGCCCGATGTTGTTGTCGACGGTCGACAACTGGAACAGCAGCTGGCGGTCCTGCGGGGCGTAGCGACGGGCCGCGGTGAGGATGCGGTGCGCCGCTTCGAAGCCGCGTCTTGCCGCATCCAGGTCGCCTTGGTACCAGTGAGTCAGTCCAATGTAGGCCTGCACTTCGGCATACGCCAGTTGCCGCGCCACGTCGGTTGGCGCGGTCCGCGCCAATGCAGCAGACACATCGGAAGCGGCCTTGAAACTCTCCATTGCCTTCGGAAGCTCGCCCTGCTCGGAACGGACGACGCCGATTTTCACCAGCGCCTTGGCGCGTTGCTCCAGCGCTTCCTGGGTGACGTCGGTCTTCGGCAATGACTGAAAGTACGTCATCGCCTTGTCGTTGACCGCAGACAGGATGTCGAGTCGCCCGACTTCCGAGAGTTTGTCGTTGAGGTCGCCGAGCATGAAGTCCACCAGGGCTTCCGCCTGCTTCTGCCGGCGTTCGGCCGCCCGCTGCGCCATCACCGCCTGCACGGCCAGCACGCTGGTGACCAGCATCACCAGCACCGCCAGCGCGGTGATCGCGGCCATGCGCCGGTGTCGCCGCTGCGCCTCGCGCTGGCGCAGGGTGTCGAGCGGCAGGCCGAACAGGCCCGCCAGCAGCTTGAGCAGGGCCAGCGCCTTGCCGTCCTTGCCGGCGCGCGCATCCGCGGCCACCGGATTGGCCTCGCCGGCCAGGGATTCGCCGTCGGCGGACAGGTCGAAGCGCAGCGCCTCGGGGAAGCATTCGCGCGCGTCGCCGGCATTGGGTTCGCCATCGACGATCAAGGCATAGATGCGGTCGCCCCGGCCCAGGCGCTTGAAGGCGCGGATCTCGGAGTCCACCCACGGCGAGCGCGCGGCCCCGGGCGAGCAGACCACAACCAGCGCCTCCGAGTCGGCGAGTGCGGCCTGGATCTGCGGGCCCAGGTGGCCGGCGCTGGACAGGTCTTCGCGGTCGCGGAAGATTGGGCTCAGCCTGTCGGGCAGCGGACCGTGTTCCCCGGAACTGCCGCGCAGCCGCGATGGCAGTTGATAGCCCTCCAGGTTGCGATGCAACCACGCGGCCCAGCGCGCATCGGCGTGGCTGTAGCTGATGAAGGCACGATAACGCACGCCACACCCCGGAGCGTCGCCGGTGCCAGTGCCCGGCAGGTGATCCAAGCAACGAGATTCCCGGGCTCAAGCGGACAGTGCGGCCGCATCCAGCGGGCGTTCGCGGTGCAGCAGGATCCATTCGGCATGCTCCTCCAGGCAGGCGCAGCCCAGTGCGCGCAGCAGGTGGCGGGACTCGGCGTCGTCGCGGGCGCGGTCCAGGCGGGTGCGGCAGCTATCGAACAGGCGGGTCATGAAACGGAACTGCTTGATCAGCTCCTTGTCGGCATTCTTGTAGGAGAAGGCTTCGCGGATACCGGCCAACAGCGGCAGCAGGCCCATCGCGACCAGCAGTTTCGCCTGCAGGCCGGCCTCCATGCGGGCGCCCGCCACCAGCAAGGCGAGCGCGCCAAGCACGCCGCCGGCGAGCGCCACGTAGCCGAGCAGTGCGGTGGTCCGATACGCACGCTCGCGCCGGCGGCTGCCTGCGCTGAAGTAGGCCAGCTGGCCGCTGGCGTCGCCCGTCGCCCGGCGCTGGCCCACCCAGTGCGCGATCACCCAGCGCAGCCACGCGGCGTCTGGCCGGAAATCTTCGCTGCGCAGCAGGCCGGTGCTGCGCATGGCATGGCGGATCCAGCTCAGGTCCACGTCCTGCTTCTGCAGGAAGCTGTCGTAGCCCAGGCTGCTGTTCGGCGGCGTCTCCACCCCGGCCAGCCGCCAGTAGACCTGGACGCGCAGGCCTTCGGCCAGGCCGCGGTAGTCGAGGTACTTGCGATGCCATTCGCGGCGCTCGCCGATCCAGCGCACCAGCAGTCCCAGCGCGAACAGCGACAGGAACGCGGCGACGTAGCGGCGATCGTTGTCGATGTCGGAATACAGGATGAAGGCCAGGCCCATCGCCCCGGCCAGCGCATGGGTCAGCACCATGCTGCGGCGGACGCGATGGCGGAAGTGCACCGCCAGCCAGTCGGCGGCGCCGAACAGGGCATCGACCTCGCGCACCGCGGACGGTGCGGGGGTGGGCGTGTCGGCGCCCAGCAGGGAACCGGCATCGCGCGCCATCGCCGGCGCGTGCCGTTGCGCATCGCGATTGAACGCCTGCATCTGCGCGAACACGTGGCGGTACTGCGCCGGCATCGGGGCGTCGCCGGGCAGGCTGCCATCGACCGTCAGCCAGTGCGGTGCACGCGCGGCGGATGGCGGTTCGGGGCCGTCGCCGGGATGCGGCAGCTGGCGCGGGCAGTGCAGGTGGTAGACCAGGTCGCTCTCGTCATCGGCGAGGAGGTTCGGCGCCACGTCGTCGGCGCTGAAGCCCGGCATCGCGTTGCGCAGGTGGTAGTCCACGACCTGCGCGGTGCCGCCGATGGCGTCGCTCTGCTTGCCATCCCACAGCGCCAGCAGCACCTGGCAATGCGAGGACACGAACATGCCCAGTTGCGCGTACTGCCGGTTGCGTGCGAAGCCCCGTTGGCGGATCGCTTCATGTGTGCTGCCCGGCGCCAGCGGCAGCGTGCGCACGTGCGCGCGCGCCAGCAGCTCGCGGAAGCGCTGGAGTGAACCGGCGCGCTCGAAATCCTGCTCGTAGTCGGCCTGCGGCATCGGCAGCGGCACCATCAGCTCGATGCCGAGCGCCAGTGCCTCCTCGGCCACCAACTGGTCCCCGCCCTCGGCAAGTGCGGAAATCAGCCTCAGCGGCAGGTCCGGGAAATCGGCCTGCAGGTGCCGGAGGAAAGCGCGCACTTCGCGCCGCAGGCGGGGGGCGTCGCTGGCAATCACGTCGCGATGCGCGGTCAGTCCGATGTTCAGGCGGATCCGGGCGGTCGCCGTGCCCGCTGGCGAGTCGGTCGCGTTGCGTTCCTGCATCGAAGCACCATCCCTTAGCCTGTTGGCGGCCGCCCTGTCCGGTTGCGCCGTGCGCGCCCGCATGCGACCGTTCCTTCGTCCAACGGAGTATGGCAATGTCAACGGTCGCAGTGGTGCTGCTGGTGCTGGTGGGCTTGCTGCACCTGTATTTCCTGGTGCTGGAAATGTTCCTGTGGACCCTGCCGCTGGGCCTGAAGACGTTCCGCAACACGCCCGAGAAGGCGGCCATCACCCGCGTGCTGGCCGCCAACCAGGGCCTGTACAACGGGTTCCTCGCCGCCGGCCTGTTCCATGCGGCGCTCACCGGCTCGCGCGAGTTCGCACTGTTCTTCCTGGCTTGCGTGGTGGTGGCCGGTGCCTACGGCGCGTGGTCGGTCAACAAGCGGATCTTCTTCGTGCAGGCGCTGCCGGCGATCATCGGGCTGGTGGCGCTGTTCCGGTAGCGGCGTATCCCAACGATGCCTTCGGCACTGCGATATTCCGGCTCAGCGTGACGCTTTCGGCGAGACCCACATCGCGATGGTCGCGGTGAACACGGTCGCGCCCTGCGCATCGTGCACGACGACGTCGAAGGGCAGGTCGTAGCCTTCTGTGGATTCGCGCGGCGGGAACGCCGGCGTGGCGGTGGCGCGCATCGTGCCGACGGCTTTCTTCACGTAAGCAACGGTCATGCCTTTCGGGATCCAGCGCATGGCCGGCGGGATGCTCACGTCGCAGGTGAGCCCACCGACGAATTCGGCGAGGTTGCACAGCGCGATCGCGTGCACGGTGCCGATGTGGTTGGTCACCGCGCGCCGGTGGCGCAGGGTGGCGATGCCGCGGCCCGGCTCCAGCACCTCGATGCGCGGCGCGATGCTGGAGAAATACGGTGCCTTCCAGCACACCAGTTTCGAGAACAGCCAGTGGCCCGCGGGCCACCGGCTGAGGCGCCGGAACTGGGAAAGGACGTTCATGAGGACTCCGTTGGGGCAACGAGCACCCCCATCCGCCTGCGGCACCTTCCCCCGCAGGCGGGGGAAGGGGGATTTCTGATGCTTACGCCGCCTCGCGCGCGGCGATCCGGCCGTGCAGCGCGGCGTAGCCGGCGGAGCGCAATTCGTCCGGATCGAAGTCGTCGACCATGATCGCGTCCAGGGTCATCGCGCGCAGTTCTTCCAGCTGCCTGCGCTCGTCCGCGGTGATCCAGCCTTCGCGCACGCCTTCGTCGAGCTGGGTGCTGAAGTCCAGCGCTTCGATATCGCTGTTCTTCAGCGCCTTCAGGAACTTGCGCTCGACCGGTTCGGCCATCACCACCTTTGGCAGGTAGCTGACGATGCGCCCGGCCGGGTTGTTGGTGCAGGGCGTGGTGAACACGCCGGCGGCCAGGCGCTCGCGGGCGTCGCAGGGCGTCATCAACAGGGACGCGACCTTGTGCCCGAGGCGATCGCTCGGTGCCTGCGCGCGGCGGCCCAGCGGGAAGATCAGCGCCCACAGCAGCCACCCCACCGGGCGGATCGGGAAGTTGCGCAGCGCACCCGACAGCGCGGTCTCGATCTTGTTGATCGCGTCGTGGAAGGCATAGGCCAGCAACGGTTGGTCGCCGGCCGGGTTGCCCGCGTCCTGGTGGCGCTTGAGCATCGAGCTGGCGATATACAACTGGCTGAGCACGTCGCCCAGGCGCCCGGACAGCGACTCCTTGAATTTCAGCTTGCCGCCAAGCAGCAGCATCGAGGTGTCGGCCATCACCGCCAGTGCGGCGGAGTAGCGGTTGAGCTTGCGGAAATAGCGGCGGGTGTCGTCGTCGCCGGGGGCGGCGCCGATCTTCGAGCTGGTCAGGCCGTACCACCAGCTGCGCACCGCGTTGCTGATGGCGAAGCCGATGTGGCCGAACAGCGCGGTGTCGAAGCGGTCGATCCGCTCCACCGGGTCCTCCAGCTGCGCGGCCTTCATCTCCTGCATCACCCACGGATGGCAGAGGATGGCGCCCTGGCCGAAGATCATCAGGCTGCGCGTCATGATGTTCGCGCCCTCGACCGTGATCGCGATCGGCGAGGCCTGCCATGCGCGGCCGGCGAAGTTGCGCGGGCCGAGGATGATGCCCTTGCCGCCGAGGATGTCCATGCTGTCCAGCGACGCCCTGCGGCCCATCTCGGTGCAGTGGTACTTGGCGATGGTGGAGGGCACGGCGGGGTTCTCGCCGCGCGCCACCGCGGCGGCGGTCGCCTCGCTCAGCGCGCTGCAGGCATAGGCATTGCCGGCGATCCTGGCGAGGGCTTCCTCCACGCCCTCGAAGCGGCCGACCGACAGCCCGAACTGCTTGCGGATGCGCGCGTAGCTGCCCACCGCGACCGCGCCCATTTTCGAGCCGCCGCTGGCGGTGGAGGGCAGGGTGATCGACCGCCCGATCGACAGACATTCCATCAGCATGCGCCAGCCCTGGCCCGCGTAGTCCTCGCCGCCGATCAGCTGGCTCAGCGGGACGAACACGTCCCTGCCGTGGATCGGGCCGTTCTGGAACGGCGAGTTCAGCGGGAAATGGCGGCGGCCGATGTCGAGGCCGGGGGTGTCGCGCGGCACCAGCGCCAGCGAGATGCCGATGTCGCGCTTGTCGCCGAGCAGGCCGTCCGGGTCGTACATGCGGAAGGCGACGCCGATCAGGGTGGCGACGGGGGCGAGGGTGATGTAACGCTTGTCCAGGGTCAGGCGGATGCCAAGCACGTTGGCGCCGTTCCACTCGCCCATGCAGACGATGCCGTAGTCCGGGATCGAGGTGGCATCGGAGCCGGCGAACGGACCGGTCAGGGCGAAGCAGGGCACTTCGCGGCCGTCGGCCAGGCGCGGCAGGTACTGCTGCTTCTGCTCCTCGGTGCCGTAGTGCATCAGCAGTTCGGCCGGGCCCAGCGAATTCGGCACGCCCACGGTGGAGCTGAGCACGGTGCTGATCGAGGCCAGCTTCTGGATCACCTTGTGGTTCATCAGCGCGGAGAAGCCCAGCCCGCCGTATGCCTTCGGGATGTTCAGGCCGAAGAACCTGTTGCGCTTGACGTAATCCCACAGCTCCGGCGGCAGGTCGGCGCGCACATGGGTGATGTCCCAGTCGTCGGCCATCTTGCACAGGTCCTCGCATGGGCCGTCCAGGAACGCCTGTTCCTCGGCGGTCAGCTCGGGCTTCGGCAGGCTGAGCAGCTGGTCCCAGTCCGGCTTGCCCGAGAACAGCTGGCCCTCGAAGCCGACCGTCCCCGATTCCAGCGCGGTACGCTCGGTATCCGACAGCGGCGGCAGCAGCTTGGTGTAGAAGCCCAGCAGCGGCGCGGTGATGAGCGGCTTGCGGATCTGCGGCACCAGCAACGCCAGCGCCACCAGCGCGACGATGCCCGCGGCGATGAAGGTCGCGATGGGGTTCGCGCCCAGCAGCCAGCAACCGACCAGCAGGCTGGCGGCCAGTGCCGCCCAGACCGCCAAGCGGAGCCGGTGGTAAGCCGCGAACGCGGTTGCGACGACGAAGGCGAGGAAGGGAAGCAGGATGCTCATGGCGGGACTCCGGGGGTCTCGGCTCTGGACATGGCGACGTTGCATACGATTGCAGCGTTTCGTACCATACGCCAAAGTATGGCGCTTCGGTTCGCCCTGTCAATTAGCTAAACCGAGCAAAAACTCAGCATACTTGCCGAGCATACCTCTCCAAGCCCCAGCGTATGGACGCCCTTCCAAGATGACCGAAGCCGCACCCCGCAGCGGGCGCCTCAGCGCCGACGACTGGGCCCGCGAGGCACTGGAGCAGATCGCCGAGGCCGGGGTGGCTTCGGTCGCGGTGGAACCGCTGGCGCGCCGGCTGGGCGTCACCAAGGGCAGCTTCTACTGGCATTTCCCGTCCCGCGAGGCGCTGCTGCAGGCGGCGCTGGAACGCTGGGAACGCGACGAGCAGACCGCGTACGGCGCGCTGGAGTCGATCTCGGACGCCACCGAGCGGCTGCGCGCGCTGTTCCACCTGATCGCGCACCACAACAAGACCCACATCATCTATTCGGAACTGCTGAAGGCCGGCGACCACCCGGCCGTGCAGGCGGTGCTGGCGCACGTGCTGGAGCGACGCGTCGGCTTCCTGTTCGGTTCCTTCCGCCAGGCCGGCCTCAGCCAGAAGGACGCGCTCAACCGCGCACGCATGACCTATGCGGTGTATGTCGGCTTCCTCCAGCTCGAATTGCCGAAGTTCCAGACGCGTCAGCCCATCGAAGGGTTCGAAGGCTACATCGAACACATGATGGCAACCCTGATCCCGAAAGCCTGATCACGCCGCTTCCCTCTTCCCATACGTTCCGACCGCGGAGCCCAGGCTCCTGACCCACCGGTGCCCGTCCGGGCCGAGGCCCAGTCCCATGAATGCATTGAAGAACACCTTCCATATCGACACCGCCGGCAGCGCGCTGGACCTGCTGAATGCGTGGGTCGCCAGCGTCGCAATGCTCACCCGTCCGGCCGCCATCCACTGGTGCAACGGCAGCGACAGCGAGAACGACGCCCTGATCGCGGGGATGCAGGCCGACGGCACCCTGATCAAGCTCAACGAGCAGACCCACCCGGACAGCTGGCTGCACCGCTCCCACCCGGACGACGTGGCCCGCGTCGAGCACCTCACTTATGTGTGCACCACGCATCACGAGGACGCCGGCCCGAATAACCACTGGATGGCGCCGGACGAGGCGCATGCGCAGATGGACGCACTGTTCGATGGCTGCATGCAGGGCCGCACCATGTACGTGATCCCGTACTGCATGGGCCCAATCGATTCGCCGCTGTCGCGCTGTGGCGTGGAGATCACCGATTCCCCGTACGTGGTCGCCAACATGCGGATCATGACCCGCATGGGCGCGGCGGCGCTGGCGCGCATCGAGCGCGAGGGCAGCTTCGTGAAGGGCCTGCACTCGATCGGCGAACTCGACCCGAACCGCCGCTACATCATGCATTTCCCGGAAGAGCTGGCCATCAAGTCGTACGGCTCCGGCTACGGCGGCAACGCGCTGCTCGGCAAGAAGTGCCATGCGCTGCGCATCGCCTCGCACCAGGCACGCGCGGAAGGCTGGCTGGCCGAGCACATGCTGATCCTCGGCGTGGAGAACCCGCAGGGCGAGACCCACTACATCGCCGCGGCGTTCCCCAGTGCCTGCGGCAAGACCAACCTTGCGATGCTGATCCCGCCGGAGGGCTACCGCGGGGCCGGCTGGAAAGTGTGGACGATCGGCGACGACATCTGCTGGATGCGGCCCGGCGCCGACGGTCGCCTGTACGCCATCAACCCGGAGGCGGGCTTCTTCGGCGTGGCGCCGGGCACCTCGGCAAAATCCAACCCGAACGCGCTGGCCTCGATCCAGTCCCAGACCATCTTCACCAATGTCGGCACCACCGCCGACAACCAGCCGTGGTGGGAAGGCATCGACAACGGCCAGCAGCCCGCGACCGACTGGCGCGGCGAACCCTATGACCCGGCCAAGCGTCCGGCGGCGCATCCGAACTCGCGCTTCACCGTCAGCGCGAAGCAGTGTCCGTCGTACTCGCCGATGGCCGAGGATCCGCAGGGCGTGCCGATCAGCGCCATCGTGTTCGGCGGGCGCCGGGCCTCGCTGGTGCCGCTGGTGTTCCAGGCCCGCGACTGGACGCATGGCGTGCTGGTCGGCGCCTCGATGGGCTCCGAAACCACCGCCGCCGCCGCCGGCGCGGTCGGGGTGATGCGCCGCGACCCGATGGCGATGAAGCCCTTCTGCGGCTATAACTTCGCCGACTACTTCGCCCACTGGCTGTCGTTCGACCAGCCCGGCGCGAACCTGCCGAAGGTCTTCCACGTCAACTGGTTCCGCAAGGGCGACGACGGCAAGTTCCTGTGGCCCGGCTTCGGCGACAACCTGCGCGTCCTTGAGTGGATGATCCGGCGCGTGGAGGGCAAGGCCGCTGCCCAGGACACTCCGATCGGATTCCTGCCCGGCGAGGCCGACCTCGACCTGGCCGGCTTGCAGCTCTCTGACGAAGCCCGCGCCAAGCTGTTCGGTTACGACCGGGCGGGCTGGCAGGCGGAGTTTGAGGGCATCGGCCACTATCTGGATGAATACGGGCCGAGGATGCCGGAGGCGTTGCGCGCTGAGCAGGCGCGGATAGCCGATCGCCTGCGGTAGCGGCTTCTCATTGCATTGCCGCCAGCCAGTGAGATGCCGTTCACTTGTTAAGGTTCTGTTCAATGCCGAGAATCGGGTGGTCGAGCCCTCGGGCCGTTGACGTGCGTCCGCACAGGTCTGTCGCCAGTCCCAGATGAGGGGAATGCAGGAATGGCTGCCAAGCGCTTCAGCAAGCGCCTGAAGCGTCGCGCGCTGACGGTCGCACCCGGTGTGTGCTTTGCAGGCGCGACACTCGCGCAGAATGCGAGCGGTTCACGGTTTGGTACCACGGCGGCGGGTGCAACGATCACGATCGAGAACCTCGACACCGGTACT
>Ga0114939_10002480_pt1 | contig 13608 bp, 12 predicted proteins | sample AshMeaCrysSpring_FD_87196 | JGI IMG/M metagenome (GOLD analysis project Ga0114939, IMG submission 87196) | Groundwater microbial communities from Big Spring, Nevada to study Microbial Dark Matter (Phase II) - Ash Meadows Crystal Spring | ecosystem: Environmental > Aquatic > Deep subsurface >... | reverse complement strand
TGATAAGGCAATTGATTCAGTTACTACAACTGCCAATGATTCTCTGAATAAAGTTACCACGTCTATTGGGGAAACAACAAATGCTACAACAGAAGTAGTGCAAAGAGCTATTGCAAATTCTATTACTGATTGGTTACAGAATCATCCGGCTTTTGAGCGGTTTTTCAATATGATAGTTTGGGGATTTAATCACCCAATTATCAGTGTGATAATTCTGCTGTTAGTAATTGCATTTATTTGGAGTATTGTCCAAGGAATTAGTCGGTTAATTACTTTAGCTAGTTGGTCATTATTTTTAGTTCCTTTAAAATTAGTCTGGGCTGGGTTAAAAGTTGGTTTTGTATATCTTGGTAAGTGGAGTGTCGTTAGTTTTAATCAACTTCGAGGTATGAAACCTATTGTAGCTATTGAGGAAGAAACACCTGTTTTAGCAGAGGCTGATGTTTTAGAAGCAGTTAAGCCAGATACACAGCAGAGATTAACAGAAATTACCGCCAGATTAGAAGCTATTCAACAAGAGCAAAAGGAACTTTTAGCGGAAGCAAAGACTATTTTAGCGCTGGATAAAGTGGATGTGGAAGCGTGAAATATATTGATTTGAAATTCAAAATCCCTGTATAATAGTAGGGGAGGGTTTCCCCTACCCCTACGACTTTTTCCTAAACCGCCAAAAATCTTTGAATCACTTCCTGACTCAACTCACTAGTGGCACCTGAAGCAACGATACCACCCTTTTGCATCGCATAATACTTATCAGCTTGGCGGACAAAATGCAGGTGTTGTTCTACTAATAAAACAGAGATACCTGACGTTTCCACAATTCGGCGCACTGCTGCTTCAATTTCTAGAATAATTGATGGTTGAATTCCTTCTGTTGGTTCGTCTAATACTAATAATTGCGGCTGTCCCATTAAAGCACGAGCAATTGCTAATTGTTGCTGTTGTCCACCGCTTAAATCACCTCCCATCCGCCACAGCATGTCTTTTAAAACGGGAAATAAGCTAAATATTTCTTCCGGTATTTCCTGCTTTTTTGTGGCTTGAGGACGTGCTTCTAACCCCAGTAACAGATTTTCTTTGACTGTTAATCTTGGGATAATTTCTCGCCCTTGGGGGACATAACCAATACCCATTTTAGCCCTTTGGTCGGGAGTTTTTGAGTTGATTATTATCCCTGCATAACTAATAGTACCACTACGAGGTTTGAGTAAACCCATAATAGATTTTAGCAGCGTTGTTTTCCCTACACCATTACGTCCGATAAGGCATACCATTTGACCTTTGGGAACATTTAAATCAACGTTTCGTAAAATGTGGCTTTCACCGTAGTAGACATTTAAATCAGAGATTTGCAGCATATTGTTCTAATGTAAGTAAAAAGTTTATATCTCATAAGTCGGGTTTCTTGAAGAAACCCGACTTTTTGCTACTCCTAAAAATCATCCGCGAATCATTGATTTTCAAGTATCAGTTATTAAATTGCTCTGAATGTATCCCTGCAAGTCATTATAGTAAGGTTCTATTCAGCTTGTTGTCCCAAATATACTTCAATTACACGCGGGTCATTTTGCACTTCATCGATAGTTCCTTCACACAATACCGAACCCTGATGGAGAACAGTAACTTGACGAGCAATTTGTCGCACAAACTCCATATCATGTTCAATAACTAGAATTGAGTGACTCTCAGCCAGTGCTAATAGCAATTCTCCCACATTGTAGGTTTCTTCATCAGTTAACCCAGCAACGGGTTCATCTACTAATAATAAATCAGGAGACTGAGCTACTAACATACCAATTTCTAAGCGTTGTTTTTCCCCGTGAGAAAGTAAAGCAGCGGGAATATCAGCTTTCGCAGTTAACCCAACAGTTTCTAGATACCCAGCAACGCTATTACGTTCAACGGAAGAAGGGCGCCCAAACAAGGTAGATAGAACATTTTTATTGCGGTTACTAGTGATTTCTAAATTTTCCCGTGGTGTCAAATTTAAATAAACCCGGGGTGTTTGAAATTTCCGCCCCACTCCCAACCTAGCAATTTGATGTTCAGCATAAGGACGAATATTTTTACCCTTAAATAATACCCGTCCTTCCGTTGGTTTAACTTTCCCAGTAATCACATCCAAAAAAGTCGTTTTTCCAGCACCATTGGGACCAATTACTACTCGTAACTCCCCAACATCCATAGTGAAATTGAGATTATTGATAGCTTTAAAACCATCAAAACTAACAGTTACATTTTCTGTTTTAAGGATTTTACCGTTCATTGTTTATACAAATTGAACACAGATAGAAAAGCAATAAAATTTGGATTAAATTCCCCTATTTTTATTATTAACCGCAGATAAACGCCGTACGCGGAGCGTGCGCCCTTGGCGCATAAAACGCCGATAAAATTCTTTTTTGCTATCTGTGTTCATCTGTGTTTATCTGTGGTTTCATCTCTCCCTCAGTAAATAAGTACATTATCAACCAATATTTTGTCGTTCTCGTTCCACTTCCGGGTCTTCTTCCAAACTGGGATAAGTAACAACTTCCCGACGACCTTTGAAAAGATTAATTCCTGACTCGCGGAACCAGCCAATAATACCATCAGGTAATGCAGTCACCACAATTAAGAATAAAGCCCCTTGGAAAAATAACCAAATCTCTGGAAATTGTTCACTCAAGAAAGCACGAGCAAAATTGACTAATAAAGCCCCTAAAATTGCCCCTATTAAAGTCGCCCTGCCACCTACAGCTACCCAAATAACCATTTCAATCGAAAAGGCAATATCCATCGCTCTAGGGGACACAGAACCACTTTGGAGAGTATACATTGCTCCTGCAACCCCCGCTATAGCCGCTGAAACAGCAAACACTAATACTTTATAAGCCGTGGGGTCATATCCCGAAAATCTCACCCTCGCTTCATCATCACGAATTGCCATCAGCAACCGTCCAAACCGCCCACTTGTCAACCAGCGACAAAGAGCATAGGTAGCCGCTAACAACAATATCGTCAAAACATAGAAAACATATTGCGTTTTGGCATCGCTAAATTTTGCCCCAAACAAAGTTGTAAAATCAATTAACCCATTCGTACCATTAAATAACTTTTGCTGACCATTAAAAAAGTTAAAAAATACAATCGTTCCTGCCTGGGTCAGGATAGAAAAATAGACTCCCTTAATGCGGTTACGAAACACCAAATAACCCAACAATGCACCTAACACAGTCGGAATTACCACCACCGCTAAAGCAGCAAAAGGAAATGAATAAAAAGGCTTCCAAAACCAAGGTAACTCCGTTACCCCATACAATCCCATAAAATCAGGTAACTCACCTTCAGGGATTTGCAACTTCAGGTACATAGCCAACGCATAGCCACCCAACCCAAAGAAAATTCCGTGTCCCAAACTGAGTAACCCAGTATAACCCCAAATCAAATCAATACCCAAAGCCACAATTGCAAGCGACAAAAATCGCCCAAACAAATTGAGACGAAAATCCGTCAGCAAAATCGGGATTACCAAGATGAGGAACAGCGCGATCGCACCCACTATCCCCACCTCAAATAACCTTAACCTTCCTCCCTTCTTTTTCATTCTTCCTTCGCGTCCTTCGCGTCTTCGTGGTTCGTTTATAGCTCTACACCCCTACCCTTCTGCGGGAAAATACCCGCTGGCTTATACTGCAAGAAAGCAATAATCAAAGCAAACACCATCACCTTTGCCATACTTGTCGTCGCAAAAAAAGTAAAGAAATCTGCTAATGGCTTCACCGCACTCAACAACAAAGCCAAAGTACCAGAACCAATCAAATAATTCACAGTACCAATAGCCAGTGAGGCCACAATCGTACCCAGCAAATTTCCCACACCACCAACAACCACCACCATAAAGGTATCCACAATATAGTTTTGTCCCGTATTCGGACCTACCGAACCGAGAAAACTAATCGCACAACCAGCCACCCCAGCTAACCCCGAACCGATAGCAAAAGTAATCGCATCAACCTGCTGTGTAGGGATACCCAAACAAGCACTCATACTGCGATTTTGCGTCACTGCACGTATTCGCAAACCCCAAACCGAACGCTGTAAAAACTGGTAAACTCCCAGCACACAAACCACAGTCAAAACAATAATAAATACCCGTGCATAGGGTAACTGAAAATTACCCAAAGGTAAGCCACCCCGCAACCAACTAGGTGCAGTTACATCGACGTTTTGGGCACCAAACCACGGCTGAGTCACAGCCAATTTATAAGTATCACCCAAAAACTTACCCACAGCAAAAGAAACCCCCGCAGAAAGCAGCAACAATACCGCCACTATCCAATTACGAACTCGTCCAAAACTCGTGCGCTGATTTAATATCCACTGTCCTCCAAAAAACAGCAGCGAAAATAGCACTAAACCAATTACCAACACCCAATTAAGGCTCCGGACAAACTGCTGCAAAATTAAACTTACACCCCAAGTTGCTAAGAGAGTTTCTAGCGGTCGTCCATAAAGATAACGAATTACTCCCCTCTCTAGAAGCAACCCCACGGCTGCTGTGATTAAGAAAGCCAAAACTAGGGCAACAAAGATATACAATTCAAACCCGACACCGCCGATTTTTTTGAAGCCATTTTGGACTACAAAGGTAGTGTAGGCTCCCAACATCATCAACTCGCCGTGTGCCATGTTGATGACACCCATTAACCCAAATACAATGGCTAATCCCAACGCCGAAATCAACAATACAGCGCCAATACTTATACCATTAAATAAACCATCCAACAGCCCAGTTAACACATTTTCCTCCTCATGTAGAGACGCAAAATGTCGCGTCTCTACAAAGATTAATTAAGCTTTGTATTTTTCGCCTTTCTTAGGATCGGACCAATCGCAAGCAAAACCCTTGGTTTCCTTCACAAATTGGTTCCAAGGTACAGGAGCAACCGGCTCAGGAGTGGCAAAGACAATATTAAACAATCCATCATCTCTTACCTGTCCAATGCGAACAGTTTTCGAGATGTGATGGTTGGGAGCAACTGTTACTTTCCCTTCTGGTGCATCCAAAGTTTCACCGTAAGCAGCCGCACGAACTTTAGCTAGTTCAACAGTCTTAGCTTTCTCTGCTGCTTGCTTCCATAAATATACGGCAATATAAGCTGCTTCCATCGGGTCATTTGTTACCCGTTCTTTCCCGTACTTCTTCTGGAAAGCTTCAACAAACTTCTTGTTAGCTGGAGTATCTACAGTCATAAAGTAGTTCCAAGCAGCATAGTGACCTTTAAGGTACTCTACACCAATTGCTTTCACTTCTTCCTCAGCGATACTTACAGACATGGTGGGATATTTATCTACCGTTAAACCCGCTCCTTGTAATTGTTTGAAGAAAGCAACGTTACTATCACCATTTAAGGTATTGTAAATTACGCCGCCATTGGGCAATGCTTGCTTAATTTTGGTGATAATTGGGGTTACTTCGGTGTTACCTAGAGGCAAATAATCTTCACCGACCACTTTACCACCTTTAGCTTCTAATTGCGCCTTAATAATGGTATTAGCTGTCCGGGGGAAAACGTAGTCAGAACCAACTAAGAAAAATTCTTTACCTTTGTTTTGCAATAACCAATCAACCGACGGTTCAATTTGTTGATTGGGAGCCGCACCCGTGTAGAAAATATTCTTAGAACATTCTTGTCCTTCATACTGTACCGGATACCAGAGCATGTGGTCTTTGCTCTCAAATACCGGCTTAACATTCTTACGGCTAGCAGAAGTCCAACATCCAAAAACAACTGCTACTTTATCTTGGTCAATTAACTTGGTAGCTTTTTCTCTAAAGGTATCCCAGTTAGAAGCACCATCTTCCACAATTGCTTCTATCTTTTTACCTAAAACACCGCCAGCAGCGTTGATTTCTTCAATTGCCAATTGCTCGGCGTCTACGACACTTTTTTCACTAATTGCCATAGTACCGCTGAGGGAGTGCAAAATTCCCACTTTAATGGTGTCACCGCTAGTAGTAGCAGCCGCGGGGGTAGCAGCGGGAGAAGCATCAGCAGCTGGAGAGGAATCAGCACCAGGTGTTGCTGCAGTGTCACCTGGTGTATTACTAGCGCAAGCTTTCAGAAAAAATGTTGCGCCTAAGCTAGCGGAGCCGTAGACTAAGAATTTACGTCTGTTAAATCTTCTTGACATTTGATATCCGTTCTCCTCGCACTAAACAATGTCAGCACTTTAATGCTGACAGTATAATATTTAGATTGTGATATTAGTGCGATAACTAACTATTATTTTGTATAATTAAATACATAATTTTATTTAGATTAAAAATATATCAAAAAAGAGTTGAAATTGATTAAATAGAGCCTAAAATTCTTTGTTAATAATCATCAAAATGACTAAATAATTGTTAATTTTTTAATCGGTCTGATGTAAATTATGAATTGCATCAAAAGTAAATAATAGAAGAGACTCCTGTGGGAGGCTCAACCCTAACGCAATGGGCAAACATTACAATTACAATAGTTCCGGTGTCACCAAAACAACGTTACCGATGACCTCACCGCTTTCCAGCAACGCATTCGCTTGAGCAGCTTCCAGGATGGGAAGCTTCTCCATGATAATCGGCTTGATGTTTCCTTGTTGTAGCAGCTTGAAGAGTACAGCCCAATCTTCCAGATATGGCTGTTTGTCAACCAAATAGGAAGATGTTCCATAGAGATGGAACGATTTACCATTCGGTAGCAGGTTGATGAAGATGAAAGTTGCTAGAATAGAACATAGTGCGGGAAGCCCACCGGGGTCTCCATAGCTCACTAGCTTACCACCACCCCGCAGCAGCGACAATCCGCGTTTAATGTAGTCCATTTTCGTAATTCCATCAAACACCGCATCGAGTCCATCCGGTTCCGCTTGACGGATCACCTCGACAAAATCTTGCGTGTGGTAATCAATCGGGGTCGCTCCGTATTCGATCAGGATGTAGTGTTTGGGCTGGGATGCTATCCCGTACATGGTGAGGTTAACAAGCTTGCCAAGTTGCAGGAAGGCGGTGCCAATCCCGCCGCTCGCGCCAATTAAAAGTACTTTGTCCCCGTCTTTGACCTGAGCAGACCGATGCAGCGTTTGATAAGCAACGATGTAATTCAGGATCAGTGGTACAGCCTCCGCGGGGTCAAGCGTGGGAGGGACGGGAATCAGCCGGTCACTCTTCCAGTACAGGTACTCGCTATAGCCGCCAACAATCGTCAAAGCGCCAACCCGGTCACCAACGGCAACCTCAGTCACACCTTCACCAACCGCATCCACATCACCAATGATGGCATAACCGGGCACAAACGGTATCTTCTGTCCCAGAGGTGTGCAACTATAAAGTGTTTCACCAGTACGGACTGTAATATCAGGACGGCAGACGGACACAGCTAGGATTCTAACCCGCACCTCCCTATGGGATGGTCGGCGCAGGTCATTCTCGATGACTTGGAGGACGGACGGTCCACCTGTTTTAGTGACGATAACACTTTTGTACTTCATGACATAATTTTAATAATTATGCTCAGCAAGCAAGTTTCTCTCAATGCACTATGGCAATCAGCACCAAGTGCCGATCAAATCTTTCAGCCTGAGTGCCTCACACATCTGCCCGATCCGGCACGACGCTACCTTGAACATGCGATCGCTCCCGGTACAAAACTCGCCTCGGCTGTGCGACTGCGGATGCACGGCGAAATAAAATTAAACAAGTGGCAACCCTTCCAGGCTGAGCAGGTGATTTGCTGGAATCGAGGCATGATCTGGGAGGCTCAAACCAGGATGAACGGCTTGCCGATTCGTGGATGCGATCGCTTAATTGATGGTGAAGGTGCGATGCAGTGGAAGCTGTTGGGACTGTTTGGGGTGTTGACAGCGACGGGTTCTGATATCACGCGCTCGGCAATTGGCAGGATGCAGGCAGAATGTATATGGTTGCCATCTATCTTTGCTTGTCGCGACCTAACCTGGACAGCATCAGATGATTCCCACGCCCATGCTAAGCTGACATTACTGGGCGAAACTACCGAACTTATCTTCACGGTGAGCCAGACAGGACGACTGGAGCAGCTTAGCTTCCAGCGATGGGGTAATCCAGAAGGGGCAGAACACCATTATGTCAACTTTGGGGGATATCTGGAGGAGGAAGACACCTTCTGTGGTAACACCATTCCCACTCGGTTGCGGGTCGGCTGGTACTTTGGCTATGAGCGGTTTGAGTCAGATGGAGAGTTTTTGAGAGCCACAATCGACGAGGCAATTTATCGATAGACGCGCAAGAGGTTGATTAGCAGATGACAATACCAGAGAGGTTTCCCAAGAGAACGCCACACATCCTCACCGGGCTGTCGTTACTGATTGTAGTACTCGCACTCGTCGCAGCCAGCATCGGACTGTTTTGGCAGGATGGGGGTGAAACGTTCACCTTTACAACCCTGCAAGGGCAGACTGTTGAGATTTACGGAAGAGGCTTGTATCATTTCGATACGCTATTTGCCGGGGCAGCTAGCCGAGGAACAGACGCGGTAACTGTATTTTTGGGCATTCCCTTACTCCTTTTTTGTGGGTTGTGGCACCGACAGGGTTCTTTACGGGGAACGCTACTGCTATTGGGAACCCTCGCCTACTTTCTCTACGTCTACGCCAGCTATGCCTTGGGTACCGTTGTCTATAATCGCTTATTTCTCGTTTATATTGCTTTGTTCTGGACAAGTCTCTATGGGTTTGTCCTGACATTTAGGATGATAGAACCTCAGCAGCTAGCTGCTGTGTTTTCTCCTCGCATACCTCGACTCGGACCAGCCATCTTTATGGTTGCCAGCGGTTTGGTAACCTCCCTCATTTGGCTGAGTCCACTTATTCTGGCACTCATTCAAGACCAGCCACCGGCAACATTAGGAAGCTACTACACCGGTAGAGTCACGGATGCTCTGGATCTGGGCATCATTACTCCTACAACCTTCCTGGCAGGAAAGCTCATTCTGGGTCGTTCCCCTCTGGGTTATCTAATCGCCCTGCCGTTACTGGTTCTGGAAATGATGCTACTACCAATGATTGCAGCGCAGACGGTGAGCCAACTGATGGCGGGAGTATCCTTCAGTCCCGGCGAAATTATCGGACCGATCGCCGGATTTTGCACCTTGGGATTGCTTGCTTTCTGGGTGATGGTCAGTATCCTCAAAAATATCTCAGAACCGGCAGATTCATCGAAAGAACAGTCGTCATGAATAATAAGATTGCTGACTGGATACGGAATCAACTGTGGCACAATTCCCCAATTGCAGGAGCGATCGCCACTGTTACTACCGTACTGGTAGGTGTGGTGGTGAGCCGCACTCTCCCCCACGGTCCGGCGACGGCGACTCAAGCATTAACCTTGATGGTGGTGGGTTTGCTGCTGGGGGGAATTGCAGGTCTGGTAATGCGATCGCGATGGGCAATGGTAGTGGCTGCGACTGCCTATATCTTTACCGTTGAAATTGGGCAACTTTATACCGCAGGTCCGACGGTGGGGGCAATTCGCTTGGACGAAGCGTTTGGAATTCTGGCATTCCTCCTCGGTCGCGGCTTCCACGGGTTGGTGGGGGTGTTACCGATGATTATCGGTGCAAACTTAGGTGTAGCGATAGCCCTGCATTTATCTCGCGATCGGTTGCCAAACCATACATCTAATCAACCCAGTTGGTGGATAGTTACAGGAATGCTGGAGATCGGACTGTTGGTCTTCGCCCTAGCAATTGCCCATCCCGCAACTACACCACCAATCCTGACGGCAGAGGGTAAACCAGTACCGGGTAGCATCGCCAGCCTGGAAAAGGTACGACTGGGGGGACAGGAGCAGTGGATTATGCTGCGCGGGTACAGTACCGAAAAACCCGTGCTGCTCTACCTCAGTGGCGGACCCGGACAGAGCGATTTGCCCTTTGTGCGCTTGCTGCTCGATGACTTGACCCGTGATTTTATCGTGGTCGGTTGGGATCAACGCGGCACAGGTAAATCCTATGCTGCGATCGACCCTACCTCTAGCTTGACGCTCCCACAAGCGGTTGCTGACACCTTAGAATTAACAAACTATCTGCGCCAAAGATTCGCCGAAAACAAAATTTATCTTCTGGGTGAATCCTGGGGAAGTACTCTGGGGGTGCTAGCCGTGCAACGCCGACCAGATTGGTACTACGCTTGGATTGGTAGCGGACAAATGGTCAGCCAAAGGGAAACGGATCGACGACTTTATCAGGATATCTTGGCACTGGCGAGCGAAACGGGAGACACCACCCTGGCTGGGAAAATGCGAGCCTACGGGGAGCCGCCTTATGCCGATATACCCTACGCCTACGCCTTCGTGATGACCCAGTACAATCGCCTCTACAAACCTTACACACCACCGCCAGCTTACATCCAGCGGGGAGAAGCAGCAAATCTCGGTCTCTGGGGGGTTTTGGGTAGCGAGTACAATCTGGTTGAGAAGGTAAATGTCCTGCGCGGGCTAATCGATACATTCTCAATTCTATATCCGCAACTGCAAGATCTTGATTTTCGCGAAAGCGTCAAACAACTCGAAGTACCTGTTTATCTGCTTGACGGAACCGCTGAACTTGCTGCACGGCGAGATTTAGCCCTGGAATGGTTTGAACAACTTCAAGCCCCCCAAAAACAGCTGTTTACCTATGAAAATGCGGCTCATTCGGTTGTATTTGAACAGTTTGAAGCCTTTTCTCGGATTATGACTGAAACTATTTTGCCCCAAACCTACCGTCACGATAGTGGGAGGATGCAATGAATTCAGCAATTACAACCATTACCACCCCTTTTACCTTGAATATCTCGGTAAATTGCTATCTGGTGAGAACAGACGAAGGATATATTCTAATTGATACGGGAATGCCCAATCAGCGCCGTGCGATCGCCCAAGAACTGGAACGCACAGGTTGTCACCCCGGAACCCTAAAGCTGATTATTCTGACGCATGGCGATATTGACCACTGTGGGAATGCGGTGTATCTTAGTCAAAAGTTTGGTGCCAGAATAGCCATGCACTATAACGATTCTGGGATGGTCGAACGCGGAGATATGTTCTGGAATCGGAAAAATCCCCATAATCTCATCAGAATACTATTTGAGCTGTTTTTCGGTTTACGCACATCAGATAGATTCAAACCTGATTTATATGTAGAGGATGGATACCATCTGTCTGACTATGGATTCGATGCTAAAGTGGTGCATATCCCAGGACACTCAAAGGGTTCTATTGGTATCCTCACAGCCGCTGGTGAATTGTTTTGTGGTGATTTGCTGGGAAATGTCAGCCAGCCGGGTTTGTGGTCAATTATCGATGATTTAGCCGCAGCAAATGCTAGTGTCAAAAAACTAAAAAGTTTGAAAATCAATATTATTATTATTTACCCTGGGCACGGAAAACCATTTCTAATGGAAGAATTGATAAAACATATCGGAGCGGAATCATAATGGATCAGTCAACAAAATTTTGGGACAAAATTGCCGACCGCTATGCAAAACAACCCATCGCTGATGAAGCAGCTTATCAGAAGAAATTACAGGTGACACGTGAATACTTTCAGCCAGATATGGAGGTGCTGGAGTTTGGTTGTGGAACAGGCTCGACCGCCATTATTCACGCACCGTATGTTAAACATATTCGTGCAATAGATGTCTCATCAAAGATGATTGAAATTGCTCAAGGTAAAGCTCAGGCAGAAAATATCAAAAATATCACCTTTGAGCAATTAACTATCGATGAATTAACGGTGCCCGATGAAACATTAGATGCAGTATTAGGGCTGAGTATTTTGCACTTACTAGAGAACAAGGAACAGGTAATCACCAAAGTCTATAAAATTCTCAAACCAGGCGGTATTTTCGTCACCAGTACGGCATGTCTTGGAGATACCATGAAGTGGTTTAAAATTATTGCGCCGATGGGAAAGTTGTTTGGTTTGATGCCGTTGGTTAAGGTTTTTACCGTCAAACAATTAGAAGACAGTCTGACAAATGCTGGTTTTGCGATCGACTATCAATGGCAACCGGACAAAGGTAAAGCAGTGTTTATTGTAGCGAAGAAGGCCGAGTAGGAGCAGGATAGCGTTGGTTTTGGCGAAGACTTAATCTTGAATAGAATGAACAAACATCCTCATGAATTCCTCATTTTTGAGGCTTATCTTAAAAAATAAAGAGATATAACGAGGTAGAACATATGGATAGCAATAGCGAAGTCAAAATCGACGCCATCGTTGATACCAATCAAGACGCTGAACTAGAAACAGTTAATGTCGGGACTGAAGCGTCACAAGAGACTGCTGAACCCGTAAGCAGTGAGGAGTTTCGGGTTCAAGGCGAAGAATTAGTCAAGAAAATCAAAGAATTGCTGCACGCAGGCAATATCCGTCGCATTATTGTCAAAAATGAGTCAGGCCATACCTTGATTGAGATCCCGCTGACAGTGGGGGTAGTCGGGGGTGTTTTGAGTGCGGCATTCTTCCCGGTTTTAGCCGCATTAGGGGCGATCGGTGCGGTAGTCGCTCACCTAACCTTAGTGATTGAAAAGCGGGACTAGGCTCGGCGAGCCAACAGAAGGAACCGTAGGGTGGGCAGTGCTGAATACGTAAACATACCTGTTGGAAGTCAGAGTGAGAACTGCCCACCCTACGAAATTCTCAATAAATATGGTGGTGCAAGATATGAAATATGCCACCTTGTTAACCTTGGAAGGAACAGCACACTAGCTTCACCGGGATGATTGGGACACTAACTGAGAATTGCTGTAAAGAAAAAGAAACCATTTCAATATCTGGGTGAGAGTAGCGTCTAGACAGTCCAATCGCAGGTATTCTTCCCAAACGAAGGACATAATCGACTAAAAATGCCAAACTATCTGCTTATCTGCTATAAACATATTTATGTCTAATTGTCAACCGTATTAAAAATCATCGAAAATGTTTATCTTAAGTTGGCAATTTTTGCGTTGATTTTTCAGCGAATTAACAACGTAATTACAAGGGTTTCAAGGGTATGAATCAAATTAGTCATACCTCTCCACCAGTCTTAATCTACTGCAGGCTGAAAGTACTGCTACTATGTAGTATAAACCCCGCCCTTAAGGGCGGGGTCTCATGTCAGGTTTTTTTGACAATATTACAGTTTTATTCATTCAATCTTATAATAGACACCGCCGTTAAAAGCGGATTATACTTATATATAAACCCAAACACAGTTCATCTGCGCGAAGCGCAGCAGCAAAGGTATCGCATCCTCAAGTATAAGTAGATTTACATGGATGTTATTCCAGTGATTATGGTATACCCTAAAACCTAGCGGCAGATAGCTGGGTAATAACTTCATCTTCCTGACCCGTCAACCAACGGGCAAATCTCTGTGCCAAGGGGGGTACAAATACTAACGGGTTGCTGAAGCCAGAGAAAATATGAATTCCATCCCATCCAGGGATTGGACCAATTAAAGGTAAGCGATCGCTACTAAATGCCACTAAGCAATGGTGCCAGGTGCCCGGTAAATTTTCTAGGGCTGGCAAGATTTCCCCAATGCTGCGGCGCAGTGCTGCTTCACTTTCTGTTGAATTTA
>Ga0114939_10002479_pt1 | contig 13616 bp, 15 predicted proteins | sample AshMeaCrysSpring_FD_87196 | JGI IMG/M metagenome (GOLD analysis project Ga0114939, IMG submission 87196) | Groundwater microbial communities from Big Spring, Nevada to study Microbial Dark Matter (Phase II) - Ash Meadows Crystal Spring | ecosystem: Environmental > Aquatic > Deep subsurface >... | reverse complement strand
GCGCGGCGAGGGGATCGCGGCCTTCGCCGTGGTCCTGCTGCGGGAATGAACCCGACTGCGGACCAGGGTCCAGTCTGGCGGCCCTTTGCCCTGCTGCCCAGGGCCTACGGCGGTCCGGCCTGCCGGGGGGTGCTGCGTGACAGGCCGCAGGACTTCGTCGTCGACGAGGTCCTCGGCTTTGCCCCGGACGGCGAGGGCGAGCATCGATTGCTGCGGGTGCGCAAGACCGGCGCCAATACCGAGTGGGTCGCCCGCCAGATCGCCGCCTTCGCCGGGGTTCCCCCCCAGGCCGTAAGCTGGGCTGGACTCAAGGATCGCCATGCGGTCACCACCCAATGGTTCAGCGTCCAGATCGGGATAGATGGCGGTCCCGACTGGTATGCCCTGGCGGCGGACGCCTTCGAGGTCTTGGAGGCGCATCGGCACCGGCGCAAGCTGCGCATCGGCGCGCTAGCCGGCAATCGCTTTCGCATCCGCATTCGCAGGCTGGTCGGCGACTCGCTGGAGCTGGTCCGGCGGCTGGATCAGGTGTCGCGGCGGGGTGTGCCAAACTACTTCGGCGAGCAAAGATTCGGGCGTGGCGAGGGCAATCTCCACCGGGTCCAGGCCCTGCTCGCCGGCGAGATCCGCCGGCCGTCGCGGCATCAGCGGGGCCTGTGGCTGTCCGCCGCACGCTCCCAGCTCTTCAACGAGGTGCTGGCCTTGCGTGTCGAGCGCGGGGATTGGGACCAGCCGCTGGCGGGCGACTGCATGCAGCTCGCGGGCTCGCGCTCCTTCTTCGTGACCGAGGCCGTCGATCAGGCCCTCGGGGACCGGATCCGTGCCGGGGACATCCACCCCACGGCGCCCCTCTGGGGCCGGGGCCGCAGCGCCGCCGCCGGCGAGGCGGGGAAGGTAGAGGAGGCCGCCCTGAGCGGTTTTGCGTCTTGGGCCGAGGGGCTTGCCGCGGCGGGGCTCGATCAGGAGCGCCGGGCGCTGCGTCTGTTGGCCCGCGACTGGTCCTGGGGCTGGGTGGGGGAGGATGGGCTGGAGCTGGCCTTCAGCCTCCCCGCGGGCGCCTATGCCACCGCCGTGCTGCGGGAGATCATCGCGTGGGATGCAGCCCAGGAAGGGTGAGCAGGCCGGCTGGGCATCTGCCTGTGCTCTGAAGGTGACCGCCGACGATCATGGGCCCAGGCGGCGGCGAGACGGGCCAGCGGATCATTCGCCGCATCGGTCGAGCCAGTCGGTCTGCGCGTCCGGCAGGATCCGGAGAGAGCGGGGTCGAATCCAGGCGCGCGGCCTGGCGCGGGCACCTCGGATTCATCGGCGCCATGCCGAATCACTGCCGGGCCGAACATCCCCGGCGTGCGGGATAACGGTATGGCGGGTCGCCCTCGCCTCTGTGGTCTTGACCTGTCCGCATTGCGCCGGGCCCCGCGGTCGGTTGCTGTCCCCCGGTAGCGAGCGGCTGGCCGCGCGCAGATGGCGCTGGTTGACCGCCCGGTCCTGGCCTGGGGGCCTTCAGGCTGGACCGGCGGGGCGCTGATCGGCAAGCCCGGTCAGGCACCAGAGGGCCGCGACCTCGCTTCGTAAGGCCGCAACCTCGGCCTCCAGTGCGGCGATGCGGTCGTCCCGAGCGTCCCCGGGGCCAGCGAGCGTGCCTGCATCGCTGCGGGCGGGGGCCTCCTGCTGCGGCTCCCCGCAGAGGATGTCGGCGAAGCGATCCTCGCGCTTTCCGGGCAGGTGGGCGAGCTGAGTGACCAGGGGGGCGTCGCGCACGCACAGGAGCCGAACCACCTCCGCCACCGCCGTCAGGTCCGCAAACTCGGCCATGCGCCCCGTGTTGATCCGCAGTTCCCCCAGGGTCTGGGGTCCCCGCAGCATCAGGGTGCAGAGCACGGCCTGCCCCTGGCGGTCGAGGCGGAGGACCGAGGCCATCTTGTGGTCGTAGCGCTCGGTGCGCCCGGCGAAGCTGGCATGGATCAGGCCGCGGTCGCGCAGGGTGTTGACCACGTGCCCGACCTCCCCGAGCTCCAGGCTCATCACCGGGTCCCGACTGGTCTTCTGGTTACAGGCCAGGACCAGGGCGTTGAGGGTCAATGGGTATTGGTCCGGGGTGGTGCGCTGCTTCTCCATGAGGCAGGCGAGGATGCGCGCCTCCACTCGGGTCAGCCTGGGAAGGACGGCCTGGGTGTTTTCGACGGTGTCGGAGGTCATGTCCTCTGGCTTCTCCCGAATCTGCCGCATCGGCATCGCTGGCTGTCTGCGCTAATGCGGCAATCCTACCAGCAAGGCCAGGGGGCTGGTGCGCCGGCGGCCGGTTGCCGCAAAGGCTGCGAACCACGATGACGATGCGCACCCCATGCTGAAGGGGGGGCGGGCACCGGGATGATCGTGGGGAGGCGCTGAACCAGGGCGGCCGGTCCGCGTCTATCGGCTTGGATCCAAGTTTGACCCGGGCGGGTTTACCCCTGGCCGGGTCAGGGTCTCCCTGCGGAAGCGCCCGTCGGCGCAGACCAGGATCTCGGCATGGTCCGGGTGCCATTCCGCCAGGACGCGCCGCCAGTGCTCCTGCCCATCCAGGGTCAGGCGGTGGTCCGCGGGGCGGTGGGTGTGACCGTGGATGAGGGTTCGGACCCGGTGGTGGCGCAGGTAGGCCAGGACGGTCAGGGCGTTGACGTCCATGATCCCCTGCGCCTTCATGGCGGTGGCGGCTCCGCTCTTGCTGCGATAGTCGGCGGCGACGGCCCGCCGGCTGGCCAGGGATTTCCACAGAAACAGCCGCTGGACGAGCGGATTGCGTATGCGACGGCGAAATCGCTGGTAGGCGATGTCGTCGGTGCACAGGAGGTCGCCGTGCATGAGCAGGGTCGGGGTGCCGTCCAGGTCGATGCGATTGGGGTCGCGCAGCAGGGTGCAGCCGGTGTCGCGGGCGAAGGCGCGCCCGATCAGGAAGTCGCGGTTGCCGTGCATGAAGAGGCAGGCGGTCCCGGATGCGGTCAGGGCGCGCAGTGCACCGCGCACCTCTGGGCCTGGGGGTGCATCGTCGTCGTCGCCGATCCAGGCATCGAACAGGTCGCCGAGGATGTAGAGGCGCCGGGCGGAGCGGGCACGGTTGGCCAGGAAGTGCAGGAACAGCGCCACCGTCCCCGGGCGGTCGGGGGAAAGGTGGAGGTCTGAGACGAAGAGGGTCTCGGCCACGCACGCCCTCGCGGTTAGCGCAGGTCCCGGCCGCACGGGGGTGGTTGTGCGGGCCGCGGACCGTCGGTGGCCAAGACGGGGTTGGTGGCTGGCCTGCCGCCTCGCCAGTCAGGCCCTGGCCTTCCTGCCGCTGGGCCAGGTGGCGCCGGCTAGGCCACCACCTCGGCCTTTTGGATCACCACGTCGTCCTTGGGCACGTCGGAATGGCCGCCCTTGTTTCCCGTCGGCACGTCCTTGATGGCGTTGACCACCTCCATGCCCTCAACCACGCGCCCAAAGACGCAGTAGCCCCACCCGTCCTGTCCCGGGTAATCCAGGAAGCCATTGTTGGAGACGTTGATGAAGAACTGGGCCGTGGCGGAATGGGGGGCACTGGTGCGGGCCATGGCGACGGTCCCGACGGTGTTCTTGAGCCCGTTCTTGGCCTCGTTCTGGATCGGGGCCCGGGTGCGCTTTTCCGAGAAGTCGCTGGTGTAGCCGCCGCCCTGGATCATGAAGCCGTTGATGACGCGATGGAACAGGGTGCCATCGTAGTGGCCGTCGCGCACATACTGCTCGAAGTTGGCGGCGGTCTGCGGTGCCTGCTCGGTGTCGAGCTCGATGAGGATGTCGCCGTGGTTTGTGGTGAGCTTGATCATGATGGTTACCTCTCTTACTTCGCCCCGACCCGGGTGATGCCCTCGATCAGCACCGGCGCCTTGGGCACATCCGCCATGCCGTTGGCGTTGGCCCCGGTTGGCACGGCGGCGATCTTGTCCACCACGTCCATGCCGCTGGTCACGCGCCCGAAGACCGCGTAGCCCCACCCCTGGGGGGTCTTGGCCCTGTGGTTGAGGAAGGCATTGTCCGCGTGGTTGATGAAGAACTGGGCGGTCGCCGAGTTGGGGTTGCTGGTGCGGGCCATGGCAATGGTGCCACGGTCGTTCTTCAGGCCATTGTCGGCCTCGTTGGGGATGGGGTCACGGGTCTTTTTCTCGGCGAAGTCCGCCGTGTAACCGCCGCCCTGGATCATGAAGCCCTTGATGACGCGATGGAACTGAGTCGCCGCGTAGTGGCCGTCGTCCACGTAGGAGAGGAAGTTCTTGACCGTGGCCGGGGCCTTGGCCGGGTCCAGCTCGACGGTGATGTCCCCCGCGCTGGTCTTGATCAGGACCTGGGGGTTCGCGGCCGAGCCGGAGACTGCGCCTGCGCTTCCGGCAGGTGCGCCTTCCGTGGCGGCAACCAGCGGCTGGGCCAGGCCGATCAGGGCGGTGAGGAGGGTGGCGTTCGCGAGCATGCGGCGCATGGGGCGGTCCTCTGGGGGCTGCGGTAGGGTTCGAAACAGAGGGCGCATCTTAGAGACTTTGTCTGGGCTGGGGAAGCAGTGACGGCGTTTCCCTTCGTGGGGCCGGCCGGCTTTGCTACCATGACCGGCCTTTTTGCCGAGTCCCGGCGTTGCCATCCCATGCTCAGGCCCATGCTAAGGATCTACAACACCCTCACCCGCGACAAGACGGCGCTCAGTCCCATCGAGCCCGGCAAGGTCCGCATGTATGTGTGCGGCATGACGGTCTACGACTACTGCCACCTGGGCCATGCCCGGGTCCTGGTGGTCTTCGACGTGGTCTATCGGTATCTGCGCGAGCTGGGCTATGAGGTGACCTATGTCCGCAACATCACAGACATCGACGACAAGATCATCAACCGGGCCAACGAGCGCGGTGAGCCCTTCACTGCCCTGACGGAGCGCTTCATCGCGGCGATGCATGAAGACGCCGAGGCCCTCGGGGTCCTGCCCCCCAGCGAGGAGCCCAGGGCCACCAGCCACATTGCCGAGATTCTCGAGATGATCGAGACCCTCATCGCCCGCGGGCATGCCTATGTGGCCGACAACGGCGACGTCTACTATGCGGTGGCGAGCTTCCCCGGCTATGGGCGCCTGTCCGGCAAGGACCCGGAGGAGCTGCGCGCCGGGGCCCGGGTCGAGGTGGGGGAGGCCAAGCGCGACCCGCTGGACTTCGCCCTGTGGAAGGCCGCCAAGCCCGGGGAGCCGGCCTGGGCCTCGCCCTGGGGGGATGGGCGCCCAGGCTGGCACATCGAGTGCTCTGCCATGTCCACCTGTGCCCTGGGCAATCACTTCGATATCCACGGCGGCGGTGCGGACCTCCAGTTCCCCCATCACGAGAACGAGATCGCCCAGTCCGAGGGGGCCACCGGCGAGCCCTTCGTCAACCTCTGGATGCACAACGGCTTCGTGCGGGTGAACGAGGAGAAGATGTCCAAGTCGCTCGGCAACTTCTTCACCGTGCGGGAGATCCTGGGGCGCTACCGGCCCGAGGAGGTGCGCTACTTCATCCTCACCAGCCAGTACCGCAGCCCGCTCAACTATGACGACGAAAGCCTCCAGGCGGCACGTGCGGCCCTGACCAGGCTCTACACTGCCCTGCGCGGGCTGCCCCAGGTCGCGCCGGCCGGTGGGGAGGCCTTTTGTGAGCGGTTCGGCTGCGCCATGGACGACGACTTCAACACCCCGGTGGCCCTGGCGGTGCTCTTCGACCTGGTCCGCGAGGTCAATCGCCTGCGCGGCGAGGATGAGGCCGCGGCCGCGGCCCTCGCGGCCCAGCTCCGGCGTCTGGGCGGGATCCTGGGGATACTCCAGTCCGACCCGGACGCCTATCTTCGAGGGGGGCAGGGGGGCGCCACGGGGGGCCTCGGCGACGCCGAGATAGACGAGCTGATTCGGCAGAGGCGGGCGGCGCGTCAGGCCAGGCAATGGGCCGAGGCAGACCGCATCCGTGACGCCCTGGCCGAGGCCGGGGTGGTATTGGAGGACGGGCCCCAGGGGACCAGCTGGCGGCGGACCTGAGCCAGGTCAGCCGCTGCGGATGGTAGCGGCGGTCCTTGCCGCGGTCCCAATGACGCCTGGTGACCTAGGCGCACAGCCGCGAGGCCCAGAGGGTCACCAGGAAAGAGATCAGCAGGGACCGGGTGGTGTGCTCTGGGGTTCGGACCAGGTACTGCGCCGCCATCACGGGGAAGCAGAGGGGCCGGACGCCGTCGGCGACCCTCAGGTCGCGCAAGGCAATGCTGGCGAGCCAGGCCACGACGGCCATGCCCATGGCCGCGGCCAGACCGCTGAAGCGGTCTCAGGCCTGGCGGCGGTCGTCCTGTGGCTCGCCGAGCCACTGCTCGGACTCGTACCACAGGACGTTGATGATGCCAAAGGCCAGGGCGAGCAGGACGCCGAGGATCCAGGCGAAATACCACATAGGCGACTCCCGAAGCTTTGCCGATGGACGGGGTAGGGATTTGGGGGACAGTGCCGAGGCCGGGGCTTAGTACGCCAGGTGCTCCTGGGCCTTGATCTCCTCCACGGTCACCCGACGCCACATCTTCGCGTAGGTCCAGGTCGTGTAGCCAATGATGATGGGCACGAAGACCACGGCCGCCCAGAACATGATGGTCAGGGTCAGGTGGCTCGAGACCGCGTCCCAGACGATCAGGCTGCTGTTGGGATTGGTGCTGGACGGCATGATGAAGGGGAACATGGTCGCGCCGGCGGTCATGATGACCCCCGTGATCCCCAGGCCGCTCAGGATCAGACCCAATCCGGGGCGGTCGAGGCTGGACAGGATCAGCGCGAGTCCAAGCCCCAGGAACCCGAGCACGGGGAAGGCCAGGGTCAGGGGGTAGGCCTGGTAGTTGCCCAGCCAGGCCCCGGCCTCGCGGACCACCTGCTTGGTGAGCGGATTGGGCTGCGCATCCAGGGCCGGCATGGAGATCACCCGATAGCCCTCGATGTCGAAGACCAGCCAGACCCCGGCCAGGCCGAAGGCGACGATGGTCACCAGGCCCCAGGTCTTGGCCGCCCCCTTGGCGCGGGTCGAAATGGGTTCGGCGGTGCGCAGTTGCAGCCAGATGGCCCCGTGCATGGCCAACATGGCCACGTTCACCAGCCCGGCAAGGAGGGCGAAGGGGTTCAGCAGGGCGAAGAAGCTGCCCGTGTAGTAGGGACGAAGCAGCGTGTCCAGGTGGAAGGGGACGCCCTGGAGCAGGTTGCCGAAGGCGACGCCGAAGATCAGGGCGGGCACCAGGCCGCCGATGAACAGCCCCCAGTCCCAGCCGTTGCGCCAGCGCGGGTCCTCGATCTTGCTGCGGTAGTCGAAGCCCACGGGTCGGAAGAAGAGCCCGAACAGGGCCAATAGCATGGCGAAGTAGAAGCCCGAGAAGGCCGCCCCGTAGACCAGGGGCCAGGCGGCGAAGATGGCCCCGCCGGCGGTGATGAGCCAGACCTGGTTGCCGTCCCAGTGGGGGCCGACCGTGTTGATGATGACCCGGCGCTCGATGTCCTTCTTGCCGAGGAAGGGCAGCAGTATGCCCACCCCCATGTCCATGCCGTCGGTGACGGCGAAGCCGATGAACAGGATGCCCACCAGCACCCACCAGAGGAGCTTCAGGGTCTCGTAGTCGATGATCATGTCGCGGTACCTCTGGTGTGCCTAGTCGGCTCGACGCTGTGGCTGGGTGGCCAGGGTGGCGGTCCCGGCGGTCAGGGGCTGCTCGTGCTGGTAGCGCCCGGTGTGCAGGGAGCTCGGGCCCAGGCGGGCGAACTTGAACATCAGGTAGATACCGATGGCGAACAGGATCGAATAGACGACTCCAAAGGCGCTCAGGCTGACGACCAGGTCCGTGACCGTCAGGCTGGAGGCGGCGATGGCCGTGGGCAGGACCTCGCCGATGGCCCAGGGCTGGCGGCCGAATTCGGCGACGAACCAGCCCGTCTCCACGGCGATCCAGGGAACGGGGATGCTGAAGAGGAAGAGCCGCAGGAGCCAGCGCTTCTTCTCGATGACGCGCTTGGCGTTGTAGTAGAAGCCCAGCACCATCAGGAGCAACATCCAGGCACCGGCGGCGACCATGACGCGGAAGCTCCAGAACAGCGGGGCGACCTGGGGGATCGATGCCTTGGCCGCTTGTTTGATCTGCGCCTCGGTCGCCTGGGATGGATCGGCGGTATAGGCCTTTAGCAGGAGCCCATAGCCCAGGTCCTGCTTGTGGTCCTCGAAGACGGCGCGGTTGGCCTCCGTGTCGTGGCCGCCGCGCAGGCGCTCCAGGTAGTCGTAGGCGATCATGCCGCTGCGGATGCGCCGCTCGTGCTCGACCATCAGGTCTTTGAGCCCGGTCACCTGGGTGTCCAGGGAGCGGGTGGCGATCAGCCCCAGCAGGTAGGGGACCTTCACCGCCCCATGGGTCTCCTCGGCCTCGTTGTCGGGGAACCCGAAGAGGGTGAAGGCGGCCGGGGCCGGCTCCGTCTCCCATTCGGCTTCCATGGCGGCGAGCTTGGTCTTTTGCACGTCACCGACCTCATAGCCGCTCTCGTCGCCGAGTAGGATCACCGACAGGATGGACGCCAGCCCGAAGCCCGCGGCCACCGAGAAGGAGCGCCTCGCGAACGCGAGATCGCGCCCCTTGAGCATGTAGTAAGAGGAGATCCCCAGGACAAACATGGAGGCCGTGACATAGCCCGCCGCCACGGTGTGGACGAACTTCACCTGGGCCACGGGATTGAGCAGCAGCGCGGTGAAGCTCGTCATCTCCATGCGCATGGTCTCGTAGCTGAACTCCGCCCCCACCGGGTTCTGCATCCAGCCGTTGGCGATCAGGATCCACAGGGCCGAGAGGTTGGAGCCCAGGGCCATGAGAAAGGTGACCGTGAGGTGCTGGACCTTGGTGAGCCGTTCCCAGCCGAGGAAGAAGAGCCCGATGAAGGTGGACTCCAGGAAGAAGGCCATCAGCCCCTCGATGGCCAGGGGTGCCCCGAAGACATCCCCCACATAGTGCGAGTAATAGGACCAGTTGGTACCGAACTGGAACTCCATGGTGAGCCCGGTGGTGACGCCGAGGGCGAAATTGATGCCGAAGAGCTTGCCCCAGAACTTGGTCATGTCCTGATAGATCTGCCGCCCGGTCATGACATAGACGCTCTCCATGATGAACAGGATCCAGACCATACCCAGGGTGAGGGGCACGAAGATGAAGTGGTACATGGCGGTGGAGGCGAATTGCCACCGCGAGAGCTCGATCATGGTGCTGTCTAACATGCTTGCCTCACCAGAGGGACATGGGGTGTAGGTCTGCCGGCCGGATCCCGCCCGGCGGCGGCCGGGCCGAGTGGCGCCAGCATACGCGCCCGCCAGCCGGCTGGGACAGAACAATTCGCAATAGGCATGGGCGTCTTGCGGTTAACCGCGCGGACCGATCAGGCGGCGGGCCAGCGGGCACCCGGCTGATCTTGAACACGCTGGTCCGGCGGGTCCAGCCGGTCGCGCCATCCCTTGACAGGGGTCAGGGGAGGCCGGGCCAGATGGCCCGGCCCTTGGGTCATTTGCCCAGGGTCAGGGGGATCTGCCGGGCACCGACGGGATGGGCCTGGGCATGCCCCGCCTGGTGGCCGTGATCGTGGTCGTGGGGCAGCGGCCCCGGCAGGGGCTGGCCGGCTGCCACCGCCGTCGCGGCGGCCAGGGGGTCGGAGGCAGACGTGGCGATGACGCGCACCCCATGGCGGGTGAGGCGCTGGGCGAAGCCCTGGCCGTGCCCCTGGGTGATCAGTGCATCGAGGCCGAACAGGGGGTGGTCGTCGCCGTGATACTCGTGCAGGGACATCTCCATCGGCAGGTCGAGGCGCTCGACCTCACGAGGCTCCGTGCCTGCCGATGCCTCGAAGACCAGGAAGCGGCGGGTCTTGCCGGCATGACCCGTGATGGTACGGAAGTTCTGGCTCGTTACGCCGATGCGCATGCGGGATGCTCCTGTGGGCTGGTTCGGTCGGGCTGGGGTTGACTCGGGTCGGCTCTGTTGCGCAGGCCCTTGGCCCACTCCTCCATGGCGGTGTTGGCCACCGGCATGGGGGCCTCCATGAAGGTGACCAGGAATCCATCGGTGGTCTCCGCCACCCCAATGGAGCGCGGGCGGACCGCAAGGACGTGGGGGTCGGGCAAGGCAATGCCGAAGCAGAAGACCAGGTTGCGGGCGGCCAGGATGCCCTCACCGATCTGACCCTTGGGCAGCGAGCGGGTGTGGGCATAGTGGTCGAAGTCGGCGATGAAGCAGGCCGACTCGTGGGCCGCGACACAGCCCTTGAGATAGTCCATGATCTCGTCGAGGTTGTGGTAGGTGGTTTCGCTGCGGTCGATCTCCAGGCAATAGATGGGGTACTTCTCTTGCAAGAGGGTCTGTTTCACGGTGGAGGGTCCTCTGGTGCAGTAGGGCTTGGCCTCAATGGGCCGGGACGCAGATGCGCCGTGCCGCCACGGCGGCGGTTGTATGTGCGAGCAGGTAGACCACCACCAGGGTCACCAGGGTCAGCAGGACCCAGGCCAGCCCGGCGAAGGCCATCAGGCCGGTCTGCTGATACATGGCCAGGGTGGCGATGGCGATGGCCGCCAACGGGAAGGAATAGGCCCACCACGACAGGTAGAAGGGGATGCGCAGGAAGCGCCCGGCCTGGGTGACCAACAGCAAGGTCAGGAACAGGCCGCCGTAGTACAGGACCCGAGCGAAGGGGTCCAGACCGCCGGTGAGCTGCAGGTAGGCGATGAAACCCACCGCCGGTGGGGCGATGAGGATGAAGAAGGTCGGCATCAGCCGCTCTGCCAAGGGGTGATGGAAGAGCATGCGGTAGACGATGATGGCGAACAGGATCAGCCAGAAGAGGATGCCGATGCTGAAGAAGAACCAGCCGACCTCCGCAAAGCCCAGGGGTACCCCCGCGATGGGCACCAGGACGTTCCCCACCATGGGGATGAACCACGCCGGGTTGATGTGATGGATCTCGAAGTGCTCGTGGTGAATCCACACCGACATCACGTACAGGGTCAGGAGCAGGTGCAGGGTGCTGCCCAGGACCCACAGCAGGCCGGCGACGCCGGGCCAGTGGGGGAGGGTGCCGATGGCCAGAAGGAGCAGGCTGATGGAGATGGTCGGGAAGAAGTTGAGGTGAATGGGGTGCCCCAGCTCCGCCGCCACCGAGGCGCGGTGGCGCACCAGCTTGGTCAGGTAGAGCGCGAGCAGTACGCAGAAGATCCCGGCGGCCAGAATCAGGATGGGTGTGCCCAGGTCGATGGGCAGGGCAAAGACCATCTGGGCCTTGTGCCAGGCGATGGCGAGCCCGGTCAGGCCCATCACGACCGCGAAGAAAGAGACTGGGAAGTGGCTTAGGCGCGGGTCGGCGCTCGACTCCGGCATGGACGGCATCCTCTTGGCAAGGGTTTCGGGGGTTCCCCGGGATTGCGGTGCAGGCTAGGCATCGACCCGGGGCCCGGCATTGAAATTGGTCAATCCCTTGCCGGGTCGACATCGGGCAAGGGGCCCCGCTGGCCCGCCCGTTCGGCTGGCATGCCGGGACCTCCGAGGTGCGGTCGGCGGCGGGGTCTGGCGTGGCGCAAGGGAATTGCCATGGGCCTCGGCGCGGGGCGGGCCTGGCCTTCAGCGCATCAGCACCTCGATGGCCAGGCGGCGGTTGCGCTCGGCCCTGGGTGCGAGGCGCTGGATGCGGGCACTCAGGGCCCGGCGGCGATCCAGGAGGGAGGCGGCCATGAGGTTTTCGCCGCGCGGCAGGTAGCCGAGCTTGCGTCCGCGCCAATACACCGCCACCGCGTCCGCATCGCAGGCGTTATCGGCCTCGCGGACCAGATCCAGCGGGGCGCCGCGGCGCAGGGCTGGCCAGAGTAGGGGGGCCTCGTGGTGGCGGAAGCCGGCCAGGTTGGTGCGCTGGAGGAGGATGCCGCGGTCCTGCGGCGCCCCGGGCTCGGGCAGCTCCAGTCTGGCCTGGGGGTCGTTCTTGTCGGCAGATTCGGCGGCGGCGCTCGTGTTCGGCATGGGGTCGGCTCCGATCGGGGGTTGCGGGTCCCTTTGTAACCCCCGGGGTGGCTCAATGCGTGAGCCCGCCAAAAAGGAGCCAGGCCTCAGATCAGAACCCCAACCACAGCACCGGTCATCAGGGTGGCCAGGGTCCCGGCAAGGATGGACTTCATCCCCAGGGCGACGATCTCGCCCCGCCGCTCTGGGGCCATGGCCCCCATGCCGCCGATCATGATCCCGAGGCTGCCGAAGTTGGCGAAACCGCACAGGGCATAGGTCATGATGAGGCGGCTGCGTTCGCTCAAGGCCCCGGGCGGGAGTCGGGCCAGCTCCAGGTAGGCGACCAGTTCATTGAGGACCGTCTTGACCCCCATCAGGGCCCCGGCGGTCTGGGCCTCGGCCCAGGGGATGCCGATGACCCAGACGGCCGGGGCCATGACCCACCCGAGCAGGCGCTGCAGGGTGAGGTCTGCGCCCGCCACCTCGGGGAGCAGGCCGAGGATCCGGTTGCCAAGGGTCACCAAGGCGACGAGGACCACCAGCATGGCCATCACATTGAGCATCAATGGGATGGCGTCCAGGGTCCCGCGGGTGACGGCGTCCATGGCACTCTGCGACTGGCGGGCCAGGGGGGCTGGATCGCTGGCCCGGCTCTGACCCGTCTCCGGCACCATGACCCCGGCCACCAGCAGGGCGGCCGGGGCGCTGACGATGGAGGCGATGAGAAGCTGACCTAGGGCGCCGGGGACCACGGGCCCGATGATGCCCGCATAGAGGACCATCACGGTCCCGGCAACGGTGGCCATGCCCGCGGTCATGAGGGCGAACAGCTCTGCACGGCTCATCCGAGCCAGGTAGGGGCGGATGAGGAGCGGGGCCTCGGTCATGCCAACGAAGACGTTGGCGGCCGTCCCGAGCCCCAGGGCACCGCCGATCCCCATGGTGCGGCGCAGGGCCCAGGCGAAGCCGCGGACCAGGGCCTGGAGTAGGTGCCAGTGGAAGAGCAGGGCCGAGAGGGCGCTGACCACCAGGATCAAAGGCAGGGCCTGAAAGGCGAGGACGAAGGCATTCTGCGGGTAGGCGAGCTCGAAGGGGGCCGCACCGCCTCCCAGATAGCCAAAGACCAGAGCAGTGCCCGCCTGGGTCGCCTGTTGGAGGGCACCGACCAGGTCGTTGAGCCGGAGGAACAGCCCCCTGGCCTGGGGCAGCTTGAGCAGCAGCGCGGCCAGGGCGAGCTGGAGCCCCAGACCGGCGACGATGAGGCGCAGCGGCAGGCGCCGGCGGTCCTCGCTGAAGGCCCAGGCGATGGCGATCAGGGCCAGCAGTCCGCCGCCGCTTTGCAGGCTCAGGAGCAGGTTGGGGCTCACGTCGGCACGATCCCCGGTCTGCACCGGAGCTTGCCGGGCCCCCCGCGGTCCGGAGGAGCAGGCTCAGCGTGGCGTCCCCCTGGGGGCCCTGTGCTTTCCAGTCTCATGGCTGGCAGCGAAGCCTGGGGCAGTCAGTGCCGCGCGGCCGGGGTCTCGTGGCGCGTGGCGGCCGTGAAGATCTGGCGGGCATCCACCAGGTCCCAGCGGTAGATGCGGTTGCAGAACTCG
>Ga0114939_10002478_pt1 | contig 13618 bp, 12 predicted proteins | sample AshMeaCrysSpring_FD_87196 | JGI IMG/M metagenome (GOLD analysis project Ga0114939, IMG submission 87196) | Groundwater microbial communities from Big Spring, Nevada to study Microbial Dark Matter (Phase II) - Ash Meadows Crystal Spring | ecosystem: Environmental > Aquatic > Deep subsurface >... | reverse complement strand
GCCGCCCGCGTCGCCGTCGCAAGCCCTCCGACCCGGCCCCCGCGCCGTGACGGCCCCGCCCGCGCCTGTGCCCGACGCGACTTCGAAGCCGCGCTGGGTGCCGGCCTACGTCGCGCTGGGCAGCAATCTCGGGCATCCGCAATCACAGGTGGCACGCGCTTTCCAAGCGCTGGCATCACTGCCGGCTACGCGCGTCGTACTGCGTTCGTCGTGCTATCGCTCGCGCCCGTTCGGTCCCATCGAGCAGCCCGACTTCGTCAATGCGGCGGCCGCGCTGCTCACGCAACTGGACGCGCCCACGCTGCTGCGCGAACTCAAGGCGCTCGAGACACGACTCGGCCGCGCCGCGCCGGTGGTGCGCTGGGGTCCGCGACTGATCGACCTCGACCTGCTGGTGCACGGCCGCACGCGCGCGAGCGACGCGACGATCACCGTGCCGCACCCGGGGATCGCCGAGCGCGATTTCGTGCTGGTGCCGCTCGCGGAAATCTGTCCGGACCTCGACGTGCCGGGCGTTGGTAAAGTGGGCGCCCTGCTGCGCACCCTTCGGCCCTCGACCCTGGAACGCATCGACGCATGAGCAGCGAACGCACGGCGCGCGAGGGCGAGCAGGGCGCCGAGCCGATCGTCGCCACGCCGCATCGCTACGTCGTGATCGAAGGCCCGATCGGCGTCGGCAAGACCAGCCTCGTCCGGCGCCTCGGCCGCAGCTTCGGCAGTGAACTCGTACTGGAGCAGGATGCCGAGAACCCGTTCCTCGAACGCTTCTATCGCAACCCGAAGGCAGTTGCGTTCCAGACCCAGCTGTTCTTCCTGTTCCAGCGGTCCCGGCAGTTGCAGGACCTGCGGCAATCCGACCTGTTCGAGCGCGTGCGCGTCGCCGACTACATGCTCGAGAAGGACCGGCTGTTCGCGCGGCTCACGCTCGACGACGAGGAGTTCGCGCTGTACGAACAGGTCTACGAGCGCCTTGCGATCGATGCGCCGGTGCCGGACCTCGTCGTCTACCTGCAGGCACCGGTGGACGTGCTGCTCGAGCGCATTGCCCGCCGCGGGATCCACTACGAGCAGCAGATCGAACGCCGCTACCTCGAGCGGCTCACCGAAGGTTACGCGCGGTTCTTCCTCGAATACGACGCGGCCCCGGTGCTGATCGTCAATGCCGCCGAGATCGACCCGATCGGCGACGACGCCGACTACCAGACCCTGCTCGCCGAGATCGTCAAGGCTCGCAAGGGGCGGCATTACTTCAATCCGCTCAAGAGCTTGCTGTAGGCCACCGCAGCTTCCGGCGTTGATGTTTCGGGGCCGCTCAGCCATTCTTGCGGCCTCGCACGAGGCGGCCCTATGTACACCCAATTGCAGCTGCGGGATTCAGCTCGACCGCCCGTCAACGTGGCCTCACTGGGCCGCATGAAGGAGCAGGGCGAGAAGATTTCCTGCATCACCTGTTACGACGCGAGTTACGCCGCGCTGGTCGACGCGGCCGACATCGATGTCGTGCTGGTGGGCGATTCGCTCGGCATGGTCATCCAGGGCCACGACACCACGGTGCCGGTGACGCTCGAGCACATCATCTATCACTGCCGCGCGGTGGCCAAGGGACTGTTCCGGCCGTTCCTGATGGCCGACATGCCGTTCATGACCTACACCTCGAAAGAGACAGCGCTCGCAAACGCCGTCAAGCTGATGCAGGAAGGCGGCGCGAAGATGGTCAAGCTCGAGGGTGGAGCGGGGCAGGCGGACATCGTCGAGTTCCTCGCCAGCCATGACATCGCCGTGTGTGCCCACCTCGGTTTGCGGCCGCAGTCGGTGCACAAGACGGGTGGCTTCCGCGTGCAGGGCCGCGAGGAAGCCGCCGCCGAGCAGATGCGCCGCGACGCCAAGCTGCTGCAGGACGCGGGGGCAGACGTCGTGCTGCTCGAATGCATTCCATCGCCGCTCGGCAAGGAGATCACCGCGGAACTGCACGTGCCGGTGATCGGCATCGGCGCAGGCCCGGACACCGACGGGCAGATCCTCGTGCTCTACGACGTGCTCGACATCACGCCGGGCCGCAAGCCGCGGTTCGTCCAGAACTTCCAGCAGGGGCGCGACAGTCCGCTGGCCGCGCTGCAGGCGTACGGCGAGGCAGTGAAATCCCGAGCCTACCCTGCCCCCGAGCACTGCTTCTGAGCCCGTCCGCGCACTTAACGCAGGAATCGATCGACCGATGCAAACGTTCACGCGGATCGCCGAGCTCCGCGAAACCGTCACGCGCTGGCGGCTCGCACGCGAGAGCATCGCCTTCGTGCCCACCATGGGCAACCTGCACATGGGTCACGCCAGCCTCATATCGGCCGCGCACCTGCATGGCAGGCGCGTGATCGCGAGCATCTTCGTGAATCCGATGCAGTTCGGGCCAAGCGAGGATTTTTCGGCGTACCCGCGCACGCCCGATGACGACGCCAGCCTGTTGCGCGACTACGGCGTCGATGCGCTGTTCCATCCGACCGTCGACGAGATGTACCCGGCCGGCAGCGTGGGCAGCACCGTGATCGACGTGCCTGGCCTCACCGACATCCTCTGTGGCGCCTTTCGCCCGGGCCATTTCCAGGGGGTTGCGACGGTGGTGGTCAAGCTGCTGTCGCTGGTGCAGCCCGACGTCGCGATCTTTGGCGAAAAGGATTACCAGCAGCTCACCGTGATCCGCCGCGTGGTCGATGACCTGAACCTGCCGGTGAAGGTCGTCGGTGCGCCGACGGTGCGCGCGGAAGACGGCCTGGCGCTCAGTTCGCGCAACCGCTACCTGTCGGCCGAGGAGCGCGCGGCGGCGCCTGTGATCTATCGCGCGCTCGACCAGGCGCGGCGTCGCATCGAGGCAGGCGACACCGATTACGCCAGCATGCAGGCCGACGGGCTCGCCGCGATGAACGCCGCGGGCGTCAAGCCCGACTATTTCGAGGTGCGCACCGCCGATCGTCTCGCGGTGCCGACGCCCGCCGACGTGCGCGTGGTCGCGCTGGCCGCTGGCCGCCTCGGCAAGGCCAGGCTGATCGATAATTTGCAGTGCGCCGCTCCGCGCCGGCGCTAGGCGCCGGCGCGAGGGGTTAGGGGCTAGGGGCTCGTCGGAGGTAAAGCCGCGGCGTCTGACACATACGCACCTCCGACTAACCCCTGGTCACTAGTCACTAGTCACTTCCTGGGCGCGTAGCGCCCAGGACACGTGCTCACGGACCAGTGCGCTCGAATGCTCGAGTCGTGACCGCAGCGCGGCAACCACTTCCGTCGTGCGCGGCGCATTGCCCAGCGCGACCGCGATGTTGCGCAACCAGCGCTCGTGGCCGATGCGGCGTATCGCGCTGCCCGCGGTCCTCGCCAGGAACTCCGCTTCGCTCCAAGCGAACAACTCGACGAGGCCCGGTGCATCGAGCCGATGGCGCGCCTGGAAGTCGGGCTCGGCCGTGACCTTTGCATAGCGATTCCACGGGCACACGAGCTGGCAATCGTCGCAACCATAAATCCGGTTGCCCATCGCTGCGCGGAACTCCACCGGAATCGGGCCGCGCAGTTCAATCGTCAGGTACGAGATGCAGCGACGTGCATCGAGTTCGTACGGTGCGACGATCGCCTGGGTCGGGCACACGTCGATGCACGCGGTGCACGAGCCGCAGTGTGAGGTCACCGGCGCGTCGACCGGCAGCGGCAGGTCGGTGTAGATCTCGCCCAGGAAGAACCACGAGCCGTCCTGGCGATCGAGCAGGTTGGTGTGCTTGCCGATCCAGCCCAGCCCCGCGTCGCGCGCCAGTGCTTTCTCCAGCACGGGCGCGCTGTCCGTGAAGGCGCGATAGCCCGCGGTGCCTGCCGCGCTAGCGATGCGGTTGGCAAGCTGCGCCAGCCGCTGCCGCAACACCTTGTGGTAGTCGCGGCCGAGCGCGTAGCGCGACACGTAGCCGAGCGTGGCATCGCGCAGCACGGCCTCGGGGTCCGTGCCCTCGACGTGGTAATCCATGCGCGCGCTGACGACGCGGATCGTGCCGGGCACGAGTTCGGCGGGGCGCGAGCGACGCGTGCCGTGGCGTTCCATGTACTGCATCGCGCCGTGGCGCCCCTGCGCGAGCCAGGCGGCGAGAAGCTCTTCGTCGGCGGCGAGATCGACGCCCGAGATGCCGACCTTCTGGAAACCGAGTTCGCGGCCCCATGCCTTGATCGACCGTGCGAGCGTGGCGGCACTTTCCATGGATGCGGGCGAAACGGACCGGGGACAGGGCAGCCAGTATAATGACTCCATGCACCCGCTCCCCGCCGGGCTTTACACTGCTGCGCAGGTGCGCGCGCTCGACCGCCGCGCGATCGAGTATTTCGACCTCCCGGGCTACGAACTGATGACGCGCGCCGGACACGCGACGCTCAATGCGTTGCGCCGCCGGTGGCCCGAGGCGCGTTCGGTCGTCGTGTGCTGCGGGCCCGGCCACAACGGTGGCGACGGTTACGTGGTGGCGCGCATCGCGCGCGCCCAGGGACTGCGCGTGCGAGCCATCGCGCTGGCGGAGCCGGCCAGCCTGCAAGGCGACGCGCGCCGCGCCTGCGACGAGTTCGTGGACTCGGGTGGCGACTGCGAAGCGTGGCAACCGCAACTGCTGGCAGCGGGCGACGTGATCGTCGACGCACTGTTCGGCACCGGCCTCACGCGCGACGTGGGCGGTCTTGCCGCCGAGTGCATCGCGGCCGTCAATGCGGCGGGTCGCCCCGTCGTCGCGGTTGATCTTCCCTCGGGCCTGCACGCGGACACGGGTCACGTGCTCGGAACCGCGGTGCGCGCGGACCTCACCGTCACGTTCATCGGCCGCAAGGTGGGTTGTTACCTTGCGGCCGGCCCCGACCACACGGGCGAGATCCTCTTCGACGACCTCGGTGTGCCGCTCGCGACCTACGACAGCGAGGTTCCGGCGCTGCGCTTGCTCGATGCCGCCGAGGTCAGCGCCGCATTGCCGAAGCGTCCGCGCACCGCGCACAAGGGGCGTCATGGCCACGTGCTGGTCATCGGCGGCGCCGAGGGCATGGGTGGAGCCGTCCGGCTGGCGGGTGAGGCTGCGCTGCGAGCAGGAGCGGGCCTGGTCACCGTCGCGGCGCATCCACGCAGCCTGGCGGCGCTCAGCGCGCGGCCCGAACTCATGTCGGTTGCGCTTGGCACCGCGATGGATCTCGAGCACGCACTCGAGCGCGCCACAGTCGTTGCGCTCGGACCTGGTCTGGGCCAGTCACCGTGGTCGATGGAAGTGTTCCGGGTCGCACTCGCGGCCGGCAAGCCCCTGGTCGTGGATGCCGATGCGTTGAACCTGCTCGCGGCCGTGCCTCAGCGTCGCAACGACTGGGTGCTGACGCCGCACCCTGGCGAGGCGGCGCGACTGCTCGGGTCGACGGCGGCAGCCGTGCAGGCCGATCGGCGGACGGCCGTGCTCGATCTGCAGTCGCGCTGCGGCGGCACCGTCGTGCTCAAGGGCCCCGGCTCGATCGCGCAGTACGCGGATGGCAGCGGCTGGCTCTGCGATCGCGGCAACCCCGGCATGGCGGCGGCAGGCATGGGCGACGTGCTCACGGGAGTGATCGCCGGGATCGCTGCGCAGTGCGGGGACATCGCGCTGGCGGCGCGGATCGGCGTAATCGTGCACGCCATGGCGGGGGACCGTGCCGCAGGGATCTCGGGCGAGCGTGGCCTGCTGGCGGGCGACGTGATCGATCAGCTGCGCGCCTGCGTGAACCCGTGAACGGCGTCGAGCGCGTCGCGCGCGGCGCCGAGGAGATGCGACACCTCGGTTCCCGCCTCGGGCATGCCCTGTTCGCGACCAAGACAGCGGCCCCGCTGCTGGTCACGTTGTCGGGCGACCTCGGCGCAGGCAAGACCACTCTGGTCGGTGGCCTGCTCAATGCGCTGGGCCATGCCGGTCCCACTCGCAGTCCAACGTACACGCTGCTCGAGCCGTATCGATTCGGCGATCGCGATGTCGTGCATTGCGACTTCTATCGTCTCCGCCATCCCGACGAACTGGACGACCTCGGTCTGCGCGACCTGCAGCGTCCCGGTGCAGTGTTGCTGGTCGAATGGCCGGAAAAAGCGGACGATCGACTGGGTCCGGCCGATCTCGCGCTACAGCTGGCATATGCCGGCGACGATGCGCGCAAGGTGCGGTTCGAGGCAGCGACTGCCGCCGGCCAGGCCGTGTTGCAGCGGCTCTGACCCCACATGACAAACCAATCGTATCTGTATAATTTTATTGAAATATCTGTTGGTGGCGCGGTAGATTACGCGACATGCTGACCAGGGTCCGACCGACACTGCTGCGCCTGGCCGGAATGGTCCTGCTGTTCGGGGCCGCTTTGGCGTCCGCGTCGACCGCGCGCGTGACCGACGTCCGTCTCTGGTCCGGACCCGAAGGCACTCGGCTCGTGATCGAGCTGACCGCGCCCGCCGAGTACGACGTCTTCACGCTCGACCAACCCGACCGCGTCGTCGTCGACCTCGCGAACACCACGCTGCCCGCCTCCGAATCGCTGCCGGCCGGGCAAGGCCCGGTGAAGTCGCTGCGGTCGGGACCACAGGACGGTCATGGGCTGCGCTTCGTCCTCGATCTCACCGAGGCGCAGAAGCCGCACAGCTTCGTCGTCGGCCCGGACGGCAGCGCGGGCCACCGACTCGTCGTCGAACTGCCTGGCAAGCGTGCTGCCGTGCCGGCACCGGCTGCGAATGCGGCGCGCACGCCGCCAACCGGCAACGAAGTGCTGGCGATGGCGGCCGAAACCTCACGCGCGGCGGCCGCGCCCAGCGCACCGGCCTCGCCGAAAGTCAACGAACCTTCCTTGCCACCCGTGAAGTCGGCTGCGTCGTCGGCGACCGGCCGCGACCTCGTCATCGCGATCGATGCGGGTCATGGCGGCGACGATCCCGGCGCGCTCGGCCGCAACGGCACGCGCGAGAAGGACGTGACGCTTGCGATCGCACGCAAGCTCGCGGCCGAAATCAACGCGGAAGAGGGCATGCGGGCCGTGCTCATCCGCGACGGCGACTACTTCATCACGCTTGGCTCGCGCACGCGCAAGGCGCGGCAGCTCGGCGCCGACATGTTCGTCTCGATCCATGCGGATGCGGTCGCCAATCGCGAAGTGACCGGGTCGTCGGTGTACGTGCTGTCGCTGCGCGGCGCGAGCGACGAAGCCACGCGCTGGCTGGCCGAGCGCGAGAACGCCGCGGACCTCAAGGGTGGCGTCTCGGTCGTCGAAGGCAACGACGTGCTCGCGTCCGTGCTGCTCGACGTGACGCAGAAGGAAGCGATCAGCGACAGCGTCGAGGCGGCCGACCAGGTGCTGTCGGCGCTGCGCGACGTCGGCAACATCCACGGGGTCGCCCGCGTGCGTCACGCTGGGTTCGTCGTGCTGAAGTCGCCGGACATCCCCTCGATGCTGGTCGAAACCGCGTTCATCTCGAACCCCGCCGAGGAACGACGCCTGCGCGATCCCGCACACCAGCAGCGCATCGCCGCGGCCGTGCGTGCCGGCGTCCGTAACTACTGGCACCAGAACGCACCGCCGGGCTCTAAGCTAGCGGCCCTGCTCGCGGCGCAACGCACCGCCGCGAAGGAAGCGGGCACGAGCCGCACCGCCGTCGCCGGCCGCTGAACCCGCGCCCTTTGCTATGCTCGCGCCCCCTCGGCGCGAGCCAGCAGACCGCCCTGTCCTCAACCATGCCCATCCGGGTCCTGCCCGAGCAACTCGTCCACCAGATCGCCGCCGGCGAGGTCGTCGAGCGCCCGGCGTCCGTGATCAAGGAGCTGGTCGAGAACAGCCTCGACGCGGGCGCGTTCACCGTCGATATTGAAGTGGAAAAGGGTGGCGCTGAACTGTGCCGGGTGCGTGACGACGGCGGCGGCATCGCAGCCGGGGAGTTGCTGCTCGCGCTGACGCGCCACGCGACCAGCAAGATCGGCAGCATCGACGACCTCGAGTCCGTCCGCACGCTGGGATTTCGCGGCGAGGCCCTGCCCAGCATCGCTTCCGTCTCGCGCATGCGCATGATCTCGCGACCGCGCGATGCCGATACCGCGCAGATGGTGGCCGCGGTCGACGGGTCCATCACCGGTCCCGCGCCGCATCCGCATCCGCACGGCACGACCGTCGAAGTGCGCGACCTCTTCTTCAACGTGCCGGCGCGGCGCAAGTTCCTGCGCGCGGAACGCACCGAGCTCGGGCAGATCGAACGCCTGGTCGAGCGCCTCGCCCTCAGCCGGTTCGACGTGGGGTTCCGGCTGTCTTCCGCGCGCAAGGTGCTGGCTGATTACGCTCCCGCGCGGGATGAACGCGCGCGCGATGCGCGAGTGGCGGCCATGCTCGGCGAGGATTTCATCGTCAATGCGATGAAGCTCGACCACCAGGGCTCCGGCCTGCGGCTGCACGGCTGGTTCTGCCTGCCGACCTACGCGCGCAGCCAGGTCGACCAGCAGCACTTCTTCCTCAACGGCCGTCCGCTGCGCGACAAGCTGGTCGCGAGCGCCGTGCGCCTGGCCTATCGCGACGTGCTTTTCCACGGCCGGCACCCGGCATACGTGCTGTACCTCGAGCTCGATCCGGCACGAGTCGACGTCAACGCGCATCCACAGAAGCTCGAAGTACGGTTCCGCGAGCCGGGCCTGATCCACGACTTTCTGTTCCGCACGCTCGAGCGTGCGCTGGCGGAGACGCGGCCCACGCAGGCGGCCGCCGCCGCCATTCCCGCCGCGCGTGCTGACTGGTCTTTGCCGGGCACGGCGCCGCTCGACTGGCGCAACGCGGCCCCGGGCCCACGTTACGGCGCGGCCGGCGAAGACGCGTTTGCGCGCCACGAGCCTGCTCGTTGCCAGGTCCACGGCCATGACGCGGGTGCAACCACGGGCCAGGCAATCCCCGCGACGGAACTGTACGGCGTGCTCGATCGCCAGCGCGCGATCGCAACGGCGGCAGCGGATGGCGAGCAGGGCGCGGAGCATCCACTGGGGTATGCGATTGCGCAGTTGCACGGGGTCTACATCCTGGCCCAGGCGCAGGGCGGGCTGGTGCTCGTCGACATGCATGCCGCCCACGAGCGCACGACGTACGAACGGCTGAAGGTGGCCATCGCCACTGAACAGGTGCCGGCGCAACCGCTGCTCGTGCCGATCCCGGTCAACGTCTCGCTCGCTGATGCCGAAGAGGCCGAGTCGCATTCGGCGCTGTTCGCGAGCCTGGGGCTGGACGTCGCCCGCAGCGGGCCGACGCAGCTGCTGGTACGGTCGACGCCCGCGCTGCTGCCGAACCTCGACCCAGCGACGCTGCTGCAGGACATGATCGCGGACCTGCGTGAGCAGGGCCGAGCCGCGGCGACGGCCGCGTTCGAGCGTGCCCTTGGTACGATGGCCTGCCACCAGGCAGTGCGTGCGAATCGCCGGCTCACCGTCGCGGAAATGAATGCCCTGCTGCGCGAGATTGAGCAGACCGTGCGCAGCGACCAATGCGTGCATGGACGCCCCACCTGGTCGTTCGTCAGCATGGACGACCTCGACCGACTCTTCCTGCGTGGCCGATGAGCGACGCCGTCACCGGAGCAAATGAGGCGCCCGACGCCGTCTGCCTGATGGGGCCGACGTGCACCGGCAAGACCGCGCTCGCACTCGAACTGGCCCAGCGGTTCCCCGTGGAGATCATCAGCGTCGATTCCGCGTTGGTATATCGCGGCATGGACATCGGCACGTCGAAGCCGACAGAGGCGCAGCTGGCCGCGGTGCCGCATCACCTCATCGACATCTGCGACCCGGCGGACCCGTACTCGGCGGGGCGCTTCCTGCGCGATGCGCTCGCCAGCATCGATGCGATCCGCGGGCGAGGGCGGGTGCCGCTGCTGGTTGGCGGCACGATGCTCTATTATCGCGCCCTGACGCACGGGCTGGCGCCGTTACCCGAGGCGGACAGTGCCGTGCGCGCGGCCCTCGACATGGTCGCCCAGTCCACCGGCTGGCCGGCTTTGCATGCCGAACTGGCCGCGCGTGACCCGGTGGCAGCGAGCAGGATCCAGCCGGCCGACGCGCAACGTATCCAGCGTGCGCTCGAGGTGCTGCAACTGACCGGCGAGCGCATGTCGGACCTGCAGCAGCAGGCCGAGCCGCCGCCCGTGAAACTGGTCCGCTTTGCCCTCGTGCCGGTCGCGCGCGAGGTGCTGTACCAGCGCATCAACGCGCGGTTCGACGACATGATGTCAACGGGGTTGCTGGACGAGGTCCGGGCGCTGTTTGGGCGAGGCGACCTGGACCCGGACCTGCCCAGCCTGCGCGCGGTCGGTTACCGGCAGCTCTGGAGCCACCTGGCCGGGGAGTGCGTCCTCGAGGAGGCCGTGGCTGCGGCGCGGCAGGCCACGCGCAACCTCGCCAAGCGGCAGCTTACCTGGCTGCGGGCCGATCCGGGAATCACATGGATCACTGCCCTTGCAGAACGTGAACTCGCCCCGATAACGGCTGCGTTGGCGAGAGCAGCTGGAAAAATCGGCACGAAATCACTGTGCTAGACTAACTTCGTTGATGCTGGGTCCCTCCAGAGCACGCAGACGGGCGGGTTCGGCCAGACGCTGCACCGGATCGAGCGGCACCGATAAGAACAGGAGACGAAAGCAATGGCCAAGGGCCAGTCCCTCCAGGATCCATTCCTGAACGCCCTCCGCAAGGAGCGAATCCCCGTGTCGATCTACCTGGTCAACGGCATCAAGCTTCAGGGCCAGATCGATTCGTTCGACCAGTTCGTGGTCCTGCTGCGCAACAGCGTGAGCCAGATGGTCTACAAGCACGCCATTTCCACCGTCGTGCCGGCGCGCAACGTGCGGCTACCGGCCGGAGACGACGACATGCCCCCGCTGGACGAAGCCCCCGAAGGCTGAGCTGTCGGGCAAGGACGTTGATCATTGTTTGAAAGGCCGGCCAGCGGCGAACGCGCGATCCTCGTGTGCGTGGGGCTCGGTCGAGCCCCGGAGCCCGACCGCATCGAGGAAATCAACGCGCTGGCCCGTTCGGCGGGTGCGCAGGTGCTCGAGACCCTGGCGGCCACGCGCAAGACGCCCGATCCCCGCTTTTTGCTCGGCACCGGCAAGGTGGAAGAACTACGCGCCCGCGTCTCGGCGCTCGCGGCCGACCTCGTCGTGATCGACGCGCCGCTCAGTCCAAGCCAGGAACGCAACCTCGAAAAGGAACTGCAGTGCCGCGTGATCGACCGCAGCGGCCTGATCCTCGCGATCTTCGCTCAGCGTGCGCGCACGTTCGAAGGCAAGCTGCAGGTCGAGCTCGCGCAACTCGAACACATGTCGACCCGCCTGGTGCGCGGCTGGACCCACCTCGACAGCCAGCGCGGCGGCGGCATCGGCTTGCGCGGTCCCGGCGAGACGCAGCTGGAAACCGACCGCCGCCTGATCGGCAAGCGCATCAAGACGCTCAACGACCGCATCGGGAAAGTCCTGCAGCAGCGCGAGACGACGCGGCAGGAGCGCAAGCGGCAGGAAGTGCCGACGATCGCGCTGGTGGGTTATACCAACGCCGGCAAGTCGACGCTGTTCAACCGGCTGACGCGCGCGGACGCGTACGCAGCCGACCAGCTCTTCGCGACGCTCGACCCCACGGTGCGCCGCCTGCACCTCGCGCCGGGGCTGGAAACCGCCCTCGCCGACACCGTCGGCTTCGTGCGCGACCTGCCGCATGAGCTGGTTGCGGCGTTCCGTTCGACGCTGCAGGAATCGCGCGAGGCCGACCTGCTGTTGCACGTCATCGACGCGTCCGATCCCGAGCGCAACGAGCGCATCGCGCAGGTGAACGAGGTGCTGCAGTCCATCGGCGCGGGCGACGTGCCGCAGATCGCGGTTTACAACAAGATCGACCGCACCGGCGAGCAGCCGCGTGCCGAGACGGGCGAGGGCGGCCGGATCGATCGCGTCTGGCTGTCCGCCTACAGCGGCGCAGGCATCGACCTGCTGCTGCAGGCGCTGCACCAGCGGTTGGGAGCCGACCTGTGGCGCGGCACCCTGCGCCTGCCGCCGCGCGCGGGGCGGGCGCGGGCCCGGCTGTTCGCGGCCGGCGCCGTGATTGCGCAAAAGCAGCTCGACGACGGGACGCTCGAAGCGGACGTCAGCCTGCGGCGGCAGGACCTCGAACGAATCTGCCGTGAGGATGGCATCGAAGTACCTCCCGCCAGCGCTCCTTGTGCGGGTGATGGCCGATTCCTACAATCCACGGGTTCAATGGCGACCCGGGGTGCGGCATGACGGCCGAAACCCGCGACCCGCGCCTGACATCCGTCCACCCGACTAACGCATCCGGAGCACTTCCACCCATGGCCTGGAACGACCCAGGCAGGAATCGCAATCCCTGGGGCAACCGCCCTGACAAGGGAGCGGCCGACCTCGACGAGGCCCTGCGCAACCTGCAACGCAAACTGTCCCAGATGTTCGGGGGCAAAGTTGGGGATGGCGACGGCGGCCGTGACGACGGTCGCGGCGTGGGGGGCGGTAACGGCGGCGGCGATGGCGCCATCCGCGGCTTCGGGTTCGCCACCGTGGCGCTGGTGCTGCTCGGCGTCTGGTCGCTCACGGGGTTCTACCAGGTCGATGCCGCCGAACGCGCCGTCGTGACCCGGTTCGGCCAGTACGTCTCGACCAGCGAACCCGGCCTGCGCTGGCACATCCCGTGGCCGATCGAGGCGCGGCAGATCATCAACGTCGAGACGATCGAGGGCGTGAGCGACCAGACGCGCATGCTGACCTCCGACGAGAACCTCGTGGACATCAACATCGCGGTGCAGTACCGGCGCGCGGAGCCAGTCGCGTACGCGTTCAACGTCCGCGATCCCGACGCGACCCTGAAGGAAGTGGCCGAGAGCGCGATCCGCGAGATCGTCGGCCGCAGCCAGCTCGACTTCGTGCTCGAGCAGGGCCGCCAGGAGATCACGGCAAAGACCAAGGAACTGATCCAGCGCACGCTCGATTCATACAAGACGGGTATCGAGGTGACGACGGTCAACCTGCAAGGTGTCAGCGTGCCCGAACAGGTGCAGAGCTCGCAGCGCGATGCGATCAAGGCCCGCGAAGACCGCGAGCGCCTCGCGCTCGAGGCGCAGGCCTACGCCAACGACATCCTGCCCAAGGCCAAGGGCTCGGCCGCGCGCCAGTCCGAGGATGCGGCGGCGTACAAGGCCCGCATCATCGCCGACGCGGAGGGCGAGGCGCAGCGCTTCACGCAGCTGCTCGCCAGCTACCAGCGCGCGCCGGAAGTCACGCGCAAGCGCCTCTATTTCGAGACGATCGAAGAAGTGCTCGGCAACACCAACAAGGTCCTCGTCGACACCAAGGGCGAGGGCAACATGATCTACCTGCCGCTCGACAAGCTGTCGGAAAGCCGCGCCCGCACGCTCACGCTCGACGAGCAGCGCCAGGTGCCGGCCACCGTGCAGCCGCGCACGCAGGCGGCGGAAGAGGCGGCCGTGACCGTCACGCCTGAAACGGCCCGCGCACGGGGGACACGCTGATGCCCAACCGTGGTTACCTGCCGTTCATCCTGATCGGCGCAGCGCTTGTGCTGGTCTCGATGGCGACGTTCACCGTGCG
>Ga0114939_10002477_pt1 | contig 13619 bp, 5 predicted proteins | sample AshMeaCrysSpring_FD_87196 | JGI IMG/M metagenome (GOLD analysis project Ga0114939, IMG submission 87196) | Groundwater microbial communities from Big Spring, Nevada to study Microbial Dark Matter (Phase II) - Ash Meadows Crystal Spring | ecosystem: Environmental > Aquatic > Deep subsurface >... | reverse complement strand
GGGAATCCCAGTCGGGTCCGTGGACCCGCGCACCCTCCGGCTCTTCGGGAACGGCGGGGCGGAGCTTTCCGAGAACCCGCAGGCTCCGCGGCCGGCGGACCTCGTCGAGATCGCGGTGCACGTGGAGGGGGAGGGGGACGGCCGGTTCGACCAGAACGACGCCCTGATCTTCTACGGGAAGAGCGTTCGCAACTGGGTGTACGACCCTTCGCGCCGGACACGCCGCCACACGATCAACCACTACACCGAGTCCAACCGGTACTGGCTCACCTTCGGCGGAGCGCAGGGACGCCGCATGGCGGCGCGTCCGCCCCTCGCGGCGCCGGCCACGGTGACCCCCGACCGCTTCCGCGACGCGGTGGTCGTGGAGGAGGAGCGCGTGAACCTCGTCCGCTCGGGAAAGCACTGGTACTCGCAGGCGATCCCCGGGAACTCCTCGTTCACCTACGTGAACGTCCTGCAGAATCTCATTCCGAACGAGCGGGTCGACTACCGGTATTCGCTGGTCGCGCGGTCGGACGCGACCCCCGTCTTCACCGTCCGCGAAGGGAGCGCCGTCATCGGGGAGCACTACTTCGCCAGCCGTTTCACGACCGGAGGCGAGTTCGAGGGCTCCGGGACGTCCACCCTCCCCGACAACACGAGCCGTGTCCAGTTCGAGTTCATCTCTTCCAGCGCCGGCGCCACCGGATGGGTGGACTGGCTGGAAGTGCACTACCCGCGTTCGTTCACCGTATCGAACAACGCCCTCCGGTTCCGCTCCCCGGACACCACCGCCGTGGTCGAGTATCAGGTGGGCACCTTCTCCGCCCCGTCGTTCATCTTCGACGTCACGGAGCATGCGGACGTGCGCATCCTCGCGGCCGGCGCCACCAACGTGACCGCCTTCCGCGACTCCGCGCGGTCCGGTTCGCTGCGCGAATACTGTGCCGCCGGGCCCGGCGGCTACCGTACCCCCGCCGGTGTGGAGCGGGTCGCGAACCAGAACCTGCGCGGGTTCAGCGAAGGGGCCGACTTCATCATCGTCACCAGCAGGGAATATGCGGCGGCGGCCGAGCGCCTGCGGCAGGTGCGCGAGCAACCGGCGGGCGGCGGGCTGCGGACGGTGGTGGCGGACGTGGACCAGATCTACAACGAGTTCGGCGGAGGGTTGCCGGACATCACCGCGATCCGCGACTACCTCAAATGGGCGTACGAAACCTGGACACGCCGGCCGGAGTACGTCCTCTTCCTCGGCGCCGCCTCCTACGACTACAAGGGCATCCTGGGCTCCCGCTCCAGCTACGTCCCCACCTGGCAGAGCCTGGAGTCGTGGGACGACATCGCCAGCTACGCTTCCGACGACTACTTCACACGGTTCGACGCCAGCACGCGTCCCTACCTCACGTCCGGACGGATCCCCTCACGCACACCCGCCGAGGCATCGGCGCTGGTCGAGAAGATCGTGCGCTACGAAGAGGAATCCGCGCGCGACGGCTGGGTCCGCCGGATGGTGTTCGTGGGGGACGACGCCTGGAACCCCGACAACCCGGAGTTCCCCTACTGGGAGGGGACCATCCACAGCCAGCAGGCGGAAGACCTCGCCCGCTACTACACGCCGAACGAGTTCGACAAGCGAAAGCTCTACCTGGCCGAGTACCCCACGGTGACCACCGCCCAGGGTCGCCGGAAGCCGGCGGTGTTCCAGGCGATCGTGGACGAGATCAACCGCGGCGCGCTGGTGGTGAACTTCACCGGGCACGGCAACCCGGCTGTGTGGGCGCACGAGAACGTCTTCAACGTGCAGACCTCCATACCGCTCCTCACCAACGCCACGCGTTACGCCCTCTTCTACGGGGCCACCTGCAACTTCTCGCAGTTCGACGATCCGAAGCGTTACACCGGCGGCGAGCTGCTGCTGAACCGCGTCGGGGGGGGTGCGATCGCGGTGGTTTCGGCGGCGCGGAAAGTGTTTGCGGACCGGAACGCCTACCTGCACCAGCAGAACTTCCGCTTCATGTTCCAGCGCGACCCGTACGGGCGGCTCCTCGTGGACAGGCCGGCGCGGGCGCTCTTCCTCTACAAGTCCACCGGCGCCAACGACGACAACGACCAGAAGTATGTGTTCCTCGGCGACCCGACCATGCGCCTGCAGTGGCCGACGACGTTCGCCTCGATCGACAGTATCAACGGCGAGCGGGTGGACAGCCTGGCGGGCCTGCCGCGGACGAGCCCCATCCGGCTCCGCGCGCTCGAGCGTGTGAACCTGCGGGGGACCATCCGCGACAACGCCAACCGCCCCGACACCGCCTACACGGGGCAGACCCAGATCATCGTGAACGACGCGTCGCGCATCGTGACCATCGTCGATTTTTACCCGGGGGTCAACTGGTCGTACCTCGGGTCCGGCGGGGTGATCTACCGGGGCAACAGCTCCGTGCTCGACGGCCGGTTCGCCGCGTCGTTCGTGGTGCCGCGCGACATCAGCTACGCGGACTCGGCCGGGCAGATCACCGCCTATGCCACCGGCGGCGGCCCGCAGGGGCTGGGCTTCACGGACCGGATTGCCATCCGCGGGACCGACTCGACACTCTCCGACGCCGCTGGGCCCCAGATCCGCCTCTACGTCGGCAGCAGGGGCTTCCGGCCGGGGGACCTGGTGGGAGCGAGCCCGCGGCTCATCGTGGACCTCTCCGACTCGAACGGCATCAACACCTCCACCGCCGGGATCGGGCACCGGATCGAGGCCTGGCTGAATGCGGGGTCGCAGAGCATCGACCTGACCGATTCGTATCAGAGCGCCCTCGACGACTTCCGCTCCGGCTCCGCAGAGATCGACCTTGCGGCGCTCCCCCCGGGCCGCAATACCGTGCGCGTGCGCGCGTGGGACACGTTCAACAACTCCAGCACCGCGGAGACCCACTTCGAGGTGACCGCCTCCGACGAGCTCACCATCGCGGACGTCATGAACTACCCCAACCCCGTCGGGCGCCAGGGTACCAGCTTCACCTTCCGGCAGAACCAGCTCACATCCCTCTCGGTCACGGTCAGGATCTACACCGTGGCGGGGCGCGTCATCCGCACGCTCGACGCGTCGGTGGCGGGCGAGCCGTTCGTCCGTATCCCGTGGGACGGACGCGACGCCGACGGGGATGAGATCGCGAACGGGGTCTATCTCTACAAGCTCGTGGTCCGCACCGCGGACGGGCGCTACTCCAGCGAAGCGCTGGGAAAACTGGCAATGGCGAAATAAGTATTCGAAACTGAACGAAGGAGAACCACCATGAGGAATCACCGGCGAACCGCGCTGCTCCCGTTCCTGGTGCTGGCACTGCTCGCTGCCCTGCCGGCCGGGTCCGCCCTCTCCCAGGGTGAATCCGCCGTCCCCTTCCTGCTGATCGCGCCCAACTCTCGCGCGGCGGGAATCGGGGAGTCCGGCGTGGCCACCGTGGACGACGCCTCCGCCATGTTCTGGAACCCGGCGGCGCTGGCGTTCATGAAGGGGCAGGAAGTCAGCCTCACGCACGCCAACTGGCTTCCGGCGTTCCAGCAATCGGACCTCTTCTACGACTACCTGACCTACCGCATCGACATCCCCGAGATCAGCGGGACGATCGGGGCGAGCGTCACGTACCTGAGCCTCGGAAAGTTCATCAAGACCACGTCGGCGGGACCGACGCCGGTGGGCGAGTTCCGCGCCTACGAGCTCGCCATCGCGGCCGGGTACGCAACGAGAATCTGGGACGACTTCGCACTCGGCCTCAACCTCCGGTTCATCCACAGCTCCCTCTCGCCGCTCGGCACCGAGCAGGAGCAGGGGAAGGGGGTGGCCTCCACGGTGAGCTTCGACATCGCGGCCATGTACCGTCCCCAGACCGACGACTTCTGGAAACGCTTCAGCGCCGGGCTCAACCTTTCGAACATGGGGCCCAAGGTCACGTACATCGACGCGGCACAGGCGGACCCGCTCCCCACCAACGTGCGCCTCGGTGTTGGCTTCAAGATCTTCGAGGACGAGTTCAACTCGCTCCAGTACTCGCTCGACTTCAGCCGGCTGCTGATCAAGCGCTACCCGGCGCCCGACTCGGCGGACCAGGCCAACGGCGCCGTCCAGCAACCTCCGGACCCGTGGTACGAGGCCATCTTCACCTCCTGGAGCGACGGCGGCCTGCAAAAGGTCAACACCGCCATGGGGCTCGAGTACTGGTACGGCGCGCCGCGCCTCATCGCGCTCCGCTTCGGCTGGTTCTACGAGGATCCCTCGTTCGGCGACCGGACGTTCCTCACCTTCGGCGCAGGCATCCGGTACGACATCTACGGGTTCGACTTCAGCTACATTTCCGCGGAGGAGAACCACCCGCTGTCCGACACGATCCGTTTCTCGCTGCTGATCGCCTGGGGCGGCGTCTGAGGCCGCCCGCCGTCTTCCCAGCATGAACCACCCGACATGACGCCGGCAAGGCTGCTCCTCCTCGCACTCGCAGTCGCCCAACCCGTTCTCGCCCAGCGCCTGAGTCATCCCGTGATGTCCTCACGGGATGACGCGCGTTCCTCCCCGCGGTCGCGCATGACCGCACCCGACACGGTGCGCATCCTCGTGGCCATGGTGCAGTTCCAGCAGGACGCCGACGAACGCACCTCGGGGGACGGGAGGTTCCTGCTCGCGCCCGCGACCGAACCGGTCGTGGACGCCCCGCCGCATGACCGCGCCTACTTCGAGAATCACCTCCGCTCGGCGGGACACTACTACCAAACCGTCTCGCGCGGGCTGACCGTCCTCCGCTGGACCGTGGTGGACTCGGTGTTCACCCGCCCGAACCGCATGGAGCAGTACAGCCCGCGCCGCGGCGAGAACAACCTGCGCGTGGCGGAACTCGCGCGCGAGACCTGGACCGACGTCGCGGCGTCGGGGCGCGTGACGGACTTCTCGGCCTACGACTGGTTCGTGGTGTTCCACGCAGGAGTGGGACGGGACGTGGACCTCGTGAGCGAGCTCGGCTATGACCCCACACCCTTCGACATCCCGTCGCTCACCTTCGGGCTGCAGGGATTGCGCGAACTCTACGGGCAGGACTTCCCCGGCTTCGTCGTGGCCGGCGACACCATCACCAACAGCCTCGTCCTCCCCGAAACAGACAGCCGCGCCATACCCACCGTCACCGGCAATTTCCTCCTGGAACTCGGCATCAACGGGCTGCTCGCGGCCTCCATCGGAAACTACCTCGGGCTGCCCGACCTCTTCAACACCGCGACCGGCGCCTCCGCCATCGGGCGGTTCGGACTCATGGACGGCCAGTCGATCTTCTCCTGGTCCGGAGTCCTCCCGCCGGAGCCCTCGGCATGGGAGAAGTACTGGCTCGGATGGATCACCCCGTTCGAGGCGGTGCCGGGAGAACAACGTGTGTCCCTGCCCGCCGACCTCCCCGGCAGGCCGGACTCCGTGCTCCGGATCCCGATCGGCCCCGGGGAGTACTTCCTGGTGGAGAACCGCAATCGCGATCCGCTCCGGAACGGCCAGACGATGACCACGGTGTACAACGGCGTCACCGCCACCCGCACCTTCGCGCGCGACACCGCCGGGTTCAATGCCTTCGACATCAGCGCCCTGGCGGGCACGGTGATCGAGGCGGAGGACTACGACTGGAGCCTTCCGGGGGGCGTGGCGGAATCGGGGGAGTTCTTCGACGGAGGGGTGCTGGTGTGGCACGTGGACGAGGAGGCGATCGCCCGCGGACTCGCCACCAACGGCGTCAACGCCGACCCGGCCCGGCGAGGGCTCGACCTGGAGGAGGCGGACGGTTCCCAGGACATCGGGCAGAGCTACGAGTTCCTCTCCCCGGGATCCGGCAGCGAGGCGGGCACCGCGCTCGACTTCTGGTATGCCGGCAACGGCAGCCCCGTCAACAGGAACCGCTTCGACGCCTCGAGTTATCCCAACACCTCCAGCGCGCGCGGCGCGGCGAGCCATGTGTCCGTCGATTCGTTCTCGGTGCGCGGGCCCGCGATGAACTTCCGGGTCCGGGTGGGGAGCGGCGCGGCGCGTCCCGTGTCCGGCTTCCCACGCCGCCTGGGAGAGTCGCTGGGCCGCACATCCCTCGCCGCCACGGGCCAAGGGTTCCTTCTCTCCACCGCCGGCGATTCCCTGGCGCAGCTGGGTCCGGTGCCGGCACCGCCCCCTGGAACCGTCGCGGGCAAGGCGTACGGCTGGACCATCGACGGCCGGCCGCTCCTTCCGGGTGGACGATCGGACGGGCTCATAGCACGCACGGCGGCCGCACCGGCGGGTCCGCTCCGCTTCGGCGACGGCCCGACGGCTCAGGACCTGAACGGAGACGGTGCCCCTGAACTTCTCCTTCCCCAGACCGCCGGGGTCCCCTCCGCGGGCGTCACAGGGCTCCGGAGCATCTCGCTCGGCACCGCGGGCACCGACAGTCTCGCAACCCCGCTCGCCACCACGCCGCTCGCCGGTGTTCCCGGGCCGGCGGCGGTGGGAGGCTCATCGCTCACCGCGGTCCCGGCGGCCGGGGGGCTGCTCTACTTCGTGGGAACTTCCGGGGCCCTGGTGGACAGCCTCGCGGCAGGCGCCGCCATCGTCGGTGTGACGCGCGGGGAGGGGCAGAACACGTTCCTTGTGGCCACGGCCGACGGGCGCATCATCGTTACCGCCCGCCGCGCGGGCGGCGGGACGGAATCCCCCGATCGCATCGCGTCCCTCGGCGCACCCCTGGCATTCCCGCCGGTCGGGGGACTGCTCCGGCGGGGTGACACCGCCCCGTCCTATGCCGCTGTCACCACCGACGGGCGGCTTCACATCCTCCGCGCGGATCTCTCTCCGCTCGCCGGCTTCCCGGCCGCTGCGGGGGCGGCGCCTTCCACCCCTCCGGCGTTTGCGGACATGGACAACGACGGATCGCGCGACTTCGTCTTCTTCAGCGGACGGACGGTGCACGCCCTGAACTCCGCCGGCGCGTCTCTGGACTTCTTCCCGGTCACGGTGACCGGCGCGGAGACGCTCGCCTCGCCCCCCGTGATGGCGGACCTCGACGGTGACGGGAGTGCGGAGATCGCCGGCGTCACCTCCGGAGGGCTCGTCGTGGCCTATGGACGCAGCGGGCGCATGCTCTCCGGTTTCCCTCTCCAGGCCGGACAAAGCCGGGTGCAGTCGATCGCGGTGGTCGGTCCGGTCAATGCCCTCAACGCCTGGACGCTCGCCCTCGCCGTGGCTTCGGCCGACGACGGCGGCGTCAGCGCCTGGGTCACGGCCTCCGACCTTCCCACACCGCCCGCCGTCCTGTGGGGGCAATTCCAGGGTGACGCATCGCACGGCGGGTTCGTTTCCGGCCCGGCCTCCGGCGCCCCGACGGTCTCGGAGTTCTTCCCCGCCTCTCGAGCCTACAACTGGCCGAACCCCGTCTATGACGGGAAGACCCGCATCCGCTACTTCGTGCGTGAGAACGCCACGGTGAACGTGAAGATCTTCGACTTCGCCGGCGATCTCGTGGCCGAGCTCGCGGGCACGGGTGTCGGGGGCCTCGACAACGAGGTCGAATGGGACGCCACCGGCGTGCAGAACGGCATCTACTTCGCCCGCATCGAGGCCTCCGGCGCCGGGGAGTCCGGGGTGGCCGTGGTGAAGGTCGCGGTCGTCCGGTAGCGCCATGCGTCTCCCGCGCATCCCCGCCGCCCTCCTCCTCGGGGCCCTCCTCCTCTCGCCGGCCCCGGCCTCAGCGCAGGAGGAGTTCTACCACCCGGAGCTGGAGTGGAAGACCATCGAGACCCCGCACTTCATGGTCCACTACCACCAAGGGGCCGAGCGGACCGGCCGGGTGATCGCGAAGATCGCCGAGGAGATCTACGGCCCCGTCACCGCGCTGTACGAGCATGTGCCGGACAGCAAGGTGAACTTCATCGTGAAGGACGTCGACGACATCTCCAACGGCGCCGCCTACTTCTACGAGAACCGGATCGAGATCTACGCCCCGAGCATGGACTTCGATCTCCGCGGCACGCACAACTGGCTGCGGAACGTGGTCACGCACGAGTTCACGCACATCGTGCAGATCCAGGCCTCGATGAAGTTCGGTCGGACCGTCCCCGCCTTCTACCTCCAGTGGCTGCAGCACGAGGCCGAGCGCCGGCAGGACGTGCTCTACGGCTTCCCCAACGTGATCGTCTCCTACCCCTGGTCCGGGTTCGTCGTGCCGGCGTGGTTCGCCGAGGGGACGGCGCAGTACAACCGGGGGCAGCTCCGCTACGATTTCTGGGATTCGCACCGCGACATGATCCTGCGCTCCTACGCGCTGGACAGCTCGATGCTCACCTGGAAGCAGATGTCGGTGTTCGGGAAGACCAGTCTCGGGAACGAATCGTCCTACAACGCCGGCTTCTCGTTCGTGGCCTTCATCGGCCGGACGTACGGGGACGACAAGCTCCGGGAGATCTCGCGGAACCTCGGGCGTTTCGCCACCCTCACCATCGACGACGCGATAGAGCGGACCCTCGGGAAACCGGGCCAGCAGGTGTACGACGAGTGGAAGGAGGAGCTCCAGCGGGACTACGCCGCGAGGGTCGCGCCCGTGCGCGCAAACCTCAAGGAGGGGACACCCCTCGTGGTGGATGAGGAGGGGCGCTCGCGCTCCTTCCAGGAGGCGCCGTTCGACGAGAAGGCCATGGGAAGGCGCGACCACCTTCACCCGGCACGGGCGCTCGACCTGCCGTGCTGCTCGTTCCGCGCCAACACCGGGTTTGCCAACATGTACCCCGCCTGGTCGCCGGACGGGACCAAACTCGCCTACGTCTCCACCAAGAACGCAGACTACTTCAGCCAGTCGTCCCTCTTCGTCTACGACTTCGCGACGGGGAAGGAGACCCTGGTGCAGTCCGGGGTGCGCACGGACATGTCCTGGTCGCCGGACGGCTCGAGGCTCTACTACGCGCGCTCCACACGCGACAATCCGCACTGGTCCTACCAGTTCGACATCTACGTGTACGACCTCCGCGAGGAGGAGGAAACCCGTCTCACCAGGGGGCGGAGGGCGATCAGCCCGTCCGTCTCGCCGGACGGACGGTCCATGGTGTTCGTGGTGACGAAGGACGGCACCAGCAACCTGGTCACGGCGGCCGTCGACGGGTCCGGCGAGCGCCAGATCACCACCTTCACCGGCGGCGAACAGGTCTACAACCCGCAGTGGAACCCGGCGGGGGACCGGATCGCCTTCGACTACTCCGTGCGGGACGGGCGCGACCTGGCCACCATCGCCCCGGACGGGGGGGACCTCCGCTGGCTCGTGACCGGACCCGACGATGCACGCTCCCCCGCCTTCACGCCCGACGGGTCCCGGATCCTCTTCTCCTCCGACCGGACCGGCATCTTCAACATCTACTCGGTGTCCGCTGCGGGAGGGACCCCGGAGCAGCTCACCAACGTGGTGGGGGGGGCGTTCATGCCGACGGTTAACCCCGCGGGGAGGGTGGGGTACGCCGGGTACACCTCGACCGGCTACAAGATCTACCTCCTCGACGCCCCGGGGACCCTGCCGGACGACGGCGGGGGGGGGTACCTTCCCTCGAGCGTCGCGGCCAGCCGCCAGCCCTCGGGGACGAGCCTTGCCTCCGGCGGTCCCGCGGACCGGTTCGACTGGGAGCAGCTTCGTTCGTACGACGACACCGATCTCCCCGCGACCACGCCCCGGCCGTACAAGAGCGTCTTCTCGAGCGTCAACATCGTGCCGTTCCTCCGGATCGACAACTACAATCCCAAGAACACGGCGCTGGAGCTCCTGAAGCCGGGCATCTACATCTTCTCCAACGAGATCCTGGACAAGCTCAGCTTCTTCGCCACCGGCGCGATGAACGTCAAGCTCGAGCGTGACCTCTTCCTGCAGGCCTCGTACCGCGGCAAGCTGCCGCCGTTCTGGCAGATCGGGCTCGAGCCTGTCGCCTCCGTCGAGCTCTACAACGTCACCCGAAAGACCGAGGCGCCGGTGACGCTGCCGCTCGACACCATGAACGTCGATGTGCAGTACAGCTTCTTCGGCTTCGACTTCGTCCTGACCCACCCGCTGTTCTCGCGGTTCGGCACGGCGGAGTTCCGGTATAATCACAGCCGCTATACGTCCGACGTCGGGAGCTTCGTCCTCCCCGAGTCGGGGTACCTCGTGCAGGGCACCAGCGACCTCTATCTCATCGCCAACATCTTCTCGCTCACCCTGCGCACCGACATGATCGTACCCGCCAGCACGGCGGAGATCAGTCCGGTGGGAAGGAAGATCGCCCTCCGGGTCGACCGGGAGCTGAACCAGTTCCTCGACCGGTACCAGTTCGAGAACGGGCTCTTCGTTCCTCAATACGAGGACGTCAACTTCACCCGGCTGGAGCTGAACTGGCGCGAGCACCTTCCGTTCTTCTTCGCCGGGCACACCCTCGGCATGGCCCTTCGCGCCGCGACCATCCTGGCGCCGCCGGTGGATGAGTACTTCGACTTCTACGCCGGCGGTATGGCGGGCATGCGGGGGTATCCCTACTACTCGCTGGGGGGGAACGACCTCCTCGCGGCGCGGCTGACCTACCGGTTCCCCCTGGTGAGGAACATCGACTGGCGCTTCCTGCAGATCTACTTCGACAAGCTCTACGCCTCGGTCTTCATGGATGCGGGGAACGCCTGGACGGTGGGGAGCGAGGAGGGTGGGCGCTGGCGGAAGGACGTGGGGTTCGAGATCCGCCTCGAGACGTTTTCGTTCTACGCCTACCCGACCCGCATTTTCTTCAGCGGGGCGTACGGGCTCGACCGCTTCTCGCGCTACGTGCCGAGCCGCGCGCAGACCGTGACCTACGGGCAGGAATGGCTCTTCTACTTCGGTATTCTCTTCGGGTTCGATCTGGACTGACCGATGACCAGGACACCGCTGCTTCTGCTGCTCCTCGCCGCCTGGCCTTCGGCCGTGCGCGCGGACGACACCGTGATGCTCGCCGGACCCGCCCCCCGCCCCGAGGCGGTGACCGGCAATCTGGCGGTGGATTTCTTCGGCATCCGGGACCTCGACGAGCCGAAGGCGCTGATGCAGGTGCAGACGGAGGATCCCGGGACGCCGGCCAGGAAATCGGCGCTCCTCGCCGGGGGGATGTCGCTGCTCGTCCCCGGGACGGGGCAGATCTACAACGGCGACTACTGGCAGGCCGCGCTCTTCCTCGCCGCGGAGGCGGTTCTCTGGACCGTCGCGGCGACCAACGACAAGAAGGGGGACGAGCAGACCGCGATGTTCGAGGCGTACGCGGATGCGGGGTGGGACGTGGTGCAGTACGCGGAGTTCTCCGCGGCGGTCTACCTGACACCTGCGGAGCGCGACCAGTTTGCGTGGTACGTCCCGGACCCGGGACGCCCGCCCTGGGAACAGGTGAACTGGTCCGAGTTGAACCGCATGGAGCGGTACATCGGCGGCAACGCGGCGAACCGCCAGGGGCAGTACTACTCGCACACCCTCCCGGTGCACGGGGAGCAGCAGTATTTCGAGCTCATCGGGAAGTACCAGCAGTACTACCAGGGGTGGGACGACGCCGACCCGTCGCTGACGACGTACGATCAGATCACCGCCCGGCTCGCGGAGGGGAACACGATGTTCACAACCTACTCGCAGCAGCGGGGGGAGGCCAACGACTACTACAGTACCGCGAGCACGGCGATCACCATCGTGGTGGTGAACCACGTCCTCTCCGCCCTCGAGGCGGCCTGGGGCGCATCGCGGCACAACAAGCGGATCGATGCGGAGCTGTCGCTCCAGGACCTGCCGGTTCCCGGCGGTCGCGCGACCACGCTCCGCGTGGCCTGGCGGTTCTGAAGGGGGGGGTTATTTCGGGACGCGCGCGATCACCAGGAGCGCGGCGGCCAGGAAGAGGATGTTGGCCGCCCAGGCGGTGAGCAGCGGGGGGAGATCCCCGTTGTAGCCGAACACCTGGCTGACCTTCATGAAGATGAGGTAGATGAAGCAGATGAGCAGGCTGATCCCCAGCTGGACGCCCGCACCTCCGCGCCGCTTGACCGAAGAGAAGGGGACGCCGAAGAGGACCACGATCACCGAGGCGAAGGGGAACGAGACCTTGCTGTAGAAGTCCACGAGCCACCGCGATACGTCCTGCCCCGCGGCGCGCTGGTTCTCGATGAAGCGCCCCAGCGTGAGGTACTCCATTTCGTCCGGCTTTTCCTGCTTCTTCCGCAACTCCTCCGCGTCCACCCGCAGCCGGTCGGCGGTGAGCACCCCGAACGGCTCCATCCGCTCCACCCCTCCGTCGAACGACCGCCGCGTCCCGTTCATGAGCACCCACCGCCGCGCCGTCGAATCCCACTGCATGCTCAGTGCGTCGATCCGGGCGCGAAGCACCGTGAGATCCCCCTCCGCGAAGTCCTGGATGGTCACCCGGGTGGCGAGCGTGCGGGTCGGGTCGTACGCCCCGATGCCCAGGATGCGCACCGGGGAGTCCTGGAAGTAGATGTTGGAACCCACCCCGGCGGCCAGGTTCTTCTGCAGGTACTCCCGCTCGATGGCGAACTTGAGGCGGTTCGCGTGCGGCACGATCCAGCCGTTGAACCAGACGGAGAACGCGCTCACCAGCAGCGCGAGGGCGATGAACGGCGCCATCAGCCGCGCGAGGCTCACGCCGGCGGTCTTCATCGCGGTGAGCTCGTTCTGCGTGGACATCCTTGCCGTGACGAAGAGGCTCGCCAGCAGCATGGCCACCGGAGTCACGAGCTTGATGATCTCCGGCATGAAGAATAGGTAGTAGCGGAGGATCACCGGCGCGGCGGTGTCCCTGTCGATGAAATCGTCCAGATTCTCCATGGCGTCGATGACCACGAAGATCACGATGATCGCCAGGAGGGCGAAGGCGAAGGTCCCGAGGAACTGGCGGACGATCGAACGGTCGAGGAGGTTCACGGGGCCCCCGCCGGAGAGAAATCCGCCCCCGATTCGGCGGTCCGCCAGCGCCGCGGCACCAGACGCCGAAGGGAGTCCCAGCGGATGAAGACCGTCTCGCGTCCCACGCGGACGGTGAGATAGAGCCCGAGGAGGCCGAGGAGGATGTTCGCCAGCCACATCCCCCAGAACGGAGAGACGATCCCCCGGTCCGCGAGCTTCTCCCCGCCGATGAGACACGCCCAGTACAGCACGAAGAACCCGAGACTGAGAGTGGCCGCCACGCCGAAGCCGCCGCGGCGCGCCATGACCCCGAGCGGGAGGCCGATGAGGACGAAGACCACGCACGCCGCGGGGATCGAGTACTTCTTGTGGATCTCCACCATGTAGGTGTCGATCTGCCGGTCGATGGCGCTGCGGAAGAAGAACTCGTTCGACACGGCGGAACTGATCTGGCGGGCGCGGAACACCGGGGACCTCACCACTCCGGCCGGGAGGAGGTTGTAGATCCCGGTGGCGGCGGAGTCCACCACCCCGGCGAGCCGCAGCGCGATGTCCCGTTCGGCAAACGTCACCGCCCGGAGGTCCGCCTTCTCCCGCTCGCCCGTGAGGCTGTCCACCATCGTCATCATCTGCCGTGCGGAGAGCTCGCGGTCACCGCGGCTGAAGGCTCCCTCGGCCGAGCGCTCGAAGTCGAACCCCGACACGTCCATCGTGATCCGGTGGCGGTCG
>Ga0114939_10002476_pt1 | contig 13622 bp, 13 predicted proteins | sample AshMeaCrysSpring_FD_87196 | JGI IMG/M metagenome (GOLD analysis project Ga0114939, IMG submission 87196) | Groundwater microbial communities from Big Spring, Nevada to study Microbial Dark Matter (Phase II) - Ash Meadows Crystal Spring | ecosystem: Environmental > Aquatic > Deep subsurface >... | reverse complement strand
TGCCGCTTTTGGGAGGGATATTTTTGCAGGGCGTGGCGCTGGTGGCGCATCTGCGTGATTTAACGAGGCGAACAGACGAATCTGCCGTCTCCAGAGTGGTGATGCTCACCCGGTACGGGAAGAGTTATTACGCCAGATACGCGAGCCTCGGCATCCTCCTGCTCGTCGCGCTCACTTTTTCAACCGCCGCCCCGGAGGGTGTTGGCGCCCTTCTGGCCTGGGGGATCGCGCTTGTTCTGGCGCTCGTTCACGAGACGATCGGGCGGGCGCTCTTTTACGTAGTTGTCATCCCAACGACCCATCCCGCCGCCTTCTTCTTCGGCAACAAAGTCTTCGAAACCCATGCCCGCGCCGTCGGCCTCGCCCGAATGTCCCAAACGGGTGTCCATCCCACAGCACATTAAGCATTAAGAGAGGGTCCCTCTGGGGATCGCCTTGCCGAACGAGAAAGAGATTGCGTGTCGAGAGGAACGGTTTGTAGCCATTGCCACAGCGAAACAGGCCATAGCAACCGGGGCCCAAGCGCGTTTGTTCTGGCTTGCGCCACAATGCCTCGTCAAACCTCTGACGTTCTCCGTTCTGCTCAAAGTTTTCCCGGAGACACCGGGTGGCTCGTAGATTCCAGGAGAAGGCCGACATACGGCTAGGGCCGCAATATTTTGGTTGTGTTCGAAAGGGAGAGGTTCGGAAGACACGCCGGGGTGGTTTTTCAAGAAGTCTCTTGCGTTCCTTGTGGATATTTTGTTGTGAGAAATTGGATGAGGGATTTCGGATTTGCGCCCAACAGAAGCGATACCGAACAATTCGGGGATCCTCGCCCCGTTCGAAAATCGATTTCAAGCGTCTATCCGTTAAAGGATATCCTCTGCGGCGGCCGGCTCCGATCGGTTGAACAGGATTTGGGATTTGTACTAGCATCCCGTGCCGGTGCGGGGCTTGTTGAAAGAGCAAGTCCGCCTCATGTGGCGGCGATCTTTTGCGTCTATCCCACAGGATTTTCGTAACGACGTTATCCTGAAATCGCGGCATGGATCGATTTAACCCCATTCATCCAGCGGAGGCTTGGGCGCAAGCGGGGGCGGTTGAGAGCGCGCCTGCCGGGCCCATCGGCGTGATTTTTTCGTTTGTCCCGTTTATTGTCATTTTCGTCCTGTTTTACTTCTTGCTCCTGCGGCCGCAGCAGCAGAAGAACAAGCAACGCAAGGAGATGATCGACAACCTCAAAAAGGGCGACCGGGTGATGACCTCTGGCGGTCTCATTGGCACCGTTACGAACCTCAGCGGCGATTTTCTGGCGCTCCAAGTTGCAGAGGGGGTGCGGGTGAAAGTCAAGCGGAATTATATCGAAGAGGTCCAGGCGCCCACCCTTCCGGAGGAAACCCCATGAAGCGGGGCGTACGCGGACGGTTGATCCTCATTGCGATTACCGCACTCCTCTCGATCCTCTTTTTTCTGCCGTCGACGCCGCTCTATTCGCACCTGCCGGATTGGTGGGGGAAATGGTTTCCCTCCCGCGGGGTGGTGATGGGTCTCGACCTCCAAGGGGGAATGCATCTTGTCCTCTCGGTACAGGGGGAAAAGGCGGTCGAGGGGGTGCTGGAGCGAAGCCTGGGCGCGCTTAAAAATCTGCTCGACGAAAAAAAGATCGTCGTTGAGTCGTTCGTCCGAACGGAGAAGAGCCTTGTCCTTACGGCGGCGAAAGACAAGATCGACGTCCAAAAAAAGGAGATTCGCAAACTTCTCGACGAAGAAGATTTCGAATGGAACATCACCGATACCCCCACGGGCCTGATACTTGCGCTTCCCGACGCGGAGGCCAAACGGATTCGTGAAAATGCCACGGCACAGGTGTTGGAAACGATCCGTAACCGGGTCGATCAGTTCGGCATCAGCGAGCCACTCATCCAACAGCAGGGGGAGGGACAGGTGTTGGTGCAGCTGCCCGGCATCAAGGATCCGAAGCGGGCGATGGAGTTGATCGGCCGCACGGCCCTGCTGGAGTTCAAACTGCTGGACGACACGGCGCCACTGGCGCAGGAACTTCCCAGATCGATTGCCGGAAATCAGGAGGCGGAGGTCTTAAAGACCTATCAAGACAAGATTCCGGCGGGGGATCAGCTCCTCTTCGAGCGGAACGTCGACGAAAGTGGCCGGGTCACAAAACGTCCGTACCTTCTCAAGAAAGAGGCGGTTCTGACCGGCGCGATGTTGAGTGATGCCCGCGTCTCCATCGACGACTTTAATACGCCCTATGTCTCCATCACGTTCGACTCGGCCGGTGCTGCGCAATTCGAGAAGGTCACGGAAGCCAATGTCCAGAAGCAGCTCGCCATTGTGCTCGATAACACCGTCTACTCCGCACCGGTGATTCAGGAGAGAATTCCGGGCGGCCGGGCGCAAATCAGCGGCACCTACACGATGGAGGAGGCGAACGACCTCGCCATCGTTCTGCGTGCAGGGGCGTTCCCCGCGCCGGTTGAAATCATCCAAAACGTTACCGTCGGTCCGTCGTTGGGGCGGGATTCCGTCGACGCCGGTCTGCGCGCGGGAATCGTCGGCACGCTGCTGATCATCGCCTTCATGGGAATTTATTATCGCGGGTCGGGGTTGCTTGCCGATGCCGCGATGATGCTCAATATTCTTCTGCTCATCGGCGCGATGGCCGCCATGAACGCAACGCTTACCTTGCCGGGAATCGCGGGGATTATTTTGACCATCGGGATGTCAGTCGATTCCAACGTCCTGATCTTCGAGCGGATTCGCGACGAGCTGCGGACCGGCAGGCCGGTGCGGCTCGCCATCGACGCGGGGTACGACAAAGCCTTCTCATCGATTCTCGATTCGCACGTTACAACGCTCATCACCTCGTTCGTCCTTTTTCTCTTTGGCACCGGCCCAATCAAGGGCTTCGCCGTCTCGCTCTCCACCGGCGTGATAATCAACCTCTTCACCTCGCTCGTCGGCACGAAGGTTATCTTCGACTGGATTCTCCAATACAGGAAACTGGAGCAGCTCAGCGTATAAGGGCGTCAGCCACTCTCGCGAAAGGAATGGATAGGGTCGGTCGCAAAGGGCCGAATGTTGTGCACGGGTGTCCTACCTGCATTTTACGGGATGGCGGCCCAATACAGGCAGGCAGCCTGTCGGACTTCTCTTTTAACGCATGGATCTTAATGATGTGAATAAAATTGCATAGGTTGTGAATCATCAATAGATTTGACCACACAAAAACTTGCAGTCCGACAGGTGGCGAGAAGCCTGCACCGAGAAATTCGACGGAAACACCACCGGGGATCGCCTGTCATGATAGAGTTCTTTGGAAAAACCCAGATCGATTTTGTAGGGAAACGGATGCTCTTTTTCGGGTTGTCGGGTCTCGGCGTGCTGCTCGGGATCATTGCCCTGATCCAGATCGCGCGTGGCAGCGGGAATCTCGGCATCGACTTTGCCGGAGGGGCGGCGATCGAAATCAAGTTCAACGCGCCGATCAAGATCGAGGCGGCGCGCGCGGCGCTAGAAGCGGCCAAACTTTCCGGCGCCGATCTTCAGGAGATCCTCGGGGCGAATCGCCTGCTGATTCGGTTCAAAAAGGGCGGAACGAACCTCGGCGCACAGGTGCAGGAGGCTTTTTCAAAGGCGTTTCCCGACAACCATTTCGTCATCGAAAGCAGCGCTGAAATCGGTCCCACCATCGGCCGGAAGTTGCGAAAAGATGCCGTCGTTGCCATCACCCTATCGATGATCGGCATCGTCGCCTACATCGCTTTCCGGTTCGAGTTCACGTTCGGCATCGCCGCCGCCGTCGCCACATTTCACGACGTCCTTGTCGTCCTCGGCATCCTCTTTCTCGCCCAGAAGGAGATTACGCTTCTGCTGGTCACGGCGCTCTTGACCATCGCCGGATATTCGCTCAGTGACACGGTGGTCGTCTTCGACCGGATCCGCGAAAACCTCCGTTTCCGCAAGAAAGAGACGTTCGATCAGGTCATCAACAAATCGATTAACGACGTCCTCGCCCGAACCTTCAATACCTCTGCGACCACGTTGCTCGCCGTCTTATCGCTCTTTTTCTTAGGCGGCGAGGTGATCCACGACTTTGCCCTGGTGATGCTGCTCGGCATCATCATCGGCACCTACTCCTCTTGGTACATCGCAAGCCCCCTCTTGCTCCTCTGGCGCAAGGGGACTTAAAAAAGCAGGGGTTTTTGCCCCTCCCCGTCCCGCATGTCGACCGACCGACCCTTGCTTTCGCAGCACAAACGCATCGTCGTGAAAATCGGCAGCAACGTCCTCGCCTCGCGCGAGTGGGGCCTTCATGAGGCGCGCATCGGCCAGATTGCCGATGAGGTGGCAGCCCTCCGTTACGCCGGGCGTGATGTCGTGATCGTTTCGTCCGGCGCGGTCCTCTGCGGTTCCGAGAAGATGGGCTTCACCGCCGCCCCTACAACGCTCGTTCTTAAACAGGCCGCTGCCGCCATTGGCCAGAGTCGGCTGATGTGGGCCTACGAAAAGTCGTTCTCCGCGCTCGGCATCACCTGTGCGCAGGTCTTGCTGACCCGGGAAGATATCGCCAGCCGGCGGCGTTTTATCAGCGCCCGCAACACGCTCATCGCCCTCCTTGCGCACCGGGTCCTTCCGATCGTCAACGAAAACGACACCGTGGCCGTGGAGGAGATTAAGCTCGGCGATAACGACCATCTTGCTGCGCTGGTCGCCCATCTGGTCGACGCCACCCTCTTGATTCTTCTCTCGGATGTCGATGGTTTGTATTCGTCCGATCCCCGGCGCGATCCACAAGCGACCTGCATCCCACAGGTCACAAAGATTACCCCGGAGATTGAGGCGATGGCGGGTGGCCCCGGCAAGCGGGGCGGCACCGGCGGAATGTCTTCAAAGGTCGCCGCGGCGAAATCCGCGGCGGCGTACGGGATTGCAACGCTCATCCTCAACGGCGTCTCGCCGAAGCAGATCGGTCTCGCCCTTGCCGCCGGATCGGACAGGTCGGTCGGAACACTTTTTCTCCCCAATGCCTCGCGACGTTCCGATAAAAAACAGTGGATCGCGCAGCTGCCGCCACGGGGTGAGGTGGTGATCGACGCGGGCGCCGCGACGGCGATTACACGCGGTGGAAAGTCGCTGCTGCCCTCTGGCGTGCGCGAGGTGCGTGGCCGGTTTCAGCCGGGCGACGCGATTCGTTGTCTCACATTGGAGGGTGTGGAACTTGCGCGCGGTTTGACGAATTACGGGTCGTCTGAAATGATTCGAATCGCGGGGGCGCGTTCATCCGTCATCGCCGATATTCTCGGCGACAAGCCGGCCGACGAGGTGATCCACCGCAACAATATGGTACGCTCCGACCCTCCTTTGGACGGTGGGAGATGAGGTGGGATTTTCAAGTCTCCCCGGATTCCTATTCCCGAAGGGAGGAATTCCTTGAGACCGAAACCCCGTCATACGCCGAAAGTGGAATGACCGAAATGGCAGCGTCTATCCAAGGTGACGTTCGGGCGAAGGCGCAAGCGGCCCGGCAGGGAGCGGCGCGGATGGCGCGCGTTTCCACCGACGTTAAAAACCGCGCGCTCCTGGCGATGGCCGAACGTCTCGTTGCAGAGACCGATTTTCTCCTCTCCGAGAATGCGAAGGACGTGGCGGCGGCACATGCGCAGGGCCAGGCCGCGCCACTTGTCGAACGGTTGACGCTCAATAGCGCGCGGGTCAGTGAGATGGCGGCCGGACTACGCGAAGTCGCGGCACTTCCCGATCCGGTGGGGGAGATTCTAGGACTCACCCGCCGCCCGAACGGGATGCAGGTCGGGCAGATGCGCGTGCCGATCGGTCTCATCGGCATCGTCTACGAATCGCGTCCGAACGTGACCGCCGACGTTGTTGCCCTCTGCGTGAAGTCGGGCAACGGCGTGCTACTGCGCGGCGGCTCGGAGGCGATCCATTCCAACCGTGCCATCGCCCGACTTCTTCAGGAGGCGGCAGGCGCATCGGGTCTTCCTGTCGATGCGATCCAGCTCCTCGATCAGACTGACCGGCAGGCGATTTTAGAGATGCTCGGTCTGGTCGGCATCGTCGATCTGATTATCCCGCGCGGCGGGGTGGGACTGATGCGTCTGGTGGATGAGAATGCCCGCGTGCCGGTGATGAAGCACGATGCAGGGATCTGTCATATCTACGTCGATGAATCGGCCGATCTGAGGATGGCGGAGGCGATCTGCGTCAACGCGAAGGTGCAGCGTCCCGCCGTCTGTAATGCCATGGAGACACTGTTGGTCCATCGCGCCGTCGCGCCCGCCTTTCTTCCGTCACTGGTGAAGCAGCTCACCGATGCCGGTTGCACGCTGCGCGGCTGCCCGAAGACGCTTGCTCTTTTGCCGACCCTCGCTCCCGCCACCGAGGAAGACTGGCGGACGGAATATCTCGCGCTGATCCTTTCGATTAAGATTGTCGACCATCTGGATGAGGCGATGGCCCATATCACCACTTATGGCTCTGCCCACTCCGAGGCGATCGTGACGCAGAGCTACCCACGCGCTATGCGGTTTCTCCGTGAAGTCGACGCCTCGGCGGTCTTAGTCAACGCCTCCACGCGCCTCAACGACGGCTTCCAATTCGGCCTCGGTGCGGAGATGGGTATCTCCACCAGCCGCATCCATGCCCGCGGCCCGATGGGGCTGACCGCGCTCACCTGTACCAAGTTCATCGTCTTGGGTGACGGCCAACTCCGTCAATAGGCGGTCCGAGAACGCAAGAGGCTTTGTGCATCGCCACGGCGTGGAGAAACATCATCGCCGATCCATCCGGCGGAAGGGGGAACGACGACACTCAGGCCGGTGCGTATTTCATACCCTCTGCACACAGAGCTGGGTCTGTCGATTCTTTTAAAGGGGATCGAGGGGACGATGAATATGTCATCATCGCCCCATCCTTTCTACGGAATGATCGTTCTTGTGAAGGGCAGGCCTCGTGTCTGTCCCGGCGGGGGTTCACGATCTGGTCGCGCAAGTCGGCGTTTCTATTCACCCTCATCTAAGGGTTCAGAACCATGACGACCAACGAATCCATTCGCGGGATGAAAACGTTGGGCCAGCCCCCGTTCCCCGCTAAATGACGACAACGCAATGATGATGAAACATGTCGTCGGCAACGAGGAATCGCTGGACCCCATCCGTCAATACATTCTCGACCATCCGGCGGAATGAAAGACACTTGCGAGAATCCCGCAGCGACCGCGCTGGAACGTCCTGGGAGACATGAGTCAGGCGGTTGCGGGGCCGATGTGCCTGGACCGCCCTCGCACAGACGGCCTGACGGATCGTTTCTGTTCGGACATCGCGTCGCACACAGGGTGCCATCCCGGGGCGGGGGTGGACGTTCTTCAGGATCATGGACATGCCTTTCTTTTCAGGTTATCTCTGCGGCGTGGCCGTTCATACCGAGGTTCCATTTCCTGAAATGGTGTCGGCCGAGGTGGTGCCAGAGGTGGTCATCCGGCGTGGCACGGTGGTCATTCCGCCCGATGCATGTTGCGAGGAATATCCCGATATCGGCCTTCGGCGCCTCTCTCTTGCCGGCAAGTTTTATCTGGAGTGGGAAGCGTCTGGGCCAGTCTGTGCCACCGACGGGTGTGAACTGCGGGTCGACCCCTCCGTGAACCTCGACGATCCGGTCGAACGCGCTTTTATCCTCACGATGGGCTTGGGGACGCTCCTCCACCAACGCGGGCGATTGATCTTGCATGCCTGCGCTGTCCAGATTGGGAAACGGTCGGCCGGATTTCTGGGCGTCTCTGGCGCGGGGAAATCGACATTGGCTTGGGCGTTGTACGCCCGCGGGTACCCTCTCGTTTCGGAAGACTTCCTGCAGATCGGGTTTGATTTGACGGGTGTGGCACGGATCTATCCGGCCTTGCCGACGGTCCGCCTCTTGCCCGATGCGGTCGATTATTTCCGCCGCCACGGCCCGATGCCCAACGCCACCGCCTTCAACGGGGAAAAGCAGTACCTTCCTGTCGACCGTCTGCTGTCGGAACCGATGCCGCTTTCGCAGCTCTATCTTTTGGAGGATGGGCCGGAATTGACCCTAACACCGATTTCGCCCAAGGGCGCCTTTTTAGGCTGCATGTATCACGCTTTCTTCGGCACGTTCGCCCATCGCAATGGGCGGGGCGACGATCATTTCCGCCGATGCGCGCAACTGGCCCGACAGATTCCGTTTTTCCGCCTGACGCGACCCCGCGGCGATCATTCCATGCCCGATGTCATTGCGGCGATCGAAAAGGCCATCTCGTCAGATACACCAGTAGGCGTCGGCCTCTGATGCGCTCTCTACGACGACACCCCTGCCGACCATGTTCGGAATCATCAATCGGTACCTGTTTTTGGCATTGTCGCGTGCGTTCCTGCTCGGCTTGGTCGTTCTGACGCTGCTCCTTTCGGCCAGCCAGCTGCTTCGCCTGCTCGAAATGCTCCTCGACCGGGGCGCGGGGATCGTTCTTCTCTGGCGCGTTCTGGTCGCGCTCCTGCCGGCGTTTCTCCTGCTCACCCTTCCGATGGCGGCGCTCTTCGCCTCCATCCTCACCTTCACCCGACTGACCCTCGATCTGGAGACGGTTGCTCTTGCCTCTGCGGGTATAGGGCCGGCCCGCCTCGCCCGACCCGTCGTCGTCTTTTCGCTCATCGCTGCCCTGCTGACGTTTGGCATGGCCCTCGCCCAGCCGCAGGAGGGGGGTTCGTTAAAATCGCTGGCGCTCGATCTTGCCAAAAAACAGGTGGGGCTGGGATGGGTGACGCCGGGTCGGTTTCAGGAGAGCGGCGGACGGGTCATCTATGTCGAGTCGATGCCGACTCCGTCAGACCTCTCCGGCATTTTCATCTACGACGATCCTCCCCAGGCCGACCCCACGACCATCGTCGCCCGTTCGGGGAAGGTCGTCCAGGCGCCCGACGCCGAGCACATCTCCTTGCGGATGGTGGATGGGAGCCTCCACCGGCATCGTCGCGGAACAGCAGAAGATCAACGATTGACCTTTTCGACCTACGAGTTTCAGATACCGCTTTCATGGGCGAAGACGCGGAAAACGGAGGAACCGCCCGCCACATCCGGAGGAGAGGTGACGGCTCGGCAGCGGTTTCAGCGTTATAAAAACTTTTCTTTGTCTGCGGCAGCGGGACTCTTCGGGATACTGGGGCTGCCGCTCGGTCTATTGTCCGCAAGGATCGGACGGTGGGGCGGATTCATTGCGGGGATCAGCAGCATCGTTCTTTACTATCTCCTGGTCCTCGTGGGCGACGCGCTCGCGGGTCGGGGCCACCTTTCGCCGCAAATGGCGGCGGGTTTCCCGCACCTCGTCTTTATTCCGCTCGGCGTGGTCCTGTTCGCCGTCACCGCCCGCGGCGCGGGGTCTTCTTCGGGACGAGGTTAGGCCGTGGACCTGCTGTTTCGATATGTGCTGCGGGAATATCTCAAGGTGTTTGTGCTGATCGCAGCGGCGCTGCTGCCGATTGCCTTCGTCATTCATCTGCTGGAGAAGGGCCGAAAGATGGCGGCGGGCGACGCCGATTGGAGCGGACTCCTGCGCTATTTTTTCTATCGACTTCCCGATCTCGTGGCCGATCTCTTCCCGCTCGTGATGCTGCTTGCGACCTTGACGGCGCTCCACCTCTTTCGTCGCAGCGGCGAGATGACTGCCTTTTTCGCTGTGGGTGTCAGCCGCCTGCAATTTGCCTTGCCGATCTTGATGTTTGGATTGGGGGTCAGTGCCGTCCTCCTGCTGCTGGGCGGAACGCTCATTCCCCACGCGCTGAAGAGGGCACGGGAGATCGACCGCGCGACCTCTGGACAACGGGGCGCACAGGTCAGCTTGGCCGAAAACCGCCTCTGGTTTTTGGCCTCACCCCGAGAGATATGGAACATTCAGATGATCGAGGCCGACGCGACACAGATGCATGGCCTCCACCTTTTTCTGCTCGGCAACGACTTCTCGCTCCGTGAAGAGGTGGAGGCCAAAACGCTCACCCGTCATCCCAGCAATCCAGAATCCGGCCTACTCCACCATGGGGTACGTCGGACGTTTTCGGCCGACGGCAACGTTCGGGTCGAGCCGTTTCTGGAGCGGCCGGTCAAACTCCCCGCCTTCGACTTCAGACAATTGGAGATGAAACCGGATGAGATGACGACGCGGCAATTGCGGTCGTACATCGACGAACTCTCCGCAGCCGACTTCGATATGCGCCGCTACGCGGTCGACCTTGCGGCACGACAAGCGTTCCCCTTTGCCAATGGGGTGATGATCTGGCTCGCCGTGGCGCTTGCCGCGCAAGGCGCCGCGCGGCAGATGGGGATCGCCGTCGGCCTTGCGCTCGGCATCGGATACTGGTTCGTCTACTCGGCCACCCTGTCGCTGGGGCGCAGCGGAAGCCTCCCCCCCACATGGGCGGCATGGAGCGCCAACCTGATCTATCTTGGAGTGGGTCTCATTCTCTACATCCGACGTCCCGTTTGATCCCTCCGTCTAACCCTCATCCAGCGCGGCGCGGATGATGGAAATTCCCTGTGCACGCTCCGCGTCCGAGAGCGTCAGCGGCGGGGAGATTCGGATCGTCCGGTCGCTGTGGAGCGTCCAGCCGAGGATCAGGCCGAGCGCGCGCGCCCGCCTCACCAGCCGTGCCGTCTTCGCCGCGCTCGACATCTCGAGGCCAAGCATCATCCCCATGCCCCGAACATCGACAATCGACCGAAACTTCGCCGCAAGCGCACGCAGGTCAGAGGCCAGCTGCGCCCCCATTTTCGCCGCCCGTGCCGGCAGATCCTCTTTCTCCAAAACGTCCAACCCCGCCAGCGCCGCCGCACAGCAGACGGGATGTCCGCCGAACGTCGTCACATGAGAGAGCGGTGGATCGCGTGAGAGGGTTTTCATGATGTTTCGGCGTCCAACAAACGCGCCGAGCGGCATCCCACCGCCCAGCGCCTTGGCAAGGGTGACGATGTCGGGAACGACCCGGGAGTGCTCCATCGCAAAATATTTCCCCGTGCGGCCGATGCCGGTCTGAACCTCGTCGAAAATCAATAGTGCGCCGACCTCGCTGCAACGCGCCCGCAGCGCGGGAAGAAACCGGTCGCTCGGCACGCGGATTCCTCCTTCGCCCTGAATCGGCTCGACGATGACCGCTGCCACCCGGTCGTCGATCCGACGCAGTTGGGTCACGTCATCGAACGGCAAGAACGTCACCTGTGGCAGCAGCGGCGCAAACGGCTTGCGGTAGAGGTCGCGTCCGGTGACGGAGCAGGCACCATGCGTATCGCCGTGAAAACCGCCGTGAAAACCGACCAGCCGTGATCGGCCGGTAAACTTTTTGGCGACCTTGAGCGCCCCTTCGTTTGCTTCCGCGCCGCTGTTGGTGAAATAGACGACCGAAAGCGGACGTGGCAGGAGCGCCGTCAGCCGCGCCGCAAGACGAATTTGCGGGGCTTGTAAATATTCGCCATAGACCATCACATGAAGATAGGCCGCCGCCTGCGCACGAATGGCAGCGACCACCGCCGGATGGGTATGGCCGATATTGGCAACACCAATACCCGAGATAAAGTCGAGATAGGCGCAGCCGTCTTCTGTGTACAGGTACGAACCTTCGGCGCGGATAATCCGCAGGCCGATGGGGTGTCTGGAGGTGGGGCAGAGATGTTTTAGGTCGGCGTCGAAGGGGTTCACCTCTGCCCCCTCACATGCGCGGGGGCGTCGTCCGCCGGCAGCGCGTCCGCCAGTCGGACGAATTCCTGCAGGGAGAGCGTTTCGGCGCGGCGGGTCGGATCCCAGTGGAGGCGCGTTGCGGCGGCGGCGACATCCTCTTTTTTGAAACCGGCATCGATCAGCGAGTTCCACAACCGCTTTCGCCGGTGGGCGAAGGCCGCTTTGACGACGCGCGCAAAGTGCGATGGGGTGGTTCTCCCGATGCGTAGCGTCGGCTGTGGCACAATGCGGACCACGGTGGAATCGACCTTGGGCCGGGGGTGAAAACAGCCAGGCGGCACGGCGCAAATCTTCTCCACGTCGGCCCCACATTGGACGAGGACCGACAGTGCGCCGTAGTCGGCGCCGCTTGTTGCCAGGAGGCGTTCGGCCACCTCTTTTTGAAGCATCAGCACCATCAACGGGATGGACGCGCGCAGGGCCAGGAGGCGAAAAAGGAGTGGGCTTGCGATGTTGTACGGTAGATTGGCAACGACCTTGTAGCGCCCTTCGATTGTTTCGAACGGATAGCGCATCGCGTCTATCTGAACCACCTGCAAGCCCGGCGGCAAAGGGTCGAACGCCGCAACCAGGATCGGATCAATCTCGATGGCGGTGACCCGCGCGCCGCGAGCAAGGAGTCCGCGGGTGAGCACGCCGCGCCCGGGGCCGATCTCCACCACCGCCTCGCCGGGAACGATCTGCGCGGCATCGAGAATTTTATTCTGGACGTTGGGGTGGGTCAGAAAGTGTTGCCCCCAAGATTTTCTGGGCCGGAAACGCTCGATCGTCATGCCGTCGGATTATGTCAGCAGGCGGGTTGCGATTCAACGCAACCTTCGCATATAGATAGCGGCCGGTAGAGGCTTGGAGAATAGCTGACAGGACGATCTTAACAGAGGCAGGAATGGATGCCATCGAACCGTTTTATATTCGGAACGAACCGTATTATCAGCCGGTAGGAGAAGAAGTGGCGCTCTTTCGCGCGGCGTTCGAATCACGGCGTCCCGTGTTGCTCAAGGGGCCGACCGGCTGTGGCAAAAGCCGGTTCGTCGCCGCGATGGCCTATCGCCTCAAGCGACCGCTCATCACTATCGCCTGCCACGAGGACCTCTCTGCCTCCGATCTGGTGGGGCGCTACCTGCTGAAGGGAGACGAGACGGTCTGGTCGGACGGCCTGCTGTCGCTTGCGGTAAAACATGGGGCGATCTGTTATCTGGACGAGGTGGTGGAGGCGCGCAAGGATACGACGGTGATCCTCCATCCGCTGACCGACGATCGCCGGATTTTGCCGGTGGAAAAAACGGGAGAGATTTTGTCGGCGGCCGACGGGTTTATGCTCATCGTCTCCTACAATCCGGGGTACCAGTCGGTCGTGAAAGAGTTGAAGCCGAGCACGCGGCAGCGATTCGTCGCTCTGGAGTTTGGATATCCGCCGCCGTCGGTGGAGACGGCAGTCGTCGCGCATGAAGCGGGTGTTCCTGTCACGACCGCCGAGCGCCTCGTGGCGGTGGCGCGAAAGATTCGTCATCTTAAAAATCATGGCCTCGACGAAGGGGCAGGCACCCGCCTGCTCATCGGCGCGGGGCTGCTCATCGGTCGAGGCCTGCCCCCCCGCCTCGCCTGCGAAGCGGCGATCGTGGCGCCGCTAACCGACGACCCTCAGATGCGCAACGCCCTGATGGACGTCGTCTCCGCGGTTTTTGAAGCGGAATAAAGCAATTCGCTTATGTAGTGTCTGTCGGGAAACCTTCCCGGGACTTTTTGATTTTTCGTGGAATAGAGGTTGATATTTTTTGGGGCTCTAGACTAGCAAAACATTGCTAAAGTCTAGAAATGCCTTTCAAATTCAGGAGAATCTCGGAAAAGAAACGGCGCCAGATTGTGA
>Ga0114939_10002475_pt1 | contig 13628 bp, 8 predicted proteins | sample AshMeaCrysSpring_FD_87196 | JGI IMG/M metagenome (GOLD analysis project Ga0114939, IMG submission 87196) | Groundwater microbial communities from Big Spring, Nevada to study Microbial Dark Matter (Phase II) - Ash Meadows Crystal Spring | ecosystem: Environmental > Aquatic > Deep subsurface >... | reverse complement strand
GACGCGCAGCTGGTGCGGGTCAGCGTCGAGCCCGGGCCGCTGGCGCGCGTCGGGCTGGTGCGCATCGAAGCGCAGGGCGACCTGCAGGCGGCCATCGACGCAGCCGACGCGCTGGCCGCCGCCACCCTGGCCGATCTGCGCGAGCGTTGGCCCCTCACCCCCGGTCGCCCGTTTCGCGAGGCCGACTGGAGCAGCGCCAAGAGCGCGTTGCTGGCGCGCCTGCGCGCCGCCGGCTACGCCAGCGCCACCTTCGCCGGCACGTCGGCGCAGGTGGACGCGCAGACGCAGCGCGTGCGCCTGACGGTGATCGCCGAGAGTGGTCCGCTGTTTCGCATCGGCGACCTGCAGATCGAAGGGCTGGAGCGCTACGACGAACGGGCCGTGCGCCGCCTGGCCGATTTCAGGCGCGGTGCGGTGGCCACCGAAGAGCGCCTGCTCGACTTCCAAGACCGCCTGCAGCGCGCCGGGCTGTTCGAGGCCGTGGTGGTCGAGTTCACGCCCGACACGCAGCACGCCGCCGACACGCCGGTGCGCGTGCGCGTACGCGAGCTGCCCTGGCACCAGCTGACCACCGGCGTGGGCATCAGCGCCAACACCGGCCCGCGCGTGACGCTCGAACATATCGGGCGGCGCATCTTCGGGCTCTACGCCACCAGCCGCAACCTGCTCGAACTCGGGCGCGACCGCCGGGCCTGGGAAGGCGAACTGGTGTCCCATCCGCTGGCCGACGGCTTGCGCAACCTGGTGGCAGGCAAGCTGGAACACCTGGAATCGGTCGACGAGGTGCGCACCACATGGAGCACTCGGCTGGGCCGCAGCCGCGAGACGCGCGCTATCGACCGCCTCTACTTCGCCGAAGTCGTGGGCTCGACGGTCGAGAACGCCTCGGGGCGTGCCTTCGGCCGCGCCGTCTCGGGCAACTACCACTGGGTGCGCCGCGACGTCGACAGCGTCGTGCTGCCCACGCGCGGGCTGACGCTGTCGCTGCAGGGCGCGGCCGGCCTGGCGCGCAGCAATTTCGCCGACAACGGCCCGTTCGTGCGCGCCTGGGGCCAGGCGGTGGGCTATCTGCCGCTGGGCGAGAGCTGGTATACCGAATCGCGACTGGAGCTCGGCGAGGTGTTCGCCCGCGATGGCGTCGGACTGCCCGACACGGTCCTTTTCCGCGCTGGCGGCGAGGGCTCGGTGCGCGGCTACGACTATCGATCGCTCGGCCCGCTCGACGCCAACGGCGTCGTCGGCAGCGGCCGCGTGGTGATGACGTCGAGCTTCGAGATCGCGCGTCCGCTCGCGCGCACGCTGCCGTCGCTGTGGGGCGCGGTGTTCGTCGACGCCGGCAACGCCGCCGATCACTGGCGCGAACTCGATCCGGTGCTGGGCTACGGCTTCGGTCTGCGCTGGCGCAGCCCGGTCGGTCCGCTGCGCGTCGATCTGGCCTACGGCCAGGAGGTCAAGCGCTGGCGTCTGCACCTGAGCGTGGGGATCGCGCTGTGACGACGCCGGCGTCGACGCCTGCCACCACCCCACCGCCGCCGCCTGCGGCGCGCGGCACAGGCGGGGGGCTGCGCCGCGGGCTGTGGCGCGGCGCGGTGGTGGTGCTCGCCGTCGTGGTCGGCACGGTCGCCGCGCTGCTGTGGCTGCTGCGCAGCGAGACCGGCACGGCGCGAATGCTCGGGTGGGTGCCGGGGCTGGTCGTCGTCGAACCGCGCGGCACCTTGTTCGAAGGCTTCGCAGCCCAGCGCATCGAATGGACCGGCGCCGGCGGGCTGCGCGTGCGGGTGACGGCTCCACGCTTGTCGACACTGACCGTGCGCTGGCTGCCCGATGCGCGCCGCTGGGCCGCGCTGCGGCTCGACGACGTGCAGGCCGACAGCGTCGAGATCGTGCCGCCGCCCGGCAGCGGCCAGCCCCTCGTGCCGCCACCGCATCTGCGACTGCCGCTGCAGATCGACGTCGGCCGCGTGCACATCGGCGAGCTGCGCCTGCCGCAGCGGCTGCAGGTGTCCCCGCGCGACATAACGGCGGCGGTGCATCTGGGCGATGCGGGCGGCACCGCGCACCGCATCGACCGGCTGCAGCTGACCTGGGACCGCATCGCCATGAACGGGTCGCTGCAGGTCGGCAGCGCCGCGCCGCTGCCGGTGCGCGCCAGCCTGGCCGTCGCGCCGGCCCTGCCACCGGCCGGCGGCGTCGACTGGCGTGCTCACGTCGAGGTCGACGGCCCGCTGCGCGCGCCGGCCGTCGGCGCGGCCCTGCGCGCGGTGGCGCCACCTGGCTCGGGCGCGCTTGCGGCCGATGCGCCAGCGCTCGATGCCCATGCCGTGGTGCATCCGTTCGCGCCCTGGCCGCTGCCGCAGTTGAAGGCGACGGCGCGCGCCATCGACGTGTCGCAGTTCGTCCGCTCGGCCCCGCTCACCGTCGTCGACGGCCAGGCGCAGGTCGCCTCGAGCGGCTGGGACCGGCCGGCACACGTGTCGCTGGCGCTGGCCAACCGCGCCGCCGGCCGCCACGACGAAGGGCGGGTGCCGCTGCGCCAGCTCACGCTCGAGCTGCGCGGCCGCCCCGACGACGCGACGCGCATCGACGTGCATGCCTTCGATGCGCGACTGGGCAACGCGCGCGCCGAAGCCGGCCGCGTGCGCGGCAGCGGGCGCATGGACGCGCGCGACCTCGAGCTGCGCATGGTGCTCGAAAGCGTCCAGGCGCAGGCGCTCGATGCACGGCTGGCACCCGCCACGCTGAGCGGCAGCGTCGAGCTCGACGGCATGCACGCCGGATGGCGCGAACCGGCAGCCACCGCCGGCAGCCCCGCGCCGCCTGCGACGGATCCGCCGCGCTTGAGGCTGCGCGCCGACGTGAGCGGGCCCGTGGCCGGCCTGCCACCGCGTCTGGACGTGAAGCTCGACGCCGCGGCCACGCCGCGCAGCGTCGAGGTGACGGCGGCGCGCGCCCGCGCCGGCGAGGCGGTGCTGGAAGCCAGCGGCTCGGCGCGCCGCAACGCCAGCGACGAGTGGAGCACGCGTGCCGAGCTGCGCCTGCGGCAGTTCGACCCCCTGCCCTACTGGCGCGGCTCCGAGGACTCGCCCTGGCGTCGCGGTCCGCACCGGCTCAACGCCACGCTGAACCTCGACGCGCAGGTGCCGCATGCCGCGGCCCTGCGCGGCGCCACCGCGCTGCGCGAAGCCGTACGGGGTGCGGCCACGCTCGACCTCGGCGACAGTGTGCTGGGCGGCGTGGCGCTGCGCGGCCAGGCACGCCTGCGCGCCGACGGCCAGCGCGTGGCGGTGCAGGGCGAGCTCGACGCCGCGGGCAATCGCGCGCGCTTCGACGCCAACAGCGCACAGCGCCACGATGCATTCGCCACGCTACCGCTGGAGCTGAGCGTCGATGCCAAGGCGCCGGCCCTGCAGGCGCTGGTGCCGCTGCTGGCGTTGACCGGTAGCACCCCGCCGTCGGCGCTGGCCGGCTCGCTCGATGCGCAGGTGCAGCTCAGCCGCCAGGGTTCCCGGTGGTCGAGCCGCGGCCAGGCGACGGGCAGCGACCTGCGCCTGGACCGCACCGAAGTGCGCCAGGCCGAGTTGCAGTGGAACCTGGCCTCGCGCAGCGACTCCGCCCTCGATCTGCGTGGGACGGTGACCCAGGCCCGCTCGGGCGACACCTGGCGTATCGACCAGGCAACGCTGGCCGTCACTGGCACGCTGCAGGCGCACCGCATCGAGCTGCTCGCCGACGCCCCGGTGCGGCCCGCAGCGTGGGTCGATCGCATCGCGCCCGTGCCACCGGGCCGCAACGGCGAGGCGGCGCGTGCCCCGGATGCGGAGGCCACGGGGGCAACCGCACGACCCGGTTCGTCGGTGCGGCTTCAAGCGCAAGGCGGCGTGGTCAGCGACGGCCTTGCGGGCGCACGACCGACGGGCTGGCGCGGCCGCATCGAGCAGCTCGAACTGCGGCCGCGCGCCCCTGTCGCGGCCGCACCCTGGTTGTCGACGCGTGACGTGGCCATCGACGTCGCCCTCGACGCCGCGGCGGTGCAGGCGCAGCGCGTGGTGGTCGAGCCCGGCCGTGCCGAGGTGTTCGGCGCCGGGCTGCGCTGGCAACGCATCGAGTGGCGCGCGGCGAGTGCCGGACAGACCACCTGGCTCGACGCGCGCGGCGAGCTCGAGCCGGTCGACGTGGCACCGCTGCTGGCGCGACTGCAGCCCACCTTCGGCTGGGTCGGCGACCTGCGCGTGGGCGGCCGCTTCAACCTGCGCAGCGCCCCGGCCTTCGAGGCTGACGCGGTGCTCGAACGCAGCAGCGGCGATCTGGGCGTGCGCGACCTGGCGGTGCCGGAGCTGCCGGTGCAGTCGCTCGGGCTCACCGACCTTCGGCTGGCAATCGATGCGCGCGAAGGCATCTGGACCTTCACCCAGGCGCTGGCCGGCCGCCACCTGGGCAACGCGGCAGCGGCGCAGATCGTGCGCACCTCGCCGCAGGCGGTGTGGCCGTCGCCCGATGCCCGGCTGGAGGGCGTGGCGCAGGCCAACGTGGCCGACCTCGGCACCTGGGGCAGCTGGCTGCCCGCGGGGTGGCGGCTGGTCGGCGCCGTCACCGCCGGGGCAAGCTTCGGCGGGCGCTTCGGCGCGCCCGAGTACACCGGCGAGATCCGCGGCGAACGCATCGGTGTGCGCAACCTGCTGCAAGGCATCGACGTGCACGACGGGGAACTGCGCATGGCCTTGCAGGGCGAGCGCGCCACGCTCGAGACGCTGCGGCTGCGCGCCGGCGAAGGCACGCTCGACCTCGACGGCGAAGCGCGCTTCGGCGCCGAGCCGCAGGCACGGCTGCGGCTGACGGCGCAGCGTTTCCAGGTACTGGGCCGCGTGGACCGGCGCATCGTCGCCAGCGGCAGCGCGGCGCTGCAACTCGATGCTCGCGCGGTCAGCGTGGACGGTCGCTTCGTCGTCGACGAAGGCCTGATCGACTTCAGCCGTGGCGACGCCCCCAGCCTGGGCGACGACGTGGTCGTCGTCAACCGGCCCGGGCGCCTCGACGGCGAACCCGCGCCGGTACCCGAGCGAACACCCAAGCGCGAGATCCGGCTGGACCTGCGTGCCGACCTCGGCTCGGCGCTGCGCCTGCGCGGCCGCGGCCTGAACACGCTGATCCGTGGCGACCTGCGCGTCACTGCACCAGGCGGACGCGTGGCGCTGAACGGCACCGTTCGCGCCGAGGACGGCACCTACGCCGCCTACGGCCAGAACCTGGAGATCGAGCGCGGGACCCTGCGCTTCAACGGTCCGGCCGAGAACCCCGCGCTCGACGTGCTGGCGGTGCGCCCCGACCTCGACGTCAAGGTCGGCGTGGCCATCGGCGGCACCGCGATGGCCCCGCGCGTGCGGCTGTACGCCGAGCCCGAGATGAGCGACGTCGACAAGCTGTCATGGCTGCTGCTCGGCCGCGAGAGCGACGGCCTGGCCCAGACCGACACCGCCTTGCTGCAGCGCGCCGCCCTGGCGCTGCTGGCCGGCGAGAACGGCGAGTCCGCACGCGACCCCACGCGGCTGATCGGGCTGGACACGCTGTCGGTCAGCCAGCGCGAAACGGGCAGCGTGCGCGAGACCGTCGTCTCGCTGGGCAAGCAGCTCAGCCGGCGCTGGTACGTCGGCTACGAACGCAGCCTCAACGCCACCGCCGGCACCTGGCAACTCATCTACCGCGCCGCACGCCGCTTCACGCTGCGCGCCCAGTCGGGCGAGGAAGACTCGTCGCTCGACGTGATCTGGACATGGCAGTGGCGCTGAGGTCCGTGTCGGGTCTGTCGAGACATGGATCACACCCCCGCAGGGGTGGCCAAGGGTCGCGGCGCGGGCTGGGCGCCCGGTGCTCGCGCGGCTCGAGCGCACAGACGTGCCGCGCGGCGCTGAGCAGCGCCTGCGCCGCGCCCGTGCACGACGCGCTCGACGCCGCCGTGGCCGCCGCCTGCGGCTGGAGCGACTACACGCCCGCAATGCCCGACGACGAGATCCTGCACCGGCTGCCGGGCCTGAATCTGCTGCGGGCGGCCGCGCGGGATCCGGCGGTGCGAGACACGCAGCCGATCGCGCAGGCCGGCGTTTGGTATTACCATGAGCTTTATCGGTAATACTTCGGGTCGCAGCCATGGCGACGACGCTGACGATAAAGGGGCAAGTCACCATACCCAAGCGCATTCGGGACGAGCTTCACCTGCAGCCCGGCACGGCCGTGGAGTTCTCGGTCAACTCCGCGGGCGAGGTGGTGCTACACCCTGCGCCCGCGCTCAAGACGACGCGGCGCCGGCCAGCCGACCGCTTCGAGGCGGTTCGCGGCCGCGCCGACGTCCGCTGGCGCACGGACGATCTGATGAAGCTCCTGCGCGATGACGCCTGACGGGGTGCCGCTGCGGTGGTGCTGGTCGACACCAACGTCCTCGTCGATGTGTTGCAGGACGATCCCGAATGGGCTGACTGGTCCACGGCTCAGATGCGGGCCCAGGCCCGCGTGCATCCGCTGGCGATCAACCCGATCGTCTACGCCGAGGTGTCGCTGTCGTTTTCGACGCTCGAGGCGCTCGACGGCGTGGTGAACACGCTGGGGCTGCAGATGCGCGAGGTGCCGCGCTCCGCGTTGTTCCTGGCCGGCAAGGCGTTCCTGCAATACCGACGGCGCGGCGGGCGCAAGGCTCAAGTGCTGCCGGACTTTTTCATCGGCGCCCACGCCGCGGTGCAGGGCTGGCGGCTGCTGACGCGCGATGCGAGGCGCTTCACCACCTACTTCCCGACGCTGGAGGTGGTGGCGCCGCCGCGCTGATGCGCCGCCGCCGCGGCTGAGCAGGAGATGCCCGGGTCGGCGTCACGCGCCGCGCACCCCCTCGCTCTCCCCGAGGACGCGGCCGCGATTCGGTGCCACACTGAGGGCGCAGCCGGCAGGATGCTCGACCGGATCGCGTTCGCGGGCTGCCCCCGCGGCGCTTGAACCTCCTTCTCCCATGCCCACCCGCAAAGCATCGACGGCCGCAGCTCGCCGCAGCCCACCCCGCGAGAGCGCGGCCAAGCCGTCGCCCTCCGGTGACGCCACACTGGTGGCGCTGGCCCGCCAGGTGCGCGGCTGGGCCGACACGCTGCTCAGCGTGGCCGGCAGCGCCACGGACATGGGGCTGTCGCTGGCGCAGACTCGGCTGAGGAGTCCGGCCACCCGCAACGCCGTGGCCAAGGCCGGTCGCCAGCTGCGCCTGTGGCGCGAGTCGGCCGGGCTGACGCTGGAGGAGGTGAGCGAGGCGGTAGGGCTGGGCGACAGCAAGCTCATCGAGCAGGCCGAAGGCGGGCTGGTGTCGCTGCCGTTCGAGGTGGTGCTTCGGCTGGCCGGCGTGCTGGGCCGACGCGATCCGCTGCCGATGGCGATGGCGCTGACGCGGCAGTACAACCCCAAGCTGTGGAAGGCGCTGGAAGACCTGGGCGTGGGCAAGCTGGTGGTGCAAGGGTCGCGCGAGCGCGAACTGGTCAACGTCTATCGCGGCAACGACGCGGCGCGCAGATTGAGCGACGAGCAGTTCGCGCAGGTGCTGGCATTCACGCGCCAGGCATTCGACATGGCCGTGACACTGCACACCGCGGCCCGGCCCCATCAGCCCCGACGCGCCGACCAGTAACCCCCCCTTGCCCCGGTCCGCCAGCTCACACGGCACACCTGAACATCCGAGACGGAGAACGCCACCTTGAACCTGAACCTTTTCGAGAGCCTGGGGTTGCTCAGAAAGCTGCCCAAGAACCTGAACCTGCCCCCCCACCTGGGGCTGCCGCTGGAGCTCATACCGGAAGACGCCCGCGCCGCCGGCCTGGGGGCGCTGATGAAGGGCGCCGGCATGGTGACGCGCTGGTTGCCCATCCCGCAGCCCACGCTGTTGGTCGGCCCGGGCTCGAGCGCGCGGCTGGGGCAGGCGGTGGCGGGGTTCGGGCACCACAAGGTGCTCATCGTCACCGACGCCATGATCGTCAAGCTGGGCCTGCTCAAGGGTCTGACCGATGCGCTCGACACCGGCGGCACGCCGTACGCGGTGTTCGACGAGATCACGCCGGATGCACCCATTCCGCTGATCGAGCGCGGCATCGCCAAGTTCCAGGACGAGCGTTGCGACGCGCTGGTGGCGGTCGGCGGCGGCTCGTCGATGGACGCGGCCAAGGCCATCGCGGTGGCCAGCGCCAACCCGAGCAAGTCGCTGCGCAGCCTGGCCGGCTACTTCAGAGGGCTGCGCAATCCGCCCCCGGTGTACGCCGTGCCCACCACCGCCGGCACCGGCTCGGAAGTGACGGTGGCTGCCGTCATCGCCGACCCCGAGCGGCACAGCAAGCTCGTCATCGTCGACACGCGCCTAGTGCCCAAGATGGCCGCGCTGGACCCGGCCCTGATGACGGGCCTGCCGCCGCCCATCACCGCCGCCACCGGCATGGACGCACTGACTCACGCGGTGGAATCCTTCATCGGCAACTGGGCCACGCCGACCACCGACGGCCTGGCGCTGTCGGCGGTGAGCCTGATCTTCGACAACCTGCGCACCGCCTACCGCAACGGCGCCAATCTCGAGGCGCGAGAGAAGATGTCGCTCGCCTCGACCTACGCCGGCATGGCCTTCACGCGCGCCAACGTCGGCTACGTGCACGCCATCGCGCACCAGTTCGGCGGCCGTTACCACACGCCGCATGGGCTGGCCAACGCCATCGTGCTGCCGCAGGTGTTGCGATTCTCGGCACCGGCGGTCACCGACCGCCTGGCGGCGCTGGCGGTGCGCGCCCGGCTGGGTGACGAGAGCGAGAACGAGCAGGTGCTGGCCGACCGCTTCCTCGACGCCGTCGACGGCCTCAACCGCGACCTCGGCATTCCCACCTTCCTCGCGGCCCTGCGCGAGGCCGACATCCCGAAGCTGGCCGAGGCCGCGCTGCACGAGGCTCACACCGGTTACCCGGTGCCGCGCTACATGACGCGCGCCGAGTGCGAGGCGCTGATCCGCCGCCTGCTGCCGCCCAAGGACGCCGCGGCTGCGCCGCCGGCTGGCAAGGCAGCCGCCAAGTCGAAGAAGAAGGCCACCGCGCCGTCACGCAGGCCGCGCACCCGCACAAACACCCAGGCGGCCTGAGCCGTTCAACCGCAGGAGACACCCTCATGAAGAAGGTCACCACCGTTTCGCTCGGCTCGTCGAAACAGGACTTCGAGTTCGAGACGCAGTTCCTCGGCCACCGCTTCAACGTGCGCCGGCTGGGCGCCGACAACGACATCGGCAAGGCCTGGGAGCTGATGCGCCGCCAGCAGGCCGAACGCGACGCCATCGGCCTGGGCGAGGTCGGCGACCATTACCACGTCGGCCAGGACACGCGCATCAACAAGGAGACGCAGCGGCTGCTCAAGGTCGTCACGCGCGTGCCCGTCACCACCGGGGCCAAGCTGCGCCGCCTGCTGCAGGTGAACGCGGTGCGCTTCGTGCAGAACAAGCTCGGCCATTACTTCAACAACAACCTGGTGCTGTTCCTGTCGGGCATACGCAACTACGACATGGCGGTGGCCATGTCCGACTACACGCCCAACCTCAAGTTCGCCGATGCCCTGGCGCAGACCGGCGCGCCGGCCATGCTGACCTCGCTGCAGCAGCTCGAGCTCTATGCCAAGGGCAGCGACGTCGCGCTGTCGGGCAAGCCGGGGGAGATGCTCGAGGCGGCGCTGACGGGCTTCAAGCGCCAGCGCATCGCCGCCGAAGTGGAGCGCTCGCACGTCGTCGTCGGCACCTTCCATGAACTCAAGGAGGTGGGCCACCCGAGGAACCTGGGCGGCAAGACCGTCATCACCTCGGCCGTGGACGACGAGCGACTGGCGTTCTTCAGGCGCTGCGGCGTCAACCTGGTGGTGGACGTGTCGCCGCAGCTGTTCGACCGCGTGGTCGGCACCAACGTCATCGAGGCGATGATCCTGGCCACCCTCGACAAGCCGAGCGAGGCGGTCTCGGACGACGACTTCATCGAGATCATCGATGAGCTCGACATCCAGCCGCGGCTGCTGCACCCCACGGGCCACTTCCGCAACATCCGCCGCTTCGCGTTCGTCATCCACCCGCTGAGCCAGGAGTACATCCGCAAGGGCTTCCCCATTCCGAAGGGCACGCCCAAGTTCATCATGGACCAGGTCGAGACCCTCGCGGCGCACATGCCGCCGATGGTCTACTGCAAGATGGAGAACATCGTCTCGCCCACCGGCGCCGAGGCCGAGGGCTGGCTGATCAGCGTGGGCGGCACGCCCAAGGAGATGCTGTCGCGCAGCCCCGAGTTCACCTATCGCCGCCTGCTCGCCGCCGCCGACATGGCCGAGAAGATGGGTGCGCAGATCATGGGGCTGGGCGCTTTCACCAAGGTGGTGGGCGACGCCGGCGTGACGGTGGCGCGCCGCGCGCGCATCCCCATCACCACCGGCAACAGCTATTCGGCCTCGGGCGCGCTGTGGGCCGCCGCCGACGCGATGAAGCGCATGGGGCTGGTGAAGCTGCACCCGGTGACGAAGAAGGTGATGGCCAAGACCATGGTCATCGGCGCCACGGGCTCCATCGGCTCGGTCAGCGCGCGTCTGCTGGCGATGGCGTTCGACCAGGTGGTCATCGCCGGGCGCGACATGGACAAGCTCGAGCCGCTCAAGCAGTCCATCCTCAAGGACACGCCGCAGGCCAACGTCGTGTGTTCGACCAACTACGACGAGCTGCTCGGCGAGATGGACATGATCGTCACCAGCACCTCGGGCGCAGGCAAGAAGATTCTCGACATCATGAAGGTCAAGCCCGGTTGCGTCATCACCGACGTGGCTCGACCGCTGGACCTGCCACCCGAGGAAGTGGCCAAGCGCCCCGACGTGCTGGTCATCGAATCGGGCGAGATCGAGCTGCCCACCAAGGTCAAGGGCCTGAAGAGCATCGGCCTGCCGCCCAACGTGATCTACGCCTGCCTGGCCGAGACCATCGTGCTGGCCCTGGAGGGCCGCTTCGAGGTGTTCACCGTCGGCCGCGACACCGAGTGGCCGAAGGTCAAGGAGATCTACCGGCTGGGCCTCAAGCACGGCATGAAGCTGGCCGCCATCTCGGGCGCTAACGGCGTGTACAGCGACGAGGACATCGCCCAGGTCGTGGCCCGGGCGAAGAAGGCGCTGCGCACGTGGAAGCAACCGGGTGCGTCCCAGCCGCCGCGTGCGGTGAAGGCGGCGGCGGCGCCTCGCACCCGCCAGCCTGCGGCGCCGGCCAAGTCTGCGCCGGCCAAGTCTGCGTTGACCAAGACGGCCCCGTCCAAGGCCGAGCCCGCCAAGCGTGTGTCTGCCCGCAAGCCTGCAGCCCGCGCCGAGGCAACCCAGCGCTCGAACGGCGCAGCCGCGCGCCCCGCCGGCGCGCGCGCGGCACCCCAACGCGCGGCCGTGGAGGCCCAGCCACGCTCGGCCAAGCCATCGGCCGCAGCGGCGACCAAGCCCCGAGTCCGCAAGCCGCGGGCGGCCGAGGCTGCGGCCTGACGGCGGCACGGCGATGAGCGAGGTCCGCCTCAACCCGCTGGACACGGCGTGGCTCTTCACCGAGTCGCGCGCCACGCCCAACCACGTGGGCGGCCTGCTGCTGTTCAAGTTGCCCGAGGGTGCACCCAAGGACTTCCTGCGCAAGATGATGGTCGAGTTCCGCGACCACCGGCGCTTCAGCGCGCCGTGGAACCGCAAGCTCAAGTTCGCGCTGACGCGCAACCCCTTGCCCGCCTGGGTCGAGGACGACGCCATCGACCTGGAGTACCACGTCCGTCACGCGGCGCTGCCCTGGCCAGGTGGCGAACGCGAGCTGGGTGAACTCGTCGGCCGCCTGCAGAGCACACCCATCGACCTGGCGCGTCCGCCCTGGGAATGCACCATCATCGAAGGGCTGGAGGGCGGGCGGTTCGGCCTGTTCATCAAGATGCACCATTCGCTCATCGATGGCGTCAGCGGCATGAAGCTGTTGCAGCGCACGATGGCGAGCGACCGTGACAAGAGCCTGGCGCTGCCGCCCTTCTGGGACACGGGCGCCGGGTCCACGGGCAGTTCGGCACGGTCGCGGCGCCGCACCGCGCTGCCCACCCTGGCCGAGGCCACCGCGGCGGCGGTCGAGGGCTTGAGCCTGCAGCGGCAATCGCTGCCGCAGCTCGTGGCTGCGTTCGGCAAGATCGTCAAGCGCATCGGCGACCCGCGCGACGGCCTGGCCGTGCCGTTCGACGCGCCGCGCTCGGTGCTCAACGGGCGTGTGCGCGAGAAGCGCCGCTTCGCCACCCAGCAGTTCGAGATGGCGCGCCTGCGCAGCGTGGCCGAAGCCACCGGCTGCACGCTCAACGACGTCGTGCTGGCCGTGTGCGGAGGGGCTCTGCGGCGCTTCCTGCTGGAGCGCGATGCGCTGCCGGACAAGCCGCTCACCGCAGGCATTCCGGTATCGGTGCGGCCCAAGGACGACGAGAACACCGGCAACGCCATCAGCTTCATCGTGGCCACCCTGGGCACCGACATCGCAGACCCGCTGGAGCGCCTGAAGGCGATCCGGACCTCGGTGCAGCACGCCAAGGCGCACATCCAGAGCCTGCCGCGCCAGGCGCTGATGCAGTACACGATGCTGCTGATGGCGCCCACCGTCATCACGCTGCTCACCGGCATCGGCGGGCGCACGCCGCCGATGTTCAACATCACCATCAGCAACGTGCCCGGTCCCGACAAGCCGCTGTACTTCCGCGGCGCCGAGCTGCTGTCGATCTACCCCGCCTCGATCGTCACCCACGGGCAGGCGCTGAACATCACCTGCGAAAGCTACAACGGCCAGATGAACTTCGGCTTCACCGCCTGCCACACCTCGGTGCCCAGCATGCAGAAGGTGGCCGTGTACGCGGCCGATGCGCTGCGGGAGCTCGAGGCTGCCTTGCGGCCGCAACCGGCGCGCAAGCCGGTCGCGGCGCCGACCCGGGCCAAGCCCCGCAAGGACACCCGATCCAGCGACCCCGCGCGACCGCGCCGCCCGCGCGAAGTGGGCTGAGCCCCGCGGCTCCAGGTCCGCCTGCGCGGACCTGGACGGGGCGAAGAGGCCTAGCTGGCTATAGCCACGGCTGGCCGCGGTCGAACGCAGGCATTGGAGCATGTCGGGCGCGGCACAGAGTCCACTCCTCGACCTTGCTGTCGAGCGGTCGATGGCTCGGGTCGGAATTTCTACCGCCCGCCTCCGCCCGCCCGGCCGACCAGCGCGCGCAGCGATTCGCCTTCACGCCAGCCACGCTCGCGCGCCGCGTCGTTCAGCCGCGAAACGATGCCATGACGCCACGCGTCGCGCGCGTCGCCGATGCACGCGCTCGTGTGCGCCACCGTGCCGGCCGGCACGCCGCGTTGCTGCAGCATGGCCAGTGCCGCAACGCCCGCTTCGTCCTTGCCGATGCCGGCGTCGTTGAAGAACACCGCCGCCAGCGGCAGGCTGCAGGCCACCTCGCCCGACGAGGCGCCGCCGTGCGAGCCCGCGACCACGATCGCACCGGCGTCACCGGCATCGATCTGCGTGATCGAATCCACCAGCAACACGCGGCCCCACGAGCCCTCTTCGACGATGTGCCTGAACATCGGGT
>Ga0114939_10002473_pt1 | contig 13640 bp, 15 predicted proteins | sample AshMeaCrysSpring_FD_87196 | JGI IMG/M metagenome (GOLD analysis project Ga0114939, IMG submission 87196) | Groundwater microbial communities from Big Spring, Nevada to study Microbial Dark Matter (Phase II) - Ash Meadows Crystal Spring | ecosystem: Environmental > Aquatic > Deep subsurface >... | reverse complement strand
GGATCTGCGCGAGCGTGGCGCGCACCTCCTGCATCGCCCGCGTGGGGTCGACGTCGAGGCGGAACTCAACCCAGGTCAGCGACCGGCCTTCGTCGGAGCGCGAAAGGATGCGCTTGACGCCGGCCACGGTGTTCACCGCGTTCTCGATCGGCTTGGCCAGGTCGTTTTCGACCTGCTCCGGCGAGGCGCCCGGATAGTTGACCCAGATCTGCACGCCCGGCGGCGAGACGTCCGGCATCGGCTCCACGCCGAGCCGCGCGTAGGAAAACAGCCCGAGCACCGTAAGCGCGACCATCATCATGGTCGCGAACACCGGGTGGTTGATCGAGACGCGCGTGATCCACATGGCCGGGCTCCCGCGCCGCTCAGCGGGCCAGCGCCACGGCGTCGCGCCCGGCGATTTCCGGCTGCGCCGCGGTGACGATGTTGGCCAGCAGCCCCTCGCGCAGGTTGTCGAACTTGCTGCCGATGATCTTCTCGTCGCCCTGCAGGCCGCCGGTGATCTCGATCCGCCGCCCGCGCTCGTCGCGCACGCCGGTGGCCACGTTGCGGCGGGCGAGCTTGCCGTCGGCGATGATCCAGACGTAGCTCTGGCCGCGGTCGTCCTGCACGGCGGCCAGCGGCAGCGCCGGCACCGCCGTCGCGCCGCCGACCTGCAGCGTCACCCGCGCGAACATGCCGCCGCGCAGGCGGCCGTCGTCGTTGGCCAGTTGCACGTAGACGGCGATCATCCGCGAGCCGGACTCGGTGGTCGGGTTGATGCGGTCGATGCGCCCCTTGTACGGCTGTCCCGCGAGGCCTTCGATCTCGACGCCGACCGCAGCGCCCGGCGCGATCTTCGCCACGTCGGCCACCGGCGCCTGCGCCAGCACCTCGAGGCTGGAGAGGTCGACGATGTGCAGCAGCGGTGCGTCGAAGGCCACCTTCTCGCCGGGCTGCACGAAACGCCTGGCCACCTGGCCGGCGATCGGCGCGCGCACCACCGCGTCGGCCAGCAGCAGCTTCGTCTGCGCCAGCTGCGCCTCGGCCGCCCGCACCGCGGCCTGCTGCGCGCGGTAGGCGTCGTCGGCGGTGTCGAAGGCGTTCTTCGAGATGAAGCTCTGCTGCACCAGCTGGGCGTTGGTGGCCCGCGTGCGCTCGGTCTGCGCCAGCGTGGCCCGCGCCGACTCGAGCGCCGCCTGCCGCTCGGCGAGCTGGTGGCGCAGCTGCGCGGTGTCGAACTCCGCAACGACCTGCCCCGAGGCGACCGCGTCGCCCTCGCGCAGCGGCAGCCGCCGCACTTCCGCCGACAGCTTCGAGCGCACGGTCGCCTGGTTCACCGCCTGCACCGTGCCCGGCATAGACAGTTCGACGGACAGCCTGTGCGCGGCCAGGCGCACGATGTCCGAGGCGGCGAACGCCAGCGGCGGCGGCACCTTCTTCTCCTCGGCCTTGGCGCCGAGCTTCACGCCGGAGGCCTGGAGGCCCGCCACCGCCGCGGCCACGGCGGCCACGACCAGGCCGCCCACGATGGCCCAGCGTCTGCTGATCCTGCTCATGCTTTCCCCCGCGGCCGCCGCGTCCCGGCCGGGACGAGCGCAGCGCGATCACGATTCATGGGCCCGGATTGTCGGCCGGGGCATCCGCCGTCGCCATCGCGCTGCGACGGACTGCGCCGAGGCGCGACGAAACGCATGGCCGGGCGACGGGCCCGCCGACCCGCGCCGGCCGCCCCAGTGTTTCGACCCACAGGTTTCGAAACGACGCAACCCACGAAGTCCGACGCGGGTTGCAACAATGGCGAAATCGGCACCAGGCGCGAAGCCGCGCGCAGTCTGGTTGGGAACCAGGCGAGCACGGCGACAAAGCATGGCGGCGATTCTCGCCATTGTTGCTTCGAAACTTGTAGGTCGGAACACTAGATGTCGGCCTCGACCTCGTTGCCGTGCTCCTCGATCCAGGCCCGGCGGGCGGCGGCCTCGCCGCGGCCCATCAGCATGGCCATCGTGCCGACCGTTTCGGCCAGGGCGAGGTCGCCGAGCGCGACCGGCAGCAGGCGGCGCGTATCGGGGCCGAGGGTGGTCTCCCACAACTGCTCGGCGCTCATCTCGCCGAGCCCCTTGAAGCGGGCGATCGACCAGCTGCCCCCGCGCACGCCTTCGTCGGCGAGCTTCTCGAGCGTCGAGTCCAGTTCGTCTTCGTCGAGGCAGTACAGCCTGCGCGCCGGACGCTTGCCGGCGGCGGGCACGTCGACGCGAAACAGCGGCGGCCGCGCCACGTACACATGGCCGCGCTCGATCAGCTTCGGGAAGTGGCGGAAGAACAGCGTCAGAAGCAGCACCTGGATGTGGGCGCCGTCGACGTCGGCATCGGCCAGCACGCAGATCTTGCCGTAGCGCAGGCCGGACAGATCAGGCTCGTCGGCTGCGCCGTGCGGATCCACCCCGATGGCCACCGCGATGTCGTGCACCTCGGCGTTGGCGAACAGGCGGTCGCGCTCGACTTCCCAGGTGTTGAGCACCTTGCCGCGCAGCGGCAGGATGGCCTGGAACTCCTTGTCGCGGCCCATCTTGGCGCTGCCGCCGGCCGAGTCGCCCTCGACCAGAAAGAGCTCATTGCGCGAAATGTCGGTCGACTCGCAATCGGTGAGCTTGCCGGGCAGCACCGCCACCGCCGAGCCCTTCTTCTTTTCGACCTTCTGCGCCGCGCGGGCGCGCGCCTGCGCCTGGCGGATCACCAGATCGGCGAGCGCGCGGCCGTGCTCCGGATGCTGGTTCAGCCAGATTTCCAGCTGCGGCTTGACCTGGCCGGCGACCAGGCGCAGCGCGTCGCGGCTGTTCAGCCGCTCCTTGATCTGGCCCTGGAACTGCGGATCGAGCACCTTGGCGGTCAGCACGAAGCTGGCGCGCGCGAACACGTCCTCGGACAGCAGCTTCACACCCTTGGGCAGCAGGTTGTGCGCGTCGATGAAGGCGCGCACGGCGTTGAACATGCCTTCGCGCAGGCCGGCCTCGTGCGTGCCGCCGGCTGGGGTCGGGATCAGGTTCACGTACGACTCGCGCGTGACCGGCCCGTCCTCGGTCCACGCCAGCACCCAGCGCGCGCCCTCGCCCTCGGCAAACGACTCGTCCTCGGCGCCGACGTAGCCCTCGGCCTCGACGAGCGGCGCCACCGGGGAGGCCGCCAGCGCGCCCATCAGGTACTGCTGCAGCCCGCCGTCGTAGCGCCACTTCTGGCTGCGGCCGGTCTTCTCCACCGCCAGCGTGACCGTCGTGCCGGGCAGCAGCACCGCCTTGCTGCGCAGCAGGCGCTCGAGCTCGTCAACCGGGATGGCGGCGGTGTCGAAGTACTTCGCGTTGGGCCACACCGTCACCCGCGTGCCGGTCCTCGGTTCGCCGGCCGCAGGCAGCCGCGTCGAAAGCCGCTCACGCACCTCGCCGTCGGCGAAGCTCATCCAGTGCGCCTTGCCGTCGCGCCACACCGTGACATCGAGCCGCCTGGCCAGCGCGTTGGTCACCGACACGCCGACGCCGTGCAGCCCGCCCGAGAACGAATACGCGCCACCGGCGCGCTTGTCGAACTTGCCGCCGGCGTGCAGGCGCGTGAAGACGATCTCCACCACCGGCGCGTTCTCCTCCGGGTGCAGCCCGGTGGGGATGCCGCGGCCGTCGTCCTGCACGGTGACCGAACCATCGACATGCAGCGTGACGTCGATGTGGCGGCCGAAGCCGGCAAGGATTTCGTCGGCGGCGTTGTCGATCACCTCCTGCACGATGTGCAGCGGGCTGTCGGTGCGCGTGTACATGCCGGGCCGCTGGCGGACCGGCTCCAGCCCCTTGAGGACGCGGATCGAAGCCTCGCCATACTCGGCGGCGGCGCGGGAACGGGACGTGCTAGCCATGGGTGTTCCGTTTCATTCCGAGGGCGCGGCCCGCTTGTCCACAACGACTGTGGATAAGCGCCGCGCAAAAACGCAACGAGCCCGCGGCGGCGCGGCCTTCACTGGCCGGCCCAATCGGCGCGCAGGGCGACCGTCGGCCGGCCGCGGTCAGCGCAGCCCGCACAGTTGCGCCAGCGCCGCCCAGTCGAGCTGCATATCCGGGTGCAGATAGCCGACGAAACCGACCGCCAGTATCGCCGCCAGCGCCGCCCACAGCACCATGCGGCGCAGCCCGAGGGAAGCACGGCGCGAGCCCATCGGCTGCCTACGCCCGCGCGCCGGCGCGCTGCGCCGCCAGCGGCCGCTCGTCGATCGGCCACGACAGCGCCGCCGCCGCCAGCGCCAGGCCGACGCCGACCCACCACACGAGGTCGTACGAGCCGGTGCGCTCGAAGGCCCAGCCGCCCAGCCACACGCCGATGAAGCTGCCGATCTGGTGGCCGAGGAAGACCAGCCCGTACAGCGTCGCCGCGTAGCGCAACCCGAAGATCTGGCCGATCAGCCCGTTGGTGAGCGGCACCGTGCCGAGCCACAGCAGCCCCATGCCGGCGGCGAACACGTACAGCACCACCGGCGTCAGCGGGAACAGCAGCAGCAGCACGATGAACACCGCGCGCAGCGCATAGACCCAGCCGAGCAGGGTCTTCTTGCTGTGCCGGCCGCCGAGCCAGCCGCAGCCGTAGGAGCCGATGACGTTGAACAGGCCGATCAGCGCCACCGCGAGCGCGCCGCTGAAGGCCGACAGCCCGCGGTCGATGACGTACGACGGCAGGTGCAGCGTGATGAAGGCGGTGTGGAAGCCGCAGACGAAGAAACTCCAGAACAGGAAGTGGAACGAGCGCTCGCCGAGCGCCTCGCCGAAAGCCGAGGCGAGCGACTGCTGCCGCGCGTCGGCGGCGTGCTCGGTGCGCCCCTGCAGAAGCCACGCCAGCGGCAGACCCAAGCCCGCGACCACGGAAAACACCAGCAGCGCGGTGTGCCAGTCGAAGTGCGCGATCAGCTGCTGGCCGAAGGGCACGATCAGGAACTGGCCCATCGAGCCGCCGGCGCTGGCCATGCCGAGCGCGACACTGCGCTTCTCCGGCGGAAACGCGCGGGCCACCACGCCGAGCAGCACGCCGAACGTGGTGCCGCTCTGGCCGAGGCCGACCAGAACGCCCGCGGACAGGTACAGCGCCGCCGGCGTGTCGGCGGCGGCGAGCGCCAGCAGGCCGACCGCGTAGAGCACCGCGCCGAGCGCGATGGTCCGACCGGAACCGTACTTGTCCGACAGCGCACCGAACAGCGGCGCGCCCAGCCCCCAGACGATGTTCTGGATCGCGAAGGCGAGCGAAAACGCCTCGCGCGAGAAGCCGCGGTCCAGCCCCATCGGCTGCATCAGCAGCCCGAAGGTCGCGCGCACGCCCATCGCCACCAGCAGGACGACGATCGCGGCGACGAGGACTACGTTGGCGCTGCGCTGGGGCGGCGAGGACATCGACAGGGCCGAGCGACGAAGGGCGCGATTCTAAGGCAGCGTCGAGGAGAAACGCCGCGCGAACTTATACTCGCGCGCACTCCCCGTAGTTCAATGGATAGAACAGGCGCCTCCTAAGCGCCAGATACAGGTTCGATTCCTGTCGGGGGGACGCGCGCGGGCAAGCAACTCACGCCTGCGCGTGAGTTGCCCGCGCGCGCCTGAGCGCCTACGAGCGCGAAGGGCGCGGCCGAAAGGCCGCGAGCCACATCGAAGCCGCGATGCCACCCTGCGCGTGCGTTGCCCGCGCGCGCCTGAGCGCCTGCAGGCGATGGCGCCGCCGGCACTACCCCTGGAGGAAGTGCTTGCGGTAGTGCCGCATCTCCTCGATCGACTCGTAGATGTCGGCCAGCGCCTCGTGGCGGCTCTTCTTCTCGAAGTTGCGGTAGACGTCCGGCTTCCAGCGACGGGCAAGTTCCTTCAGCGTGCTGACGTCGACGTTGCGGTAATGGAAGTACGCCTCGAGCTGCGGCAGCCAGCGGGCCATGAAGCGGCGGTCCTGGCAGATCGAGTTGCCGCACATCGGCGACTTGCCGGCCGGCACCAGCGTCTGCAGGAAGTCGATCACCTGCCGCTGCGCCGCCCCTTCGTCGATGCCGCTGGCGCGCACGCGCCCGGTCAGTCCCGAGCGCGCGTGCGTGGCGGTGTTCCACGAGTCCATCGCCGCCAACACGCGATCGCCCTGGTGCACGACCACCACCGGCCCTTCGGCGAGCACTTCGAGCTGCGCGTCGGTCACGACCACGGCGATCTCCAGCACGCGGTCGGTATCGGGGTTCAGCCCGCTCATTTCCATGTCGACCCAGACGAGATTGCCCTCGTCGTAGCGGGCATGGCGGGCGGCTTCGGCAGAGGCCTGTGACATAATTTTCCGCGCCTGTTGCGAGCGAGAATTCTCGCATGCACCTGCCGCGCATCCGCGGCGCAAGGCGCCAACCGCGAGACCTAGTCGACTCGATGGCCACTGCGTTCACCGTTGTCTTCGTCTTCTTCCTGCTGGTGATGACCGGGCTGAAGTTCTGGCTCGCCACGCGGCAGATTCACCACGTGGCGCGCCACGCCGAGGCGGTGCCGCCGCAGTTCGCCGAGCGGGTCAGCCTGCAGGCGCACCGGAAGGCGGCGGCCTACACGATCGCCCGCCAGCGGTTGGCGATGCTCGAGGCGGCGGTCGGCGTCGCGGTGCTCGTCGCGCTGACCCTGCTCGGTGGCGTGCAGGCGATCGCCGAGGCGGCCACTGCGCAGCTCGGCGGCGGCCTGGTCGGGCAGGTGGCGATCGTCGCCGCGGTGGCGGTGCTGCTCGGCGGCATCGACCTGCCGTTCGCCTGGTACCGGCAGTTCCGCGTCGAGGAGAGGTTCGGCTTCAACCGGATGACGCCGAGGCTGTTCGTCATCGACATGGTGAAGTCGGTGCTGGTGGCCGCGGCACTGGGGCTGCCGCTGCTGGCGCTGGTGCTGTGGCTGATGAACGCCGCCGGCCACTACTGGTGGCTGTACGCGTGGGTGGTCTGGGTCGGTTTCAACGCGCTGGTGCTGGTGCTTTATCCGACCGTGATCGCGCCGATCTTCAACAAGTTCGAGCCGCTGGCCGACGGCGACCTCGCCGGGCGCATCGCGGCGCTGCTCGACCGCACCGGCTTTTCCAGCCGCGGGGTGTTCGTGATGGACGGTTCGCGCCGCTCGGCGCACGGCAACGCCTATTTCACCGGACTGGGTCGCGCCAAGCGGATCGTGTTCTTCGACACCCTGCTGCAGCGGCTGCAGCCGGCGGAGATCGAGGCGGTGCTGGCGCACGAACTCGGCCATTTCAAGCGCCGGCACATCGCCAAGCGGCTGGCGTTTTCCTTCGGCGCCAGCCTGCTGTTCCTCGGCGCGCTGGGCTGGCTCGCCGGCCAGGGCTGGTTCTACCAGGGGCTCGGCGTGACGCCGGCGCTCGACGGCTCGCACAACGGCGTGGCGCTGGTGCTGTTCATGCTGGTGGTGCCGGTGTTCACCTTCGTGGCGGCGCCGGTTGCCAGCCGCATCTCGCGCCGGCACGAGTTCGAGGCCGACGCCTTCGCGGTGGCGCACACGCGCGGCGAGGATCTGGCCAGCGCGCTGGTCAAGCTGTACGAGGACAACGCCTCGACGCTGACGCCCGATCCGGTGCACTCGGCCTTCTACGACTCGCACCCGCCGGCGGCGATCCGCATCGCCCGCCTGCGGCCGGCGGTGGCCTGAGCGACTTGCGCACGATCGCCGAACTGCTTGCCCTGCGCTGCCGGCCGCTCGGCCGCGAAGCGGCGCAGGCGCCGGCGCAGGTCGCGGCGCAGCTGGCGGCGCTGCCGCAATGGCGACAGGCCGACGGCGCGATCGCGCGCACCTACCGCTTCGCCGACTACTTCGCGACGATCGCCTTCGTCAACGCTCTGGCCCTGATGGCGCAGCGCGAAGACCACCACCCCGAACTGGTGGTCGGCTACGACCGCTGCGAGGTCCGTTACAGCACGCACTCCGCCGGCGGCATCACGGACAACGACTTCGTCTGCGCGGCGAAGGCCGATGCGATCTTCGGCCAGCACCTCGGCGCCGGGCGATGAGCACGCCGTCTTCCCGCAGCCGCGCCTTCGTCGAGTGCCGCGAGAAGCCGGCGCGGTGAGCGGCGCCACCCGTCGAGCGGAGCTGTTCGAGGCGCGCGTGGTGGCCGCCTACGGGCGCCACTTCCTGGTCGAGGACGCCGGCGGCGCGCTGCGCCAGGCGCACCGGCGCGGCAAGCGCGGCGACGTGGTGCTCGGCGATCGCGTCGCGTGCCGGCACGCCGCCGCGGCGCAGGCGACGATCGAGTCGGTCCTGCCGCGCACGAGCCTGCTGATGCGCGCCGACGGCGTTCGCTGCAAGGCGCTGGCGGCCAATGTCGATCGCGTCGTCGTCGTGTTCGCCGCGCGCCCGTCGTCCAACGAGCGCTTCCTCTGGCGGGCGCTGGTGGCGGCGCATGCGGCCGGCATCGCGCCGCTGCTGGTGCTGAACAAGACCGACGTCGACGACGGCAGCGGCGCCGCGGCGCTGGCGCGCCTGGCGAGGCTCGGCTACGCCACGCTTGCCGTATCGGCAAAGGCAGCGCCGGAGGCCACGCGCCGGGCGCTGGGCGCGGCGCTGCAGGCGCACTCGAACCTGCTGGTCGGCCAGTCGGGCATGGGCAAGTCGACGCTGATCAACCTGCTGGTGCCAGACGCGCAGGCACGAACGAAGGAGTACTCGACCCGACTGAACGCCGGCCGGCAGACGACCACCGCCTCGCGGCTGTTTCCGCTCGCCGGCGGCGGCGACCTGATCGACACGCCCGGCTTCCAGGCCTTTGGCCTCGCGCATCTCGACCCGGGGCAGGTGGCCGCGGCGCTGCCCGAGTTCGCGCCGCTGCTCGGGCGGTGCCGCTTCAACGACTGCCGCCACGTGGGCGAGCCCGACTGCGCGATCCGCGCGGCGCTCGATGCCGGCACGATCGACGCCGCCCGCCACGCGTTCTACGCCGAGCTTGCGGAAGAACTGCAGCGGCAGCGAGGCGGGCCATGATGCTGCTGATGCGCTGCGATCATTTGCTCGCCGCCGCGCACTTTGCCGGCGCGTTGCGCGCCGCCGGCATCGAGTGCGAGGTGCGCAACACGATGCTGTCGGGCGCGCTCGGCGAGATCCCGTTCCTCGAATGCGCGCCGCAGCTCTGGCTGCGCAATCCGCTGGACGAGGCGCGGGCGCGCGAAACGATCGCCCTGCTGCGCCGGCCCGCGGCCGGCGAACCCTGGACCTGCGGCGGGTGCGGCGAAACGCTCGAACCGCAGTTCGGGCAGTGCTGGAGCTGCGGCGCGCCGCGCCCGTAGCGGCGCCGGTCAGGTCAGCCAGCCGGCCAGCGACAGCAGCAGCAGGACGAGCAGCCAGAGCACCAGCGCGCGCCAGACCAGCGCCACCGCGGCGCGCAGCAGCGGCGCGCCCGGCTCGGCCAGCCCCGCGCCCTCGAGGCCGGCCTCGTCGAACCAGCGCGCCGACTCGGTGTGGCTCAGCACGCGGCTGCCGAGCGCGCCGCCGGCGGCAGCGAGGATCAGCGTGCGCGAATCCGGCCGCGGCATTCCGCCGTCGAGCGGGGGCGGCGGCGAGACCCTGCGCCAGCAGTACACCGACCCTTCGAAGTCGCCGACGATGGCAAAGCCCAGCGCGGTCAGCCGCGCCGGCAGCCAGTCGATCCAGGCGAAGGCCCGCTGCGCGAACTGGCCGAAGCGATCCGGCGGCAGCGCGCCGGGGGGTGGCCGGTTCCAGCGGCGGGCGAGGTACTCGGCCAGCCTGAAGAGGACCGGCCCGAGCGGCCCGGGCAGCAGCACGAACCAGAACAGAACGCCGAAGACGTGCTTGTGCGCCAGCTGCAGGCCGTGCTCGCAGGACTGGCGGACGAGTTCCCCGACCTCCAGTTCGGCCGCCGGCTGCGTCTCGTCGACGCCCGCCTTCCAGTGCGCCAGCTCGCGCTGCGCCGCCGCCGCGTCGCCGCTGCCGAGCGCGAGCTGGATCTGCGTCAGTCGGTGGCTGAACTGGCGGAAGCCCATCGTGAAGTACAGCACGGCGATGTTCAGCAACAGCGCCAGCCACCACGACAGGCTCAGCGCGAACGCGTACACCGCGCCGACGGCGAGCAGCGCGCCGCCGACCAGCACCACCCATGCGTACACGCCATGCCGGCGGCGGCCGGCATTCATGCCCTCCTGCGTCGCGTCGGCCAGCGTCGCGGCGAGCGCGTACACCGGGTTGCGCGCCGGCAGCGGGCGCAACTGCTCCAGCAGCAGCGTGACCACGAGCGCGATCCAGCCCACGGCCGTCAGCCCATCGACGCGCTCGACCGGGAAGAAGCTCGCCTCATGCCCGCAGCAGGTGATACAGGTTGCGCAGCATGGCCGCGGTCGCGCCCCAGATGAAGTAGCGCCGCCCGGCCTCGTAGGGCATCGCGTAGAAGGTGCGGCGCCGCCCGTCGAAGTCGATCAGGCGGCGCTCGTGATGCGCGGGATCCATCAGGAAGGCCAGCGGCGGCTCGAAGACTTCCTCGACCTCGAAGCGATCGAGCTGGAGCGAGAAGCCGGGCGCGACGAGCCCGACCACCGGTGTTACGAGGTAGCCGGTCGCCGTGGCGTAGCGCGGCAGCAGGCCCAGCACTTCGACCGACTCCGCGCGCAGGCCGACTTCTTCCTCGGTCTCGCGCAGCGCGGTGGCCACGGCGTCCACATCGTGGCGCTCGACGCCGCCGCCGGGAAAGCTGATCTGCCCGGCATGATCGTGCAGGTGCGCCGTGCGCCGCGTCAGCAGCACGGTGGTGCCCGCGCCGTGCACGACCAGCGGGATCAGCACGGCCGCCTCGCGCGGCGGCTCGTGCGCCAGCGGCAGCCGACCGTCGGCCGTGATCTCGGGCGTCCAGCCCGCCGGCGGCGAGGCGAAACGCAGGCGCAGCGCCTCCGCCGTCAGCCGATCGGGCGCGACCGGGTGGCCGCGCACGTGCAGCTGCTCGAACTCCGGGTCGTGGCTGACGAGTTCCGGGTCGAAGCCCGGCCGCCCCGCGGCAGAAGGCGCGGGCGCCACGCGGTCAGTCATCGTCGAAGCGACGCGACCCGGCGCAAGCCTCGGGCCGGCAACCTCAGTTGCTGCCCCTGTGGCTGAGCTTTTCCTTGATGCGGGCCGACTTGCCGGAGCGGTCGCGCAGGTAGTACAGCTTGGCCCGGCGCACGTCGCCCCGCCGCTTGACTTCGATCGAGGCGATCGTCGGCGAGTACAGCTGGAACGTGCGTTCCACGCCCTCGCCGCTGGAGATCTTGCGCACGATGAACGACGAGTTCAGGCCGCGGTTGCGGCGCGCGATCACCACGCCTTCGTAGGCCTGGGTGCGCTTGCGCGTGCCTTCGACCACGTTGACGTTGACGACCACGGTGTCGCCCGGCGCGAACTCCGGAATCGCGCGGCCGGCGGTCAGCCGGGCGACTTCTTCCTGTTCCAGTTGCTGAATGACGTTCATCGCACTACTCCAGTGACCATCGTGCTGCGGCACTTTCTAGGCGGCATTGTCCGCTGTTTTCGCTGCGGCAGAGGATGGGTTGCCCAATGCCGGCGGAACGGTCCCGCCGGTGCCTTGCGCGCAATCGCGCAGAAACTTCTCGTCGCGCTCGTCGAGCCTTCCGGCGGCGCGCGCCGACGCGATCAGATCGGGCCGCTCGCGCGCGGTCTTCGCCAGCGCCTGCTCGCGCCGCCAGCGGTCGATCTGCGCATGATGACCCGACAGCAGCGCCGCCGGCACCGGGCGCTCGCGCCAGCGCTCCGGCCGCGTGAAGTGCGGCGCATCGAGCAGCCCGGTGGCGAACGATTCCTCGGCCGACGACTCGATCTTCAGCGCGCCGGGCAACTGCCGCACCACGGCGTCGATCACCGCCATCGCGGCGATCTCGCCGCCGGACAGCACGAAGTCGCCGATCGACACCTCCTCGTCGACCAGCGCGTCGAGGAACCGCTGGTCGATGCCTTCGTAGCGGCCGCAGACCAGCGTGAGCGCCCCGCATTCCTTCGCCCATTGGCGCACGCGCGCGTCGGTGAGCCGCCGGCCCGACGCCGACAGCGCGACCACCGTGCCCGTGGCATGGCCCGCCCAGCGCTGGGCCGCACCGGCGGCGGACACGGCGGCAGCCAGCGGCTCGGCCATCAGCACCATGCCGGGCCCGCCGCCGAAGGGCCGGTCATCGACAGTGCGGTGCCGGTCGCTGGTGAAATCGCGCGGACTCCATGTCGCCATCGTCCACAGCCCGAGTTCGCGCGCACGGCGCGTGATGCCGTGCTCGCTGACGGCGGCGAACATCTCGGGAAAAAGCGTGACGACATCGAATCGCATCGCAACCCACCGCCCGCTACCAGTCCGCTTCCCAGTCCACTTTCACTTCCCGGCGCGCCGTGTCGACCTCGTCGACGTAGCGCTCGACCATCGGCACCAGAATCACCCGTTCGCCCCGCGTGACTTCGAGCAGGTCCTGAGCGCCGCTGTTCAGCACCTCGCTGACGTTGCCCAGCTCGGCCCCGCTGCGATTGACGACCCGCGCGCCGATCAGGTCGATCCAGTACACCTCGCCTTCGCCGGCAGGCGGAAATTCGGCTCGCGCGACGGCGACCCGAGTGCCGCGCAGCCGGTCGGCCTGCTCCGGCGTGTCGCATCCTTTCCACTTCGCCACCAGGCCAGCGCCATGGCGGCGCACCGCCGTCACTTCGACATCTCCGGCGCCGAGAAGCCACCAGTGGCGGCATGCCCGCAGCACGGTCGCTTCGGCCGAATGCGGCTGCACCCGCGCCCAGCCTTTGAGGCCGTAGGCGCCGCGCAGCACTCCCAGTTCGATCAGGTCCGGGGGCGCCGCCGCTCGGGATTCAGGCGGCAGCCCTGCCAAACTGCTTGACAAGCCGCGCCACCGTCGGCGAGAGCTGCGCGCCGACACCCTGCCAGTAGGTCAGGCGATCGGCGGCAAGGCGGAACTTCGTCTCCCCTTCCGGCGCCACCGGGTTGTAGAAACCGACGCGCTCGATGAACCTGCCATCACGCGGGTTGCGCGAGTCGGTGGCGACGATGTTGAAGAACGGACGCTTCTTGGCGCCTCCGCGGGCCAGTCGGATGACGACCATGCTGAATGTTTCCTTTGAAATTCCAGCGCTTGCGCGCTCGAAAAGGCTTGGATTCTAGCCGACGCCCGCAGCCCGGGCAAACCGCGTGGCGGGTCGCGCGGCCGGCCTGCGCCCGAGCGGCCGCGGACTAACATCCGGGGCCTTTGCCGCCGAGCCCGCACCCTTGTGACCTTCCGCCGCAAGTCCCTGGCCGCGCTGCTGGCGTTCCTGCTCGGCGCCGTTGGCGCGCACCGGATCTATCTCGGCCGGCCGTGGTGGTGGCTGCCGCTCGCGGTCACGGCGCTCGCGGTCCCGCTGCTGATCGGCGTGCGCAACTGGTACCAGACGCCGGCATTCTTCGTGCTGATGGTGCCCGTGGTGGCGGGCTTCATCGAGGCGCTCGTGCTGGCGCTGATGCCGGACGAGAAGTTCGACGCCCGCTTCAACGTTGGAGTCGAGCGCAGCAACGCCAGCGGCTGGGACGCCGTGCTGGTGGCGATCGCCACCCTGATGGTCGGCGCCACGGTGCTGATGACCGCGATCGCGTTGCTGTTGCAGACGCTGTTCGAGGGC
>Ga0114939_10002472_pt1 | contig 13640 bp, 9 predicted proteins | sample AshMeaCrysSpring_FD_87196 | JGI IMG/M metagenome (GOLD analysis project Ga0114939, IMG submission 87196) | Groundwater microbial communities from Big Spring, Nevada to study Microbial Dark Matter (Phase II) - Ash Meadows Crystal Spring | ecosystem: Environmental > Aquatic > Deep subsurface >... | reverse complement strand
TCCTGTCGGGCGGTCGCCTCGTCGATGTCCACGACCGGCGGACCGAGCCACTGCACCAGCGCGGGCCAGTACGCGCCGGCCAGCAGGAAGTAGCCCTCTACGTTGGGGTGCACGTGCTCGAGCATCAGGTCCGCGCCGATGATTCCGTTGCGCGACGCGGCGGCGAGCGCGCCCTGCACGTCCACCACCGTGGCACCATGCCCGGCGGCCACCTTGCGGATCACCTCGTTGAACTGCTCCGGCGCGCGGAAGCGCAGCTCGTCGCGGTCCTTGGCGGCGAGGTACTCGAGGCGAGCCGCAGCAGCCTTGCCCTCGGCCTCGAGGGCGCGCGCCCGTTCGAAGTGCACCGATGCCGACTCAGCGAGGTTCGGGCTGCTCACGAACGGCGGCTGGTCGCGCTCGTTGCTTGCCAGCGTGCCGATGAAGACCGGGATGCCGGCGTCGCGGTACTTCGCCAGCAGCCGCTCGAGATTGCCGCGGAACTGCTCCACGCCGCGCTGGTACATCGGCGAGCCGAGCGGAATCGAGCGCTCGGCCGCGACGCGCGACATGAGCGTCCCCTCGCGGGCGGCGAGCGGATCGGGACCCGCGCCCAGCGACCCGATGCCGCGCTCGAGCGCGCGGTACAGGTGCAGCCGCCGCAGCTGCGCGATCCCACGCGCCAGCGCGGGCGACTTCGCGCTGGCGAGCGAGGAGCCGACGCCGCCGATGCCGAGGTACTCGTTGTGCCCTGCATACACGACGACAGCATCGGGCTGCATGGCGATGATCTCGTCGGCGAAGTCGAGCAGCACATAGCTCGTCACGGCCGCCATGCCGGTGTTGATCACCTCGACGTCGCGCGCGGGATAGGCGCGCTGCAGGCGCTGCTGCAGCAGGGCTGCCGGCGAAGCCCAGCGACCGTATGGAAACCCCGCCGCACTCGACTCACCCTGCACGAAGATCCGCAGTGTGCCCGCCGCCTTCGACGCCGGGAACCACGTCGTGTCGATGCTCACCTCGGGTGCGTGGCGTGGGTCCGGGAAGAAGCGCTGAATCGCGGCCGGGTTGGGCTGGAGATAGCCAGGTGCCGCTGGCACCGGGATGAACAGCGGCTCGAGCGCACCGAGTCCCGCGAGTCGCAGCACGCCTTCGACCAGCAGCACGAGCAGCAGCGGGACGAGCAAGGTGATCGCGAGGAATGCGCGTCGCCGGCTGGGAGGCGGATCGGCATGCGGGGCCGCAGACGCGGCGGGGGCCGGAGCGTGGGTCTTCTTGCGCTTCATGGGCGAAACGACACGGCCCCCTTTGCTACAGTGCCGCCGTCGGGCAGAGGCCGCGCGTGCGAAGAATTCTCGGGATTTCTGCATATTATCACGATGCCGCGGCGGCCCTGGTCGTCGACGGGCGCGTGCTCGCGGCCGCCCAGGAAGAGCGCTTCTCGCGCCGTCGGCATGATGCGTCCTTTCCCGCCCAGGCCACGCGCTGGTGCCTGCAGTCGCAGGGCCTCGTGCTCGGTGACCTCGATGCGGTGGTCTTCTACGACAAGCCGTTCCTGAAGTTCGAGCGACTGCTCGAGACCTACCTCGCCTGCGCGCCGCACGGCCTGCCGTCGTTCGTCGCGGCGATGCCGGTGTGGTTGAAGGAAAAGCTGCTGCTCAAGACCGAGCTGCGCCGCGAGCTGCGCGCGCTTGCCGATGGCGCTGTCGAGCTGCCAAAGCTGCTCTTCAGCGAGCACCATCTCTCGCATGCGGCCTCGGCGTTCTACCCGAGCCCGTTCGAGCGCGCCGCGGTGCTGTGCCTCGACGGCGTCGGCGAGTGGGCCACGACCTCGACTTGGGTCGGCGCCGGCGCGAAGATCGAACCGCGCTGGGAATTGCACTTCCCGCATTCGCTCGGCCTGCTGTACTCGGCCTTCACCTGCTACACCGGGTTCAAGGTGAACTCCGGCGAGTACAAGATGATGGGCCTCGCGCCCTACGGTGAGCCCCGCTACGTGGAGCTGATTCGCAAGCACCTCGTGGACGTGAAGCCCGACGGAACTTTCCGCCTCGACATGCGCTACTTCGGCTACGCCACCGGCCTGCGCATGACCACCGGGCGCTTCCACGAACTATTCGGCGGCCCGCCGCGTCGTCCCGACGAGCCCGTCGACCAGCGCATCATGGATCTCGCCGCCTCGATCCAGCAGGTTACCGACGACGTCGTGCTGCGTCTTGCGCGCACCTTGCGGGCCGAGACCGGCGAGCGGCAGCTGTGCCTCGCCGGCGGCGTCGCGCTCAACTGCGTTTCGAATGGCCTGCTGGCGCGCGAAGGCGTGTTCGACGATCTGTGGATTCAGCCGGCGGCCGGTGATGCCGGCGGCGCGCTCGGTGCGGCGCTGCTCGCGTGGCACCAGTCGGGTGGCGCGCGGACCGAGCCGGGTGCCGCGCGCGACGGCATGAGCGGTGCGTACCTCGGACCTGAGTGGAGCGATCTGGAGATCGAGCAATTCTGTCGCGACCACGGGCTGCCGCACGAGCAGCTTGCGCCCGAGGCGCTGGCGCAGCGCGTCGCCGCGCGGCTCGCCGAGGGCGCCGTGGTCGGCTGGATGCAGGGCCGGATGGAGTTCGGGCCACGCGCGCTCGGCAATCGCTCGATCCTCGGCGACCCGCGCAATCCCGGGATGCAGCGTACGCTGAACCTGAAGATCAAGTACCGCGAGTCGTTCCGGCCGTTCGCGCCGGCGGTGCTCGCCGAGCACGTATCGCAGCATTTCGAACTCGACCGGCCGAGTCCCTACATGCTGCTCGTTGCGCGAGTGCGGGGCTGGCAGGCCTCGCCGGCGGACGCAACGGGTGGATCGCTGCAGGGACTCGAGCGCCTGAAGGCGGTGCGTTCCCCGCTGCCGGCCGTCACGCACGTGGACGGCAGTGCCCGCATCCAGACCGTGGACGCGCGCACCAACCCGCGGTTTCACCGGTTGCTGGAGGCCTTCGGTGAGCGGACCGGCGTGCCGGTGCTGGTGAACACGTCGTTCAACGTGCGCGGCGAGCCGATCGTGTGCAGCCCCGCCGACGCCTATCGCTGCTTCATGTCCACGTCCATGGACCTGCTGGTGATGGGATCCTGCGTGCTCGAGCGGATCCGCCAGCCCGCGGACCACCCGCTGCTCGCGGGACGCCGAGAGTTCGAACCGGACTAGACCGATGCGACAGCTCACCCGCCGCGACACCCGCGAACTGCGCCACTTCGGCCTCGGCCTCGCGCTGCTGCTCGTGCTCATCTTCTGGGTGCTGCTGCCGTGGCTCGGCGACCGCCCGCGTCTGGCGTGGCCACTGGTGGCCGGCGGGCTGCTCGCGACGCTCGCGCTGGTGTGGCCGGCGGCGATCCTGCCCATCTATCGGGGCTTCCTGCCGGTCGCGCGCGTGCTGGGCGTCGTGAACACGTGGCTGCTGCTAGGCGTCGTGTTCTTTGGCATCCTCACGCCCCTGGGATGGATGCTGCGCCGGCTCGGCCGCCTGCAGTACGACACGCGGTTCGAACCCGGAGCCGCCAGCTATCGTATCGAGGTGCCCCGCGACCACGCGGTGCGGCTCGAGGAGCCTTTCTGAATGCGTGAGTTCCTGCGCGACCTGTGGCAGTTCATGCGGGTGCGGAAGAAGTACTGGCTGCTGCCCATCATCCTGGTGCTGGTCCTGCTCGGAGGGCTCGTCGTTGTCAGCCAGCAGTCGGCGCTCGCCTCGTTGATCTACACGGTGTTCTGAGCCCGTAGCAGGACACGCTTGTGGTCGCCCTCGGCCACGTCTTCGAGTCGGGTGCCAAGGGTTTGTTCAGGGTTGATTTTTTGCGCTGCACCGTGCAACGCTCCGGCGGCTCGCGGCGCATCGCCGCGGCGCAACAACAACAGGGTCGGGCGCGGGGAGATGCGCGGAGCGATTGACCAGGGAACGATCGCGCTGCAGCGGCGATTGACGCCGGCTGTAGCCCTGGCGTGCGTGGTTGCGCTGCTGGCGCTCGGCGCCTGTGCCGGCACACCCAGGAGCACGACCGCGCCGACCGGCGGCCCCGCGTCTGTCGTGCCGCAGCGCGACTGGTCCGACGCCGTCCTTTATTTCGTCATCCTCGACCGCTTCGCGGACGGATCAACGGCGAACAACACGAACGTCGATCGAGCCAACCCCGGCGGCTTTCACGGCGGGGATCTCGTCGGCCTCACCGCGCAGCTCGACGAGATCGCGAGCCTTGGCGCCACGGCGATCTGGATCACGCCGATCGCGCGCCAGGTCGACTACTGTCCTCCGGCGCAGCCACCCTCCGGTGTCACCGTGCCCGGTGGCTGGTTCGAGCACTGCGCTTTCCACGGCTACTGGGCCGACGACTACCAGTCCATCGACCCGCGGTTCGGCACCGAGGCGGAGTTCAAGGCGCTGGTCGAGGCGGCGCACGCGCGCGGCATGAAGGTTCTGCTCGACGTCGTCTACAACCACGTGGGCTACGACTCGCAGTACCTGCGCGACCGGCCGTCCTGGTTCCGCACCAAGCCCGTGGACTGCGCCGTGGATCCGATCACCTGTCAGGTCGGCGGCCTGCCGGATTTCCGTACCGAGATGCCCGAGGTCCAGGACTACCTGCTCGCCTCGCAGCTCGGCCTCGCGAAGCGCACCGGGCTCGACGGCTTCCGTCTGGATACGGTGAAACACATCGAGCACCCTTTCTGGGACCGCCACCGCCGCGACTCGCGAACGCAGGTGAGCCCGGATTTCTTCCTGCTCGCGGAGGTCTGGGGCGGTTCCGCCACGGTGCTCGACGAGTACTTCGCCCCCGATCAGATGGACGCTGGGTTCGATTTCACTTTCAAGGGCAGCTGCGAGAGCTTTGTGCAGGGCAAGGGCCGGACGATCGCCTTCGCCTCCTACCTCGAGAAGCGTCACCGGGTGCGTGCCGGCCATCACCTCGCGCACTACCTGTCCTCGCACGACGAACCAATGTCGCTCCACAACCTCGGCGGCGACAAGGAAGCCTTCCGCCTGTGCGTGGCGCTGCAGATGACCTCCCTCGGGATTCCCACGATTTACTACGGCGAGGAAGTGGCGCGGGATGGCAGCGTTTGGCCTGTGAACCGCAACGACATGCCGTGGGGCGACCGCAGCGTGATGCCGGGCAAGGGCGTGAAGCGCGACGAGGAGATGCGCGAGTACTACCGCAAGCTGATCTACGCGCGGCGCAGCAACGCGGCGCTGTCGCGCGGCTCGTACAAGACGCTCGCGTCGGACGGCGACCTGCTGGTGTTCGAGCGCAGCGACCCCGAGGCCGGCAACGCCGCGGTCGTCGCGGTGAACCGCGGCCGGAGCGAAGCACGAGTCTCGGTAACGGCCCCCGGCGCCTGGAAAGGCGGGGCGGGCGAGGTGACTACCGGTGCCGCAGCTACGCTCGACGGCGGCAAGCTCGAAGTCGTCGTGCCGCCGCGACAGGCACGCGTCTACGTCGCCCGATGACGGCGGCAACAGGAATTCTCAGGCGCTTGAACCCAACCAACCAGAACCGGCACCTTCCAGCATGGCCCGCATAGCATTCCAGGGGATCGCGAAGCGCTTCGGCGACGTGAGCGTCATCGAGCAACTCGACCTCGAGATCCACGACCACGAGTTCATGGTATTCGTCGGCCCCTCGGGCTGCGGCAAGTCCACCGCCCTGCGCATGATCGCGGGCCTCGAGGAGCCCAGCGAGGGGACGCTCGTGATCGGCGACCGCGTCGTGAACGCCGTGCACCCGAAGGACCGCGACGTGGCGATGGTGTTCCAGAGCTACGCGCTCTACCCGCACATGACGGTGCGCGAGAACATCGCCTTCGGCCTGCGGATCCGCAAGATGCCCGACACCGAGATCGACAAGCTGGTGGACGAGGCAGCGGGCATCCTCGGCCTCCAGCCGCTGCTCGATCGCAAGCCGAAGGCGCTGTCTGGCGGCCAGCGCCAGCGCGTCGCGCTCGGCCGCGCGATCGTGCGCAAGCCCGCGGTGTTCCTGTTCGACGAGCCTCTGTCGAACCTCGACGCGGAACTGCGCGTGCAGATGCGCGCGGAGATCTCGAAGCTGCAGCACCGTCTCAAGACGACCACCGTCTATGTCACCCACGATCAGGTCGAAGCGATGACCCTCGGCCACCGGATCGCGGTGCTCGCGCCGATGGGCAAGGAGCGCAAGACCAACCTGAAGCAGGTCGGCACGCCGCTCGAGCTCTATGACCGGCCGCAGAACGTGTTCGTCGCGAAGTTCATCGGCACGCCGAACATGAACATGGCGAAGGCGACGGTGAACGCCGACGCCACGCAGCTGAAGACGAGCGGCTTCAGCGTGCCGGTGCCGCAGAAGCTGCGCGATGGGCTGCGGCCGTTTGCCGGCCGCGAGGTGCTGATGGGCGTGCGCCCGGAGCACGTCGGTGAGGCCGGCGCGCACGACTGGCGGAACACCGCGCCGCTCGGCGGCACCATCGAGATCGTGGAGACCATCGGCCACGAGGTCATCGTGCACTTCCGCTCCGGCGAGGACATGGTCATCGCCAAGCTCGGAGCGCACCGTATCCCCGGTTTCGGCGAGCAGGTCTCGCTGGTGATGAACTGCGACGCCATCCACCTCTTCGATCCCCAGACAGAGCAACGGCTGCCGGGCTAAGAGCGCCGGCTGCTACTCCCGGAGTGAACAAGCACATGATCCGCAGCAAGCACGGTTTGGTCGGCAAGGCACTGGCGGCACTGGCGACGGTTGCCGCGTTCGCGGCAGCGCCGGTCGCGCTGGCGGCCACGGACGTCGTGGTCTGGCACGCCTACCGCGGCGACGAGAAGGCCGCCTTCGAGAAAGTCGTCGGCATGTACAACGCGAAGCAGAAGAACGTCGTCGTCAAGACGCTCGCCGTGCCCTACGACGCCTACGCCGACAAGATCACGGCTTCGGTGCCGCGCGGCAAGGGTCCGGACGTGTTCATTTTCGCGCAGGACCGTCTGGGGGGCTGGGTCGAGGCCGGGCAGACCATCGAGCCGATCGACTTCTTCGTGGACGAGAAAGTCACCTCGCAGCTCGTGCCGGGAATGATGCCGGCCATGACCTACCGCGACACGGTGTACGGGCTGCCGCTCAACTTCAAGAGCATCGCCATGATCTACAACACGGCGCTGGTGAAAACCCCGCCGAAGACCACGGGCGAACTCGTCAAGGTGGCGCAGGGCCTGACCAATGCGCCGTCCGGGCGCTTCGGACTCGCCTACGAGTACTCGAACTTCTTCTTCCACGCGGCCCTGATGAACGCGTTCGGCGGCCAGGTGTTCGCGCCCGGCCCCAAGCCCACCATCGACTCGCCGCAGAACATCGCCGCCGTTAAGACCATGATGAAGTGGTACAAGACCGACGGCATCCTGCCGGCCGATCCGTCCTCGACGCTGATCGCCAGCCTCTTCAACGATGGGAAGTCCGCGATCGTGTTCTCCGGTCCGTGGTTCCTCGGCGAGGTCCAGGACAAGGTGAAATACGCGATCGCGCCGCTCCCCACAGTGGACGAGGCGGGCGGCAAGCCGATGAAGCCCTGGCTCACCGTGGAGGGCATCTACGTGTCGGCCGGCTCGAAGCAGAAGGAGGCCGCATACGCCTTCGCCGAGTATCTCGTCTCCACCGAGGCGGGGCTGGTGCTGGCCCTCGAGGGCGGCCAGCTGCCCACCAACAAGGCCGTCTATTCCGACCCGCGCGTCGCGAAGAACGCCACGCTGCAGGGCTTCCGCAAGCAGCTCGACACCGCCGTGCCGATGCCGAACTACGCGGAGATGACGCTCATGTGGTCGCCGGTGACGACCGCCATGAACAAGATCGTGAAGGGCTCGGCCACGCCGGAAGTAGCGCTCAAGGAGGCGCAGGCGACGGTGACCGACAGCATCGCCAAGTTGCGCAAGGGCCGCTGAGCGGCGGACCGAGGCAGGCGCATGACCGAGCTGGCGCAATATCACGAAGCGCGCGCGAAGGCGGCGGAGACCCCCCTGCGCCGCGCGCTGCGCTTCCTGCTACAGCCCGCCGCGCTCGGCCTGCTGCTCGCGCTGCTCGTGGCCGGCCTCCTGGGAAACTGGTTCTACCGGCAGGCGTCGGCCGGACTCGCCGCGGAGCAGCACTCCCGTGTGGCGATCGTCGAGGGCTCGGCGCTCGCCGACTTCGTTTCGGGGCGTCTCGCGGAGGCGCCCGACGATGCCGCGGCCCTGCAGGCCAGCCTGCAGGACTGGGTCGAGCGTTCCCCCGACGACGATGCGATCCGTGTCGTGCGGCTCGGTGGCGCGCGACTGCTCGCCTCCACGTTTCCGACCGAGCGCGCCGGCGAGCTGCCCCGCCGGCTCACCAAGGAAGAGAAGTGGCTGTTCGACCTCGGTCAGGAGCTGCGCGCCGCGGCGGACACCAACCGGGCCGAGGGCGTATTCCGCAAACGGCAGCTCGACGTGACTCGCATCGGCACGGACCGCATCCGCGTTACGGTGCCCTATCTCAGCGACGGCGAGATCGCGGGCTTCGTGCAGCACGAGCGCCCGCTCGCGGCCACGCCGCCCTCGGGCGTACCTTTGCCTCTCTCGCTGCTCATGGCCTTGCCGCTGGCCGCGCTGTGGCTGGTGGCGTTGGTCCTGAATCGTGAGGGCGGAGTGCCGGGTGGCAGCGCCCGCTGGATCCTGTTCCTGCTGGCGCTCGCGATGTTCTCGGCGGCCTGGTTCCTGTATGCGAGCCGCGCGGGCGCGGGCCTCGAGGCGATCGCCGGCGAAGGACAGGCCGCGGTGGCCGATGCCTACCAGGAGCTGCGGACGCGAGTCGGTGGTACCGCGGCAGGCGAGGCGAATCCCTGGGACGTGGACGAATTCCAGCGGCCGCGCGGCCTGATCGCTGCCGACGGCAGCGCCATCCCGGAGGCCCAGCAGGCGGCGTTCGCTGCGGTCGCGGCGCCGTTGACTAAATCGCTGTGGGGCAACTGGGTGCTGGGCGCCGCGATCCTGGCGTTCTTCGCGCTAGGCATCGCGCACAAGCTGCGGGAGACGTTGAGCGAATACCGCTCCGCTTACCTGTATGTCGCACCCGCCATGGTCGGCATGCTCATCCTGGTGTTCTTCCCGTTCATCTACGGCATCGCGCTGTCGTTCACCGGCCAGACCATCTTCAACATCAACCAGCCGCTCATCGAGCTGTTCGTCGGGCTGCAGAACTACGTCGACATCATCGGCGACGTGAACGTCGTGCAGCGCACCGCCGACGGCCTGGTGATCAACTACCAGAACTTCTACTGGACGCTGTTCATCACCATCTGCTGGACGGTGGCGAACGTCACCGTGGGTGTGACGCTGGGAATGATCCTGGCGCTGGTGCTGAACACGCCGGGACTCAGGTTCAAGCCCATCTACCGCGTGCTGCTGATCCTGCCCTGGGCGATTCCGAACTACATCACCGCGCTGATCTGGAAGGCGCTGTTCCACCAGCAGTTCGGGGCCATAAACCAGGGCATCCAGATGTTCGGCGGCGCGCCGGTGGCGTGGTTCGACGGGGTGTTCTCGTCGTTCATGACCGGGCTGATCACCAACGGCTGGCTGTCCTTCCCGTTCATGATGGTCGTGATCCTGGGCGGCCTGCAGTCCATCTCGGCTGACATGTACGAGGCGGCGACCGTCGAGGGCGCGAGCCGCCGCCAGCAGTTCTGGGGCATCACGCTGCCGCTGCTCATGCCGACGCTGGTGCCGGCGGTGATCCTGTCGGTCGTCTGGACCTTCAACATGTTCAACATCATCTACCTGGTGTCGGGGGGCGCGCCGGCTGGTGCCAACGAGATCCTGATCACCAAGGCATACAAGATCGCGTTCGAGGAGTACCGCTATGCCTATTCGGCGGCGTACTCCACGGTGATCTTCCTGATCCTGCTGGTGTACGGCGTGTTCCAGACGCGGATGACCCGGGCGACCGAGGCGGTGCACACGTGAAGGGCAGCTGGGCGGGCAAGGCGGATCGATCGCACGTGGGCCTGCACGTGTTCCTGATCCTGTTCACCCTGATCGCGATCTACCCCGTGTTGTGGGTGATCAGCGTGGCGTTCTCGGGCACCCAGAATCTGGCCTTCGCCGACGTTCCGCCCGACCCGGGCTTCATGGACCGGCTGCGCGCGATCATCCCGTGGCCGGAGACGGTGTCCCTCAAGAACTTCACCGACGTGCTGACCGAGCAGCCATTCCTGACCTGGCTGATGAACAGCGCGATCGTGGCTTCCGCCACCACCGTGTTCGGCGTGTTTCTTGCTTGCACTGCAGCATACGCGTTCTCGCGATTCCGGTTCCCGGGGCGTCGGGCGGGGATGATGTCCTTCCTGGTCTCCCAGATGTTCCCTGGCACCCTGCTGCTGGTACCCCTGTACATCATCATCGTGAGCTGGCTCAAGCTCGGAAATTCCTTTATCGGGCTGGTGCTGGTCTACTCGGTAACGGCGATTCCCTTCTGCGTATGGATGCTGAAGGGATACTTCGATACGATCCCGCTCGAGATCGAGGAATCGGCCATCATGGACGGAGCCTCGCGGCAGACGATCTTCTTCCGGATCATTCTGCCGCTGGCCAAGCCGGCCGTGGCGGTCACCGCGCTGTTCTCGTTCATGACGGGCTGGAACGAGTTCATCCTGGCGGCGACGTTTCTCGAGGAAGAAGCAAAGTACACGGCCCCGGTGGGGCTGAAGTTCTTCGTGGGAGGGTTCACGTCGCAGTGGGGATATTTCGCGGCCGGGTCGATCATCGTGTCGCTGCCGGTCGTGGTCTTGTTCCTGTTCCTGCAGAAATACCTCGTCTCCGGCCTTACCGCCGGCGGTGTGAAGGGATGACGATTGGCAGCCGCGCGGGGCGCGGCAACCTGTTAACAGAGGACCGAAGCTAATGAACATCAAGACTCGCGTTTCGACCTGTGCGCTGGTTGCGTTGCTCGCTGCGGGCGCGGCCAGCGCCGCGGGCGTGACCTTCAAGGACCCGACCGGCGACGACAAGGGTCCCGGCACCTACACCTATCCGACCGACGGCGTGTATACGGCCGGATCGTTCGACCTCATCGAGTTCTCGGTGTCCGAGGGCGACAACCCGGACTTCAAGGTCACGGTCAACGACCGGCTCGCCGATCCCTGGGGCATGGGCGTGGGTTTCGCCACGCAGATGGTGTTCATCTTCATCGACAAGGATGCCGGCAAGGGTCACACCAAGTCGCTGCCGGGCCTGAACGTCGACTTCGCGCAGGACAGCGCCTGGGACAAGGTGATCATCCTTTCGCCGCAGCCGGCATCGCGAGTCGCGGCCGAGGTGAAGGCAAAGGCCGCTGACCTCGCCGCCGACATCGTCATCCCCCGCCGTACGGTCGGCAGTGGCAAGTCGATCAGCGCCAAGGTCAAGCTCGACGAGCTGGGCGGCGGCGATCCCGCGACCTGGGGCTACCAGGTGGTCGTGCAGTCGAACGAGGGCTTCCCGGACAAGTCCGACCTGCTGAGCCGCAAGGTCAACGAGTTCGAGGGCCAGCATCGATTCGGCGGTGGCAACGACGCCGACTGCGACCCGCATGTCATGGACATCCTCGCGGGCAAGGGCGAGGGCGCAGCGGGCGAGGCGCAGGCGCAGTACGACATGCTCAAGTACGAATGCGGGGCGGACGGCAGCTCCGTAAAGCGCGCAACGCTCACAACGGTGCGCAAGTAAGGCGCCCTGACAGGCTCAATGGGGGATGAACATGCATCTTCGCAATGCGACTCTGGCGGCGGCGGTGACCGCGGCGCTCGGCCTGATGCCCGACGCCGTGCTCGCCCAGGACAGCGGGGCCTCGCCGATCAAGTGGTACGGCAGCATCTACGCCAAGTTCCTCGACGGCGACCGCCGCACGGAGCAGGGTCTCTATTCGAACGCCGAAAGCACTCCCGGCGAGGGTGGCGGCGACCAGGGCCAGGGCATCGAGTTCGAGCTCATGTTCAATGCCCAGGTCTCCAAGCAGGTCGAGATCGGTGGCCGCCTGCACAGCCGCTTCAACAAGAACTACTGGGCAAACTACGGCGGCTTCGCCGTGCCCGATAACGACACGACGAACTGCGGCGAGGACGACCCGCGTTGCAACCAGTACGTGAAGCTGCGCGGCGCGTGGGCGCGCATCACGCCGGGCTACGAGTGGATGGATTCGCTCATGGTGGGCAACAGCGACTGGGGCATGTTCGATGCCTGGACGCAGGGCAAGTCGCGCTACATCGACCGCGACAACATCGGCGGCGTGCTGCTGCAGGGTTCGGCGTTCGACCGCAAGCTGCGCTGGGACCTCGCGCGTGTCTCGCTCGCACAATACCAGGGTCTGACCTACAGCACGGGCGAGCTCGGCAGCGACAACATCTACGCGAACGACGCCAACTGGGTCGCGCAGGCGAAATACACGCCCGGTCCGAGCTGGAACGCGACCCTGATCGCGATGTACGCCCAAGACGACGAGATCGATTCCAATGACGACAGTGATCTCGACGGCGTGACGGCCAACACGCGCTGGGACAACACCGTGATCGCGCTCAAGGGCCAGTACACCGGCCTCGAGTTCATGGACATGGGAGCGTCGTTGTACTGGAGCGATTACAACGTCGACGCCTCACTGTGCGGAGCCGGCGCATGGAACGGCAACTGTCGCTTCAGTCCGGTGCCGCTGCGCGACATGGACGACATCTCCGGCACGCTCAACCTGAACTTCAACCGGCTGTTCATCGACGGGCTGTCGCTGAGTGCGCAGCTGTTCCGGGTCGGTTCCGATTACGTATCCATTACGGCTGCCCGCCGCGAGCAGGACGTGCTGCTGACCGAGGGTCAGGAAGGCACCTGGATGTGGGGTCGACCGGACTACAACTTCGGTAATCTCGAGAACGGGAACTCGCGCGCGGGTCTGGGTTGGGGCGGCTGGAACGGCGAGGTCCAGCAGGTGGTGTCCGGCATGGCCGACAACGACTTCACGGATTTCGACGAGCCCGTGGCCTATTCGGTGATCGGCTGGCAGGGCGTCACGCTGGTACCGAAGTTCGCGTTCGGGGACTGGGAGTTCGCCGCCGAGTACAGCTACATCGACTTCGACACCAACTGGCAGGCCTGCGGCGGCCAGGACAAGGACATCGACTGCGCACCGTACCCGCGCCAGGAAGGCACCCACGCCTGGGGCCTCGGCGGCGACTATCGCGCGCCCTATGCACCCTACCAGGACCGCCTGATGCAGATCTTCGCGCTCAGGGCGATGTACACCCTCGACGTCGGGCCCGGCATCGACCTGATGGCGCGTTACAAGTACATCAAGGACGAAGACGATCGGGTGACCCGAGCGGGCTCCCTCACGGATGCCTACGACGGTTACCCGAACGCCGTGGGCTCAATGAATCCGGACTGGATCCCGAACGTGGGCCTGGGCGGCTGCGTGGAGTGCGACGACCGGGAGGCCGACTTCACGACGATCGGCATATCCGGAGGCATGCAGCTGACGCCCGACCTGTACGCCAAGCTGATCTACGAGTGGAATCAGGTCGAGCTGATCGACGGCACGATCGACGTGGCGCCGGTGGGCCTCGGCTTCGAGGCGAGCAACGACTTCGGTTTCGCGGAGTACGTCACCGGCGAGATGGACAAGAACCGTGTCGGTCTCGTCTT
>Ga0114939_10002470_pt1 | contig 13644 bp, 11 predicted proteins | sample AshMeaCrysSpring_FD_87196 | JGI IMG/M metagenome (GOLD analysis project Ga0114939, IMG submission 87196) | Groundwater microbial communities from Big Spring, Nevada to study Microbial Dark Matter (Phase II) - Ash Meadows Crystal Spring | ecosystem: Environmental > Aquatic > Deep subsurface >... | reverse complement strand
GAGTGTATGACTGAAGGGCATTTGCCAGATGCCAAATTCTGTAAAGACTGTGGCTGCGCTTTGCCCAGCTATCAGGCTGAACCCAGCATCGTTGCCACCGAAAAACAGGGGCATTCAACTACTTCCAAGTAATTTCGCTTTTCTTGGGCGATAATTAGCCCTTTCCCGCACCTAAGGAGCGTTGCAGCGCTACAAATAAAAAGCGCAAGGCTTAGGTGACGTCAGCCAAAGCAACCGTGTTTTCTTTGGGATTAGGCAACGGCGCTCACTTGTTTAACAACCACAGTCAAACTCAAGTACCCAGCGCAATGACAAGCAGCACCGCAACAACCAACACCCTGCAAAAGTCTCTTGCGGCTGAGCCCATGCGCTTATCTGGCTTGGAGCCCGTACTCATCACAGACGACACCTTGTTTGTCAACGTGGGCGAACGCACCAACGTGACAGGCTCTAAGGCTTTTGCGCGCATGATTTTGAATGGTGAATATGAAGCAGCGTTGGCAGTGGCACGCCAACAAGTTGAAAATGGTGCGCAGGTCATTGATGTGAACATGGACGAAGCCATGTTGGACAGCCAAGCGGCGATGGTGCGGTTTTTGAACCTGATGGCGTCGGAGCCCGATATATCGCGCGTACCGGTGATGATAGACAGCTCCAAATGGGAGGTGATTGAAGCGGGGCTGCGCTGTGTGCAGGGCAAAGGCATTGTCAACTCCATCAGCATGAAAGAGGGCGTGGATGAATTCAAACGCCAAGCGCGCTTGGTCAAACGCTACGGTGCAGCCGCAGTGGTGATGGCGTTTGACGAAACGGGTCAAGCCGACACGTTTGCGCGCAAAATTGAAATCTGCGAGCGGGCTTACCGCATTTTGGTGGATGAGGTGGACTTTCCACCTGAAGACATTATTTTTGATCCCAATATTTTTGCCATCGCCACCGGTATTGAGGAGCACAACAACTATGCGGTGGACTTCATCAATGCCACGCGCTGGATCAAAGAAAATTTGCCTGGCGCCAAAGTCTCGGGCGGCGTCTCCAACGTTTCATTTAGCTTTCGCGGCAACGAAGCGGTGCGCGAAGCAATACACACCGTGTTTTTGTACCACGCAATTGCCGCAGGCATGGACATGGGCATTGTCAACGCGGGCATGGTGGGTGTTTATGACGACCTAGAGCCCATGCTGCGTGAGCGCGTGGAAGATGTGGTGCTAAACCGCCGTGCAGATGCCAGCGAACGATTGATAGAGGTGGCCGAATCGGCCAAAGGCGCAGCCAAAGACGACAGCCAAAAACTGGCCTGGCGCGGCACGCCTGATGCACCCACAGCGGTTAGCGCACGTTTGTCACACGCGCTGGTTCATGGCATCACCGAATTCATCATCGAAGACACCGAAGAAGCCTACCAAGAGGTGCTTGCCAAAGGCGGACGACCGCTGCATGTGATTGAAGGGCCGCTGATGGACGGCATGAACGTGGTGGGCGACTTGTTTGGTCAAGGCAAAATGTTTTTACCGCAAGTGGTGAAGAGTGCACGCGTGATGAAGCAGGCCGTGGCGCATTTGATACCCTATATTGAGGAAGAGAAACGCCAACAAGAAGCCGCAGGGCAGGATGTCAAAGCCAAAGGCAAAATCATCATCGCCACCGTCAAAGGTGATGTGCACGACATTGGCAAAAACATTGTGACAGTGGTGTTGCAATGCAATAACTTCGAAGTGGTCAACATGGGCGTGATGGTGCCGTGTCACGATATTTTGAAAGAGGCAAAAGCACAAGGTGCCGACATCATTGGCTTATCGGGCTTGATTACGCCGAGTTTGGAAGAGATGCAATACGTCGCCGCCGAAATGCAAAAAGACGATTATTTCCGCTTACGCAAAATGCCCCTGTTGATTGGTGGTGCGACGTGCTCGCGCGTACACACGGCCGTCAAAATTGCGCCGCAATACGAAGGCCCTGTGGTTTATGTTCCCGATGCTTCGCGCAGCGTGGGCGTGGCGCAAAGTTTATTGAGCGAGCAAGCCAGCAAGTTCATCGCTGAGCTCAAGTCCGATTACGACAAAGTGCGCAGCCAACACGCCAATAAAAAGCAAACTCCGCTGTGGCCAATTGAACAAGCGCGATCGAACAAAACCCGCATGGATTGGGCAAACTTCACACCAGTGAGACCCAAATTCATTGGCAGGCGTGTATTCAAAAATTTTGATTTGGCTGAAATTGCCAACTATATTGACTGGGGTCCGTTCTTTCAAACCTGGGACTTGGCAGGCCCTTATCCTGCTATTTTAAAAGACGAGGTAGTGGGTGCAGAAGCTTCGCGCGTTTTTGCCGACGCACAAGCCATGCTCAAACGCATCATCGAAGGGCGCTGGTTGCAAGCCAATGGCGTGATAGCGATTTACCCTGCCAACACGGTGAACGACGACGATATTGAAATCTACACCGACGAGTCACGCAGCCAAGTGGCCATGACTTGGTATGGTTTGCGCCAACAAACTGAAAAACAAGAAATCGATGGTCAGATGCGCCCCAGCCGTTGCTTAGCAGATTTTGTTGCGCCGAAAATCAATCACACCAACCATGCTACAAATAATATAGCTGCTCAGGCAATAAATACGCCGCCTACAGGCCAAAAAGTCCATGATCAACCAGCCAAATTGGACTATATTGGCCTCTTTGCAGTAACCACTGGACTTGGCGCTGATAAAAAAGAAAAAGAATTTCAAGACCACATGGACGACTACAGCAGTATCCTCTTCAAAGCCTTGGCAGACCGCTTGGCTGAGGCGTTTGCAGAACTGCTACACCAGCGTGTGCGCACCGATTTATGGGGCTATGCGCCGCAAGAGCAGCTCAGCACCAAGGACTTGATTGCTGAAAAATACCAAGGCATTCGCCCAGCACCTGGCTACCCGGCTTGCCCAGACCACAGCGTCAAAGCTGATATGTTCAAACTGCTGCAATGCGACGAGATTGGCATGACTTTAACCAGCAGCTTGGCGATGCTGCCCGCAGCCAGTGTGAGTGGTTTTTACTTGGCGCACCCAGAAGCCACCTATTTCAACGTTGGCAAAATTGGTGAGGATCAAGTCCAAGACATGGTTAAGCGTCGCGGTATCGCAGAAAATGAATTAACGCGTCTGCTGGCACCGAATCTGTGAGCATTTATTGATGGCAATTTATTGGCCGCAGTTTATTGACCGAATTTTTTGACCGCAATATTGTTGCCCGCATCGTGTTGACCGCATTTTCTTGCTCGCATTTTTATCCGCATTTGTTTGGTTCCATTTAAGAGCTTGTTAAACTCATTCACCATGCGTCAGCCACTCACCTCTCACACCTTGCCACGCATACCCGTCATTGCGGCATTGATCGCTTTGTGCATTTACACCCTCACACGTTTGGGTTTAACTATTTTCACAGGCTTTGACGGCACGGTTTTCAAAGGCTTTGACAGCGTGCCTTTGGCGCTGTGGCCTGATATTTTTATCAAAGGCTTTTGGTTTGACTTGTGCGTCATCAGCGTGTTACTGGCTCCCATTTGCTTGTACGAAGCGCTCTTACCCAACCAATGGCGCGGCAAGTCTTGGCACCGCGTATTGCGCATGGTGTGGTTTTGGCTGGCTATTGGCCTCATGCTGTTTGGCGCTGTTGCTGAGGCCACATTTTGGTTGGAATTTTCAACCCGCTTTAATTTCATTGCGCTGGACTATTTGATCTACACCTCTGAAGTCATCGGCAACATACGCGAGTCATATCCGGTAGGATGGATATTGGCTGGTATTGGTGCGACAGCGGCAATAGTATTGCTGTTCATTTGGCCTGCCATCAGGCGTGCTGACGCGCAAGGCGTGACGTGGCCACAGCGCGCCGCTTTAACTTTGTTTGCGCTCTTTGTTCCTGCTCTGTTGATGTACTTGGGCAACATTGACCAAATGGAACAAAACGTGCTTCCCATCTCGCACAAGCAAGCGAACGCCAACAACACCTATGCCGCAGAACTTTCTGGCAATGGTTTATTCACCATCGCGGCTGCACAAAGGCGCAACGAGCTGGATTACGACAAGTTTTACCGCACCATGTCGCAACAACAAGCCAACACCATTTTGGCCGAGTTGGGCGTGCGCCGCACTCCACTGGGCGACAAGTTGCACGCGGTTGCTCAGATAAAGAGCGATAGCGCAAACCCATCGCCTTTTTTGAGCAAACCAAAAAACATCATCTTGATTTCGGTTGAGAGCTTATCCGCTTCGTTCATGGATTCTTACCGTGGTGAAAGCGCAGTGCCCAGCGGCCTGACCCCAGAATTGGATCAATTGGCCAAAGACGGTTTGAAATTTGAAAACATGTATGCCACGGGTACACGAACCGTGCGCGGTTTAGAGGCATTGTCCTTGGGCACCCCGCCCATACCCGGGCAAGCCATTGTGCGACGCCCTGGCAACGAACATTTGAGCACCATGGGCGAGTTGCTCAAGCCCCAAGGCTTTGCCACCTTCTTTTTCTATGGTGGTTACGGTTATTTTGACAACATGAACGCCTACTACGCCGCCAACAATTACCGCGTGATCGACCGCACCGATATACCAAAGTCTGCCATTGGTTTTGAAAACGTGTGGGGCGTTGCTGACGAGTATTTGTTTGACCATGTGATTCGCACATTGGACGATAGAAGCGACAACGGCACAGGCGGCAAGGCTTTCTTTGCGCAAGTGATGACGACCTCGAATCACCGACCCTACACCTACCCCGCCAACCGCATTGACATACCCTCGCCCGGAGGGCGGGAAGGTGCGGTGAAGTACACCGACTTTGCGATTGGAAAATTCATCAAAGCCGCTTCCAAAAAACCCTGGTTCAAAGACACACTTTTTGTCGTAGTTGCCGACCACTGCGCCTCGGCCGCTGGTAAAACCCGCTTACCCATAGGGGGTTACCACATCCCTGCCATTTTTTATGCGCCTGCTTTGCTCAAACCCAGTGTGTTTACACCTTTGGTGAGCCAAATCGACATCGCACCCACATTGATGGACGTTTTGGGTGCGAAGGGTGCTGAACAATTTTTTGGTCAATCGCTCTTTAGCAATACACACGCAGCACAACGCGCGTTTATCAGTAATTACCAATCCTTGGGTTATTTGAAAAACAATACCCTCACCGTGATCTTACCCAAGCAAGAGGTGGAAAGCTTCCGCATTGACCCAGTGACGTTGGCTGCCACACCAACGGCTGTTAACCCAAGTCTGCTCAACGAAGCGGTGGCGTATTACCAAACAGCGGCTAAAGCCTTCAAAACGGGTGCGTTAAAAGCTCCCGCAGCTCCCGCATCAACTACAGTCAAATAATGCCATCACCTGCTGTCAAATTGTCATTGCAGTTTGCGCGATTAACCAAGGTTGCCGAACACCGTGCAGCATTACCGCGTCACTTCGTTGCGCGATACATCAAGCATGCATTACAAGCAGATGTCCAGAGTATCGATATTACCGTGCGTGTTGTGGGTGATGAAGAAGGTCGCACTTTGAATGCCAGCTACCGCCATAAAGATTACGCGACCAATGTGTTGACCTTCAATTACAGCGGCGCACCGCATGTGAGCTGTGACATTGTCTTGTGTGCCCCCGTGGTGGCAAAAGAGGCCAGCAGCAACCGCAAAACACTGGCGCATCATTATGCGCACCTGTTGGTGCATGGCGTGTTGCATGCACAAGGCTATGACCATGAAACCAGCCAAGCCGATGCCGATGAAATGGAGGCGCTAGAAGTGCAAATATTGAAGAAGCTGGGCATACCCAACCCCTACACACCATCCACCACTCGCCGCACATAACCAGCGTACAATAAAATTGCTTGTTTTAGGAGGAATCATGGGCACTTCAATGAGCACCACAAACGAGTTGCAGAGAATGAACTTGCGGTTTCATACTGTGCCATACCACTTACTCTGTACATTGTTCTTTGCGCTGTGCTGTGCATTACTAAACAGCACACCCGCATGGGCACAAAGCCAGATGAACGATGACAAAGCTGGCATCATGAAAATTATCACCGGTGAAGTGCGTGTGCAAAATACGCAAGGCGAGCGCGTGCTCAAAAGTGGTGATGCTGTCAAAGTGAATGATCGCTTGATGACTGGCAGTCAAAGCTCCGCCAGTTTGGTGCTACGCGATGGAACAATCTTGGTTTTATCTGAAAACTCGCAATTGGTTTTGGATCAGTTTGCCTTCAATTCAACCACGCAAGACGGAAATATGCTCATCAACCTGCTACAGGGCAGCATGCGCATGTTGACGGGTTTGATAGCCAAAATTAATCCCCAAGCCATTCAAATCAAAACCAAAACGGTCAGCGTCGGCGTGCGGGGCACAGACTTTATCGTGGAAGCTGGCGATAAACTTTAATGGAAACACTGATTGTTGCTGCCGCCGCGATGGTGATGCTCAGCACATTGGTGTTGGGTTTTACTGCGCCGGAATCGTCCGTCATCTTACTGCCGCAAGCAGATGGTTCGCTCTCCGCTGTGGCGTTGAAGGCGCTTACCGATACTCAGATATTAAACACGCCTTACCAACGTGCCAGGATAAATGGTGAGCAGCCATTGGTTATCGACACCTTAGACAAGGAAACGGTGCTTGCAAAATACCCCAGCCTGTTTTCATCCATGCCCAAGCCTGCCAAGAAGTTTATTTTGTACTTTTTGCCGGGTGGTACAGAATTAACGCCCGCCTCGCAAGCCGTGTTGCCAGAAATTTTGACACTAGCCCAACAACGAGCAGGTGCTGACTTGGTGGTGACTGGACACACCGACACCACCGGTGCGCTGTTAGCCAACGATGCACTGTCCCTAAAACGCGCCACAGCTGTGGTCAAGTTGCTGGTCGATAGCGGTGTTCCTGCAGGCCGCATAGAGGCTGTGGGACGCGGCAAACGCGAGCTGCTGATTCAAACACAAGACAACGTGGACGAGCCACAAAATCGACGCGTTGAAGTGTTGGTGCGCTAAGCCCAATCCCCCGTATCAAACCACATCAAGCCAACCCACCACATAGCAATAAGGGGCATGAAAGCACTACAGGGCGTTCGCATACTCAGTTTGAGTTTAAATGTGCCAGGGCCTGCCGCGCTGATGCGCTGCAAAGAAATGGGTGCCACCTGTATCAAGCTTGAACCGCCCAATGGCGACCCCCTACAAACTTACAACGCAAACGCCTATGCCCGCATGCACCAAGGCATACGCACCATCACCGCTGATTTAAAAACAGATACCGGACAAAAAGCACTGCACCGTGAATTGGCAAAAACCAATGTCTTGCTGACCTCTTTTCGCCCATCGGCTTTGAAAAAATTGGGCTTGGCATGGACTGACTTGCAAAAGACCTACCCCATGCTGAACTTGGTCGCCATCGTCGGTTCGCCTGGCGAAAAGGCAGAAATTCCGGGGCACGACTTAACCTACATGGCCGAAAACGATTTGATCACAGGTCTAGAGTTACCCGCCAGTTTGTACGCAGACATGGGCGGCTCGCTGTTGGCCACTGAAGCCATTTTGCAAGTGGTGTTGCAACAAAAGCGTCTATCGAAAACTTTGGCAAAAGGCAGCTACAAAGAAGTTGCTTTGTCGGATGCCGCCACTTACTTGGGCTTGCCACGCGCATGGGGGTTGAGCTTACCCGATTCACCCATCGGCGGCGCACATGCGGGTTACAAGGTGTACCCGTGCAAAAATGGCCGTGTGGCTTTGGCTGCGTTAGAGCCCCATTTTGCAAAGCGCTTGTGCGAACTAATCGGCATAGCCTTCACAGGCATTCACACCATGCACCAAGACCACACACATCAAACCATCGCAGCATGGCTATGCAGCAAAACCCGTGCGCAACTCAACGCCATTGCCATTAAACACGACCTGCCGCTGCACACCCTGAAATAGTTCCATTTTGTCTTTCTATATGACAAATTGGCCTCTAGGCGGCGTATTTATTGCCTAAAATGCTATTAAATGTATAGCGTTTGATTTTGCAATGTCTGTCTCATTAGCGCAGAGTAACCCTTGCGAATTTGCGTTTGCCGACCTGCAGCACGTACACACCCGCACCCAGTTTGATTCCTTTGTCGCTCACCACGTTGGAATCGATGCGCACACCGCCGCCGTCTATCAAGCGGTTGCCTTCGCTACTGGAAGCGGCGAGATTCGCTTGTTTGAGCAAGGCGCCTATGCCGACTGCGGCACCGCCTTCACCCAATGGCAACGTGATTTCAACGATGTCGTCGGGCACACCACCGCGCGAACGGTTGATAAAGTCTTGCTCTGCTGCGTCTGCTGCTGCTGCGCTGTGAAAGCGTGTGGTGATTTCTTTGGCCAGCGCCACTTTGGCATCTTTGGGGTTGCGGCCTGCTGCGACTTCGGCTTGCAGGGCAGCGATTTCGGCTTCAGATTTGAAGCTGAGCAAGGTGTACCAGCGCCACATCAGCTCGTCTGAAATGCTCAACACTTTGGCAAACATGGTGTTGGCGTCTTCAGAAATGCCGATATAGTTGTTTTTGCTTTTTGACATTTTTTCAACGCCATCTGTGCCCTCGAGCAAAGGCATGGTCAGCACGCATTGGGGTTCTTGCCCGTATTCGGCTTGCAAGTGACGCCCCATCAACAGGTTGAATTTTTGGTCGGTGCCGCCCAGCTCTAAATCACTTTTCAGTGCGACCGAATCATAGCCTTGCATCAGTGGGTACAAGAACTCATGCACGCTGATAGATGTGCCGGACTTGAAACGTTCATGAAAGTCGTTGCGCTCCATCATGCGCGCCACCGTGTACTTGGCAGACAACTCTATCATGCCGCGCGAACCCAAGGCGTCGCCCCATTCACTGTTGTAACGTATCTCTGTTTTGTTTGGGTCTAACACCATAGAGGCTTGACGGTAATAGGTTTGTGCGTTAACTTCAATTTGCTCACGTGTGAGCGGCGGGCGCGTGCTGTTGCGCCCCGATGGATCGCCAATCAAACTGGTGAAGTCACCAATCAAAAAAATCACCGTGTGCCCCAAGTCTTGCAACTGCCGCATTTTGTTGAGCACCACCGTATGACCAAGGTGAATGTCGGGCGCGGTGGGGTCAAGCCCGAGCTTGATGCGCAGCGGGGTTTTGCTGGCCTCTGAGCGTTGTAGCTTTTTAATCCAGTCCGCTTCGGGTATCAACTCTTCACAGCCGCGCAGACTTACTGCCAGCGCGTGCCTTACAGCGTCTGATAAGTGATTCAAAGCGTTTGTTTGAGATTCGGCGCTATTGCGTTGATTCATATAAATATTTTGTTAAAAAGACCATCTACACGCTATACTGTGTGCTTTGTTTCGCTTGCAAGCCGTCTACAGTAGAGAGTGACTGTTAGGCTTGTATTTTAGCTTTCACTTTCTCTGCTATCTGACTGACGCCCGCCCATGGCTTTAAAACACATCGCCAATATGATGCAACAACACCCCAAGCGCCTGGCTGCGCTGGCTGCTGCATTGTTGTTATCAATAGGCGGTGGGGCTTATGCGGTAGTGACCTTGGATGAAAGCGCTAACCCCATTGATGTGCGTCAGGTTCTTGAAACCATACAAAACGTGAATACGCAAGGACAGACCAGCCGCTACCAAGCAGCCAGCCCGGTGTCTGCCATGACTTTGGTGCGCTCAACCAGCACACGCAACAACGATACGGCTGACACTTTGCTCAAGCGTTTAGGCATTTTCGATGCAGCCGCATCTGCCCATTTACGCAGCAACCCTGATGTACAAAAGGCCTTGTTTAGCCGCGCAGGTCGCATCGTTCACGCACAAGCCACAGCCAGCAATACCCTGCTGAATTTAACGGTGCGCTGGCTGGAAAAAGACGATGCGCGTGAATTTCAACGCATGCGCATCACGCAAAGTACAAGCGGCATCATCACCACGATTGAATCAGCACCTGTGGTGATCACCCATGCGGTGGCTGGCGGCGTGATTGAATCATCTTTATTTGCAGCCACCGACGCCTCTAACGTTCCTGATGCGGTGACGATACAGTTTGCTGAGCTCTTTGCGGGCGACATTGATTTCAGGCGTGCCCTGCGCAAGGGCGATCGATTTCAAATGGTCTATGAAACCTTGCAAGCCGACGACGAAGTCATCGGCACGGGCACGCTATTGAGTGCTGAATTGATTAACGCCGGCAAATTGCATCAAGCCATGTGGTTTCAAGAGGCAGGCAGTAAAGGGCAATACTACTCTCCCGATGGTATGAGTTTACGCAAAGCGTTTTTAGCATCGCCACTAAAGTACACCCGTGTCTCCAGTGGTTTTGGTATTCGTGTGCATCCCATCTCCAAAGACAAACGTGCACACAAGGGCATCGACTACGCTGCACCATCTGGCACACCGGTACGCAGTGTGGGTGATGGCACCATTGTGTTTGCAGGCGCACAGCGTGGCTATGGCAATGTCATCGAAGTGTCGCATCGCAATAACAAAACCACCGTTTTTGCACACTTGAGTCGCATTGATGTAAAAAAAGGACAAAAAGTTGAACAAGGTGCCGTGATTGGTGCTGTCGGCTCAACAGGCTTTAGCACAGGGCCTCATTTGCATTTTGAGTTCCGTGTTGATGGCGATCACCAAGACCCCCTCACCATTGCAAACGAGCGCAACACACAGCCCATATCTGCGACGGCCAAACCTGCGTTTGACAAAGCTGTTCAACTCTTAAAATTGCAACTCAAAGATGCGGCAACCTTGGTACAAGCCCGTGCACAGTGATGATTTGTTCACACCTCTAGGGCCAACTGATAAATAACCGATTCAGCCACCATGCAAGGTGTTTTTTACATTGGCTTGATGTCGGGTACTTCTTTAGACGGGGTGGATGGTGTTGTGGTTGATTTGGCAGCGCGTGCGCCATGCGTGATTGCATACGCCAATGAGCCCCTGCCACTTACGCTGTACAATGAGCTGTTGGCACTTAATACACTTGGAGATAATGAACTGCACCGCGCGGCATTGGCTGCCAATGCTTTGGTGCACGTTTATGCCAAAGTGGTGCAACAGCTCCTTAAGCTCGCCAGTCTGAGCGCCAGCCACATCAAAGCCATAGGCGCACACGGGCAAACGGTGCGGCACCGCCCGACTGAATTTGATGGCACAGGCTACACCATTCAATTGAACAATGCCGCCCTACTGGCTGAACTAACCGGCATCGATGTGGTTGCTGATTTCAGAAGCAGAGACGTGGCTGCCGGCGGACATGGCGCACCCTTGGTGCCTGCTTTTCATCAAGCGGTGTTTTCGGCACAAGATACAAATACAGCCGTTTTGAACATAGGTGGCATATCTAACCTTAGCGTATTGGCCACAAGCGAAAAAGCAGAGCCTTTGCTTGGTTTTGACTGCGGGCCTGGCAACGCGCTAATGGACCATTGGTGTCACACGCATACTGGTCATGCATTTGATGCTAACGGCGATTGGGCAGCAACAGGACGCGTGAACAACCAACTCTTGGGCGTTTTAATGGCAGAACCGTTCATCTCAGCCCTGCCCCCTAAAAGTACCGGACGCGATTTGTTTAACCCAGCATGGCTGGCTTTGCGGCTCAAGGGTTTTGAAGCGCTTAAAGCACAAGACATCCAAACCACTTTAGCAGAATTCACGGCACAAGCCTGTTCCAGTAACGTGCGGCAATTTGCAAAACAGTGTCAAACATTGATCGTCTGCGGTGGCGGAGCACTCAATGGGCATTTGATGCACAGGCTGCAAGCGGTTTTATCTAACATAAGAGTGTACCCATCAGACACCTTTGGTTTGCCGGCGATGCAAGTCGAAGCGGCGGCATTTGCCTGGTTAGCTCAAAAAATGCTACGCCGCGAAACAGCCAACTTCAAAAACATCACAGGGGCACAAGGCTCCCGCATCTTAGGCGCGCTATATCCCGCCTAAATCTTGAAACGAAACTTCCGCGCCAACACTATCCAGCGCTGAAACTTGATCCGCAACCACAAGTGGTGGTGGCATTTGGATTTTTGATGACGAATTGTGCGCCCGTTAAGTCTTCTTTGTAGTCAATCTCAGCACCCACCAAATATTGGTAGCTCATGGCATCAATCAAAAGGGACACGCCGTTTTTGGTCATTGTGGTGTCATCTTCGTTGATCACTTCATCAAATGTAAAGCCATACTGAAAACCTGAACAACCACCGCCTTGCACAAATACACGCAGCTTCAAGTCAGGATTACCTTCCTCAGCAATCAAATCGGCCACTTTGGCCGCCGCATTATCGGTAAACACAATAGGGTCTGGCATGGCAGGCATTTGTGGTGCTACATTTGCACTTGTTTGAGCTATAGCGGTCATGTTTTTTCTCCTGAACAAGCGTTGCTACATACTGGGGCTAGCAAGGCATGATTGATAAATAGTTTACTTATTTTATCGGGATATTACAGAAGAGCAGATTACCCCACTGAGTACCCCTACATATACTGGTTGATTATGGTAGGGCTTGGCTGCCTGTGTTTGTATCAAGATGGGTTGCTGGACTCTAAAACCAAAGGTGCTTTGTGCTCAGTTCCAACTTCTTGCACCGATGGTTGCAATAAACCCGTAATCACGGCGCCTTGATGCATTTCTAGCGCCGTGTAGTACACATCACCCACTATCCTGGCTTTGGGTTGCAGCTCCAGCATGGCCTTGGCATAAACAGGTCCGTCAACACGTCCATTGATAATCACATGGTCGGCAAAAATACTGCCTGTGATGTGCGCTGTTTCAGATATGACCAATATGCTGGCATGCCCAGGGTCTGAACGCACATCACCCGTGATCACACCATCCACACGCAGTCCATCAGAAAACTTGATGTTGCCTTCAATGTGACTGCCAACTGCAATCAAACTTTTAATGGGGGGTTGCTTCTTTTTTGTGAACATATCAATTGGCCTGTTTTTGTTTTATCAATGATTGAAGGGGTAGTGTAGCAGGCACTCACGTGGATAAGCAAACCGCATACCAGCTTAATTTCGATAGCAGATACATTATATTTTTGCGGTTTGTACCGCACGTGTTTGAGCACCTTCCAACAGCTTGGCGGAAACAGATTTCACCACCACACCTTGCGGCAACTCTAAAACACCTTCAGCACGTTTGTATTGGGTAAGTTGTATATCCTGTGATCCACCAGGTAACGCCATGCTCCAAGCTTTGCCGTTTTGCAAGCCTGAAAAAGTGAGCTCCAACTTACCATTGAATACAGGTGCATTTTTAATCGGCTGAATTACCAGCACCTGCCATTTGATTTGATTCGCGGCCAACATTTCGGCCTGCAAGCTGCGTATCGCCAAAGCTTTGGCACTGTCGGTTTGTGTCAGCTTTTCAAAAAAGCCCAAATCATCTCGCAAAGCGCGGTTATCCAATTCAAGTTGCTTGAGTTGTTCATTGAGTTTGTCTTTGCCCGCTTTCTCCGTTGCCAAAGTCAAATCGGCTGTGTTGATTTTTGTCAGGTATTTGTCGTTAACTTCGCGCAACTGTACGACTTCTGTGCGCAACCTCTGCAATTCTTCTTTGGCGTCTTTGTCCAAGCCGGCGATGCTTTTACCAAACTCAAACGCCCACAAAGATATGGCTGCAGAAAAACCAAACACCAAG
>Ga0114939_10002469_pt1 | contig 13646 bp, 18 predicted proteins | sample AshMeaCrysSpring_FD_87196 | JGI IMG/M metagenome (GOLD analysis project Ga0114939, IMG submission 87196) | Groundwater microbial communities from Big Spring, Nevada to study Microbial Dark Matter (Phase II) - Ash Meadows Crystal Spring | ecosystem: Environmental > Aquatic > Deep subsurface >... | reverse complement strand
GCTAACAGCAAGTGGGTTCTATACAGCAGTGATGGTATCTGCGGAAGTAGGGGCACCTTTTAGCAATGACCCAGGGGCAGCAGAACTGGCTATTCTGAGTGCTTGGCATTCTCGCGCTCAACTGTACTTACCTCCTGATTTACACCCTCCCGATAATTGGGACAATGCACAGCCTGGAAATAGAATCCAAGCCGCTTTACAGATGTGGGCACAGGTTTCACCAAGACCACTGGTGCTATTTATCGATGAAATTGACTCTCTACAAAATGAAGCCCTAATATCTATCTTGCGACAGTTGCGAGATGGGTATCCTATCCGACCTGAACATTTCCCCCAATCGGTAGGGTTGATTGGTTTGCGAGATGTACGGGATTATAAAGTTGCTTCTGGAGGAAGTAACCGTTTAAATACAGCCAGTCCTTTTAATATCAAAGTCCGCTCTCTTACCCTGAGAAATTTTAACGCTTCAGAAGTTGGACAACTTTATCGACAACATACAGAAGACACGGGGCAAGTTTTCACCGCAGAAGCGATATCTACAGCATTTGATTTAACCCAAGGACAACCCTGGTTAGTCAATGCTCTAGCAAAAGAAATTGTCGAGGAAATGGTGACAGATACTTCGGTTGCTATTACAGCGGAGCATATCCACCAAGCCAAGGAAATATTAATCAGAAGACAAGATACTCATCTCGATTCCCTTGCAGAACGACTCAGGGAACCAAGGGTAAAAGCAATTATCGAACCAATATTAGCAGGGTTGGCATTAGGAGATACTCCCAACGACGACCGACAGTATGTTATCGACTTGGGACTATTACAACGTGATCCGGCTGGAGGATTGGAAATTACCAATCCTATTTATCGAGAGGTGATTCCCCGTGTTTTGGCACAGGGTACTCAAGATAGTTTGCCTCATATTAGTCCTAGTTGGTTGACAAGTTCGGGTGAATTGGATACGGATGCTTTATTACAAGCATTTTTAATATTTTGGAGACAGCATGGGGAAGCCTTGCTCGGTAGTGCGGCTTATCATGAAATTGCCCCTCATCTGGTATTAATGGCATTTTTACATCGTGTGGTTAATGGTGGTGGAACTCTGGAAAGGGAATATGCTATTGGACGCGATCGCATGGATTTATGCTTGAAATATGGTGCGACAACTTTGGGTATTGAGTTAAAAGTTTGGCGGGATAAAAAAGGCGATCCTGTATCGGATGGTTTAGCGCAGTTGGATTCCTATTTAGGAAAATTGGGATTGGATTTTGGTTGGTTGATAATTTTCGATCGCCGCAGTAATGCTTTACCCCTAGAAGAAAGGTTAGAGACTAATATTACGAACACTAAAGGGGGGCGTTCTGTTAAGGTTGTGCGAGCATAATATAGGAATCCTATTTGAATTTTGAACAGAAGTACGGGAAAATACTCATGGGTGTAGAGGTCTAGTAAAGAACAATGAGAAGTCAGTGCTTGCAAACTACCACGGTAAAAGCAGAACAGCCAACAGTACGCTGTGGAATATCCCCAGAAGAAGTGACGCAAGCGCAAGCGATGCTCCCTCTGGGAGCCGCGCATAGACGCGCAGGGCGGCTTCTCGAAGAGTAGCGCGATCGCCCTCTTAGAAAATTTCATCGCTCAACAGCCAGATGCTCGTGAAGCCAGAAAAGCATACGCAGTCAAACTGGTTTACCAAGGCTACCGATATGACGAAATTGAGTCGATTTTAGGTGTGTCAAGAGGAGCGATAACTGGTTGGAAAAAAAACTACAAAAGTGATGGAATTGAAGGTTTGAAATTCAACTACAAGGGAAGAAAAAGCTATTTAAGTGTAGAGGAACGAGAAGAGGTACTGACTTGGTTGCAATCCAAAAATTGCTGGGAGCTAGGAGAACTAGAATATAAGCTGGCTTTTGATTACGATGTAGTTTACCTATCCAAGCAAAGCTATTACGACCTATTTAGTGCAGCAGGGATAAGTTGGAAAAAAACAACAATATTGAATCCAAAGGCTGACCCAGAAGCTGTTGCGAAAAAAAAAAGAGATTCAAGGGTTGCTGGCAAAGCACAAAGTTGAAATTGAAACAGGAACACTCAGGGTATTGTTAATTGATGAGTGTCATTGTTATTATTATTTGTTTAAAGAAGCACGTATTAGTTGGAAGAAAACTCAGGCTAATAACCCAAAATACGAGCCAGAATTAGTTGCCTCAGAGACCATTTATAAAGTAAATCTTTAGACAGCTAGACGACGTAACATAATACGAGTCATAAGAGGCTGTTTATAAAGTAAATCTAAAGATGGTTGGCCAAGCATAATTGCAAAGGTAGGATACTTCAAAGACGGTGTATCTACTTATTAAAAAGCGATGGCTCGCAAAGCTTATTCTACCAACCTTAGTGATTTAGAATGGGAAATTTTGTCCCCATTGATTCCACCAGCTAAATCTGGTGGTCATCCCCGAACAACCGATATCAGAGAAGTATGTAATGCGATCTATTAAGTAAGTGGACAGAATTAATTACACAAATCTATATTAAAATAATTTGGCAACAAAATCATTTGTTAATCATCACCTTATATGGTTTTTATCAGGGAAATAAATCCTCTTTCGGCTAAATTATTAGAGCGAATTTATCGTCAAAGCCGACATCATCAGGTACGCCAAAGAGCGCATTGCCTTATATTGGCTTCACAAGGAGTAAAAAAAACCGAGTTAATGAAGATTTTTCAAATAAGTTACAAGACACTTTATAACTGGTTCAATCGTTGGGAATCAGAAGGAATAGTGGGACTTTACAATAAGCCAGGAAGAGGCTCGAAGCCAACATTTAATGAAACACAAAAAGAACAAATTAGAAAGTGGACGAAGTCCGAGCCGAGACAATTAAAAACCGTTGTGCAAAAAGTTCAAGAAGAATGGGGAATTGAGATAAGTACTAAGACAATAAAAAGAATAATTAAAATGTTTTATATGAGCTGGCATCGAATGCGCCGAGATGTTGGAGGCAAGCCAGACCCCTTAGAATCCAAAGAAAAAAAGGCACAATTATGTCCTTGTACTTAGAAGAGTTTAAGCGTTTGGAAGATGAAGGAAAAATAGATTTATATTACTTAGATGAAACGGGATTTTGTTTGATTCCTTCTGTACCTTATGGCTGGCAGGATATCGGAGAATATTTAACAATTCAAAGTCGGCGAAGCCGTCGCTTAAATGTTTTGGGTTTTCTGAGCATTAAAAATCAACTTGAAACCTATATTTCCTGTCAAAGTATTAATTCTGATGTAGTTATTCATTGTATTGATACTTTTTTCCAAAAAGTCGATAAGCCAACAGTCATTGTTGTTGACCGAGCCTCTATTCATACTAGTTATAGTATCCTCGATAAAATTGAAGAATGGAAAGAGCGAGGCCTGACAATTTTTGAATTACCATCCTATTCACCTGAATTGAATATGATTGAAATTTTGTGGAGATTTATCAAGTATAAATGGATTAAAATAGATGCTTATTCTAGTTGGAAAAATTTTGTTGAAGCCCTTGAAAATATTCTCAAAGAATTTGGGAAAAGTTATGTAATTAATTTTGTCTAACTACTTATCACTTAAAGACGGGTTGTCAATGGGATATGCTTCCGGGAGACTTTCCCCCAAGCTCAACTGTTTACAGCTATTACCGAAAATGGCAAAAACGTGGGATTTGGGAAGAATTGAATCATACATTGCGCGAGCGCTTAAGAGAGAAAATGGGTCGGTTGACACAGCCAACAGCGATCGCCGCAGATAGCCAATCGGTCAAAACGACTGAAAAAAGGGGGATGTATACGGCTTTGATGGTGGCAAGCTAGTCAAAGGCAGAAAACGCCAAACGATAGTTGATAGTCTGGGACTATTACTCAAAGTCATCGTGAGTGAAGGAAATGCTGGCGAAAGGGTTCTTGCTGCCTATGCCTTGATGGAACTTGCCGAGGAACGTCCAGAATTATTGGAAAAAGTTGAAGTCATCTGGGTTGACTCTGGCTACGATGGTGACAAGTTTGGGTTGGCAGTTTGGTTAATGATTCAAGCTCAAGTTGAGGTAATGCACCGTCAAGAAAAACAATTTCAGGTTTTACCCAAGCGCTGGGTAGTAAGCTGATACGCAGCTAAATTGAATAAACAGCGTTACCTTTATTTTTAATCTTGCGCTCCCAGTTAATAATAAGACCTCCTTGATTAAGTAATTTACCCCTCTTCTGTCACTCTCCGAATTCAAGAAATAAGAAATAACTAGATTAACTAGAGTAACAAAATGGTTGGTATTGATTGATTAAGCTAATTATATGATTGAATCCCAGCAGTAATTTAGAATTAGGAAAAACCTCTAACCAGGGAAAAATTAACCACATAACCAGGATGGGTTGAAGAATTAAACGAAGATTATTTAAAGTATTCTTCCATCCACTACCACAACACAAAAGTTGGTGACTAGAAAAATCATTCTGATGTCGATTTTTCTTCTCAACTTTACTTGTTTGTTGTTGATTTAGAGATAATAATGGTTGGGAATTTAAACTTACTAAAGTATAAACATCAAAAATAATTTCCCACCATCTTTCAATATCTTTGAAGCTAGTAAAACGATAATCTGTCCAACCTAATTCTTGTTTACATTGTCTAAATCCATATTCTACCCATGTTCTTAATCCATAAAGATTCCCCAAAAACTTTTTAACATTCCCTTGAATATTTGTCATAATGAAGGAAGTTGAATTCTCCGGCATAGTTTCTGGGTCAGTAGTTACTTCCCAGTATGTCACCGCTCTTTTTTTACCATAAATAATTTCTCGGATGTACCTAGTTTCTGATTTTTGATTACTAAATACTCTCTCAAATTTACACCATTTATTAGCTCTAACCTTTTGGTTGGAAGGCATCCAGACTACGTGGTTACTCCTAATTGCTACAACATCAGGTAACTTATACTTATCTAATGTTCTAATAAATTGGCTACTTTCACCATATAAGCTGTCGCTTAATACTAACTCTATTTTCCAGCCAAAATCCATTAGTTCGGTAATTATTTCTGCAGCTAATTCAATTTTCGTTTTATATTTATCAGATTCTTTTAAAGTTCCTCTAGGTTTAAAAATTTTAAATATTAAGGGAAAGCTTATATTATTATATATCCCATATGCATGGACTGAAACTATTCCATTATCTATTTTTCCTATACTACCTAAATACTGCCTAGATACATAATCTGTCTTTTTCCCTTTTTTTCTATCTCCTGTTTCATCGATTATTACTGTAATTGCTTGCCCGTTTAATGCTTGGCGAATTCTACTCAATCTCTTTTCTTTTAATTCATCAACTGACCAAGGGGAATTAGCGATAAAATGATGTAGCGATTGTCCAGAAATCATTCCAACTGTTTTAGCTATCTCTGGCAATGATTTTCTTTTTATAGATGAAATTATTCCTAAGTGTAAATATTTAAAACATTCATAACTTCTTACTTCTTTAAAAAGCTCTTTATACTCTGCACAATATTCATCTACTACGGGTGCTGTGGTGTGCGCGTCTCGAGCTAAATGTTTCAGAATCTGTAGCTCTACATCCATTGCTCTACCTCAATCATAGAGTTTTTACTTTTAATTACAGTATTAATTATACCCGGAGAGTGACAGAAGAGGGGTATTTAATAATTCTTCTAACTGCTCTACAGATTCAAAAAGTCTATGAGCGATGTATTCTTTAGCTGAGTGCCAAACTAATTCAATTAAATTATAATCTGGACTATATGGTGGTAAGAATTTCCGAATGATATTTGGCATTTCTTTCTCAATTTTTTCTAAAATATCTTTTCTTTTATGAAAGCTAGCATTATCTAAAATAATCACTACTTTAGCCGCACAATCATTAAAGTTCTCAATTTTATTTCCTTGTTCTACCCATTCATGTAATATAAAATTATACAAAAGAGTCAACTGTTCATAAAATACATCGGCATCTCCTTTTTTGATGACGAAATTCATTCTTTTTTTGTCGTGATAACGTAATCCTCCCATGATATTGACTCTGACTCTTCTTCTTTGACCTGTTACTTTCTTTCTCCGACCTTTTTTACCCCATGTCTTTCTTCTTATAACCCTTAAACTAAATCCGCTTTCATCCCAAAACCAAACTTGCAAACGCTCTGGGGTCATGAGAGTTATTTTTAAATATTCGGATAATTTCTCTTTAAATATCTTACGTTTCTCAGGATTTTGTTTATCCTCTAGGCTATACTTTGCCCAAAGGTAAACGAACTTTTTTCTGGCTAAGATTCTCCTGACTTGAGAGCCACTTAATTTAATTCCTGTTGACTTTTCCAGGTAAGTTGCTAATCGAGTAGATGTCCATCGACCAAATTCATATCCATACTCTGACGGTTCTTTCTCGACTATTTATAATAATAAATCTTCATATTTTTTGGGGGCTTTACGAAAATTACCTTCTCTTCTTCCATCCAAAAGACTATCTAAATTATCTGGGTCGCCATGAACTGCCCAATATGCAACTGTTCCATATGCAATATTTAAAAAATAACTAATCTCTTGATATGTTTTTCCATCATTCATCAATAATAAAATTAACATTTTTTCTCTTACATAAGGATTCTCATGCTCTTTGAGCGCTTCTAGCAGTCGTTCTCTCTGCTCCTTAGAAAGATGATTTTTGGCTGGCATACTTAGCTGGCGATCGCACCCGTTACTGATTTTTGTATTATACAATCAAGCTGCGTAGCAGCTTAGAAAGAACATTTGCCTGGTTTAACCAATATCGTCGCCTTAGCAAAGATTATGAATATCTCCCTGAAATGAGTGAGGCTGCTATATATGCTGTTATGACTCGCATTATGTTGCGTCGTTTAACATCCTAAAGATTTACTTTATAAATGGTCTCTAAGCAGAAGTATTACCAACAGGGACTAAGGGCTATGAGGCTTATTGAATCAGCTTTATAGAGCTTTTTGTCGCCCCGTCAGATAAGAATGACTTGCAATTCCTGTATAATAAACCAAGTTGCTAGTTACCGTTCCATAACATTTACAGCAATCAAGAACATTTTTTCTTACAGATTCACGTCCTTCTGGTTTTTCCAAATCAGCGAATGGACTGTGATACAATCACAACGTTAATTGTTCACAGATCGAGTAACCATTGCCCCCAAAGTTATTACAATGCAACTCCCTCCTGTACTTAACGGCGGGTGGCCGATTGTTGGGCACCTTCCACAGTTCATGCGCGACAAAGGATCTCTGTTTCACAGGGGTTATCAAGAATTGGGTGATGTGTTTACTGTTAAGATACCCAACCCGATCGTGGTTGTTACTGGGAGTGAACACCATCAATGGTTTTTCAAAGAAACTGACAAAAGCTTAAATGTCGCCAAGGGCTATGAAATCCTCAAATATGCGATCGGGGAAGTATTCCTAACCGCTTCCAAAGAGCAGTACAAAAAGAATCGCCAATTTTTACCAATTATCTTCGCCAAAGAACGTACTTCGCGCTACTTAAATGTCATCAACAAGGAAGTCGATCTCTGGCTCGATCGGTTAGGGGAGTCGGGCGAGATGGATATTATGAAGGAGATGCCCGTATTAGCACGGTATGTTGCTGGGCACGCCTTTGTGGGAGAAAATTTCCGTGATGAATTAGGTTCCGAATTCTGGGCAGCATATTCGGATATTGCCAAATCCTTGAGCGTCATCTTACCCCCTCACTGGCCACTACCTAGATATAAACGGCGCGATCACGCTAGGGCAAAGATCCGCAACATTGTAGGTCGCCTTTGCCAACAACGTCGTCAAACTCCTGAGGCTTACGATGACGTAATATCATTGTTACTTAATACTTGTCTGGACGATGGCACCTGTATCGACGACCAGCAAATATCAAACTTATTGCTAGGTCTGATATTTGCTGGCAGTGATACCACAGCACGGCAGTCCGCATGGTGTGTTCTTCTCATACTCCAACATCCAGACATTTTGGCGAGATTACAAGCTGAAGTTGATGGCATCAATGACGACATTGATGCCATGAGTCTTAGAAACTTACCATTCATGTTCCAAGTAATTGATGAGACTGTCAGGATGAAACCCTCGGCGGATATGCTCTTGCGGGTCACAGAACAGGCGGTTCAAATCGGGAATTATCAAATTCCTGCGGGCTGGCGCGTGATTATCGCGGCTGGAAGTTCCCATTATCTAGACAGCAAGTTTACTAATCCATTTTTGTTTGACCCCGATCGCTTTGGCAAAGAACGCGGCGAAGGCAAAGACCAATATTCTATTATGGGATTTGGGGGCGGTGGACGTAAATGTCCAGGGATGAACTTTGCCAAAAGTGAGATGGCGATCATGCTTGCCAAATTACTACGCAACTATGATTTAACCCTGCTCACACCCAATCCCCGGACGATCAGCGTACTTGGCGGTGCTCCCCGACCATCACCCACGCGCATCAGTTATCGACGAAAAAGTTAACTTTTTTGGTAACTGCCCAGGTAGGAAGTCAGGGGATGTCCCCATTAAATGTAGCTGCGGAGCAGCTTACTACTAGCTAGGCAGTTACCTTTTTTGTGAAAATCGAACTCGGCTATAATGCTTTTTGATATGTAACTTTGATCAAACTAAATCCTGTTTATTAAGTTATGGAGGACTCGATGAGTAAGTCTGGTATTGAAGAAAATGAAACAACCATCAGCAGTCCAGTACCAGAAAAGGTAGCAGCACTCTACGATGCCCCCGCAGGTCAAGGAGGGCATCTCATTTTTGACGGGCAGTTTCATTGGGGCTACTGGGACGAAAATAATCCTGATGCCAGTCTAGGCGATGCAGCCGATCGCTTGACTCAAATTATGATCGACAAGTCGGATATCTCTGAGGGTCAACAGTTCTGCGATCTTGGCTGCGGTGTAGGAGTCCCGGCGATGCGGATTGCCAAAGCTAAAGGATGTTTCGTTGATGCAATTACAATTAGTGAGTATCAATACAATCAGGCGAAGCAGCTAATTGAGAAAGCTGGGATGTCCGATCGCGTCCATTGCATTCATGGTAATGCCTTGTCCATACCCTGCGAGGATGCAACCTATGATGGCGGCTGGTTTTTTGAAACTATTTTTCATATGGGACACCGAGAAGCACTTCGCGAAGCCGCTCGCATCTTAAAGCCAGGGGCAACATTAATGATTGCTGACTTGCCAACAAGACCACATATTACCGAAGACTTCAAGAAGTTTGTCAAAGAAACAATTCATTCGGTCTTTATTCCCAAGGAAGATTATCCAGGACTGTTAGACGAGGCTGGATTTGACCTAATCGAAATTGATGACATAACCGAATTTGTAATTCCGCCCTTGGTACCGAAGGTTAAAGTCGCGTTCAAACAGTATGAGACTGAAATTCTTGAGTACGTCGAACGGGACGCAATCGATCGCTGGGTGCGGATGTTTGAGGATATGTGTGAGCATCTTGGCTATATGCTGGTCAAAGCGAAAAAAAGAACATAAATTCTGCTCTAATTAAGTGCAATAACTGGCTGGGAATAAATGAAGACCGAGATTACAAGGGAAAGCATCTTTAATATCATTATCCAACATACTTGTGAAGTTATTCCCGAACTAGAAGGGCATTCCTTTGTTGAGACCGATCGACTGGCAGACTTAGGTGCAAACTCGATGGATCGAGCCGAAATTGTGATGATGACACTGGAATCTCTATCACTGAAAATTCCTTTAATTGAGTTTGTAGGTGCCAGAAATCTGGGCGAATTTGCGGATCTGCTGTATGAAAAGCATCACTCGACCTAAAATCCTAATTACAGGAGTTGGGATCACCACAGCGATCGGACAAGGAAAGGTTAATTTCTTAGCGGCGATACTTGCTGGCAAAGACGCTTTTGCTCGACTCAATCGACCTGGGCGACAGATCGCCGATGCCGATAATCTGCCTCTGGTGGGTTGCGAAATTGACAATCTTGTCATTCCAGATCGGGTTGCCGCCAGAGATCTACGGACAGCCTCATGGTCGGCTCAAGTCGGAGTTACGAGTCTAGATGAAGCATGGCGGGATGCCCATCTCGATGATGTCGATCCTAGCCGAATTGGTTTGATTGTTGGGGGATCGAATTTCCAGCAGCGTGAATTACTAATAATTCAAGACAAGTATGCAGATCGCGCTGATTTTCTCCCACCGAGCTATGGAATGGCATTTCTTGACAGCGATTTTTGTGGACTCTGTACCCAATATTTTCCAATAACAGGATTCGCTTATACCGTAGGCGGTGCCTCGGCTAGCGGTCAGTTGGCAGTGATTGAGGCGAGTGAAGCTGTTGCCAGTGGTAGAGTTGATGTCTGTATTGCGATGGGGGCTTTGATGGATCTGTCCCATTGGGAGTGCCGGGGACTACGGGCGATGGGGGCAATGGGGTCAAATCGTTATGCCGATCGGCCATCATTAGCCAGTCGTCCCTTCGATCGCGATCGGGACGGATTTATTTTTGGCGAGTCCTGTGGTGTGGTAGTGGTTGAAAAGGAGGATACAGCCGATCGTGCTGGGGTTGCGCCCTATGGCGAAGTTATCGGGTGGGCAACCCGGATGGACGGAAACCGTAAACCCAATTCATCCCAGGCAGGTGAACTGTCTGTCATCTTGGCCTCTTTGGCGAGAGCAGGATTATCGCCACAAGGGATCGACTATATTAATCCCCATGGGAGCGGTTCGATCGCTGGTGACGACACCGAACTTTCCGCCATTCGTGAGGCGGGTCTGTCATCGGCATACATTAATACAACCAAGTCCCTGATCGGTCACGGACTGACCGCCGGCGGAGCGGTTGAGGTAGTGACAACAGTTCTCCAAATGCGCGCTGGAGTGCTCCATCCATCACGAAACTTAGACAATCCCATCGACTCGACTTTAAACTGGGTTCGGGGAAAGTCTGTCACACATCAGATTGAATATGCGATCGCCCTGAGTATGGGATTTGGTGGCATCAATACGGCATTATGTCTCGGACGACACTAAACAAGAACCTATCCCACTGATGGCAAAATATGATAATCTTTTCTTGTAAAAGAAACGTACTGCTTTACGTAACCGAGGAATTAGACCCCAAATACCTAAACGGTCTTGGAAAACTAAAAAAACAGAGGCAGACCTATTAAAATCTCAGTCACAAGGTGACAACAGGAACGTTGTGAAAGCCTGGTATCAACGTAAATATCGTCAATATCGTCGTTTAGTTGTCCGATGGGAACGTTAAAAAGTATATTTTGATTCCTTTATCGACCTCGCAACTATCCACATATGCATTCAAAGGATTTTATTAGTGGGATAGGTTCATGAAGTTTATGGGGCAAATAACCTCAACAGAATTTAAGTCAGAGCTTTTAACAGAAGCACGAGTTAGTCTGGGATTAGCTGTACCCTTAGCAGTTGCTCAATTAGCTGAAACCGCCATCCCTGTGATGAATTCGGTAATGATGGGCTTACTTGGCATTCAAAATTTAGCGGCGGGTGCTTTAGGTGTAGTGATATTTATTACAATGTTATGCCTTTGCCTTGGTGTTCTCACTGGCGGAGGTGTGCTAGTTGCTGAGGCTTTTGGATCAAACAACATCGATAGAGTCAGCCGGATTACTAGTCAGGGACTGTGGCTAGCTGTTGCTCTATCCTTACCCGCAATGTTGCTGCTGTGGAACTATGACACTATTTTGCCCTTATTAGGTCAAGAAGAAAGCAATGTTTTATTAACAAAAAACTATTTGCACACTGTCCTGTGGGGATTGCCTGCTGTAGTGAGTTTTTTATATTTAAAACAAATTGCCGCTGCTATCAATTTTCCCCAATTTGGCATGGTGATTATAGTTGTTTCTTTACTGTTAAACGTGCCTGTAAATTACATATTGATGTTTGGTCATCTAGGCTTTCCTGCCCTTGGATTAGCTGGAATAGGTTGGGGAACTACTATTGTTTATTGGGTAAGTTTTTTCGCTTCAGTTATCCTAATTTATTTCCATCCTCAGAGTAGGAATTATCATCTTTTTCGCTATTTGAATCAATTCGAGCGAGAGCTATTTGGCAAAATATTTCAGATTGGATGGCCAACATCAGTTCAGTTGGGAATGGAACTGGCGATGTTCAATATCACGGCAATGCTGATGGTAAATTTGGGAACCTCCAGTTTAGCAGCCCATGAAATCGCTCTCCAGGCATCAAGTTTCTTTTTGACAATTCCAATTGCAATTTCTTATACGGCTATGACGAGAGTAGGGCAGTTGACGGGAGAGAAGAATTATGATGGGGTAATGAGGGCAACCTTGGTCAATGTTTTACTAAGCGCAGTGTTTGCATCTGTTGTCGCCATCGGTTTTGAGATGTTTTCCCAATCCATTGCTATCTTGTATTTGGACATTAATAATCCCGATAATGCCCTGGCAATCAGTAAGGCAACAAATTTTCTAAAATTAGCTGGAGTCTACCAAATTTTTTACAGTGTTCAACGAATTGGGATTGGGGCTTTGCTAGGATTGCAGGATACCCTCGTGCCGATGATTGTTAACATATTGTCTTTCTGGGGTTTTGGTTTGGGTGGAGGTTATCTACTAGGAATAACTTTAGGATGGGGAGGAAATGGTTTATGGTACGGTTTAATTATGGCTCCGGCTCTTGCTAGCCTAATTTTAGGAGTTCGGTTTTATCTGATTGCGAAAGCAATGGGAGGAGATCTAGATGGAATTTTGGGTCAGGGACCAGATCTAACTTTCCCTAGTTAGGACGTAACTAGTGGTATGTCAGTTTTAATTTTGTGAGTTGGAGAAATCGGGAAAACCGATAATGGGATAGTGGTGGTAACAACACATCTATATGATGGCAAAAAAAGCCTAGCGTTAGATATAGAGTTATATCAACACGCCAGTTCCTTACCTCAAGGAAAAAAAGACATTGAATTCAAGAAAAAGCCGGAGTTAGCCTTAACTTTAACCTTCCTTGCGGGAAGTCCCCAGGTGAAGGAACGGAACCTGGGGATGGAAGCAAGGGCAGGATCTAGTTATCAAAGCGGAGAATCTTGCTGCTTGATGTATTTCTTCAACACATCAAGCGACACTCCGCCACTGGAATTCACAAAATACGAACTCGACCAAAAAACAGGCTTCCAGTAGTATTTGTCTACGTGTGATTTGAACTCCTTGCGGATTAGTCTGCTTGACGACGCTTTTAGAACTTTTACGAATTCAGAAATATGATTGTCTGGTGACAAGTTGACCAGCAGGTGAACATGGTCTTCCTCGCCGTTGAACTCAATCAAAATACTTTTTTGTTGCTCGCAGAGATCCGTGAAAATTGTTTGCAGCCTAGTGAGTATTTCCGAAGTAATCACCTTGCGTCGATACTTCGTTACCAACACAATATGTAAGTGAATGCAAAATACAGGATGAGAACTCTTTCTGAGAGAGGGTTGCACTGCGCGTTATGTGAATGATATGATGACTCTCATGAGAGTAACACGTAGGACAACTTTTCGCTTATATCCAACTAAGTCTCAAGAAGTCAGATTACATTATTGGCGGCGACTTCACAAAGACTTGTATAATGCCTGTCTTTACCACAGAAAGACAG
>Ga0114939_10002468_pt1 | contig 13657 bp, 10 predicted proteins | sample AshMeaCrysSpring_FD_87196 | JGI IMG/M metagenome (GOLD analysis project Ga0114939, IMG submission 87196) | Groundwater microbial communities from Big Spring, Nevada to study Microbial Dark Matter (Phase II) - Ash Meadows Crystal Spring | ecosystem: Environmental > Aquatic > Deep subsurface >... | reverse complement strand
CGAGATCTCGCAGGACATCCTGCTGCCGGTGCCGGCCCGTGCGATCGCGGTGACGGCCGACCAACGAGCCCGTGAGACGGTGCGCGCAGCGTGGCTCGTCCCGCGCGATGTCGACATGGCGGCTGCCGGCGGGCCGGGACGCGCGGTGGCCGGTGCCCGATATGCCACCGCGACGGCCTTCTCGCTCGACGACCGGTCGTTTGTCGAGCCCGGCGGGATCTGGGTGCGGCCGGGCGCGCCGGCGGCGTTCGTGGCGGTGCCGCACGAGGCAGGGCGCCGGCTCAGGCTGCAACTGGCCGGCGGGCCCATCGCCAACACCTGCACGGTCGTGGCCGGGACGTGGCGCAGCGACGTGTCCCTGTCGCCCGGCGCATCGCAGGTGGTGCCGGTCCCCGTGCCGCCGCGGACGCCCTTCGTGGCGTTCTCGGTCGCGGCACGCACGTACTTCCGCCCGGCGGAGGCGGACCCGTCGAGCCAGGACACCCGCGCCCTCGGCTGCCGTCTCGAATTCCCGTAGTGCTCGGGTGGCGACGCGTGCCCGGCGGCTCGCGCCCGGACGGCGACGGCGGGACCGCCCTCCGACCGGCCGACCGATCGACCGAGCGGCCGATCAGAACCGCACAACCGCCCCGACGTACGCGCCGTCGACGTCGAGCCGGCCGCTGTCCTGGTCGGCCGCGTACTCGACCTCGATGGAGCGGAACCCACCCTGAATGCCGATGTTGTTCGTGACGTTGTAGGTGGCCGACACGTCCACGTCGTAGTACTGCCCCTCGGCCCCGTTGATCGGCTCGGGCATGTCGAAGAGCGTCAGCGTGCCGGTGACCTGCAGGTTCCGGATGGGGTACACGCGGAAGCTGCCGCCGAGCGCCGGGATCGGGAACTTCACCTCCGTGAACTGCGTCTCGACGGGGCTCGTGATCTCGGCGCGCAACTGGGTGTACTTCGCCCCGAGCAGGAAGCCGACGTAGAACCGGTCGCGGTAGATGAAGTCGTACTCGTAGAACAGGTTCCACGTGTCCCACGTGAGTGACGAGCCGACGGTGACGCCGATGTCGTAGGCGATCCCGTTGAAGATGATGCGCGAGTTGAGCGAGGCCTCGCCCGAATACCGGATCGGCAGGAAGTCGGCGTGGAACTTGTGCTTGCGCCCCGGCCGCAGGGTGATGCGGTAGTCGCCGATGTTCTTCTCCTGCAGGCCGAGATCGACGACGAAGTCGATCTCGCTGCCGAGGATGCCGAGGCCCTCGCTCGAGATGACGATGTCGGGGCCGGGCCGCCAGAGGTTGGCGGCGAACTCGACATGGTAGTCCTCGCCAACGACGGGTTCGGGGACGGCGGGGTTGGTGAGGTACTGCGCGAGGGCCGGCGAGGCGGAGAGCGCGAGGCCGGCCAGGGCGCAGAGCGGTGCGAGCAGGGGTCTCATCAGCGACAACACTCCGGCACGGTTATCGGCCGGAGTCCGCCGGCGCGATAGGCCGCGACGCCAGACGGCGGGGAACCGGGACGGGCACTGTTTCCCGGGAGGCTATACTGGCGCGATGGTTTCGGCCTGGCGCCGGCTGCTGCCCTACGGGCTGCGCTATCGGCGTGCGTTCGTCCTCGGGCTCGGCTGCTCGCTGTGTTCGACGGCCATCACGCTGCTCGGCCCGTGGGTGCTCCAGCACGCCATCGACGAGCTCGGGAGCGGCATCACCCGGGCGCGGCTCGCCCTCTACGCCCTCGCCACGCTCGGCGTGGCGGTGGCGGGCGGCGGCTTCCGGTACCTCATGCGGCGCATCGTCATCGGCGCCTCCCGCCACATCGAGTACGACCTGCGCAACGACTTCTTCGCGCACCTGCAGCGCCTCCCGGTGGGCTACTACCAGCAGCACCGCACGGGCGACCTCATGTCGCGCGCCACCAACGACCTGGGCGCGGTGCGGATGATGATCGGGCCCGCCGTGATGTACGGCGGCTCGACGGGCGTGCTGTTTGTCGTCGCCGTCGCGATGATGTTCTCGCTGAGCGTGAAGCTCACGCTCATCGCCCTCGCCGCGGTGCCGGTCGTGTCGTTGGCCGTGCGGCGGTTCGGCACCGCCATCCACACGCGCTTCGAGCAGATCCAGGCCCAGCTCTCCGAGGTGAGCGCCGTGACGCAGGAGGCGCTCGCCGGCGTGCGGGTCGTGCGCGCGTACGGCCAGGAGGACGCCGAGTTGGTGCGCTTCCGCGCCGCCAACGACGAATACGTGGCCCGCAACCGCGCGCTCATCGGCATCCAGGGGCTCTTCTACCCGAGCCTCACGTTCTTCCTCGGGGTCGCGGCGCTGCTCGTGCTGTGGCTCGGTGCGCGGGAGGTGATTGCGGGCCGGCTCACCGTGGGGCAGTTCGTCGCGTTCAACGCCTACCTGTCGATGCTCAGCTGGCCGATGATCGCCTTCGGCTGGGTGACGAACATGATCCAGCGCGGCCTGGCGTCGTGGGGACGGATGTTGGAGGTGCTCGACACGCCCCCGGCCATCACCGACCAGGAGGAGACGGGGCCGATCACCGCGGCGTCGCAGATTCGCGGCGATCTCGAGTTCCGCGACCTGTCGTTCGGCTACGACGGGCGGCTCGTCCTGCAGCGCATCTCGGTGTTCATCCCCGCCGGGCACACCGTGGCCATCGTCGGGCCGACGGGATCGGGCAAGTCCACGCTGCTGAGCCTCGTGGCCCGCCTGCACGATCCACCGCCGGGCACGCTGTTGGTGGACGGCGTGGACGTGCGGCGCATCCCGCTGCAGGCGCTGCGCGGCGCCATCGGCATGGTGCCGCAGGAGCCGTTCCTCTTCTCGATGAGCGTGGGCGACAACATCGCCTTCGGGCTGCCGCCGGCCGGGACCGAGCCGGGCCGGGACGCGGCGATCGGCGAAGCTGCCGCCGTGGCGCGGATCGACGCCGACCTGCAGCAGTTCCCCAACGGCTACGCCACGATGGTGGGAGAGCGGGGGCTCACGCTGTCGGGCGGCCAGAAGCAGCGCACGGCGATCGCGCGCGCGCTGCTCACCGACCCCCGCATCCTGCTGCTCGACGACGCGCTGTCGGCGGTGGACACGTACACCGAAGAGGAGATCCTGCGCCGGCTGCGAGTGGTGATGCGCGAGCGGACGTCGATCCTCGTCTCGCACCGCGTGTCGACCGTCCGTCAGGCCGACCTGATTCTCGTGCTCGACGCCGGACGCATCACCGAGCGCGGCACCCACGACGAGCTGGTGGCGCGCGGCGGCTTCTACGCGGAGCTGTTCCGGAAGCAGCAGCTCGAGGAGGAGCTGGCGGCGTCGTGAGCATCCACGATGAGGAGGTGCTCGGCAAGGCCTACGACGGGCGCCTGATGCGGCGGCTGCTCGGGTACCTGCGCCCGTACTGGCGGCACGCGGGGGTGGCGCTCGTGGCCATCGTGCTGGGCTCGGTGCTGCAGCTCGCGCAGCCCTGGCTGACGAAGCTCGCCATCGACCGCTACATCCCGGCGGGCGACCTCGGCGGCATGGCGCGGATCGCCCTGCTGTTCCTCGCCGTGCTCGTCGCGGCCTTCGCGCTCGAGTTCGCGCAGACCTGGCTCATGCAGATGACCGGGCAGCGCATCATGCGCGACATGCGCCTGCAGCTCTACGAGCACCTGCAGCGCCTGAGCCTCAGCTACTACGACCGGAACCCCGTGGGCCGGCTGATGACGCGCGTCACGAGCGACGTGGACGTGCTCAACGACCTCTTCTCGGCCGGCGTGGTCGCGATCTTCGGCGACGTGTTCACCCTGCTCGGGATCATGATCGTGCTGCTCGTGATGGACTGGCGGCTGGCGCTGCTCGCCTTCTCGGTGCTGCCGATCATCGTGGCGATCACGCAGTGGTTCCGGCGGCACGTGCGGGAGTCGTACCGCACCGTGCGGCTCCTCACGGCGCGCATCAACGCGTTCCTGCAGGAGAACATCACCGGGATGGCCACGGTGCAGCTGTTCCGGCGGGAGCGCCGCAACTTCGAGGACTTCGACCGGATCAACCGGGATCACCGCGACGCCAACATCGACTCGATCTTCTTCTACGCGGTGTTCTACCCGGCGATCGAGATCGTCGGCGCGCTGGCGGCCGCGCTGATCCTGTGGTGGGGCGGCGGGTGGGTGCGCGACGGCTCGCTCACGCTCGGGTCGCTCGTGGCCTTCCTGCAGTATTCGCAGCGCTTCTTCCGGCCGATCAGCGACATGTCGGAGAAGTTCAACGTGCTGCAGTCGGCGATGGCGTCCTCGGAGCGCATCTTCAGGCTGATCGACACGCCCGTGGAGGTGGCCGGCCCGGCGCGGCCGGCGGCGCTGCCGTCGGGCGCGCGCGGGCACATCGCCTTCGAGCACGTCTGGTTCGCCTACAAGGGCGAGGACTTCGTGCTGCGCGACGTGTCCTTCGAGGTGGCGCCCGGCGAGCGCGTCGGCGTCGTCGGCGCCACCGGCGCGGGCAAGAGCACGATCATCAACCTGCTGCTGCGGTTCTACGACGTGTCGCGCGGCCGGATCCTGGTGGACGGGATCGACGTCCGCGAGTTGTCGTTCGAGGAGCTGCGCGGGCTGTTCGGCCTCGTGCTGCAGGACGTGCACCTGTTCTCGGGCACGATTGCCGGCAACATCCGCCTCGGCAACACGGGCCTCGACGACCGGGCCGTGCGCCAGGCCGCCGAGGCCGTCCACGCCAGCGCGTTCATCGAGCGCCTGCCGCAGAAGTACGGCACCGCGGTGGCCGAGCGCGGCGCCACGCTGTCGGTGGGGCAGAAGCAGCTGCTGTCGTTCGCGCGTGCGCTCGCGTTCGACCCGCGCATCCTGGTGCTCGACGAGGCCACCTCGAGCGTCGACACCGAGACGGAGCTGCTGATTCGCGATGCGTTGCACGTGCTGATGGCCGGGCGCACGACGATCGCCATCGCGCATCGGCTCTCGACCATCCAGGACATGGACAAGATCCTGGTGCTGCACCGGGGCGAGCTGCGCGAGATGGGCAACCACCAGGAACTGCTGGCACGGCGGGGGATCTACTACAAGCTGTATCAGCTGCAGTATCAGAACCAGGAAGCCGCGGCAAGACAGCCCTAGCGCCGAGCGCCTAGCGCCTGGCGCCGGGCGCCTGGCGGCTCACGACAGCCTCACGCCGAGCGGCCAGCGCCCTCCACAGGAGGCGGCCCCTGGCCTGCGCGACCTGTCACTCCCGGTGCGCGAGGCAGAGCAGCGAGCTGCCCACCGGCATGTTGACCACGCGGATCAGGCGAGCCTCGACCGACAAGGCGGCCGACAGGGCCGCGTTCACCGGGCGGGTCGGGATGCCGAACTCCGCCCCCGCGTCCTCGGGCGCCGGGAGTCCCATGATCCGCTGGACGACCCGCACGCCGAGGATCATCGGGAAGAGGGTCGCGTTGGTGTAGGAGAGCGTGTCGATCTGGAAACCGGCGGCCGACACGGCCGCGCGGAGGGTGGCGCGTCGATGCCGGCGGACCTCCTGCCACGCCACCGAGTGCGCGCCCCGGAGGATCTCGAGCGCGGCCACGTTGAGGACGAGCGAGCCGCCGGGCCGCAGGACGCGGCGGAACTCCGACAGCGCGCGCGCCTCCTGTTCGCCGGTGAGGCACTGCAGCACGTCGAAGGACGTGACGATGTCGAACGTCGCGTCACGGTAGGGGAGGTGGGTGATGCTGGCTTGGGCGAGACGGCCAAGGCCGTGCTGCCGGCCGAACTGCAGCCCGCGCCACGTGAGGTCGAAGCCGGTGGCCCACCCGCGGGGGGCGAGCAGCGTCTGGATGTTGTGGCCGGTGCCGCAGCCGCAGTCGAGCAGCCGCAGATCGCGGCGTCCCGCGGCCGCCCGGTCGAGGAGGGGCGCCACGAACGCCCGGAAGCCGTTGAACCAGAAGTGCCGGCGCTCGGCCTCGTAGGTGGCCTCGAGTTGCCTGTCCATTCGTGACGGCTACGGGTTCGGCGGGACTGGCGCTCGCGGCGGAACGCCGTTGCCGGACGGCGCGGTGGACGGCACGGGAGCGGCAAGGCCATCGCCCGGGCTGCTGCCCGGTGCGGGCGCGTCACTCGCGGCGGCCGCGGGTGGGGCGGCAGGCTCGGCGGGGGCGGATGTGGGCGAGGCCTGGGCGGCCGACGCCTCGCGCTGCCGGAACAGCGAGTTCGCGCCGGACACGCCCGAGACGTCACTGGCGCCCGGGTGCCAGCCGAGGCGCAGCACGGTGAGGGAGATGTTGCGGCGGCCGAAGGCCCGCGCCTCGTTGCAGTTCCACACGTAGAGGTCCACCTCACGGCCCTGCACCGCGGGGCCGGTGTCCATCACCGTGTAGATGCCGTCGTACTTCGTGCCCGTGGCGTCCACGTAGATCACCGAACCCACCGGGATCAGCGCCGGGTCGGCGGCGGCAACCCCGCGGCGCGCGGCGGCCCCCGACGCGGTCGTCTCACCCTTGCAGTAGGCGGTGGCGGCGAAGCGCAGGCGCAGGCCGGGTGCCGGCCGGGCTGTCTCGCGGCGCTGCTCGGCCTGGCGCTCCGCGCTGCGCGAGTCGTGCACGTGCGCCTCGTGGAGCAACACGAATCCCAGTGCGGCACCGCAGGTGACGACAATCTTGCGCGTGAACGACCGGGAAATCAGCATGGGCCGCTGTTCTCGATATCGGGTCGGGCCACCCCACCCGTTAGGCGTGAGGGCCGGTCCCCGTGCCGGCCCGGGACCCGGTACCGCTGCGGCGCCGGGCCCACCCTTCTGGCACCGCGCTTCAGCGCCGTGCCGCCCCCGCGAAGTGCTCGTACCCTTCGGTGAGCGGCCGATCCGTGCCGCCCTGCCGGGTCACGAGGTCGGCGCCCTTCCTCAGCTCTCCGATTCGCGTCACCGGCGGCAAGCCGGCAAAGCCCGTCACCCGCTCGAACAGTCGGCGCCGGCGCGCCGGCACGGCAAACAGCAGCTCGTAGTCGTCGCTGGCCAGCGCCGCCGCCAGCCCCGCCTCTTCCTGCCCCAGCACCGGCGCGACGGCAGGGTGCCACGGCACGGCCTCGAGGTCGAGGACCGCTCCGAGCCCGGACGCCTGGGCCACCTGGGCCACCGCGTCGGCGAGCCCGTCCGACAGGTCCATGCACGCGTTGGCCGCCCGTGTCCGCCCGACGAGCAGCCCCAGGCGCACCCGCGGCTGGGGCCGGCGGTACCGCTCCACGGCATCGGCGATGTCGTTTGCGGCGTTGCCGAACCCGTCACTCGGCGGGCCGGCCGTCGACACGACCACGTCGGCGCCGACAGGGCGACGCCCCTCAGACGCCACGCTGGCCGCGTGCGCCCGGAGCCACGCCAGCCCGGCCGCGGCGCCGCCGGGCTGTCCCGACACGTAGAGTGCGTCGCCAGCGCGGGCACCACCCCGCCGCAGCACCTTCCGCGGATGGACGTGGCCGACGGCGGTGACGTCGATCAGGAGCGGGCCCGGCGAGCGGGTGATGTTGCCGCCGGCGACGGCCGCGCGGTGGGCCGCCGCGATCTCGGCCACGCCGTCGATCATCGCGTCGAAGTCGGCAAGGGCCAGGTCGTCCGGCAGCACGAGGGAGAGCAGCAGGAGGCGCGGCTCGGCGCCCATCGCGGCGAGGTCGCTCAGGGTGCCCGCAACCGCCCGGTGACCGATGTCGCGCGCGGGGACGAGCGCCCGGTCGAAGTGCACGCCCTCGGCGAACGCGTCGGTCGTCAGCACCTCGGCCCGCCGTGCCGGCACGTCCACCACCGCCGCATCGTCGCCGATGCCGACGCGGATCCAGGGCGGGGCGGGCGGGAGCCGGTCGTGGACGCGCCTGATGAGCGCACGCTCGCCGAGGCTCGCGATCGTGTCGGCGCCGCTCACCGGGCGTACTCGATCGCGCGGGTCTCCCGGATGACGGTGACCTTGATCTGGCCCGGGTACTCGAGCTCGGACTCGATTCGGCGCGCGATGTCCTTCGAGAGCCACACCGCCTCCTCGTCGCTGATGCGCTCGCTCTCGACGAGGATCCGGATCTCGCGCCCGGCCTGCAGCGCGAAGGCCTTCGACACGCCCTTGAAGGAGTCGGCGATGTCCTCGAGTTTCTCGAGGCGCTTCACGTAGGACTCGAGGATGTCGCGTCGCGCGCCGGGCCGCGCCGCCGAGATGGCGTCGGCCGCCTGCACCAGCATCGCCTCGAGCGAGGGCCAGTCGATGTCCATGTGGTGCGCGGCCATGGCCATCACCACCGGCTCGCTCTCGCCGTGCTTCCGCAGGAAGTCGATGCCCAACTCGAGGTGCGAGCCCCCGAGGTCGCGGTCGATGGCCTTGCCGATGTCGTGGACGAAGGCGGCACGGGTGGAGACGTGCGCGTCGATGCCGACCTCGCGGGCCATGATGCCGGCGAGGTAGGCCACCTCCTTCGAGTGGTTCAGGACGTTCTGGCCGTAGCTCGTGCGGTACTTCAACCGGCCCATCAGCCGCAGGATGTCCGGGTGGAGGTCGTAGAGCCCCAGCTCGAAGGCGGACGCCTCGCCCTCCTTGAGCGTGGTCTCTTCGAGCTCGGACTTCACCTTCTCCACCACTTCCTCGATGCGGGCCGGGTGGATGCGGCCGTCGGCGATGAGCCGCTCGATGGCCTGGCGCGCGATCTCACGGCGGAAGGGGTCGAAGCTCGAGAGGATGATGGCACCCGGCGTGTCGTCGACGATCAGCTCGACGCCGGTGGCGAGCTCGAGCGCGCGGATGTTGCGGCCCTCCCGCCCGATGATGCGCCCCTTCATGTCGTCGCTCGGCAGGTCCACCACCGAGACGGTGGTCTCGATGGCGTGCTCGGCGGCGGAGCGCTGGATGGCCTCGGTGATGATCTGCCGCGCACGCTGGGCCGCCATCTCGCGGGCCTCGGCCTCGAGGCGCTTGACGAGCGTGGCGGCATCGCGGCGCGCGTCGGACTCGACCTGGCGCAGCAGCGCGTCCTTGGCCTCCTCGGCGGTCAGCCCCGCCACCCGTTGCAGCTCCCGCTGCTGCTCGGCCACGAGCCGCTCGTACCGGTCGGCGGCGAGCTGGGCGGCCTGCTCCCGCTTGGAGAGCGCCTGGTCGCGGCCGCGCAGGTCCCTCTCGAGCCGCTCGGTGGCCGCGATGCGATCGGCGAGCGCCTGCGTGCGCTCGGCCACGCTCTGCTCGACTTTCGAGACCTCCTGCCGCCGCTCGCGGGCCTGGCGGTCGGCGTCGACCGTGATGAGGTGCGCCTTTTCCTTGGCCTCGAGCAGGGCCTCCTTGCGGCGGGTCTCGAGATCACGCTCGGCGTCCCGCAGGATCTGGGCCGCCTGCTGCTCGGCGCGCCCGATTGTCTCGGCCGCCAGGCGCTTGCGGTTGGCCAGCCAGTACGCGAAGACGGCCGCGCCGGCGCCGCCGGCCAGGAGCACGTCGAGAAGATAGGAGACGGGAAAGGCACCCATGGGCGGTCCTCTATAAGAACCCGACTCCGGTGCGCCGGGGGTGGCGTCGGTCGTGCGGGGAGGCTGCCCCGGGAGGCGCACGTCGGTCGTCGGGGAGCGAAACAACAGAGGCGCCCCGCGTTGCCGTGTGGGGAGGTCGGATGAACCTGCAGAGCAGGTGGAACCGCTGCGACCCGCCGCGCTTCAGGCTTCCTCGCGCAGAGGCATGCACACCACGCGGCGTCGCGGTTCGCTTGTGGTGAAGCGTTGGCTCAAGCGAGCCTCCGAGCCATCACGCACAACGCAGGGCGCCACGACGAAGCTGTCTCATGTTAGTCCGAAGGGCGGGGGGTCGCAAGGGCGATGGCTTCGTCGACCAGCCGCTCGAGCTCCTCGACACGACGCACCACGCCCTCGCTCAGCGCGGAATCACGCGTCCGGAACACCTCGTCGGCGATGTTCAGCGCGGCGACGACTGCCACCTTGATGGAGTCGCCCGTCGGGCTCTCTTCGGCGGCCGCCTGCATCTTCGCGTCCACGTAGGTGGCGAGCTGCGCCACATAGCCCGAGTCGAGGGAACTGCGGATGGGGTATCGCAGCCCCTGAATCTCCACCGAGACGACGCGCGTCCTGGGGTCGGTCATTGCGCCCTACGCCTTACGCCCTACGACTTGCGCCATGCCCTGAAGCCGGCGCCTGACGCCTTGCGCCACCAGTGCCCGGCGGCCAGTGCCTCGGCCTCGCCCGCGGCTACAGCTCGAGACCCTCCAGCCGATCGAGGATCTCGGCAACGCGCGAGCGCACCAGGTCGCGCTCCTCGCGCAACGTGGTCACCTCGGCCGACGCCGATTCGGCGGCGATCAGGCGATCGTTGAGCGCCTCGACCTGCGCGCCCAGGCGGCGGTTGTCCTCGAGCGCGCGTGCGTGATCCGTCTTGAGCTGCTCGAGCAACGTCACGAGCCGCCGTACCTTCTCTTCCAGCCGGTCGATGGGTTCGATGCCCACGGTTGTGGATTTCGACATGGTCTTGGTCGCTCTGCGCCTTACGCCCTACGCCCTACGCCCTACGCCTTAAGCCTTACGCCTTACGCCCTTGTCTGCCTTACGTCTATTCGCCTGGCGTCTGCACGCCCTACGCCTTACGCCTTACGCCTTACGCCTTACGCCCTTGTCGGCCTTACGTCTAGTCGCCTGGCGTCTGCACGCCCTACGCCTTACGCCTTACGCCTGACGCCCTTGTCGGCCTTACGTCGATTCGCCTGGCGTCTGGCGGCTCAGAGCTGACGCCGCGTCGCGCCGCGAGCCAAGCCGTACGCCCTTGCCCGCCTTACGCTTTGCGTCTACCGTCTCGTCGCGCCGTGGCGCTCCGCGAGGGCCGCGACGATCCGTTCCGTCGCGTCCTGCGCCTCGTCGTCGGTGAGTGTGCGGTCCGGCGCCCGGTACGTCAACCGGAACGAGAGGCTCACGTGTCCTTCGGCCACGCCCTTGCCCTGGTAGCGGGCGAACTCGCGCACTGCGGTCAGTGTGGGCGGAGCGGCCGCGAGAATCGTCGCACGCAGCGTCGAGGCTGGCAAGTCCTCGGGCACGAGCAGCGACACGTCGCGCACGACCGAAGGGAACCGCGGGAGCGCGGCCACCCGCACGTCCTCCCCGAGCGAGGTGAGCGGGGCCACCGCGTCGAGGTCGATCTCGGCGAGGTAGACCTCGTCCTGCGGGGGCAGGCCGCGCCGCCCCGCCACGGCGGGCGCCAGTTGGCCGAAGGTGGCAAACGCGATGCGCGACCCGTCGGGTGCGATGGCGTGCACGGTGGCCGCCCGCCCCGGCGCGAGCCACGCGCAGGTGGCCGCGGTCGTCTCGATCGTGAGGCCCAGGGTCGTGGCGATGGCCTCGACGGCCCCCTTCATGTCGAAGACGTCCACCTGACGCGCGCTGCCGCTCCAGTGGTCGGGACTGGCCGCACCAGTCCAGGCGAGGCCGAGGCCACGCCGCTCACCCTCGGCGGCGGTGAAGCGCGCGCCGGCCTCGAAGAGGCGGACATCCCGCTGCTCGCGCCGGCGGTTGTGGGCAACGACGTCCACGAGGCTCGCGAGAACGGCCGGCCGCAGCACGGCGAACTTCTCGGAGAGGGGGTTCGCGATCGCGACGACGTCGGCCGCCGCCGCGAAGGGCTCGGCCGCTCCCGCCTCGACGAACGTGAAGGTGACGCACTCGCTGAATCCCATCGCGCCAGCCGTGCGCCGCGCGGCGCGCTCGCGCACCAGGCGCGCGTCGGGCCGTGCGGGGGCGGCCGCGAGCGGGGGGAACGTGGTGGGCAACCGGTCGTACCCGTGGATGCGCGCGACCTCCTCGATGAGGTCGATTTCGCGCTGGAGGTCGCCGCGCCACGACGGCGTCTCGACGCGCCACCCCGCGGTGCCGCCGGCGGCCGCGGTCTGCGTGTCCTGCCCGACCGTGCAGCCAAGCCCGGTGAGGACGCGCTCGACGTCCTCGTGCGGCACGATCGTGCCGAGCACGGTGGCGAGCTGCGGCGCGCGCAGGGTGACGGTGCCGCGCGTGCGCGGCGCGGGGTGCACGTCGAGCCACCCCGGCACCACGGTGCCGGCCCCGGTCTGCTCGATCAGCTCCGCGCACCGGGCCAGCGCCCGGACGGGCGCGTCGGGGTCGGCGCCCCGTTCGAACCGGTACGACGCCTCGGTGGAGAGGCCCAGGCGCTTGCTCGTGCGGCGCACGGAGGTCGGCAGGAACCACGCGCTCTCGAGGGCCACGCGCCGCGTGCCCAGCGACACCTCGGCCAGCCCGCCGCCCATGACGCCCGCCACGGCCTGCGCGCGATCGGCATCGGCAATCACCAGCATCTCCGGGTCGAGCGTGCGGTCCACGCCGTCGAGCGTCCGGATCGTCTCGCCGGCGCGCGCCCGGCGTACGACGATGGCCCGGCCGCCGAGCCGATCGAGATCGAAGGCGTGCATCGGGTGCCCGAGCTCGAGCAGCACGTAGTTGGTGATGTCGACGATGTTGCTGATGGCGCGGACGCCGGCGGCCTGCAGCCGCTGCTGCATCCAGGCGGGGGAGGGGCCCACGCGGATCTCGGCCACGGCGGCCGCGTAGCGGGAGCACAGGTCCGGATCCTGGATGGTCACCGACACCGGGAGCGGCCCGTCGCCGGGCCTCAGGGCGGGCGTGGGGACGCGCAGCGGCCGGTCGAAGAGGGTCGCGGCCTCGCGCGCGATGCCAATCACGCTGAGGCAGTCGGGGCGGTTGGCGGTGATCTCGAAATCGATCACGGCATCCTCCGGCCCGCCCGGCGCGCCGGGGACCGGCTCGATGCCCGCGAGCTCGAACCCGGCCATGTGCAGCCGCCAGGCGAGGTCGTGGACGGGGACGCCAGGGTCGACGAACTCGCGCAGCCAGGAAACGAGGATCTTCACGAGGGGAACTGCTCCAGGAATCGCAGGTCGTTCTCGTAGAACTGGCGGATGTCCTCGACGCCGTGGAGGAGCAGCGTGAGCCGCTCGATCCCCATGCCGAAGGCAAAGCCGGTGACGGCCTCGCTGTCGTAGCCCACCGCCTCGAACACCGCCGGGTGCACCATGCCGCAGCCGAGCACCTCGATCCAGCCGGTACGCTTGCACATCGAGCAGCCGGCCGCCTTGCACGCCTGGCAGCCGATGAACACGTCGGCGGAGGGCTCGGTATAGGGGAAGAAGCTCGGGCGGAACGCGATCCTGACGTCCGGTGCGAAGAACTCGCGGAGGAACGCGGTGATCGTGCCCTTGAGGTCGGCCATCGACACGCCCTCGCCGACGACGAGGCCCTCCACCTGCTGGAACATCGGCGTGTGGGTGACGTCGAGGTTGTCGCGGCGGTACACGCGCCCGGGGCAGATCACGCGCACCGGCGGGCGATGGGTCTGCATGTAGTGGATCTGCATCGCCGAGGTGTGGGTCCGCAACAGCGTGGCGGGGCCGGTCTCCCCCGGCGCCGTCCCGGCGGCCCACAGCCGGCGCGCGAGCGGCGCGGCGAGGTACAGCGTGTCCTGCATGTCGCGCGCGGGGTGCTCGGGCGGCATGTTCAGGGCCTCGAAGTTGTGCCAGTCGTCCTCGGTCTCGGGGCCGTCGATCACCTCGTACCCCTGGCGGGAGAAGATGGCCTCGATCCGCTCGCGCATCACGGTGAGCGGGTGGCGCCGGCCGGGGCCGATCGGCCGCCCGGGCAGGGTGACGTCCACGCCGCCGGCCGGCAGG
>Ga0114939_10002467_pt1 | contig 13660 bp, 8 predicted proteins | sample AshMeaCrysSpring_FD_87196 | JGI IMG/M metagenome (GOLD analysis project Ga0114939, IMG submission 87196) | Groundwater microbial communities from Big Spring, Nevada to study Microbial Dark Matter (Phase II) - Ash Meadows Crystal Spring | ecosystem: Environmental > Aquatic > Deep subsurface >... | reverse complement strand
GAATGAAAACCGTTACCTCGAGTTGATTCGCCGAAAGAAGTGAATATTGTTGTTAAAATCGCTGTTTGGATGAAAACCTGGTCAGTTTTCACCCACCGCCATATTATCTTTGCGACCTGAATACCAGAACATGAAAAAAATCGCATTATTCCTCATTTTATCCGTATCCCTGTTAACTGCTTGTTCTAAAAAAGAAGAATGCGGATACGCCCAATCTACAACAGTAGCGCCTGCCTCCGAAGTGGCTGAAGTTGAGCAATATCTCGCCTCTCAAAATATCACTGATGCAACCAAGCATCCCAACGGATTCTATTATAAGATCTCAGCTCCGGGTTCGGGAAATACCCCGGGCATGTGCAGTCAGATCGGTATCCTTTATAAAGGGCAGTTGACCAATGGGACCATTTTTGACCAGACCACCAATGGGCAGATGGTAGTTTTTGTCTTGGGTGAACTGATCGCCGGCTGGAAACTGGGCATTCCCTTGATCAAACCAGGCGGGGGCAAGATCCAGTTGTACCTTCCTCCATCACTTGCTTACGGATCTACAGATGTGAAAGACCGACAAGGCAATGTGGTGATACCGGCCAATTCTGTGCTGATCTTTGAAGTAGAGCTGGTAGCGATGGGTTAATTATTCCTAGGTTCTAGGTTGTAGGTTCTAGTTTGTAAGGAGCTATGCGCATACAAGCACAACAAACATTAATTTTTCAATGCCGCACGAAGCCATTTCTGTTTTCGACATGTTTAAGATAGGGGTGGGTCCTTCAAGCTCCCATACCCTGGGGCCATGGCGTGCCGCACAACGGTTTTGTGCTACGCTGGTCCGGATGGATATCTTGCAGCAGGTCAACAGACTGGAAGTGCTTTTATATGGCTCACTGGCAAAAACCGGAAAGGGTCATGGTACCGACGTGGCCATACAACTTGGTCTTAGTGGAGAAGATCCTGTGACTTTCGATATTAACCAGATCAACAGTAAGGTTCGCGATATACGTAACATGAAGATCATCCTGTTGGATGGTAAACATGAAGTGGCTTTCAACCCGGATGAAGACGTTGAATTCTTTTTTAACGAGACTCTTCCTTACCACCCGAATGCCATGACACTCTTGGTGGAATTGGAAAACGGGGAAGCGATCGCGGAAACCTATTATTCGATAGGGGGAGGGTTTGTGGAAAAAGAAGGTGAATCAGCTACCTCGAAAAACAATGTGCAACTGCCATATCCCGTAGATACCGCCTCAGATCTCCTGCACTGGTGCATGAAAACAGGAATGAGCATCCATGAGGTGGTATTAGAAAATGAATCGGCGTGGAGGTCCGAAACCGAGACCCGTAATGGCCTTTTGCAGATATGGAACGTAATGCGGGAATGCATTTACCGTGGAACCCATACCGACGGCATGTTGCCGGGAGGATTATCTGTCAGGAGAAGGGCAGCTGAACTAAACAGGAAACTGATCGGTGGCCGCCATTATAAAGACTACCACGATTGGATCGCAACGATACGGCAGGGTGGCCATGATTTCAGGTATACGGTTGACTGGGTAAGTTGTTTTGCGTTGGCCGTGAATGAAGAGAATGCTTCTTTCGGACGTGTGGTCACGGCGCCTACGAATGGTGCAGCAGGAGTGATCCCGGCGGTATTGCAGTACTACATCACCTTTTGTAATGGAAGCAGTGAAGACAGGATCATGCAGTTTTTGCTGACGGCCTCTGAGATCGGCAGTATCTTCAAAAAAGGGGCAACCATATCTGCGGCGATGGGTGGATGCCAGGCAGAGATCGGAGTGTCATCGGCCATGGCAGCTGCAGCCCTGACAGAAGTGATGGGAGGTACCCAACGGCAATGCATTATGGCAGCTGAGATAGCTATGGAACACCACTTGGGTATGACCTGTGATCCCATTGGAGGCCTTGTCCAGATCCCTTGTATTGAACGGAATACCATGGGAGCTATCAAAGCTATTTCTGCATCCCAGTTAGCTTTGCAGAGCTCACCGGATTTTGCCAAGGTTTCACTGGATGCTGTGATCAAGACGATGTGGGAAACGGCGCAAGATATGAGCCATAAGTACAAGGAAACAGCTGATGGAGGATTGGCTGTGCACATCCCGCTCAGCCTGAGTGAATGTTAGTATTTTGAGCGCAGGAATATGTGGGAAGAGATTGAGATTTTTGCATATTTTTTTGGCCGGAGGCTAAACAATTCGTCCTCCAGCTTGTAATGTGTCGAATTAATTGTTGACCGCTCTTTTGTTTTATTAAACAAAGGGCAAACTTTCTTTGGAAAAACGGAGCCGATGGCAGAACAACCAACTGGGATCAAAATAAATCCCATCAGTAGAATATTGCAAGTACTCAAACTTGAAAAAAAGGAGATCACAGCGGTCTACTTTTATGCTATTTTAAGCGGTCTTGTGCAGCTTTCCCTTCCACTGGGCATACAGAGTATTATCAGTTTTGTGTTGGGGGGATCTATCTCCACATCATTAGTGATCCTGATCGTACTTGTTGTGTTGGGCGTTTTATTCAACGGTTTTGTTTCTGTGAACCAGATGCGCCTGATCGAGAAAGTTCAGCAGAAATTATTTGTCCGCTATTCGTTTGAATATGCCAATCGCATCCCCAAACTCGATTTGCAAAGTGTAGACAGCTATTACCTCCCCGAACTGGTAAATCGTTTTTTTGATACCATCTCGTTACAAAAGAGTATTTCTAAATTGTTATTGGAAATACCGGCAGCGAGCATCCAGATCCTCTTCGGTACGCTATTGTTATCTTTTTACCATCCTGTTTTCATTGTATTCAGCGTTGTACTGATTGCGTTGGTTTCAGTAATACTGTATTTCACAAGTCCAAGGGGCATGGCCACTTCGATCGAAGAGAGCAATTACAAATACAAAGTGGCAGGCTGGCTTGAGGAGCTGGCCCGTGTAGTCAGGAGCTTCAAGTTTTCAAAAGGCACTATGTTGAATCTCAAGAAAACTGACGAACTGGTGGGTGGGTATCTGAATGCAAGAACCGCTCATTTCAAGGTGCTTTTGTTTCAATACTGGACACTGATCGGATTCAAAATGCTGATCACCGCAGCTATGTTGATCGTAGGAAGTATTTTGCTGATCAACCAACAGTTGAACCTGGGTCAGTTCATTGCCTCTGAAATCGTGATCCTGCTTGTTTTGAACTCTGTTGAGAAACTTATCGTGCATCTCGATAAAGTATATGATGTACTCACGTCGGTGGAGAAACTGAGTAAAGTGATAGATCAGCCAATAGACCAGGAAGGGAAAATGGAACTCTCGGAGAAAGCAGAGGGCGTAAGTATCCAGGTGCAGGGGCTGAATTTTAAATATGATAAAAGACCAGTATTGAAGAATATCAGTTTCAATATTGAGCCAGGACAGAAAGTGGCCGTGATCGGGGAAGATGGTTCCGGAAAGTCTTCACTGCTTCGAGTACTCAGTGGAGCGTACAGAAATTATGAGGGAGGTATCCTGCTGGATAATGTCCCATTGAAGAATTATCATTCAAACAGTGTCAGGAAGAATACGGGTATACTGCTCAGTCTTCAGGATATTTTTCACGGAACCATACTCGAAAATATCACCATGGGAAACGGTGATATATCACCAAACGCCATCATGGGTCTATCAGAAAGAATTGGGTTGAAAAATTTCCTGGAAGAGCAGCATGATGGATTTGATACCATGCTTGATCCTGTTGGTAAGCGTTTATCAAGGAATATTATCCAGAAGATCCTGTTGTTGCGTGCATTGGTCAATGATCCTCGATTGTTATTGCTGGAAGAGCCCTGGTCCAATCTGGATGAGAATCACAGGAAATCAATACAAGACTATCTGCTGGCCCATAAAGGCTGTACCATTTTGATCGCAACCACATCTGACGATGAGTTTGTATCAAAGTGTGATAAAGTATTGTATCTGAAGAACGGCGAATTAGTGGATGCAGGAAATTGGGATGAAGGCCGGAAAAATTAGTAATTGTTATGGCGATCGATTTTATAAACCGGGAAATGGAAAGCCAGTTTGAGAAACTGGACCTTCAATCGTACGACAAGATCTACCGTATTCGAAAGCAAAGCAATGTGAAGCGATGGGTGATCTCTTTTGTCGTGGCGCTGTTGGTGATCTTGTTTCTTCCCTGGACACAGAACATCAGGGCCCGTGGATCTGTCACTACACTGAGGCAAGATCAGCGGCCTCAACAGTTTCCCACCATTATACCAGGCCGTGTTGTGAAATGGCATGTTAAGGAAGGTGACTATGTAAAAAAAGGCGACACGCTGGTGCAGATCGGGGAGATCAAGGACGATTACCTGGATCCACAGTTATTGAAGCGTACTGAGGAGCAACTGCAGGCAAAGAAGTCTGCGAATGAAAGTTATCAGGGAAAGGTAAAAGCTACCGGTGACCAGATCACCGCGCTTTTGGATGCGAGAGATCTTAAGCTGTCTGAACTTGACAATAAAGTGAACCAACAGGTGATGAAGATCCGAAGCGACAGTGCTGACCTGGTGGCAGCTACCAACGACCTGAATATTAAACAAGAACAGTTCAAACGCCAGAAAGTGATGTTTGATTCAGGTTTGGTTTCACTAACGCAACTGGAACAACGTAACCAGGCCTTGCAAGATGCGTCTGCAAAGAAAATGAGTGCCGAGATCAAATTGAGTAATGCCAGACAGGAATTGCTGAGATTAAGGATCGAAAGGAATGGCGAGATGCAGCAATATGCCGAAAAGATATCAAAAGCAGAGGGCGATAGGTTTCAGTCGCTTTCTCAGATTCAGACAGGTCAGGGCGAGATCGCCAAATTGGAGAACCAATACATGAATTACAATATCCGCAGTGGATTGTACACCCTCATTTCTCCTCAGGATGGGCAGGTGGTGCAGGCGAAGAAGGCTGGTATTGGTGAGATATTGAAGGAAGGTGATGTGATCGTGGAAATCGTGCCTACGAATGTGGAATATGCCGTTGAATTATTTGTACGACCAGTGGATCTGCCATTGGTGGCCAAAGGACAGAAAGTAATGTTCCTGTTCGATGGTTTTCCTGCCATTGTATTCAGCGGATGGCCCAATGCATCCTATGGTATTTTTGCAGGGGAAGTGGCTGCTGTAGAAAGTAGTGTGGCCAACAATGGGAAATTCAGGATTCTGGTTAAAGAGCGGCCCAGTGAAAAACCATGGCCGCGTGAACTTATGATGGGTACCGGCGCGCAGGGGATTGCATTGCTTAAAGATGTTCCCATATGGTATGAATTATGGCGGAATATCAATGGATTCCCTCCGGACTATTATAAGCCTGAAAACGGAGACGGTAAAATGGCCGGAAAAAAATGAATCCAACATGCATGAGAACATGGCTCACATTCATAATGGTTTTACTGAGCTTCGGCAGTATTGCGAATGATACGCTGAAAACGCTGTCCGAAGATCAGTTCATCAATATCGTCCGTACGTATCATCCTGTGGCCAGGCAGGCACAACTCATGGTCGACAGAGCCCGCGCGGAACTTACAGCATCCAGGGCGGGTTTTGATCCTGCATTTTATCTGCATACGGATAGAAAAACTTTTGACGGTAAAGAGTACTACGACTATTTCAATCCTGAACTCAAGATACCCACATGGTATGGTATTGAGGTGAAAGCAGGACTTGAAGAGAACCTTGGTGGTTTTACCAACCCTGAACTTACGCAAGGGCAGTCCAGCTACTTGGGGGTATCGGTTCCTGTAGGTAAGAATCTTTTAATGGATAAGCGTCGTGCTGTACTCAGGCAGGCTAAGATCTTCAGGGAGCAGAGCAAGGCGGAGCGACAATTGATGATCAATGATCTGATGAATGATGCCTATGATTCATATTGGTATTGGGTAAAGAATTATGAGGTATTCCGAATTCTCACCGAAGCCGTTTCAGTTAATGAGCGGAGGCTGAACCTGGTGAGACTGGGTTTTCAGCAGGGCGACAGGCCGGCGATCGATACCACTGAAGCACTTGCGCAATTGCAGTCGTTCCAACTGGCGCGAAACGAGGCCTTCCTGAATTTTCGAAATTCGGGATTAATGCTGTCGAATTATTTGTGGAGGGCAGTTGATACGCCGTATTATCTGCCGGATAATGTGGTACCCGACAGCAGTTGGAGGAATCTGAACATTGAAACAGCCCAACTACCCGTGCTTGATGAACTGGTTAGTATAGCGCGCGAAGAACATCCCAAACTGGCGGTGTACGATTTCAAACTGCAGATGTTGGATATAGAAAGAAGGCTGAAATTCCAGAATCTCTTACCTACTTTGAATGTCAATTATAATATCCTCAATTCTGGGTATAATGTATTGAAAGATGCCAGCACGGCATTATATAGGAATAATTACAAGTTTGGAATAGACTTTGGTTTGCCATTGCGGCTTTCACAGGGAAGAGGTGAGTACGCGGTAACCAAGATCAAGATCACGGAAACCAACCTCGACCTGGTACAAACCCGGCTTGCGATAGATAACAAGGTAAAATATTATTTCAATGAACTCGCCACACTTCAATCACAGGTAAGGATAGCCGAAGATAACGTGGCTAATTACCGTCGTCTGTTCATAGGCGAGGATACCAGGTTCAGGATAGGGGAAAGTTCCCTGTTCATTTTGAATACTCGGGAAAATAAAGTATTGGAGGCACAGCAGAAACTGGCTGAGTTGAAAACAAAATTCTTCACGAGTTACCGAGCAGTGATCTGGGCCACGGGGCAGCTGAGATAGAATGTGATTAACTACATTCCACCACATTATACAGCGTGTCTCGCTCTACCGGTGTCCGCTTCGCCTGTTTGATCAGATTGATGATCTCGGTGGTGGTCATAGCAGGATTTTGTTCTTCGCTGCCGGCCATTGAGTAGATCTTGGTGGAATCGTCTATAGTGCCGTCCAGGTCATTGACGCCAAATGAAAGTGTCAGCTGGGCATTCTGGCGGCCAAGCATGGGCCAGTACGCTTTCAGATGTGGAAAATTGTCCATGAAGATCCGGGCAACTGCATACATCTTCATATCTTCTACAATAGAGACTTCGGAGATATGGCTCATCTCGTTGTCCATGTTCCTGAACTTCAGCGGGATGAAACAATTGAAGCCGCCTGTAATATCCTGAAGGTTTCTCAGCCTGTCCATATGGTCCACGCGATGCACATAGGATTCGATGTGCCCGTATAACATAGTGGCATTACTGTGCATACCGAGCTTATGCGCGGTAGCGTGAATATTCAACCATCCTTCAGCATTCACTTTGTCGGCGCAGACCTGTTCGCGGATCTCCGGGTCAAAAATTTCTGCGCCGCCGCCGGGCAATGATTGAAGCCCGGCATCTTTAAGGAACTGCAATCCTTGTTCTACGGTCATCTTGGCTTTCCTGAACATATAATCCAGTTCTACAGCGGTGAAACCTTTCAGGTGAAGGTCGGGCCTGTGGGCCTTTATCCTCCTGAGTAGTTCAGCGAAAAAGTTGAGGTCCATTTTCGGATGCACTCCACCAACGATATGGACTTCAGTCACCGGTTTGCCATCATAACTTTTAACGATGTTCATCATATCATCAATACTCAGTTCCCATCCTTCTTCTTTATGGGCATAGAGCCTGGAGTAAGAACAGAATTTGCATGAGAATACGCATACGTTAGTGGGTTCTATATGGAAGTTCCTGTTGTAATATGTTTTATCTCCGTGTTTGGCTTCACGCACATAATTGGCCAGTGAGCCGAGGAAGGAAAGAGAGCCCTCTTCAAAAAGGGTAATGGCGTCTTCTTTGGTGATCCTGGTGCCGTTCTTCACTTTGTTCGCAATTTCCTGCAGATCGCCGGAGATGGCTTCCAGGTTATATTCAGCCGGAGCGCTTGATGGGATCATAAATCGGGTTTAAAAAATGCAGTGCAAATGTACGGCTTAATAGCCTTTAAGCAGCTTTTGGGTCACTACTTTGTCCGTATAACTTAGTTTAACAAAATAGATCCCAGCAGGTTTGGAAGAAAGGTCGATTTCCATAAAAATATCTGCTTCCGAAGCTGTTCTTGCGTAAACACGTTGGCCAGTTCCGGAGAATACTTCAACACCGGTTAACTCTTTTGCATCGGGATAATGCTGTATCCGGAATGATCCAGTAAATGGATTGGGCGCTATCAACAACCCTTTTTCCTTCAGTTTGGGCGGAACCTGTTTGGTGTACATATTGACTTCGTCAATATAGATGTTATTGATTCCCCCGGTGGTATTACTGAATATGGTTACAAAGCTATTGCTCTTACCAAGGATTCCGGAAAGGTCGATTGTTTCAGTTCGCCAATCTGCAGTGGGCGAAGGAATGAAATCACCCACGATGGAAGCCACACCATCGCTGATGGTCTGCAATTGCTTACCCCATTTTTTATACACCGGGTTCAACGTTTTTCCGCAATCAGTCGATACAAAAACTTCAAGTGTATCCGTAGTTGAGGATGTTGAACCGGCTGCAGTACCTGCTGCTGCTAATTGGAAACTGAGAAATACAGAATCAGCGTTGACATAACTCATTAGTGGTGTTACCAGTTGGTTTTTAACGCCCTTATTTCTGTTTCCATAGTTATGGATATAGGCAGATGCCTGGCCTCCGTTCGCCCCTACAGTGAATCTTTCCCATTCACCGCCGCCGCCGGGGTTTACGCTATTCCATTGAACAGGTGGGAATGCGGTTGTTTCGAAACTCTCTTTCAGTGGCAGAGACATTGGTTCTTTCACCTGGAATGATATCCGCATAGAGTCATTGACAGGATTAGCGTCACTAGTTGCACTCGCCCACACTGTAATGCTATGATCTCCCTCAGAAAGTATCGTCTCAGGCATTGTGATGTAGCCAACTTCTTTTCTGCCGAGCTTTCCCTGCCAGTTCGTACTCCTGGATATATCGCCATTGATGCTGTAAATAAAACTCGCGCCAGTGATGGTATCGGTGCCAAGATTGGTAAAGGCAATCACAGGATTGATAGAATTGCTGCACACATAGTAAGACGGCTCAACGATGTTTGCCACTGCAAGGTCAATGGCTGGAAGGTTGGCACTCTTGATATTGATATCATCCAGGTAGATCATATTCCCGAACCCATTGATATTGCGAAAAGCAACGATGATGCTGTTCCATTTTGCAAAAGCATTAAGGTCAACGATGAGTTTCCGCCATTCTGAACTGGTTGGTATGAAGGCAACATTCACATTGCCTTCCCGTGTGGCGATCTCCCTGGCGTTCTTCCGCCATACCGATTGAAAACTATTGCCACAGTCTCCGGATACCAGGATCTCCAGGGTGTCCACATTATCGCTATCAAAGATCGAAGCTGCATAATAAAGCGTTAATTCCAGCGAGTCCTTTCCGTCCAACTCGATCAACGGTGTTTTCAAGTCGGCATATTTCGAGGGCTGGTTCTGGTCAAAATTGTTAAAGAATACCGAAGCCGTACCGGATCTTGAAGCGTTTGTGTTTCTCTCCCAGTTCGCTGCGGGTGAAGCGTTGGTTAGTCTTGACCATCCCACTGCAGGAAACAAAATATTCTCGAATCCTTCTGTCAACGGAAGCGATACGCCTACACCGATAGAAGTGGCAGTGATCAATTGATTGTTGCTGTTGTCATCATCTGTAGGTTCACCGTTGATGGTGACCAGGGACACTGTAAAACTGCCTGTGCCTGGTGAGAAAGCAGTAGTTGGCAGTTTAATCTGTTGTTCCTCGCCAACAGTGAGATTGCCATTCCAGTTCATGAATTGCACTGGGCCGCCATTCACCTGGTAACTGATCTCGAGGGTATTGATCGGGTTGATACCGGCATTGCGCACAGTGATTTGTGGTTCAATGTTGGTATTGCAGGAACTCTCGCATGCATTAGGCTGGTCTATGGATACCAGTTTGGCATCGGTCTGTTTTGGCGCACCCAGTTTGAAAGATAATACACGTGTACCCCAACCATTAGCGGTTCCATACATGCCACTGAACCAGAACAATGAATCGTTCACAGGGTCCACAGTGATCTCACTATAATCGCCCCACCGGTTACCGAAACTCCCAAAGCCTGTTCCCATCACTGCATACGATTCTTCATAACTCATCGCGTTCAAAGGATCATTCGCATTCCTACCTGTAAATCCTATGGATGCAAAAGATGTTGCAGAACTGGTATTGTATGCCAGTGCGATCTGCCCAAGGGCGTTCAATGTAACACCGCCCATGAACCTGAATTTAGTAGCAGGATCAATACAGGGAATAATATCCTGCGGAGCAAATGTTCCCTGTTGGTGGGTGCTCCAGGTTGCTCCGTTCTTTCTGAATTCATACCATCTAACACCTGCTACTCCAGTTCCTGTTGCATTTACTGTATGATTGGCAACTATAGCTTCGTGTGTTCCGAAATTCCTGTAGTAAGGACGGTTCATGATCCGGTTACTGACCACGTCGTATCCCTGGCCGCTTGCAGAAGGTGCACAGTTCCTGGAGTCACAAACATCGGACCTGAATGGGGCTACCGGGATACTTTGAATTTTTCCTGCCCTCGATTGTGCAGGATCCGAAAAATTTACAATGAATCCTACTACGCCTATACTGTCGCTGTCTGAGGGAGATGCGGTGAACTCATCGTCAGAAAAATACAGGAAAAGCCCGGGACTTCCGGCTGGTGGGGGTATGGTGCCGGCAAGTGAAACTGGACAGAGTGAATTGAGTTTATTGTCAGTATCTACCAGCCTGATCCGCTGCACAGAGGCAACGGGATCACCATTGATCATTTTTGCTTTATCGAATGCCCATACGGAGTTGCCAATATAGGAACCGGTGAAATCGCGGGTCATGCCATACCAGGCATCATGCCAGTTGGCATACTTTGGATAGTCAGGGAAAAAGCTGGCATCAGAAAATTCATACACATACCACGCACCCAAGGGATCTGCAGTCGCAGATACTGCCATAATCAGGCTGTTCACCGCTGTTCCGGTTCTCGATGAATCTCCGAATTCAGTCATCACAAACCTATTCGTCAGCTGATCATACCAGGTGATGCAATCACCAGCCCCATTATAACTGGTGCCGGGTAGTTGATCCATGAATGCCTCAAGTGCTAATTGTCCTCCCGATTTGTTGAAGATCTTAAAATAGGCACTGCCGTTTGACCCGTTGACCATCTGGATGATGTGGTCTGGTCCCACTGCAATAGTGGGATCTGCAGGTGAGATATTGGTAAAAGGAATACCGTCAATATTGGTTTCTGATGAAACGTAGTAAGAGGGTGCAGTGGCTGAGCTGGCAGCATTTTCGGTTATGCGTATCCGTTGTTGCCAGGCAGGATCTTCTCCTGTAGATCCGTTGTAGTGATTGGTCATTTTCGCAGGCTGAATATTCCGCGAAAAAATCAATCCTTTTTCATCCCTGGTTTTGATCTTGAGTACCGGATCCGAAAAATTCGGTTTCCATTTTGAAAGTCTTGGTGTGATGGCGGTGCGCGTTCCCTTGAGTTCAAGTACTTTGATCTTATCCTGTGCCCTTAGGGAGACGGATAAAAACAAGATCATGAGGGCAAAGAGTAGTCGGAAAAACATCTTTCAAGGGCTCAATTAGATAGTAAGATAGGAAGTTAGACAGATAGAAAGAACAGTTTTAAGCTACATTTCGAGTGCTCTCTATCTCCCTCTCTTCCTATCTAACTATCTAAAGAAGCGCTCCTGCCACACAAGCACACATTAAACATGCTATGGTGCCACCGATTAAAGCTTTGATTCCCAGTTCAGTAAGATTTTTGCGTTGGTTCGGAGCCAGCTGACTGATACCGCCGATCTGTATCCCGATGGAAGCAAAGTTTGCAAAACCGCAAAGTGCATAGGTGGCGATAAGAATCGATTTTGGATCGGTGATCTGTCCTTCAGCCTTCATTTTTCCAAAACTGATATAGGCCTGGAACTCATTAATGATGGTCTTTTCGCCCAGCAATTGCCCTACCTGCACCATTTCATGCGGGTTCACACCAATTACCCATGCGATAGGCGCAAACATGTATCCCAGTAACATCTGAAAGGAGAGGCCCTCATAACGGCCACCTGAAAATTCGTTCACGATGCTGTTCAACCCTGTATGGTAACCGATTGAACCGAGGATCCAATTCAGGAGGTACATGATGGCCGTGAATACGATGAGCATGGCGCCAACATTTACTGCCAGTTTCAAACCATCTGTGGTACCTAATGATATGGCATCGAGGATATTATCTCCGAGTTTCTCTTTATTGATGCGTATTTCGGTATCGATCTTTTCTGTTTGGGGGAACAATATCTTGGAACATACAATAGCAGCTGGCGCACTCATGATCGACTGGCTGAGTAAGTGCAACGCAAAATAGTTTTGCTGAACAGGGTCATTACCCCCTAAGAAACCAACATACGCCGCCAGCACACTACCTGCTGTGTTGGCCATACCACCTACCATGATCATCAGGATCTCGCTGCGGTTCATCTTCTCTAAAAATGGCCTGATCATCAGCGGGGCTTCAGTTTGACCCAGGAAAATATTTGCTGCAGTGGACACACTTTCTGCTCCGGAGATCTTCAGCTTACTCAACAACAAGGCAAAAAAGTAAACCACTTTCTGCAGCACCCCGAGGTAGTAAAGTAAGGCCGATAACGCAGCAAAGAATATGATATTGGGAAGCACCTGGATGGCAAATACATAGGCCCAACTTCCGGAGGCATCGGCCAGTGAACCAAACATGAATTCAGTTCCCTTATGGGAGATATTGATCACCTCCACAAATTTCTGCGACAGCCATTCGATGAGTATCCTGAAAAAATTATACTGACCCCGTCCCAGCACGCCAATGGCAAATGCGATCATCGCCACCAGGCCCAGGCCTACTACTTTCCAGTTGATCGCCCTGCGATTATTACTCAGCAGGTAACAGAGCCCGATGAGGAAGAACATTCCCCCTAGTCCCCTCAGAAGATTTACGGCTTCAAGATTCATTCAGGCGAATTTGCATATTAATATTTGTATCAGGAAAATCTTTTTATCAGGCCCTGGTACAGTTCAGATATATCTGCAGAGATATTCAGCTTTACAATAATGATCGTATAGATGGCCACAAATACCAGGCTGGGCACTGCCACATTGATGTACAGATTTCCTAGGTCTGGGATCACGAGCGACAAAAAATAACAGGCCAGAGCGATCACGATCACTTTCAGGTTGTTGAATCCAAAAGGCTGCAGCTTGTAGATCTTCCAGATCGCTGTGAATCTGATCAGGTTGAAAAAACATATCGCGATCAGGGTGCCGTAGGCAGGACCTACCACGCCGTATTTCCGCGTCAGGAAATAGTTCAATGCCAGCGAGATCACCACAAAGAACATATTGCTGAACAGGTCTATTTTCCAGTGCTTCGACAACATCAGGATCTGCGAATTCATACCCGTGCCCATGTCAATGATCTTGGCGATCCCTAAGATCAGGATCAATATGGCAATGGGTGAATAGGTAGAACCGAGGAACTGGATGAGTTCTTCAATATTCAGCAGGATCAGCCTGATCAGCCGCATCCCGATCACGAATAGGTTCAATGCGGTTTTCTGATAGATAGAAGATAATCG
>Ga0114939_10002466_pt1 | contig 13660 bp, 15 predicted proteins | sample AshMeaCrysSpring_FD_87196 | JGI IMG/M metagenome (GOLD analysis project Ga0114939, IMG submission 87196) | Groundwater microbial communities from Big Spring, Nevada to study Microbial Dark Matter (Phase II) - Ash Meadows Crystal Spring | ecosystem: Environmental > Aquatic > Deep subsurface >... | reverse complement strand
TCCAGATTGGATTCGGATTATTTGCCTAAGGCAGTCTTAAAAAGCCAACGCGTGAATCAAGGGGTCAATGCCTTATGGTTGATGAGTGGATTGTTATTGATGGTGTTTGTCAGTTACTTATCTCATCATGTCAACGAGTTAACCATGACGGATCAAGAGATTGTGAGACTTTCTGAAATGAATCAGCAATACCAGCTCAAGATCACTCAATTGAAACAGGCTAATGATCATAAGGAAGTTGAAAAAGAGGATCTGTTAAAAATCAAAAACCATATGAACGCAGTGGATGCCATTCGCCATATACAGAAAGATCGCGACTTGTCTCAGTTATTGTTGCCTCTATCTCAGGTCATGATGGACTTTAAGGATATCAATATAACGCACATAGATGTCACCTTCCCTGAAGGAGAAAAGTCCGCCAGTGTCGAGGTAACAGAGCCTCTGATTGCCCATATGACCGTGTCATTAGAAATTAAGGTTGAGCCAGATGCCTTATTGTCAGCAAAGATTAAGCAAGTTGAACGTTTGGTGCGCGCCATTAATGAAAGTGATTATGCAATCAGCTTAAAGGCAAAATTGGTTAAATCGCCTTTTAATGTGAATTCGGAAGCGTCACTACGCATGCGCCTTGAGGACAGGCGTCATCATGAGGATATCAGTGTGCCATTTGAGTTAACTATTGGAGTCATTCAGGGTGAAAGTTAGTCTTTATTATCGCCCCTTAGTTTTGCCAAGCGTGTTATTGCTTCTGTTCATTGCCAGCTTTCTGCTCTTGGGCGAGTTGATAGGGCGCGAGCATCGTCTGTTACAGCAAGTCTATGAAACGCAATATGGTGAGCTAAAAAATCGGTATCGACAGCTAACCGATATGCAACAAACGCATGAGTTAGTTAACCGCTATTATGCACCCTTGCAAGAGGCTCACGTTGCTAGACATTTGAGCCTTCAGTCGAGAGTTGACTGGATAGATAGGTTAATGCGTGTGGCATCAGACTATTCCATGCAACAGGCTAGCTTTGTTTTCTCAAGTCGCACGCCACTCGAAATCAGTCAGCTGCCGAATTTGGTTAATTTTGCTCCCGCACTGCAGTTTGAGTACTTAGAGCTCACAGGAAACTTTCAACATGAAATGGCGGCTATTGACTTTGTAGCCGCGATTCAACGGGAGGTCAATGATCTGGCCATTCTGGATGAGTGTCGTTTGATGAGTTTAATTGTTAATAAGGTTCAAGGAGCTTTTAACAGCCATTATGCTTTTAAGCCTGACGGGGCTAACATTCGTATTCAATGTCGATTCATGTTGTTAACCTTTACGAGCGCATTGCACACTAACGCTGAATTGGGTTCATGATGAAGCGATTGAGTATAGGCTTGTTCATCTCATGCTTACTGTCAACTTCAATCGTTGGGGGAGCTTCCTTAACTGCGGGAAGACTCTTTACCACGCAGCAGCAAAGAGTGCTTATAGAACAAGAACAAAGCAGCTTTGTGCTCAATCAGCATAAACACAGGCTTAATTTAGACGCTTCGCCAGAAGGCAATCATCGCCGCCTGTTCTTTGAAGCACTCATGCTAACGGATACTGGCTATGCTATTGGGTTAAATGGTCGATTTATAGAGGCAGAGACGCATCTAGAAGGTATCGCTATAAATCGATCGCAAATCGCCACAGGGGTATTGATTTTACAGACAGCTAAAGGCGTTAGACGTTTGGGTGTTGGTCAGATCTATTGGATAGAGCAAGACAAGGTGACTGAGTCTTATGAACAGCCATAAGCCAGTTAAGTCATCACAGAAGGGCGCGGCACTCTTGCTATTTGTGGCTAGCTTGATCGTCATCGTTGCGATCTTGTCTTATGCGTTATTAGGGGAGTTAACTCAACACTTGAAGCGTCAGCAGGTTCAGGAAGTTGGGGCTTTATTAGCCGAGGCAAAAGAAAGTCTATTGATGTTTGCGGAACATATTCCCGAAGCCTATGCGCAAAGTGCTTCAGAAAAAAGTCCAGGTTTCTTTTTGTGTCCCGATATGAATGCGTTGACGTCTCCTTTGTCAGGTTACTCGAGTGGCAGTTGTTCGTGGAAAACGGCAAATGCCATTGGTCGTTTGCCGAGTTCCAAAAGTGCTTCTGGGTCAATGGCGGAATATGTCTATTTTTGGTCAGGAGAAAAATCGACAGGCGTTTCGCTATGGTATGCCATTGCAGATGAATATCGTTATGGAGCGACAGGTAACTTAAGCATTTATGGGAATTGGATCAACCCCGTCTATGGTTCTGGCGGATCGCTGACGCCATCCATGCGTTTAGATAATGAACCCGTGGTTGCCGTTATTATTGCGGCTGGTGAGGCGTTATCGCATCAGAGGGGACGAGATGTGACAAAGTCAGCGTCTAGTCAATGGCAACACTTTTTAGAAAGCCCCTCTGCAGGCGCATCGACTGGGGTTTTCTTAAGTCGTTCTGATCAGTCGTCAAGGGCATTTAATGACCGTGTGTTAGCCATCACTCACACCGAATTTCAGGAACGCATGAAACAAAAGGTGTGCTCATTAGCCAAACAAAATCAATGGTGCAGTGCCTTAGAGAATAACTGTTCGGGCAGCTGTGTAACGGGTATTTGTCGGACTAATGGTGCGTGTCATTTTTCTGGTCTGGCAGCGAGTCATTGGTTTAAACGGTTTAAGTGGTCGGATAGTCAAGGTAATGGAATGGGTGTGGCACGTATTTGCAACATTTCCTTGGGGCAGGTGAATGGTATGAATATCAGTGAGTGTCCGTAATGAATTTCATAAAACATAAAGGATTTACCCTATTAGAAGTGGCGATTGTTTTGTTGATTGTGGGGCTGTTATTAAGTGGGGGAGTTCATCTGCTATCGACTTCTTCTCAGGTAGCGAAATATAAGGAAACGCAACAGACTATGCAGGAAATTAAAGAAGCTTTGATTGGACTCTATATTAATAAGCGTTTTTTGCCTTGTCCTGATACGGATAATCCCCCCGATGGCTTTGGTAACTATGCTGATGCTAGCGGCACTGGATCCAGCAGCCCTCGATGGAGTGAGGCGAGCGGAACCGCAACCAATCTTTCTTGTGCTCATCCGTTAAGAGGCTGGCTTCCCTATAACGATATAGGGATTGGGGGTCGTGGCGATGCCTTTGGTGAGCCGATTAAGTATGTCGTGAATGCGACGGCTTTTACGAGTGCAGCAACTCATGGCTTTTGTACCAGCTACCAACGAGGTACAGACACAACTCGTATTATGATTCAAGATTTATCCATGCCTCCTAGCACAGCTAAAACGATTGGCGATTGGGCGGCATTTGCGTTAGTGTCAACGGGAAAAAATGGTCGTCAAACCAATGCGGGCATGTCGGGAGCATTTACCCAAGAGGGGGGGTGTTTAAGCGTGGATGTGAGAGAACAAGAGAATTGCGACGCTGATAATGTCTTGCGTTATGGCAATGTCATGAGCGATGGTTCCATGGTCAGTTTTGACGATAGTGTCGTTTGGGTGAGTGATATGCAGTTGATCAGTCAATTAAGAAGAGTGGGTTGGTGCGCCCACTGATTCGGAGTAAAACAGATCACCGTTCATTGTTGGTTTTTGTTTAGTGCAAAACCTCATCAAAGTATGCTAGTATGCAGAAACATAGTGAGATAGTCGCTAAGATGTCGTTCAATCAATGAGGTAATTTTATGGCTGATTTGTTTACTCCCTTGCAAGCAGGTGCTTTGTACTTAAAGAATCGCATTTTAATGGCGCCTTTAACCCGATGCCGTGCCGATCAAGGGCATATTCCCAGTGACATCATGGTGACTCACTATGCACAACGTGCCAGTTCAGGTTTGCTCATTGCTGAAGCGACCATGGCTATGGAGGGGTGTTCGGCTTTTTGGAAAGAACCGGGGATTTACAATCAAGCGCAGATAGACGGATGGTTGCGAGTGACTGATGCGGTGCATGAAGCAGGCGGTAAGATAGTGTTGCAGATATGGCATGGTGGTCGTGCTTGTCATCCCGACTTAAATAATGGTCGCGTAGCCGTTGCGCCCAGTGCTTTGGCAATTCGTGGTGAAGAAGTCTATACCCCAAAGGGAAAACAAAACTACACCCAACCCAAAGCCTTAACCACAGATGAAATTGCTGAAGTGGTAGAAGGCTTCGCTATTGCGACACGTCATGCAGACTTAGCAGGCTTTGATGGGGTTGAAGTGCATGCTGCGAATGGTTATCTCATCGATCAGTTTTTACGAGATGGCAGTAATCAGCGAGAAGATCAATATGGTGGCTGTCTTGAAAACCGCTGTCGATTGTTAAATGAAGTGCTGACTGCTGTGTGCGAAACTTGGTCTGCCGATCGAGTTGGCTTAAGACTTTCTCCATTGAATAGCTTTAATGATATGCAGGATTCCGATCCACTTGCATTAACCACTTACCTAGCAAAAATGCTCAACCATCATCCCCTTGCCTATGTCCATTTAATGCGTAGTGACTTTTACGGCAAGCAAAGCGGTGATGTGTTAACGCTAATGCGAGCCCATTACAAAGGCGTGCTCATTAGCAATATGGGTTATAGTCCTGAAGAAGCGCAACAAGCCGTGCTGGCGGGAAGTGTAGATGCCGTGGCTTTTGGTACGGCTTATCTTGCTAATCCCGATTTGGTCGAGCGCATTCAACAAGGTGCACCACTGAATAGTGCCGATCCTAATACTTTTTATAGTGCTGGCGAAGTCGGTTATAACGATTACCCTCGTTTAGCAGGCTAAGGCTTTCTTGTAATCCCCCCATTTATAACCGATGTTAAAAGTAGAGGGTTAAGCCGCGTCCAGTAAATACTGGAGTGGCTACACTATTTCGTACAAGGATTAGTTAAACTAACCCTAAGACGGAGAACTCAACAATGGCACAAAGAAAATACGATCAAACCCTAGTCAAGCGTAACCAGCAACGCCAAGATAAATCATTAGATCCCAGCGTTATACATGACATGATGTTGCGCTTTGAACACCCTTTGTTTGATGAATTTGAGCAGATTGATTATGTGGTGGATGGGAATGTTTATAGTATTGGACCGGAGTCCTTATTTTTCAGTTAGGTATTGATTTTGGATTGGCCAAGGCGCTAAAGGGGATGGCTAAGAGCGAGTCACCAAATGAGACCGTTAAGCTTCCCATGTAAATGACGATGCCAAGATGAAAGTTAGGACTGGCCTGCTGTAAATCGATGATGTGTTTAAAGTCACTTAGGGTAACTGTTTTAGCAAGCTTCACCTCTATGGCGATTAGTTTGCCATGACGCTCGATGATAAAATCAATCTCTCGCTGGTCGTGTGTTCGATAGTAGTAAATCTGTGTTCCGTCCAACAAATAACTCACCTGCTTGTATAGCTCGTTGAACACAAAAGTTTCAAAGACCTGACCTATAAGCATAGAAGATTTCATTTGATCTACTGTCTGATTGCCAAGTAGAAAATTCAGTATGCCAGTGTCAGTAAAATAGAGTTTCTCACTTTTTACCAAGCGTTTACCAATATTAGAGAAATAAGGTTTAACGCGTTTGACCTGATAAATCAACGACAGAAGATTTAGGTAGTTGTCGAGTGTTTTAGTGTCTAAACCGGCGTCTTTACTCAGTTCAGATTTGTTGATTAATCCGCCTGAACGGCTTGCTAGCAGGTGGATAAGGCGTGAAAACTTATCAATATGACGTATGTTTTCAATGTCCCGAACATCTCTTTCTAAATAGGTAGCCACGTAGCTACTCAACCATAAATAACGCATGCGCCCATCACCAATGGACAACATTTCTGGGTAACAGCCAGACAATATTCTTGGGTATATGAAATCTTCGCTTATGCTGTCGTAGCTGGTTAACGAGCACGATTCGCTGAATAGTTGTTCAATAAATGTAGTGTGCTTGCTGTTCAACTCTATGAAGGAGAGAGGGGTTAACTCAAACAGTGCGATACGACCCGCCAAAGAATCTGAAATTTGATTAAACGCAAGCACATTCGCTGAACCAGTCAGAATGAACTGTCCTGGTTTACGGTTAGCATCGATAACCATTTTTATGGCACTGAGTAGCTCAGGTGCCTTTTGAATTTCATCAATAACGATCGGAAGTTTTAGATTGCTGATAAACAGATGAGGATCACGTTTAGCGCTGGCCAATGCTGTGATGTCATCAAGGGTAATGTAGTTAATCGCCAGTTGCATTGCCAAAGTGCTTTTACCACATTGTCTAGGACCTGTGATTAAGATGGCTGGAAAGTACTTAAGTGCTTCTACAACGCTGAATTGGATAAATCTTGCGTACATTTGATTTGTATTCCTTAAAAATATAGGAATATATTACCAAATATTTAAGGAATTGGTAAGAAATGCTTATTAAAAGCTTTAATGTAGTTTTCTAAACCCTGGCAATGCAGCTAGCATTTTACGTCCATAGTATTTAGTCAGTAGTCGGTTATCGAGGATGGATACACGGCCTGTGTCGCTTTCAGTACGTAGTAGTCGGCCAACCCATTGAGTGAGTTTGGCACTAGTGAAGGGGATAGCTAGTTCATCAAAGGGGCGTTTGCCTTGGGATTCGATGTATTCGGCTTGGGCTTCTTCGACTGGTGAGCTGGGCACAGGGAAGGGTAGTTTGCAGATCACCACATGGGTGCAGTAGTTGCCAGGTAGGTTTAAGCCTTCACCAAAACTATCTAATCCGATTAACACAGATCCTTTGCCTTGATCGATGGTTTGTTTATGTTGTGCGATAAGGTAGGCTTTGGGTTGGGTATCTTGCAGTTGAATGCTGAACTGATCGTTGATGTTGTCGTAGATGGCGTTCATTTGAGTTTTGGATGTGCATAGAACGAGGGTGCCTTCATTGGAGTTGAGGTTGTCTTTTAACCAGTCAATGATGACCAGAGTGTGCTGTGGGTCTTTGCCGTCGATGTTTGGGGTGACAGTTAGGGTGGCGGCATTGGCGTAGTCGAAAGGGGAGGGGAGTCTTTTGCAGAAGGTGTGTTCTGAATCTAATCCGTGTTGTTCTAGGAAATAATCAAAAGCACCCAAGGCGGTGATGGTGGCAGAGGTGATCACACAGCCACTGCTGTACGCCCAGAGTTTTTCTTGCAGATAGCTTTTGGCTTCAATGGGACTTGCTGAAAAAGCATAATCGAGGGTATCGCCTTTGCTTTTGTCAGTATCTAACCATTTGGCTTTGGGTGGTTTTTGGTTGGTGTTGAGTAACAGTTGCCAGGTTTTTACCACATTACTCACCCGTTCTTTGAAGAAGCCTAAATCAGATTGTTGTTTGATCAGATCGTTCAGTTGCATGCGGTTAAGCGCTTGTTGTGTAATGTCGTAGGCTTTGGCGAGGGCGTCGGATAGGGTGGTGCTGGTGGTGAGTAGTTGGGCACCTATCTCGTGGAAATACTCGGGAAGTTGACCATGCGGGAAACGATAACTGCTCAGGCGTTTATCGTTTTGGTTACTGTTATGGCGTTGGCTATTGGTTGTTTGGCCGTTAAGACTGAGTTCAGGATGTTGACCGACTAGCGCATAGATTTGTTGCAGTAAGCGTTTGAGGGCTTCACTCTGTTCAACAATGCGCTCTGGCCAGTTGCCTATGTCGGTTTGATAGTCTTCATCGCCATGACTGCCCATACCATGAGTCATTTTAATCAGACTATCTAACCAATTACGGGCGCCTTGTAGGTGATGACTAGAGGAGTTCTGTGCCAATACCTCCCCAGCTAAACGATGACCTTCATCAATGACATGATAACTCTCGCTAGGGTGGGGCAGAACCACACCACCACCCAGATTGAGATCAGCAATCAGCAATGCGTGGTTGGTTACCACTACAGTCGCTTCCAACATGTGTTTTTTGGCAGAGAAGTAGGGGCAGATGTCGAAGTGTTGGCATTTACGATTGGTACAACCGGCGGCATCGGTGGTAAAAGCCTGGTGAACACTTGAAGTTAGACTAAATGAGAGTTCATCTAAATCACCCGTCCAACCCGCATCCATGGCGACTTTAAGTTTTTCAGCATATTCCACCACCACATCGTTCGATTCAAACAGCGCTGTTTGTTGTCCTGATACGGCACTGAGTAAGCGCATTGGACACAAGTAGCGGCGGCGCCCCTTGGCTAGTACATAACTAAAATTCCAACCGGTTTGTTGTTTGAGCATAGGTAAATCATGCTGAAATAACTGATCTTGTAAAGCGACTGTGGCGGTTGAAATGACTAAACGTTTTTCCATCAGCTGTACGATGGGAATTAAGGGTAAACAATAGCCATAGGTCTTGCCCGTACCAGTTCCTGCTTCAATTGCCATGATCGGATGCTCTAGCCCTGATGTCATCATAGTACGGGCAATATCACCAATCATATGACGCTGGGCGTTGCGCTGCTTAAAGCCAGGGGATAGTGAAATGGCTTCTAATGCTGCAACTATTTTGGCTTGCAGTTGGACATAGGCATCAGTGTGAGTTGAGGCTTGAGTATCGGTCAAGGGTGATGGCTCTTGGTTGAAACAATGAAATGGGTAGACCTGAATAGACAGTAAATTTAGGAATCTTAGGTTAATTATAACAGAAGCACCAAAATAGAACGATTGTTCTTTTTTGTTAAGTTAAACATAGCGTCATTCATCATTAATATTTGGTTGTTTAGCTGAGTAAATAAGTTGAAGCATCATGCCGATATCCTTAAATATCTTCATGATTTTTTGTTTAGTAGTTACTGTTAGGCAACAAATATCTTGTCCGCTCTGATGATAAACTCGTAAAAAAGTCACAAACGATGTGCACTTTTTCAGGTTTGGACAGTATATTTGGCAACAGATTTGTCAACAAATTGAGCATGAGCAACAAGGACAAATTACCTTATTGGCTAATCGTAAATTGTGTGTCACCGATTTTGTAGCTATTCCAACATTAGCCAAATTAAAAAAGATCAAACAGCATAAGTTGAAAATTGATAAACGTTTGATTGATGGCATAGCGCAAAGCAGAGGCGGTATTTGTTGAAGCAATGTCTGATATGACACGAGCGTTAATATTAAGGTATTGCCAGAAGGCGTTGAAAATGATCACCAATTAGTATTTTTCACTAATTACGGCTGTAACTATTTGCAAGATTGCTTGTTTGCTAACCCCTTAAACGAAAACAAGTGTATTGAGCGCATTACAGCTATATAGTGGATTAAACGTTACTAGAGGATCTAAAGCAAGCCACAAATAATTGTTTAGATACTTACGCTAGTGCCATTTTGTATCCGTTTTTTTCAAACCCAGTAAAGGTGCGACCTGTTTCCAGTAGGCATGGAACCGATGGCTGGGTTTTAGAGAGGTATGCGAAAATAGCTGGGGATAAGGCACCTGAGTGACTTTGAACACTGGCGTCGTCACTGAGTCAATCAAACGTTGCAAAATGGGGTCTAAGGGCTGCTGCACCCAAATCTCATTCAAATCATGTTGTTGGCATAATTCGGTCAGCACCACACAACTTTCACCCTGAAAAATATGTACCGGCAGTTGACATAGAGTTTCGTAAATAAAGATCTGTCGTTTAAGCGACCACTGTTGTTGGTCAACATAATGGCTATCCCAAATATAAACCACTAAGTCATTGTCTTGACAATCTGCTGGCAAGAAAAGTGACTCATCATGCAACCACATTAAACGACTCATTAAAGATTACCTGCTAAGTTTGGAAAAAGGTTTTGTCTTAGCTCATCGTAGCTCTTATCAAAAACCTGATTACTGACATCTTCGGTATCTAAAACCCCTTGTGCAAAAAGGCGCACATTATCGAGATTAAATACATAGGGTTTGGCACTGAACGTAGAAGCAACCCATTGCCAAGAATAGTTGTTACAGGCAATATCCCCATCCAGTAAATGTTGTAAAAACCATTGAGCACCCGCTTGCCAAGCGATGCGTCGCCAATGCACGATGTAACTGGCTAAATAAAGTCTGCTGTGATTATGTAAATAGCCAGTGGTTAACAAAGTTTGAATCATTTGATCAATGATGCGAACCCCCGTTTTACCCTGTTGAATGTCTTCTGGCAACTGCTGGGCATAATTTTGGCTAGCAAAGCCCGTTTTGTAATGCTCATGATCTTGCCATACTCGATCTGGCTGTGCCAAATGGATTTGATGGAAGAAACCACGCCACATGAGTTGTTGCAGTAATTTTTCTTGATCTTCAATTGTCGATAATGACATCAGATGATCCAATATCGCTTCAACGCTGACAATGCCATGACGCAAATAAGGCGATAGCTGCGTCACTTTTCCCGATAAATAATTGCGCGTAGCTGCATATTCTTTAGGAGAAATATCTACCAGCTTCTGCTGGGCGGCCTGATAGCCTCCTAAAAAGTGACTGGGCTTAGTATTCTGTTGCGCCGATAAGTTGGTAACATACTCGCACAGGGCATGGCGTGAATTGAAATGGGTTTGACATGAAATCAGCATATTAGTCTTTATTCGCGCTGGTTTTGTCGAGTACACGCATATCGAATAATAAGGCTCGATGTCGTTTGGCGATGTGTTGCTGTAACATAAGAATTCCAGTTCAATGAATTGTTGATTATTCTACTCGACTATGTTCAATTAAATAAATAGACAAAAACTAAACAGTATTTATAATGCAATAAAATGCAAAATTAAAACGAATTAGTCATCATTCAAGGGTTAGTTAACTTATGAAAAATATCGCCATTGTTGGAGCCGGACTGTCTGGGTTAACCCTTGCTCATCAATTGAAAGAAAGTGCGAATGTCACACTCTTTGAGAAATCTCTTGGTGCTGGTGGTCGTATGGCTACTCGTCGAGCGGATCCTTTCTATTTTGATCATGGTGCACAGTTTTTTAAAGCTCAATCACCGTCATTCCAAAAACTAATCGATCCATGGTTAGCTTCGGGCCTTATCGCCAGATGGGATGCACGCTTTGTTGAGATTGATCAAAATCAAATTCGACAAAGCCTTCTGTGGGATAACTTTTATCCTAGATATGTTGGCGTGCCACATATGAACTCTGTGGCACAAGCCTTAAGTCAGGGTCTTAAACTCCATCTAAACACCCGCGTTGCTCAGCTCCATAGACAGGAGAATGGCTGGCGATTATTCGATGACCAAGGGAGTGAGTTGGGGGATTTCGATTGGGTGGTGTGCGCGATTCCCGTCGCACAAGCCAAAGCATTGATTCCCCAACCCTGTGACCTATGTAATGCCATAGCTTCCATTGAAATGAACGCCTGTTTTTCATTGATGTTAGGCTTTGATCAGCCTTTATCATTGCCTTTTGATGCCGCAGTAGTGCGTAATGCCGATATTAGCTGGATCTCGGTTAATAGTTCAAAACCTAGACGCAATTCATCATTTACCCTTTTGGTTAACTCAACGAATGAATGGGCCAAAGAGCATATCGACGATGATCGCGATGCGGTCATCGCTCATTTATGCCAAGCAACCAGCCAAACCATTGGCCTGTCGGTTGAACATGCGATACACAAAGTGGTACACGGCTGGCGTTATGCGAATATTGGCAAACAAAACACACCAGGTTATCTGCTCGATGCCGAGCAACAATTGGCGTTATGTGGTGATTGGCTCATTCAAGGCAGAGTTAATGCAGCATTCGACAGTGGCTTGGCACTGTCAGATGCTTTACGACCCCTCGTTGAGCGGCGAAGCAATGCTGGCTAAATCTTCGTTGGGTGGTTCAAACCAGCCAGTCTTCGCAACGCCAGTAATAGGCCTGTTGATTTAACCAACGCTCACCCGTCAGTAGGGCTTGTATTGCCATCATTTGATGGTCCCTGCTAGGATGGGTGGCAAAGTGATGCCCCTGCCGTTGCCACTGGTCTAGAATCTTTTCTTTTGCCTGGGGTTCTTTTTTCAAATTGTAAACACTCTGCGTATCCACACCCGATAACACCAAACTAGCACCAGGATGGGTTTCAATGACCTGAACACCCCGCTGTCTTAATTGATGCGCAAGGAAAATGCCACGTAAAGTTAGGTAGACCATTTTGGTCATGGTGGGTGCCATCACACCGAGTCGATGAAACCCAGCTTGGTTGAGCCAAGTTCTCAATTGAGCATCACAAGGACGATAACCTCCCCCGTCTTGATAACTGAGCGGGGCATCAATCAACACCAATAAAGGTTGAGGCTGAGCCGCCACCCAGTTCACAATTGCTTGATCTGAACAATCACACTCGAACTGAATCTGTCCTTGTGTATTTCGCCAAGCCATGCAAGTGTCAGCATGATTTGCAGGACCAGAAAGGTCAATGCCCAATACTCGATGCGGCTGGTGACTTAGCTGCTCCATGACAGACTCAAGCAGCAATGCCAATCAAAACCAATGAAAGCACCACGATAATGGTTACCTTCACACGAGTTTGCCAATAGCTTTCTTCAATCAGTTGAGCTTGCTTGAGTTGTTGATCAAGCCATAATGACACCAAAAAACTGGTAATCAACATCAGCATCAACCCAGAGTCGCTTAACCACAAATAAGAGAACCACAAGCCCACTGCCTGAATATTGGTTACCAATTGCACCTTAAAACGCCATTTATCGGAAAAGTTGAGTTGCTGACCCCAGTGACTGCCAGCCATAAAAGTAGCAATAATCAACGCATAAATAGAAACCGCTGGAAAAAGAGAACCCACAATGGGGATCGCGTTAATTCCCATACTCATCAACAGGGCAGTCCCAACAAAGGGGATAGATCCTAAATAAGCTAACAGGGTTTGACGCTGACGATCAGAAAAATTCATGATTTATCCTTAGGGTAATTCGATGTCAATGCTACTGTTCTGGTTAAGGTTCAATCAAACAACCATCGAAAGCATAACACCCTCCTGTTTGTTCTGGGGTTAGTGTTTCCAGCACATCAATTAATTGAGCTGCTGATCTAGCAGGCGTAAACAAGTTTTCTTTGGCAATATGCGCTTGAAAAGGTTTAGAAAGCGGGCTATCGACTGTTCCTGGGTGCAACCCAACCACCACGGAGTTGCTATTGATGCGATTGAGTTCGATAGATAACGTCTTTAGAAGCATATTCAGTGCAGCTTTAGCCGCTCGGTAGGCATACCATCCACCCAACCGATTATCCGAAATACTACCAATGCGCGCCGACAGGGCAGCAAGCTTGACCGATCGATGTTTGGTCAGTTTGGGGATGAAGTATTTCGCAATCAGTGCGGGCACAATCACATTCACCTCATAGACATGAGCGAACTTGTCTGCCGTAAAATCCCGAATCGATTTTTCAGGCTTTACCTTGTCATCATGCAAAATACCAGTAGCAATGATGAGCCAATCGACGGCTGGCAATTGATTGGTTAAGCTGTCTAATTCCGCTTCGTTTAGGTAGTCCACAACATAGGATTGTACATTCGTTAACGGAAAATGAGTCGATTGACGTGATACAGCACTGATCTGCACGAGTGGATAACGATGTGCTAATTCAAACACTAAGGCTGAGCCGATGGTTCCACTGGCACCAAAAATGATAATGTGTTGCATCTTTTTCAACTATGTTGATAAGAAAATAAAAAAACCGACGCTTAAGCATCGGTAAGCCGGGGTAGTTGTTATAAATAAGTATGGTCTTTGTAGCCCGCTTATCTT
>Ga0114939_10002465_pt1 | contig 13661 bp, 9 predicted proteins | sample AshMeaCrysSpring_FD_87196 | JGI IMG/M metagenome (GOLD analysis project Ga0114939, IMG submission 87196) | Groundwater microbial communities from Big Spring, Nevada to study Microbial Dark Matter (Phase II) - Ash Meadows Crystal Spring | ecosystem: Environmental > Aquatic > Deep subsurface >... | reverse complement strand
TCCAGCAGCAGCCACTTCAGCACTTCGCCGTGGCATTCGTACTGCGGCAGGGCCACCTTGCGGATCTTGTTGCCAGAAAGGGTCGTGTAGACGAGCCCGGTGCGGATTTCCCGGTCGCGGATCTTCACCACGTACTCGTCGCCGCCGTAGGCCCGCTGCATGTCGGGCCACATCGCCAGCAGCTTGCGCGAATGCGCGTCCAGCGCGGATTCGCGCCCCTGCGCGAGGTCGAGCACGGCTTCGACCGCACGATGACGTTCGGGCTTGTCCGTCTGCAGCATGGCCGCCGTGCCCTTGAGCTGCTGTACTTCGCGCGCGACGCGGGCCTGCTCGCGGGCATGGCGCTTGTACGCGCGCACCGTATCCGCGATATCGGCCAGATAGCGCACGCGAGAGGCGGGCACGATCGGCACCTGGTGCGTGCTGTGGCGCGTATGGACCAGGGGCAGCGTCCCGTCCGACAGCTTCAGGCCGAGCGCGCCCAGCCGCGGCTTCAGCGCCTGGTAGAGCGCCGTGACGCCGTCGTCGTTGAAGCGGCTGGCCATGGTGCCGAACACCGGCATCGCCTCCGGCGGCTGGCGGAAGGCTTCGCGGTTGCGCTGCACCTGCTTGGCCACGTCGCGCAGCGCGTCCGCCGCACCTTTGCGGTCGAACTTGTTGATGGCCACGAACTCGGCGAAGTCGAGCATGTCGATCTTCTCCAGCTGGCTCGCGGCACCGAACTCCGGCGTCATCACGTACACCGGCACGTCCACCATCGGCACGATGGCCGCATCGCCCTGGCCGATGCCGGAGGTCTCGACCACGATCAGGTCGAATCCCGCCACCTGGCAGGCGGCCAGCACGTCGGGCAGCGCCTGGCTGATCTCGCTGCCGAAGTCACGCGTGGCCAGGCTGCGCATGTAGACGCGCTGGCCGTCGTCGTCGGCCAGCGGTGTGCGCCAGGGGCCGATGGCGTTCATGCGGATGCGGTCGCCGAGCAGCGCGCCGCCGCTCTTGCGCCGGCTCGGGTCGATGCTGATCACGGCGATCTGCAGGGCATCGCCCTGGTCCAGCCGCAGGCGACGGATCAGTTCGTCCGTCAGGCTGCTCTTGCCGGCGCCGCCGGTGCCGGTGATGCCGATCACCGGCGCATGAATTTCCTTGGCCGCCGCATGCAGTTCGGCCTTCAACGGCGGCGCGACCTGCCCATTCTCCAGAGCCGTGAGCAGCTGCGCCAGCGCCCGGCGCGCCGCGGGGCCGCGGATGGCGGGCAGCTGCCTCGGCGCATGCGACGACAGGTCCTGGTCGCACATCATCACCATCTCGCCGATCATCCCGGCCAGACCCATCCGCTGACCGTCCTCGGGGCTGTAGATGCGGGCCACGCCCGCCGATTGCAGCTCCTGGATCTCGGCCGGCACGATCACGCCGCCGCCTCCGCCGAAGACCTTGACGTGCGCGCCGCCGCGCTGCTTCAACAGCTCGATCATGTACTTGAAGTACTCGACGTGGCCGCCCTGGTAGCTGCTGACCGCGATGCCCTGCACGTCCTCCTGCAGCGCCGCGGTGACGACCTCGTCCACCGAGCGGTTGTGGCCCAGGTGGATGACCTCGGCGCCCATGCTCTGCAGGATGCGCCGCATGATGTTGATCGCCGCGTCGTGGCCGTCGAACAGCGATGCCGCTGTCACGAAGCGCACCTTATGCTTCGGTCGGTACTCTGCGAGGGCCTGGTATTCGGCGGACAGGTCGGTCATGGCGGGGTCCGTGTCGGGTTGGCGGGGCAACGCAGGATCAGATGCGATTGTCCGGTGATGATGGCATCGCATGCCGACGCCTGGCTGAACGGGTATCGACTCGAGCTCATGGTTTTCCCGAGTCGCGCTGTTTCCGCGGCATGGCCAGCGCATCTGCCGCCCCGGCGCCTGCTAGGCTCGCGCCTCGTTTCATTCGGGCCAGTGGCCGCGCAGCATGAGCTTCCTCGCGATCGACATCGGCAACACGCGCCTGAAATGGGCGCAGTACGCGGCGCCGCGCCACGGCGCGGCCATGATGGCGCAAGGGGCGGTGTTCCTGGAGACCATCGATGCGCTGGCCGAACACGACTGGAAGAGCCTGCAGCCGCCCGGCAGCATGCTCGGCTGCGCAGTGGCCGGTGATGCGGTCAGGCGGCGCATCGAGGAGCAGATGGAAATGTGGGACGTGCAGCCGGCCTGGGTCGTGCCCGCGGAGCGAGAGGCAGGCCTGGTCAATGGCTACGACCATCCCAGCCGGCTCGGCGCCGACCGCTGGGTCGCCCTGATCGGCGCCCGCGCCCGCCTGCTGGCGGCCGGACCGGCGCGGCCCGCACTGGTGGTGATGATCGGCACGGCGGCCACGGTCGATGCCATCGATGCCGAGGGCCGCTTTCTCGGCGGGCTGATCCTGCCGGGCTTCGGCCTGATGCTGCGGGCGCTGGAGATGGGGACCGCGGGCCTGAAGGTGCCGACCGGCGAGGTGGTGGACTTTCCCAAGAACACCAGCGATGCACTGATGAGCGGCGGCGCCAACGCCATTGCCGGCGCCATCGAGCGCCAGCATCGCAAGCTTCTGCAGCTCACGGGCCAGCAGCCGGCGCTGTTCATGACCGGGGGCGCTGCGGTCAAGCTCGCGCCGATCACCGATCTGGCGTTCGAGACCGTCGATTCGCTGATCTTCGACGGCTTGATCGAGATCCAGGCGCGCCGCCTCGCCGGCGGGTAGACGGCGCGCGGCTACAGGATGTAGCGCGACAGGTCCTCGTTCTTCGCCAGGTCGGCGAGCCGCGCGTTCACCAGCGCTTCGTCGACCTGCACCGTCTGTCCCTCCCGGCCGGGGGCGTCGAAGCTGATCTCGTCGAGCAGCCGCTCCATCACGGTCGCCAGCCGGCGGGCGCCGATGTTCTCGGTGCGCTCGTTCACGTCGAAGGCGATCTGCGCCAGGCGGCGCACGCCCTGCGGCGTGACCTCCAGCGTCACGCCTTCGGTGGCCAGCAGCGCCTGGTACTGCTTCACCAGGCTGGCGTGCGTGCTGGTGAGAATGGCCTCGAAGTCCGAGACGCCGAGCGAGCCCAGTTCGACGCGGATCGGAAACCGGCCCTGCAACTCGGGGATCAGGTCGCTGGGCTTGGACAGGTGGAAGGCACCGGAGGCGATGAACAGCATGTGGTCGGTCTTCACGATGCCGTACTTGGTGTTCACCGACGTGCCTTCGACCAGCGGCAGCAGGTCGCGCTGCACGCCCTGCCGCGACACCTCCGGCCCGCCCTGCTCGCTGCGCGAGGCCACCTTGTCGATCTCGTCGATGAAGACGATGCCGTTGTTCTCGGCGTTGGCCAGCGCCGCGGTCTTGATGTCCTCGTCGTTGACCAGCCTGGCGGCTTCCTCCTCGACCAGCAGCTTCAGCGCCTCGCCGATCTTCAGCTTGCGCGTCTTGCGCTTGCCCTGTCCCAGGCTGGAGAACAGGCCCTTCAGCTGTTCGGCCATCTCCTCCATGCCCTGCGGCCCCATGATCTCCAGCGACGGACGGGCCTCGGCCAGGTCCACCTCGATTTCGCGGTCGTTCAGCGAACCTTCCCGCAGGCGCTTGCGCATCACCTGGCGGGCGGTGTTGTCCGGGCTGGACGCGTTGCCGACACCGAACTCGGCGCGCGGCGGGGGCACCAGGATGTCGAGCACGCGTTCCTCGGCGGCATCCTCGGCCCGCGCGCGCTGGCGCTTCATCTGGCGTTCGCGCTCCTGCTTGACGGCGACGTCGATCAGATCGCGCACGATGCTGTCCACGTCCTTGCCCACGTAGCCGACCTCGGTGAACTTGGTCGCCTCCACCTTGATGAAGGGTGCGTCCGCCAGACGGGCCAGGCGCCGTGCGATCTCGGTCTTGCCCACGCCCGTGGGGCCGATCATCAGGATGTTCTTGGGCGTGATCTCGCTGCGCATCGGCTCGGCCACCTGCTGCCGCCGCCAGCGGTTGCGCAGCGCGATCGCCACGGCGCGTTTCGCGCCCTGCTGGCCGACGATGTGGCGGTCGAGTTCGGAGACGATCTCCTGCGGCGTCATGTGGCTCATTCCAGGGTCTCGACGACGTGGCTCTGGTTGGTGTAGATGCAGATGTCGCCGGCGATCTCCAGCGACTTCTTCACCATCTCCGCGGGCGTCATCTCGGTGTGCGCCCGCAGCGCGCGCGCCGCGGCCTGGGCGTAGGCGCCGCCGGAGCCGATGGCGATGATGCCGTGCTCGGGTTCGAGCACGTCGCCGTTGCCGGTGATGATCAGCGAGGCCTCGCGGTCGGCCACCGCCAGCATCGCCTCGAGCCGCCGCAGCACGCGGTCGGTGCGCCAGTCCCGGGTGAGCTCGATGGCCGAGCGCACCAGGTGGCCCTGGTGCTTCTCGAGCTTGGCCTCGAAGCGCTCGAACAGCGTGAAGGCATCGGCGGTGGCGCCGGCGAAACCGGCCAGCACCTGGTCGCGGTACAGCTTTCGCACCTTGCGCGCGCTGGACTTGACGACGATCTGGCCCAGCGTCACCTGACCGTCTCCGCCCAGGGCCACGCTGCGGCCGCGGCGCACGCTGACGATGGTGGTGCCGTGGAACACGGCCGCTTCGGATGCCTGCATGGAACTCGGCCTGACGCCGCCTCGAGGGGATACGAGCGCCATTGTCGCGCGCCGCGCCGACGCCGCGGCGTGCCCAACCCTCACACCTTGCGCACCTGCACCCGGGCGTGTTCGTTGATGCCCATCGCGCCGAAGAACAGCGCCACCAGGCGGTGCGCGTCGACGAAATGCACCGAGCGCTTTTCGCTGCGCTTGACCAGCACCCAGTTCAGCAGGTCGCCGGCGGCGATGAAGTCGACGCGGATCAGCTTGGCGCACGACACCTGCACCAGCGTGGCGGGGCCGAGCTGGGCATTCAAGCGGTTCAGCGTGTCGCTGATGTCGCCGATCAGCTGGCCCGAGAGCTCGATGTTCGCCACCTGCGTGCCGCTGCCGGCGTCGTCGATCAGCCCGGACTCCATGAAGCCGGTCGACACCTCGCTCACCATCGACAGCGGCGGCGTGTGCGTGCTGTGGCCGGAGCCGCTGATGCGCACGTTGCAGCGAGTGTGTTCCCACGACGGCGGCGACACCTCGTAGGTGACGCAATAGTCGATCGCGGCCTCGTCGAACTGATCCGCCCGGTTGGCCAGGCGCAACGCGTCCAGCCGCGCCTGCCAGAAGGCCGGGTCGGCATCGCGCACGCCGGTGGGGGCCGCTTCCTGCAGCACCGCGAACAGGTTCTCGCCGGACATCCAGCGCATCTCGAGCTGCTGCTTGCTCCAGTGGCGGAACAGCGAGGACAGCTGCGTCGCGGCCTCGGCATCCACCCGACGCAGTGCGGCCCAGTCGAAGACCCAGGGCAGGGGCATCTGCAGGGTCTGGGAACGCAGTCGCGCCACCGCCTCGATGTCGAGGACTTCGGGGCTGATCCAGCCGACCTCTCCGTCCAGCGCGCCGTGGACGCTGCGCTCCGCATGGGCCGCATCGGCCACCGCATCGGACACCAGCTTGGGCATCGAGAACCACTGCGGCGCAGACCAGCCGAACTGGTGCGCGTACTCGTTCGCCAGGGCGTCGAAACGTTGCTGCTGGCCGGTGGCGCGATACAGATCGAACAACACCAGCCAGGTTTCGGCGTGCTGGGCGCGCGCACCACCGGCGCCGGTGATTTGAGATAGTGACTGCTCGCATTGGCCGAAATCGGCGTTGGCGAAGGCGATCACGGCCTCGTCCAGGTCGGGGTCGTGCACCACCTCGCTGACTTCGACGGCAAAGCGATGCTCGAACTCGCCCGTGTCGCCGGCAGTCGCGAGCGAGAGCGGTGCCAGCGGCGGCAGGCCCGGCGTGCTGAACACCGGCGCAGGCGCTTCCGCCGGCGCCAGATCCAGGTCCGGAAGCGGCGGCAGAGCCGGCAGTGCGTCGCCCGGGCTGTCCAGCGGCGTCCTGCCCGAGGGAGGCGGCAGGCCGGAGCGCGCCAGCACCGCCGGTTCGGTGGGCGCATTGAAGAATTCGGTGTTGCGGCGACCGGACGGCGAGAAGCTGCCCCCCACCATCTGCTGCTCGATTTCGTCGATCTTGGCCTTGACCCCGCCGTCGGCCTTGGTGCCGGCCAGGTCGGACTGGCGCGCTTCGGAGTCGTCCAGCCGTGACGAGCCCCCCAGCGATGCCAGTTGGTCCGGCGTCAGGCCTTCACGGCGCACCTTGCGCAGCATGTCGAATTCGCGCTTGCGCACGAAGTCGTTGCGCCGCTTGCGCTCGACCATCGCCTTGAGCTCGGACTTCTCCAGGTCGAGCTCGCGCGAGTCGTCCTGCCTGGTGCCCAGGTCGGCCCAGTCCGTGGCCGGATTGGCCACGAAGCGCACCATCTTGCGGAAGAAGCCCTCGCCGTCCTTGTTTTCCGCCATCAGGGGCACCGTTTGCAGTCGTCCGACATCAGGATGCGGCCCTCAGCGGGCGCCGCAAGCGGATGAGCCCTCGCAGGAGGAATCGGCCATCGATGCGTCCTCGTCCGCGGGCCGGAATCAGTCGCCGAACATCTTCTGCTTCATCTCGCGGCGCTGCTGCGCCTCGAGAGACAGCGTCGCCGTCGGCCGCGCCAGAAGCCGGGCGAGTCCGATCGGCTCGCCCGTCTCGTCGCAGTAGCCGTAGTCGCCGGATTCGACCCGCGCCAGAGACTGGCCGATCTTCTTCAGCAGCTTGCGTTCACGGTCCCGCGTGCGCAGTTCCAGCGCATGCTCTTCCTCGATCGTGGCGCGATCCGCCGGATCGGGCACGATCGAGGTGTCCTCGCGCAGGTGCTCGGTGGTCTCGCCGGCGTTGGAGAGCAGGTCGTCCTTCTGGGCCTGCAGCCGCAGCCGGAAGAACTCGCGCTGCTTCTCGTTCATGTACTCGCTTTCCGGCATCGCCAGAAGTTCGGCCTCGGTCAGGTCGCGAGCTGCCTTGGTCTTCCAGGCATTGGCCAGCTTAGGGTCCGGCTTGCTCACCGGCTTCTGGGCATCCAGCGGCTCGTCGAGGCCGCGCTGCGGTGCGCGCGCCGGAGCGAAGCGGTCGGTGAAGCGGTTGGTCACCGGGGCGGGAGCAGGCTCCGGCATCGCGCGGCCCGATGCGGCCCGGGTCGCGGGCTTGGCGGCCGCCTTTGCAGGCGTCTTGGCCGGCGGTGGCGGGGCCACCTGGGGCTTGACAGCGGCCTTGGCGGGGACCTTCTTGGCGGGGGTCGCGGCGCTCTTGGCCAGCGTCTTGTTCAATTGCGGTCTCCTTGCCTGGAACCTCGTGAGAGCAAGCTCCTCTCCCCGTCCTTCGGGGCTGCCGGTTCGGCGGGGCCGCCGGCTTCGAGCGCGCGGATTGTAGCCACCACGCCGGCAGCGCAATGCGGCAATTCATCGGCGGCCGTGCCGGAGTGGCCGGACCCTCGTGAAATGATGCTCAGGAGACGCATTGCTCCAGCCCCTGCAGCAGGATGTCGCGGGGCAGATCGATGCCGATGAAGACCATCTTGCTGGTCTTCTTCTCGCCCGGCGCCCACTTCGGGCCCAGGTCGCTGCCCATCAGCTGGTGCACGCCCTGGAAGATGACCTTGCGCTCGCTGCCCTGCATGTGCAGCACACCCTTGTAGCGCAGCATCTTGGGGCCGTAGACCTGCACGATCGCGCCCAGGAAGTCCTCCAGCTTGGCCGGGTTCAGCGGCCGTTCCGCGTAGAACACGAAGGACTTGACGTCGTCGTCGTGGTGATGGTGGTGCGGATGGTCGCAGTGCTCGCCGTGCTCGTGGTCATGGTCGTGATGGGCGTGGTCGTGCCCGCCGTCGGTCTCTAGAAAGTCCGGGTCGACGTCCAGCTTGGCGTTGAGGTTGAAGCCGCGCAGGTCGAAGACCTCGGCGATCGGCACCTCGCCGAAATGCACCTGCCGCTGCGGCGCCCGCGGGTTCATGTGCTTCAGACGGTGCACCAGGGCGTCGATTTCGTCCTTGGGCACCAGGTCGGCCTTGCTGATGAAGATCTGGTCGGCAAAGCCGACCTGGCGGCGGGCCTCCTGGCGCGTGTCCAGCTGGCTGTCGCCATGCTTGGCGTCGACCAGGGTCAGGATCGAATCCAGCAGGTAGGTCTCGGCGATCTCGTCGTCCATGAAGAAGGTCTGCGCCACCGGCCCCGGGTCGGCCAGCCCTGTGGTCTCGATGACGACGCGGTCGAAGTCGAGCTCGCCCTTGCGCCGCTTCTCGGCCAGGTCGGACAGCGTGGTACGCAGGTCCTCGCGGATCGAGCAGCACACGCAGCCGTTGCTGAGCTGGATGATCTGCTCGCGGCTGTCCTGCACCAGGATGTCGTTGTCGATGTTCTCCGCGCCGAACTCGTTCTCGATGACGGCGATCTTCTGCCCATGGGACTCGCCGAGCACGCGCTTGAGCAGCGTGGTCTTGCCCGAGCCCAGGAAGCCGGTGAGGATGGTGGCGGGAATCAGTCCTTGGGACATTGGGGGCCTCGCAGCGGTGATGCGGAAGAATAGCGCCATCATGTGGGGACGGCCCGGCGCCCTTCAAGACCTGGCCGGGCCCGGAACCCACCCCTTGCACAGCCGCTGCAGGCGACGAAAGCGGGGCTTGTGGGGCAACTGCTGGGGTATTCTTCGCCCAGCGCCACTTTCCGACCCTCAAGGTGTCAGATCCACAGCCTTCGCGGCACGCCCGTCCCGCCGAAGACAGACGCTCCCTTTTCGAACGCCTGGTCGAGTTCATCTCCCCCGGGCCGGATTCCCGGGCCGAGCTCATCGCGACGCTCGCCGACGCCGAGCAGCGCGAGCTGATCGAGCCCGAATCCCGCCAGATGCTCGAAGGCGTGCTGCGCATGGCGGACATGAGCGCCGGCGACGTGATGGTGGCCGCGCCGCGCATGGACCTGCTGGACATCGATGCGCCCTATGACGAACTGCTCGGCGTCGTCATCGAAACCGCGCATTCGCGCTTTCCCGTCTACGAGGAGCGGCGCGACAACATCATCGGCATCCTGATGGCCAAGGACCTGCTGAAGCTGCAGCGGGCGCCCGAGCTGAACCTGCGCACCTTGCTGCGCCCGGCGGTGTTCGTGCCGGAGTCCAAGCGGCTGAATGAATTGCTGCGCGACTTCCGCTCCAACCGCAACCACCTGGCCATCGTCATCGACGAGTTCGGCCAGACGGCGGGGCTGATCACCATCGAGGACGTGCTCGAGGAGATCGTCGGCGAGATCGAGGACGAATTCGACGAACGGGACGAGGAGAGCGGCGTCTACACCCTGGCCGACGGCACGCACCGCGTGGCCGGCGATGCCTCGATCGCGTCGGTCAACGAAGCCTTCGGCCTGCATCTGCCCGAGACCGATTTCGACACCATCGGCGGACTGGTGGCGCACGAGCTGGGCCGCGTGCCGCGGCGCGGCGAGAGCGTCGAGGTCGGCGGTCTGCGCTTTGCCGTGATGCTGGCGCGCGGCGGCGCCGTGCGCTGGTTCCGCGTGGCGCGCGTGGCCGGGGCCGGGCGGGCACGCGGCGCCGCTTGAACGGCAGGCTGCCCGCCGCCGCGGCGTGGCCGCAAGCCCTGGCGGCGGCCGCGCTGGGCGCGCTGCAGACGCTGGCCTTCGTGCGCACCGCGCTGTGGTGGCTGCCGCTGCTGTGCATGACCCTGCTGGCGGCCATGGTCTGGCGCTCCACGCCGCGCCGCGCCGGGCTGCTCGGCTGGCTCTTCGGCGGCGCCTGGCTCGGGGCCGGCGTGTGGTGGCTGTTCATCAGCATGCATCGCTACGGCGGCCTGCCGGCCTGGATGGCGGCGCTGGCGGTGGCGCTGCTGTGCATGGCCCTTGCGCTCTATCTGGCGCTGGCGCTGGCACTGTTCGCGCGCTGGCGCAGGGGCCGTGCCGCCATCGACGTGCCGCTCTTCGGCGCCCTCTGGCTGCTCGCCGAACTGGCGCGCACCGTCGTCTTCACTGGCTTTCCCTGGCTGGCCACAGGCTACTCGCAGATCGACGGGCCGCTGGCGGCCTGGGCGCCGTGGATCGGCGTCAGCGGCATCGGGCTGCTGTGCGCCGTGCTCGCCGGGCTGCTGGCCGCGGCTTGGCATGACCGGCGGCGTCCGGCGCGGGCCCTGGCCGCCGCCGGATTGGCCTGCCTGCTGCCGCTGGCCTCGGCAGGCATCGGCACGCGCGAATTCAGCCAGCCGGTCGGCACGCTGAGCGTAAGCCTGCTGCAGGGCAATGTGCCGCAGGACGAGAAGTTCTCCATGGCCTACGTGCCGCAGGCGCTGAGCTGGGTGGCCCGGGCCCTCGGCGAAGCGCGCGGCGACCTGGTGGTGGCGCCGGAGACGGCGGTGCCGCTGCTGCCGGACCAGCTGGCCGACATGCTGCCCGAGTACTGGCCGGCGCTGCGCGCGCGCTTCGAGGATTCGACCCAGGCCCTGCTGCTGGGCGTGCCGCTGGGCGACATGGACAGCGGCTACACCAACTCGGTGGTCGGCTTGTCGTCCGCCACCCGCGGCGCGGCCCCCTACCGTTACGACAAGGTGCACCTGGTGCCCTTCGGCGAGTTCATCCCCACCGGCTTCCGCTGGTTCACCCAGCTGATGAACATCCCGCTCGGCGATTTCGCGCGCGGGCCGCTGGACGCGCCGTCCTTCGTCGTGGGCCGCGAGCGCATCGCGCCGAACATCTGCTACGAGGACCTGTTCGCGTCCGAGCTGGCGCGCCGCTTCGTCGACCCGGCGCAGGCGCCGACGATCTTCGCCAACGTCAGCAACATCGGCTGGTTCGGCGACACCATCGCCGTCGACCAGCACCTGAACATCTCGCGCATGCGCACGCTGGAATTCCAGCGGCCGATGTTGCGGGCCACCAACACCGGGGCCACCGCGATCATCGACCATCGGGGGCAGGTCACGGCCCGGCTGCAGCCCTTCACGCAGGGCGTGCTCGAAGGCCGGGTGCAGGGCCGCGACGGCCTGACGCCCTTCGCCTGGTGGAGCGCGCGCTTCGGGCTGTGGCCCTGGTGGGCTCTGGTTGCGGCGGGGGTCGGCCTGTCGTTCGCCGCCCCGTGCGCGGCAGGCGGCCGGGGCGCGCCGCGGTGATGCGGCCGTCGCTGCGCACGCGGACGCCCTGCACGTCGCCGCGCACGCGGGCGGCATCGGCGATGCGGCCGGGCGCGGCGATGCGCCGGTGGTCCGCGACGAACAGGTCCGCGGTGACGGTCACGGCCGCGGCGCCGGTGCGGTCGGCCACCTTGGCGCCGGGGATCGGCAAGTCGTTCACGCCGGTTCTTCCCCGAACTTCGGCGGAGGCCGGTACATCATCGGGGTGCTTCGTAGAATCCGAAGTTCAGCCCGAACCCGACGCCCCCCGATGCGCAGCTTCCAGCAGATCATCCTCACGCTCCAGGACTACTGGGACCGCCAGGGCTGCGCGCTGCTGCAGCCCTACGACATGGAGGTCGGCGCCGGCACCAGTCACACCGCCACCTTCCTGCGTGCGCTCGGCCCCGAGCCGTGGAAGGCGGCCTACGTGCAGCCCAGCCGCCGGCCCAAGGACGGCCGCTACGGCGAGAACCCGAACCGGCTGCAGCACTACTACCAGTACCAGGTGGTGCTGAAGCCGGCGCCGGCCGACATCCTCGACCTGTACCTGGGCAGCCTGGAGGCGCTGGGCTTCGACCTCAAGTGCAACGACGTGCGCTTCGTCGAGGACGACTGGGAGAACCCCACGCTCGGCTGCTGGGGCCTGGGCTGGGAGGTGTGGCTGAACGGCATGGAGGTGACGCAGTTCACCTACTTCCAGCAGGTCGGCGGCATCGACTGCCGGCCGATCACCGGCGAGATCACCTACGGCCTGGAACGTCTGGCGATGTACATCCAGGGCGTGCAGAGCCTGTTCGACCTGCAGTGGGCCGAGGGCATCAGCTACCGCGACGTCTACCACCAGAACGAGGTCGAGCAGAGCGCCTACAACTTCGAACACAGCGATGTCGACTTCCTGCTGCTCGCCTTCGGCGCGCACGAGCGGCAGAGCAAGCACCTGATGGAACACCAGCTGGCGCTGCCGGCCTACGAGCAGCTGCTGAAGGCGGCGCACACCTTCAACCTGCTGGACGCCCGCGGCGCCATCAGCGTCACCGAGCGTGCCGCCTACATCGGCCGCATCCGCAACCTGGCGCGCGCCGTCGCGCAGAGCTACCTGGACAGCCGCGCGCGGCTGGGCTTCCCGATGGCGCCGCGCGCATGGGCCGACGAGGTCACTGCGGCATTGGCGAAGAAGGCGGCCTGAGCATGTGCCACGACAACCTGCTGGTCGAACTCTTCGTCGAGGAACTGCCACCCAAGGCGCTGAAGAAGCTGGGCGAGTCCTTTGCCGCGCTGCTGTCCGGTTCGCTGCAGGCGCAGGGCCTGGCCGCGGCCGATGCGCGCGTCTGCGCCTATGCGACGCCGCGCCGCCTGGCAGTGCACATCGTCGGCGTGGCGCAGAAGGCTGCCGACCGGCAGGTGCTGCACAAGCTGATGCCGGTGGCGGTGGCGCTGGATGCCGCCGGCCGGGCGACGCCGGCGCTGCAGAAGAAGCTGGCCGCGATCGGCGCGGCGGACACGCCGGTGCCCGCGCTGCGCCGTCAGATGGACGGCAAGGCCGAAGCACTGTTCCTGGACAGCCGCGTGCCCGGCGCCAGCCTGGCCGAGGGCCTGCAGAAGGCGCTGGACGAGACGCTGGCCAGACTGCCGATCCCCAAGGTGATGAGCTACCAGCTGGCCAATGGCTGGACGAGCGTGCATTTCGTGCGCCCGGCACACGGTCTGGTCGCGCTGCATGGCGATGCGGTGGTGCCGGTGCAGGCGCTGGGCCTCGAGGCGGGTCGCGCGACGCGCGGCCACCGTTTCGAGGCCGAGCGGCCGATCATCGAACTGCGGCACGCCGACGGCTATGCGCAGCAGTTGCGGACGCAAGGCGCGGTGATCGCCGGCTACGAGGAGCGTGCCCTGGACATGGTCCGGCAGCTTCGCGCAGCCGCGAACAAGGCCGGCGCTCGGCTGGAGTGCGAGCCGCCCAATCTCGTCGATGCGGACGCCGAAGCGGCGCTTCTCGAAGACGCGCTGGTCAACGAGGTCGCCTCGCTCGTCGAGCGACCGAACGTGCTCACCTGCAGCTTCGACCGCCAGTTCCTGGACGTGCCGCAGGAATGCCTCGTCCTGACGATGAAGGCGAATCAGAAGTACTTCCCGCTGCTCGATGCGCAGGGCAGGCTGAGCCACCAGTTCCTCGTGGTCAGCAACATCCGACCCGCCGAAGCGGGCCGGGTGATCGAGGGCAACGAGCGCGTGGTCAGGCCTCGACTGGCCGACGCGAAGTTCTTCTTCGACCAGGACCGCAAGCGCACGCTCGAATCGCGCGTGCCGGCGCTGGCCAAGGTGGTCTACCACGGCAAGCTCGGCACGCAGGGCGAGCGCGTCGAGCGCGTGCGCGCGCTGGCGCGCGCCATCGGGGAACAGGTGGGCGGCCCGGTGCTGGCGCACAGCGCCGACCGCGCCGCGCTGCTGGCCAAGGCCGACCTGCTGAGTGACATGGTCGGCGAGTTTCCCGAGCTGCAGGGCGTGATGGGCGGCTACTACGCGCGCCACGACGGCGAAAGCGAG
>Ga0114939_10002464_pt1 | contig 13665 bp, 8 predicted proteins | sample AshMeaCrysSpring_FD_87196 | JGI IMG/M metagenome (GOLD analysis project Ga0114939, IMG submission 87196) | Groundwater microbial communities from Big Spring, Nevada to study Microbial Dark Matter (Phase II) - Ash Meadows Crystal Spring | ecosystem: Environmental > Aquatic > Deep subsurface >... | reverse complement strand
GGACGCCGTCGTGTTCTCGACGGAGGTCGCGGAGCGCCCTGAGGCCCGCGCGCTCGCGCGGGCCTGCGACGCCGCCGCGGTCCCGGTACTCGTCGCGCGTCCCTCCGTGTTCGAGGCCATCAGCCCCAGTGCGGCACCATCGGGAGTCGTGGCGATGGCCCACCGCCCCGAGTGGAGGCTGGCGCACACCGCGGTGCCGGTTCCCGGCCTCGTGTTCGTGGCCGTCGAGGTGCAGGACCCTGGCAACCTGGGGGCCATCGTCCGTGTCGCCGACGCGGCCGGCGCCACGGGGGTCGTGGCGGCCGGACCCGGTGCCGACCCGTTCGGGTGGAAGGCGTTGCGCGGGGCGATGGGCAGCGCGTTCCGCCTGCCGGTCGTGAAGGTACCACGGCCCGGGGCCGCCATCGCCGGGCTGCGCGTGACGGGCCTCCGTGTGCTTGCCGCCGCAGCCCGCGACGCCGTGCCGATCGAGAAGGCCGACCTGCGGGGGCCCGTGGCCATCGTGCTCGGCAACGAGGGCGCGGGGCTGCCCCCCGAGCTCGCCACCGAGGCCGATGCCCGTGTCGCCATCCCGATGCGGCCGGGTGTGGACTCGCTGAACGTGGCCACGGCCGCCGCGGTCATCGCCTACGAGGCACGTCGGCAGCGGAACCGCCTGGCGGAGCCGGGAGGGCACCGCGGCGGCAGCGATCCACGCGCCAGTGCCCTGGCGCCACCCGCCGACTGAGGCACCGGCGGACGCGGCCGGTTTCTATCATCCAATCACGCGGGTCGTCGACGGACCACCCGCCGCCAGCCGGAATGCCGGACGGCGGTCAGTCGGTGGCGGGTTCTGCCGCCGCCGGCGGCAAGAGCGGCTCTGGCGTCGCTCCATCGCGAGGCCGCCGACGCAGGCGGCGCGCAACGGCACCAACGCCCATGGAGGCCGCAAACACCCGCTCCACGGGAATGCCGCCGGGCAACCGGTGGCGGCCCACCGCCGCCAGGCCGGCCGAGGCCAGGCACCCGCACTCGGCGCAGTCTGGCTGTCCGCCGAACTGGCACGGGGTGATCTCTCGCGTGAGGTCCGCCGAATAGCAGGTGGTCGTGCGCGCGAAGATGCAGGCCTCCGGTGAGGCCGGCGGCCGCTCGTACCCGGCGAGGACCGGCAGCGGGAGGTCGAGCTTCGGGAAGCGGGTGCGCAGCCCGCGGAGCGTGTCGAGGACGAGCGCGCGGTCGGCGGCGGTGAGCCGCTCGGCCGAGTGCTCACCCGTCTGCGGCGTGTAGAGGCTGAACCAGATCCGCCGGACGGTGTCGCGCGCCGACCACTGGCGCACGAACTCCTCGAGGTAGCCCTCGCGCTGCACCTGCTGGCGCGTGACCGTGCAGTGCACAGTGATCGCATGCCCCTCGATGTGCTGGAGGATGCGGTCGTAGGTAGCCGGGGCGCGGCGCGCGTCGTGCTCCGGCTGGAGCCCGTCGATCGAGACGACCACCTGCAGGCGGTGCAGGCCGGCCCAGGCGACGGGGATGGGCCGCACCGCGCTCGTCACGAGCTGCGTGTAGACCCCGTCGGCCGCGAGCTGCGGCAGGATGCGGTCGAGCTCTCGGAACCGGACGAGCGGCTCGCCGCCGACGAGCGACACGTGCAACGCCTTGTGCGCCCGCACCAGCCCCAACACGCCGTCGACGAGCGCATCGCCCTTGAGGTCGGCAACCTGCCGGAGCGTGATGCCGCCGCCGAGGTGCTCGTCGCCATAGGCGTAGCAGCCGGGACAGCGCAAGGGACAGTCGCGCGTGATTTCAATCGACAGGTTGGGCGTGTAGCCGCGGAGAATGAGGCCCCACGCACGCAGGATGCCGTCCAAGGGGCCCTCCGTGGTCGCACTCGACGATGGCGACGTCAGTGACTGAACCCCCACTATAGCACTGGGCGGGGCGCCGGACACGCATTCATTGGCCGCACCAGTGACCGGTGAGCCGCTGAACTCTCTGGCGGCCCGACCGACTGACCGAGAGACCGACCGACTTGATATGCTCACGGCATGCCGTCCCCGTCCCTGTTCCCCGACGAGGAACCGGAACCGAGCGGCGCACCGGTTGCCGGCGCCCCGCTCGCCGAACGGATGCGGCCGCGCACGCTCGACGAGGTGTCCGGCCAGGAGCACCTCCTCGCCCCCGGTCGCCCGCTCCGTGACGCCATCGAGCGCGACGCGCTGCAGTCGATCATCCTCTGGGGCCCGCCGGGCACGGGGAAGACCACCCTGGCTCGAGTGATGGCGAGCGTGACGCGCGCCCATTACATCGCGTTCAGCGCCGTGCTGTCGGGCATCAAGGACATCAAGGCGGTGATGGCCGAGGCCGAGGAGGCGCGGCGCCGGCGGGCCCGTCGCACGATCCTGTTCGTGGACGAGATCCATCGCTTCAACAAGGCACAGCAAGACGCGTTTCTCCCGCGTGTCGAGTCCGGCGACATCGTCTTGGTTGGTGCCACGACAGAGAACCCGTCCTTCGAGGTGAACGCTGCGCTGCTGTCGCGCTCGCGGGTGTTCGTCCTGCGTCCCTTGTCGGAAGACCACCTCGTCGGCCTCCTTCGGCGGGCGCTCGCCGATGCGGAGCGGGGCCTGGGCGGCCTCGGCGTGACCGCCACCGACGAGGCACTGACGGCGATGTCGCGCACGGCCAATGGCGATGCCCGCGTCGCGCTGAACCTGCTGGAGTTGACCGCGGGGATCGCGAACGGCCGGACGGGGGCGGCCTCGACGATCGATCTCGCCCTGGTGGCCGACGTGGTGGAGCGGCGCGCGCTGCTCTACGACAAGGCGGGCGAGGAGCACTTCAACGTGATCTCGGCGCTGCACAAGTCGCTGCGCAACAGCGACCCGGACGCCGCGGTGTACTGGCTCGCCCGGATGCTCGAGGCGGGCGAGGACGTGCTCTACGTGGCGCGCCGCCTCATCCGCTTCGCCTCGGAGGACATCGGCAACGCCGACCCGCAGGCGCTCACCGTCGCGGTGGCCGCCAAGGACGCGGCCCACTTCCTCGGGCTGCCTGAAGCCAACACGGCGCTGGCGCAGTGCGCGACGTACCTGGCCACGGCGCCCAAGAGCAACGCCGTGTACGTGGCCTACGGGCGCGCCGCCTCGGATGCCACGCGGGACCTTGCCGAGCCGGTGCCGCTGCACCTGCGCAACGCGCCGACGCGGCTGATGAAGGACCTCGAGTACGGCAAGGGCTATCAGTACGCTCACGACGCACCCGACGCCGTGGCCGACATGGACTGCCTCCCGCCGGCGCTGCAGGGCCGCCGCTACTACGAGCCGAGCGAACGCGGGTTCGAGAAGGAGATCAAGCGCCGGCTCGACGGCTGGGCGGAGATCAAGCGCCGGCGGCGCGAGGAACAGTGACGGCCACCGCACAGCGCTGACGCGCCGTGCCACCACGACCGTCGTGGCCCGTCCCTGCAGGGCTGGGCGGCGGTGGCGGCCGGCAGGTGTCAGATGCGCTGGAAGTTCTTCTCGATCTCCCGCCGCGTGAGCCGCAGCACGACGGGACGGCCGTGCGGACACACGCTCGAGTACGCGGTGCGCCGCAGCTCTTCGAGGATGTGTACCATCTTCTCGTAGCCCAGCACCTGGTTGGCTTTCACGGCCGCGTGGCAGGCCGTCGTCGCCGCGATGCGCCGCAGGACGTCCTGCACCCGCCCCCCGCGATCCAACCCGTCGAGGTCCTCCGCAAGCGCGCGCACCGCCCCTTCGGCCTCGCCCAGGTCCAGCAGCGCCGGCACCGCGAAGAGCCGCACCGTCCCACCACCGAACTCCTCCACCTCGAAACCCAGCCGCTCGAGGTCGGCGCGGTGCCCCTCGAGCGCGCCGCGCTGCGACGGCGAGAGGTCCAGCACGAGCGGCGTGAGCAGTCGCTGGCTCGGGAGCGCCCCGGCCGAGAGGCGCTCCATCACCTGCTCGAACAGCACGCGCTCGTGGGCCACGTGCTGATCGACGATCGCGATGCCGTCCTCGTCGATGGCGATGATGTAGGTCTGCCGGAACTGCCCGAGCGGGACGAGCGGCCGCGCGCCGGCGTGCGCGGCGGCGGGCGCGAGCTGGCCCGGGGCGGAAACGACGCTGGCGCGGCCAGCAAGCGGGGGGAACGGTGCGGCGACCGGCAACGCCGACCCTTCGACAGGCTCAGGGGCGCCCCGATCGACATCGAGGGGCGACGAGGCGGTAGCCTCCGCGTCCGGGTGGCCCGCCACCGGTCCAGGACCCGATGAAGACGGTGGCCGCCAGTCGTCGGCCGGGGTCCAGCGCGGCACGTACCCCGGGACGCCGAGCACGCCGGGCAGCCCGCGCGGGCTCGGCTCAGGCCCGTGCGGCACCGGCTCTCCCGTCAACTGCAGGGGTGGCGGGGCGCCCTGCCCCAGCGCATCCTGCAGTGCATGCCGTACGGCCTCGTGGACGTAGGACGGGTCGAGGAAGCGGACCTCGGCCTTCGTCGGGTGCACGTTCACGTCCACTTTGTCGGCCGGCAGCTCGATGAAGAGGTGAACCTCCGGGCTCCGCTCCTTGATGGTCGCGACGCTGTAGGCCGCCGTGATCGCGTGCGCGATCGTCTTGTCCCTCACGAGGCGGCCGTTCACGAAGACGTTCTGCGGCCCGCGTACGGGCCCCCGGTCGCCGAGCGCCGCGACGAGCCCGTAGACGCTGAAGCCCGGGGTCTCGCGGTGCACCTCCACGAGGTCGGGGCGGTCGCCGTGGACCTGATAGAACCGGGCCCGACGGTCCGCGGCCGGTGGACACTGCAGCAGCACGCGAGGGCCGCTCCTCAACGTCAGCCCCAGTTCCGGGTAGCCCAGCGACATCTGGGTCACGAGGCGGGACACCTGCGCCGACTCCGCGCCGTCCGACTTGAGGAACTTCCGCCGCGCGGGCAGGTTGTAGAACAGGTCGGCTACCTCGATGGCGGTGCCCTCGGGCGCGCCGACCTCGCGCACCGAGACGAGCGCGCCGCCGTGCACGCGCACGTCAGTACCCGACAGCGCGCCGCGCGCGCGGGTGCGCAGCGTGAAGCGAGACACCGAGGCGATGCTGGGCAGCGCCTCCCCGCGGAAGCCGAGCGTCTGGATTGCCGCGAGATCCTCGGCGCGCCGGATCTTGCTCGTGGCGTGTCGCTCGACGGCCAGCTGCGCGTCCTCCGCCTCCATCCCCTCGCCATCGTCCTCGACGCGAATGAGCTGCTTTCCGCCCCCCTCGATGGCGACGGCAATGCGGGACGCCCCGGCGTCGATGGCGTTCTCGACGAGTTCCTTGACCACCGAGGCCGGGCGCTCGACGACCTCACCGGCCGCGATCTGGTTCGCGAGGTCCGCCGGCAGCCGCTGGATCTTCGGCACCCTTACGCCCATCCCCGACGCCCCGGGCCCGAGGCCCGCCGAAGCACGAGGCCCGAAGCCCGACGAAGCCCCAGGTCCGAGGCCCGCCGAAGCACGAGGGCCGCAGCACGAGGCACCAGGGGTGTCGAGGGCACTACATCCACCGCCGGCTGCGGATGAACCAGTACATGCCGGCGGAGAGCGTCGCCATGAGGCCCAGCACCCACCAGAACTGCGCCTGCTCGCCGCCCGGCAGGTGCGGCAGGGTCACGTTCATGCCATAGAGGCTGGTGAGCACCGTCAACGGCGCAAAGAGGACCGTGATGATGGTGAGGACCTTCATCACCTCGTTCAGCCGGTTCGAGGTGGCCGACATGTGGGCCTCGACGAGCCCGGTCAGTCGATCGCCGAACAACATCGCCTCGTCGGCCAGGCTATTCAGGTGGTCGTGCACGTCCCGGAAACGGTACGCCACCGTCTGGTCGATCTCGGCGAACTCGCGCCGCGCGAGCCGCCCGACCGCGTCGCGCTGCGGGACGGTGACCCGGCGCAGCGACGCGACGTCGCGCTTGAGCGCGAGGATCTCCCGGATCTCGAGGCGGTTCTCGAAGACGTCGGTCTCGACCTCGTCGAGCCACTCCTCGAGCTCGTTCACCTCGGGCCGGTAGTTGTCCACCATGGTGTCCACGATGCGGTGCATCAGCGCCGCCGGTCCTTCACGCAGGATGTGATCGCTCTTGGGGCACAGCTCGGCGAGGCGCCGGATCGATCGCGAACGACCGTCGTGGACCGTCACGAGGAAGTGCGGGCCGAGGAAGAAGTCGATGTCGTGGGTGGCGAACCGGTGCTTGGACTGCTCGAAGTCGATCCCGTGCAGCACGAGGTAGAGATAGCCCGGGTAGCTCTCCACCTTGGGCTGGTGCATGTCGTTGAGCGCGTCCTCGATGGCCAGTTCGTGGAAACCGAAGTCGCGCGCGAGGACCACCGCGTCGTCGGCGGTCGGCTCGACCACGTCGGCCCACAGCGTGATCTCGCTGTCAGGGTCGAGCCAGGCCGGATCGACCGCCCGGGAGACCTCGACCTTGCCGTTCTGGAGCGTGAAGACCGTGAGCACGCGGGCGTCCCTCGCGAAGCGCGATGACGGAACGCGCCGGCGCCCGCGTGGCGTGCAGGCGACCGGCGCGGGTCATCGGGAGCGGTCGGGCGTCAGTCACCGACCTTCACGTGCAGGGCAGCGTGCGCGGCAGCCAGCCGGGCCACCGGGACGCGATACGGCGAGGCGCTCACGTAGTTGAGGCCCACCGTGTGGAAGAAGTGCACCGACGAGGGATCGCCGCCGTGCTCGCCGCACACGCCCAGCTTGATGCCGGGCCGGGCCGCCCGGCCCTTCTCGCAGGCCGTGCGGACGAGCCCGCCGACGCCGACGGTGTCGATCGACTGGAACGGGTCACGCTCCAGGATCTTCCGCTCCTGATACGCGCTCAGGAACTTCCCGGCATCGTCACGCGAGAACCCGAAGGTCAGCTGCGTGAGATCGTTGGTGCCGAAGGAGAAGAACTCCGCCTCCGTCGCAATCTCGTCGGCCGTCACGGCGCCGCGCGGCACCTCGATCATCGTGCCGACGAGGTACCTGATCCGGACGCCCTGCTCCTTCATCACGTCCTTCGCCACGCGATCCACGATGGCCTTCTGGTCGCGTAGCTCCTTGACGTGGCCAACGAGCGGGATCATGACCTCCGGAACGGTCTTGAAGCCCTCCTTGGCGAGCTGGCACGTCGCCTCGAAGATGGCGCGCGCCTGCATCTCGGTAATCTCCGGGTAGGTGATCCCGAGGCGCACGCCACGGTGGCCAAGCATGGGGTTGAACTCGTGGAGTTGCTCGACGCGGCCAAGGAGCGCACGCTTCTCCCTCGCCTCCGCCGAGTCGCCCTTGCCGCTGGCCTCGAGCCGGGCCACCTCCACCATCAGCTCCTCGCGCTTCGGCAGGAACTCGTGGAGCGGCGGGTCGATCGTCCGGATCGTGACCGGCTCGCCGTGCATCGCCTTCAGCACCCCGTAGAAGTCGCCGCGCTGCAGCGGCAGCAGCTCGGCGAGTGCCGCCCGGCGATCGGCCTCGTTGTCGGCGAGGATCATGCGCTGCACCTTCTCGATGCGGCCCTCGCCGAAGAACATGTGCTCGGTGCGGCAGAGTCCGATGCCGCGGGCGCCGAACGCGTACGCCAGCTCGGACTGGTCCGGCAGGTCGGCGTTGGCGCGGATGCCCAGCGTGCGGACCTTGTCGGCCCACGACAGGAGCCGGCTGAAACGCTGGTAGATGTCCGACTCCGACGGCTGCATCTTCCCGTCGAGCACCTGCAGGATCTCGCTCGGCTTGGTAGCCACCTGGCCGAGTTTCACCTCGCCGCTGAGTCCGTCGAAGGAAATCCAGTCCCCTTCCTTCAGCGCCTGGCCGGCGATCGACGCGGTCTTCGCCTTCTCATCCACCGTGATGCCGCCCGCGCCCACGACCGAGGGCTTGCCCATCTGGCGGCCGACGACCGCGGCGTGCGACGTCATGCCGCCCGTCGCGGTGAGCACGCCCTGGGCCACCTCCATGCCGTGGATGTCGTCGGGCACGGTCTCCTTGCGGACGAGCACCACCTTGCGTCCCTGCTGTGTCCACTCGACGGCGTGCTCGGCGGTGAACACCGCCTGGCCGGAGGCCGCGCCCGGCGAGGCCGGCAGCCCCTTGGTCGCAATGGTGAGCTTCTTCCATTCCGCCGGGTCGAACACCGGGGCGAGGAGCTGCGACAGGGACGCCGGCTCCACGAGCAGCAGCGCCTCGCGCTCCTTGAGCAGCTTCTCGGCCACCATGTCGGTGGCGATCACCACGGCGGCGTAGCCGGTGCGCTTGCCGCTGCGGGTCTGCAGCATGTACAGCTTGTCGTCCTGAATCGTGAACTCGAAGTCCTGGATGTCCTTGTAGTGCCGCTCGAGGCGCGTCGTGAAGGTCCGCAGTTCCTTGTAGGCGTGCGGCATCACCGTCTCGAGCTCGGCGATCGGCTGCGGCGTGCGAATGCCGGCCACCACGTCCTCGCCCTGCGCGTTGACGAGGAACTCGCCGAAGAACTCGTGCGCGCCCGTCGCCGGGTTGCGCGTGAAGCCGACACCGGTGGCCGAGCGCTCGCCCGTGTTGCCGAACACCATCATCTGCACGTTCACGGCGGTACCGATGTGGTCGGGGATCTCGTAGATGCGGCGGTAGGTCTTCGCGCGCGGGTTGTTCCAGGAGCGGAACACCGCGTCGCGGGCCATCTTCAGCTGCTGGAGCGGGTCCTGCGGGAAGTCGCGGCGGGCGCGGCTCTTGATCACCTGCTTGTACCGGGTCACCACCTCCTGCAGGCCGTCCTCGCCGAGGTCGGTGTCCACCTTCGCGCCGTGCGCCGTCTTCACCGCCTCGAACTCGTGCTCGAAGGCGTCCTTCGGGATCTCGAGCACGACGTTGCCGAACATCTGGATGAAGCGGCGGTAGCTGTCGTAGGCGAAGCGGCCGTTGTGCGTGCGCGCCTTGAGCCCCTCGACCGCCTTGTCGTTGAGGCCCAGGTTGAGGATGGTGTCCATCATCCCCGGCATCGAGAACTTGGCGCCCGAGCGCACTGAGACGAGCAGCGGGTTCTCGGTGGAGCCGAATCGCGCGCCGGCCACCTGCTCCAGCTTGCGCACGTGGACCATCATCTCGTCCTCGATGGCCTGCGGCAGCTTGCGATTGGACTCGTACCAGAGGTTGCAGGCGCCGGTGGAGATCGTGAATCCGGGCGGCACCGGCAGGCCGGCGTTGGTCATCTCGGCGAGGCCCGAGCCCTTGCCGCCGAGCACGTCCTTCATCGTGCGGTCGCCATCGGCCTTGCCGCTACCGAAGAAGTAGACGTGCTTGGTCGTCTTGCGTCCGGCCGGCTTCCTCGGCGCCGTGCGGACGGCGGGTCTGGCCACCGCCTTCGCGGGGCTCGGCTTGCGGGCTGTCCTGGCACTCTTCCTGGCTGTCTTCGCCATTGGCTGTATCACTCCGGTGAGGGGAGGCAAACGGCCTCCGGTTGATGATCGGTCGGGCGCGACGCGCGCGGTCGGGGTGCTCCCCCACGCCGCCGGGCGGTCAAGGACGCCGCAGCCTCCTACGACGCCGCCGGCGCCAGCTGCGAGATGTCGGCGATGGACATCACCAGGTCCCGGAGCTGCACCATCAGCATCAGGCGCGCCGCGCGCAGCGCGGGGTCGTCCACCATCACGAACACATCGGTGAAGAACCGGTCCACGGCGGGGCGCAGGGCCGAGGCCTCACTCATGGCCCTCCGGTAGTCGCCGCCGGCGACGGCGTCGCGAATGCCCGGCGCCCGCGCCGTGAACTCGGCGTGCAGCGCCTGCTCGGCCGGCTCGCGGAGCAGCGCTGGATCGAGCGCGTAGGGGTAGCTCGCCCGCGGTTGCGGGCTGACCTCCCGCGCGATGTTGGTGACCCGCTTGAAGAGCACCGCCAGCGCCTCGAAATCCCGCGCGCTGCGCGAGCTGCGCAGGGCCTCGAGCCGCCCCCGCGCCGCGAGGGGGACCAGTCCCTCGCCCGTGGCACCGAGCGCCGCCTCGATCTCGTCGGGCCGGAAGCCGCGCTGGCCGAACAGGTGGCGCAGCCGCTCGGCGGCAAACGCCGTCACCTCGCTCACGAGCGGCGCCGGGTCTGCCACGCCGAGACGCGCCGCCGCCCGCTCGACGAGCGGCACCACGTCGATGGCGGCCCGCACGCCCGTCAGCTCAGGCACGTCCACGAGCACCTTCACGAGGCCGTGCATCTGTCGGCGCACCCCGAAGGGATCGCGCGTGCCGGTGGGCCGCTCCCCGGCGGAGAAGAACGCGGTGACCGTGTCCACCTTGTCGGCGACCGACACGGCGGCCCATGTGGTCGCGGCCGCGCCGAGCTGCTCTCGGGAGGGCGGTGCGGCCGCCTCGACGCCCACCGGCAGGTAGTGCCAGTAGATCGCCTTCCACACCTGCTCGGGCTGGCCGTCCTCGCGTGCGTAGATGCCGCCCATGGTGCCCTGGAGCTCGGTGAACTCCCGCACCATGTCGGTCGTCAGGTCCGCCTTCGCGAGTCGACCCGCGGTCCGCGCCGCCGCGGCGTCGTCGGGCCGGCGCAGCGCCTCACCCGCGATCCACTCGGCGAGATCGGCGATCCGCTCCGCCTTGGCGCGGTAACTGCCGAGGCTCTTGTGGAAGAGCAGCGTGTTGAGGCGCTCGAGCCAATCCCCGAGCGGCACCCGCCGGTCCGCGTCCCAGAAGAACCGGGCATCGCGCAGGCGCGCCACCAGCACCCGCTCCGCGTTTACGGCGATCTTTCGGGCGCTGTCCACCTCGATGTTGGTGACCGCCAGGAACGCCGGCATCAGCCGCCCCGCGTCGTCGACCACGGGGAAGAAGTGCTGGTGGTGGATCATCGTGGTCGTCAGCACCTCCTCGGGCAGGGTGAGGAAGTCGGGCGTGAAGGTGCCCGCCACGACCGCGGGGTACTCGACGAGATCGACGACGTCTTGAAGGAGCCCCGTCCGGCCGATTGCGGCCTGGTTGAGGCGCCCTCCCAGCCGGCGCGCGTGGTTCTCGAGGTCGCGCTCGATTCGGCCCTGCCGGTCGGCGCGGTCGAGCACGACGAAGTGCTCGGCGAGGCGCGCCTTGTAGTCGCTGAAACTGCGCACCTTCACGGCGCGGCCGGGCCGGCCGCTCACCGAGAGGAATCGGTGCCCGTAGGTGATGGCGCCCGACCGGATGTCCTGCACGTTGGGCGACTGCGCCTGCGGCGTACGGCGGATCGTGAACGGCACCACCCGGCCGCCGTAGAGGAACAGCAGCCACCGGATCGGCCGCCCGAACGTGAACTCGCCCCGCCCGTCGTCGAGCCACGCGTCCCAGCGCATCTGCTTCGGAAACGTCAGGTCGCGGAGCGTCGCGCCCAGCACGTCGGGCAGCACGTCCACCGCCGTGCGGCCGCGCAGCTTCTTCACGAACGCGAGGTACGGCCCCTTGGGCGTGTCGAGCCGCGTCAGGTCGGCAACCGTCACGCCGTGCTTGCGCGCAAAACCCTCGGCCGCGGGCGTCGGCCCGCCGTCGGCCCCGAACGCCGCCGCCACCGGCGGCCCGCCGATCGTCTCGTCCTTGTCGCTCTGCCGTTCAGCGATCCGCGGCACCACCGCCGCGAGCCGACGCGGAGTGGCGTGGGCTTCGACCGGTACGTCGGCGCTGAGGCGGAACTCGGTGAGCCGGGCCCCGAGCCGTTCGCCGAGTTGACGAGCGAGCGGCACGAGCCAGCTGGCCGGCAGTTCCTCGCACCCGATTTCGAGCAGGAGTTCACGTTCCATGGGGTCGCTGTGGCGTGCGCACGCGCGGGCGCGTCAGCCCTCGAAGGCCGCGGCGGCGTCGGCCGGCGCGGCCTCGCCCGCGACGTACGCCTCGGCGAGGCCCACGGCCAACTGGCGGACGCGCAGGATGTACGCGGTGCGCTCGGTCACGCCGATGCCGCCCGACGCGTCGAGCAGGTTGAAGAGATGCGAGCACTTGAGGCAGTGCTCGAGCGACGGCAGCACGAGGCCGGCCTCGAGCAGCCGGCGGCTGAAGCCGTAGTGCCGCTCGAAAAGATCGCGGTGAAACGCGGCGAACTCGTCCTTCGGGATGTCGGTGCGGTTGAAGGCGTACGCGGACTGCTCCACCTCGTCGCGCAGCCGGACCTCGCCGTACTTCACGCCGGGGGCCCACTCCATCGTGTAGACGTTGTCCACCTTCTGGAGCACCATGGCGAGGCGCTCGAGGCCGTAGGTCAGCTCCACCGCCACGGGCGCCAGCTCCACCCCCCCGGCCTGCTGAAAATATGTGAACTGCGTGATCTCGAGCCCGTCGAACATCACCTGCCAGCCGATGCCCCAGGCCCCAAGCGTCGGCGACTCCCAGTTGTCCTCCTCGAACCGGATGTCGTGCTGGCGCGGATCGATCCCGCAGGCCTCGAGGCTCTGCAGATAGCTGTGCTGGATCTCGTCGGGCGCCGGCTTGAGAATGACCTGGAACTGGTGGTGTTTGAACAGCCGGTTCGGGTTCTCGCCGAAGCGCCCGTCGGCCGGCCGGCGCGAGGGCTGCACGTAGGCGACGCTCCAGTGCCGTGGGCCGAGGACCCGCAGGAAGGTCTCGGGGTGCATCGTGCCGGCGCCGACCTCCACGTCGAGCGGCTGCTGGATGAGGCACCCCTGCGAGGCCCAGTACTCCGAGAGTTTGAAGATCAGCTCCTGCAACGTCACTCGGCTCCGCCTCCCCCTGCCGGCCGCAAGGACATCACGCGCCGGGCACGACCGCGCGCAACACGCGCCCCGACAGCAGCTCGCGATCGAGGTGCACGGTGATCAGCTGCCGGTGCACCCGTTCCAGTTCCCGCTCCGCCGCCTCGGACAGCGCGATCTCACCGAGCCGCTCGGGCGGCAGTCCCCGTGCCGCGGCAAGGAACCCGACCGCGGCCGGGGAGAGATCCGGCGCCCCCGCCGAGCGTCGGCAGCCCCGGCACAGGAGCACCAGCTCCGGCCGCGACAACCAGGCCCCCTGCCCCCCGAGCGCTCCGCCACATCGCTGGCAGGCCAGCAGCGAGGGCCCCACCCCCTGCAACCGCAGGAGCCAGTGCTCGAAGTACCGAGCCAGACTCGCCGCGGGCGCCCCCGCGACAACGGCACCGAGCGTGGCCACCCCCAGGCGGAACAGCCGCTCGTTGGGATCGGCCTCCGGCGCCCAGCGATCCAGCAGGTCGGCGAAGTACTCCACGCAGAGGAGCGCGGCCGCGCTTGGCGCGGCGAGCGGCGACTGCAGGACCGCCGCCTCTTCGAGACGCACGAGGTCGCGCTGCTCCCGTTCGTGATACGTCACCCGCGCAAGCGTCAGCGGCTCGAGCGCGCCCCCGAACCGCTTCCGCGACCGCTGCGCGCCACGGGCCACCCCCCGCCGCTTCCCCCGGTCCCGCGTCAGGAACGCGACGATACGGTCGGACTCGCCGAGGGCGTAGGTCCGGAGCACGAGCGCCTCGGCGGAGTACTGCGGCATGGGCTCCCGTGCCGCCCCTGCCGGCGGCCATCAAGCCCCCTATTCTACCCCGCCTGATGCAGGAACTTGAGAAACACGGCCCCGAGGCCGAGGAACGACAGGAAACCGAACACATCGGTGAGCGTCGTGATGAACACCGAGGAGGCCAGCGCCGGGTCCACCTTCAGGGCCCGGAGCGCCAGCGGAATCAGGGTACCCGCCACCGCCGCGATGAACATGTTGATGATCAT
>Ga0114939_10002463_pt1 | contig 13671 bp, 11 predicted proteins | sample AshMeaCrysSpring_FD_87196 | JGI IMG/M metagenome (GOLD analysis project Ga0114939, IMG submission 87196) | Groundwater microbial communities from Big Spring, Nevada to study Microbial Dark Matter (Phase II) - Ash Meadows Crystal Spring | ecosystem: Environmental > Aquatic > Deep subsurface >... | reverse complement strand
TGGAGGACGCTGCAACGTCACGAACGTGGCCGTCGCCGCGGCGGACTTCAACGGCGGCTCGCCAGCGGCCATCGCGCGCACGCTCCGCGCGCTGCCGGTGCCCGACACGATGGCGTTCTTCGCCGAGCTCGGCGTGACGCTGCACGAGGAACCACTCGGCAAGGTCTTCCCCGATAGCAACCGCGCACGCACCGTCCTCGACGCGCTCGTCAACGCGGCGCGCGCGCGTGGTGTGACGATCCGGACCGCGCACCGGGTCGCCAAGGTCTCCTGCACGGCTGAGGGCTTCCTCGTCTCCTCGCCGGCGGGCGACATCCTGGCCCGCCGGCTGGTGCTGACGACCGGCGGGCGGTCGCTGCCGAAGTCCGGCAGCGATGGCGCCGGCTACGACCTCGCGCGCGCGCTCGGCCACTCGATGGTCGAGACAACGCCCGCGCTCGTGCCGCTAGTGCTCGAGGGCGAGGTGCACCGCCACCTGTCGGGCGTGAGTGTTCCCGTCGAGCTGACACTGCACGGCGCCGACAGCGCGGCGCCCTCCACGCACGGGGCCGATCGCGCGGCGCCCTCCAACGCGTTGGACCTGGAGGGCGAGCCGCCGTGCGAGCCGCCCCCGGCCGCCAGCGCGACGAGTCCCTCCAGGTGGGGCGTGCGCCAGCGAATCCGCGGCAGCCTGCTGTTCACCCATTTCGGGATCAGCGGGCCCGCGGCGCTCGACATGTCGCGGCACTGGCTGCGGGCGCGGCTCGAGGGCCGGGCGACGGCACTCACCGCGAGCGTCATCCCGGGCCTCGGCTTCGAGCAGGCCGACGCCGCGCTGCGCGCCCTCACGGTGGCGCACCCGCGAACGTCGGTCGTCCGGGCTATGGCCCGGCTGCCGGGAGCCGACGGCCTGCCCGCGTCGGTGGCCGGGATGGTCGCGGTGGCCGCGGGCGTGCCGGCGGATCGCACGCTCGCCGCATTGACGAAGGCCGAGCGCCGGGCGGTCGTGCACGCCCTCACGGCGCTGCCCCTGCCCGCCATCGACAGTCGAGGCTACAACCACGCCGAGGTGACGGCGGGCGGCATCGCGCTGGCCGAGGTCGATCCCGCGGCGATGGCTTCGCGCGTGTGCCCGGGGCTGTTCCTCGCGGGAGAAATCCTCGACGTGGACGGCCGGCTCGGCGGCTTCAACTTCCAGTGGGCCTGGGCGAGTGCGCGCGCTGCGGCCCTCGGCGTGACGCGGTCGCTCGCGTGAGTTCCGTCGCGGCCAATCGGAACATCACGACCCGTCGCGCCGCCCCTGGGACATGGCTGCGATCTGCTCGAGCCATCGTCCGTCGCGCCGCGTCAGTTCGTACCGCAATGCCAGTCGGGCGACCGACGCAGCGGGCAGCCCTCACGCGCGTCTGAGATCCACGGTCTCGGCCTGGATGGCGAGCCGCCGCACCGGCGGGGTGAGCAGGCTGCCAACCTGGCGCACGAAGTAGTCCTTCACCAGCGTCCAGTCCCGCGGACCTTCCCGTGGCAGCGGTGCCTCCCTGTCGGCGTCGTCGAAGTATGTCAGCGCACGCAGCAGGAGACCTTCATCGAGAGGGCCGTCGTAGACCTGGCGCATGGCCGAGAGCGCGGCGATGATCCCGAGACGCTGCTGCTCCAGCATCACGTACAAATCGAAGAAGTCGCGCCGAAGCCCCCGGTCGAGAATCGTGTGCAGCTTCGTGGCCAGGACGCCGGTGACGTCGAGGTGCCGGTCCTCGATGTGCGGCGCGAGCCGCGCGAGGACGAACGCCGAGACCTTGATGCCGTTCCAGAGCAGGTGGATGGTGTCGGCCGAGCGCTCCTGCACCTCGACCATGCCGCGCCGGCGCAACTGCTCGACGAAGTCGTCGAGGCCTGCGGGCGACTCCACGCCGAAGTCCACGTCGCGGCTCGGACGGTACGGCGCGAAGCACCGCACGGCTTGGCCGCCGATGACGAACCAGTGCGGGAGATCGTCGACCGCGCCCGCAAGCGCCTCCGGAATCACCTGGTCGGGACGGTAGGGCGCGTTCATCGGATCCCGCGCACGCGCAGGACGGCGTCGAGCAGCCCACGGCTGCGCGGTCGCCAGCCCGGGAGGTAGGACGCCTGGTACAGGTCGAGCCACGGCAGTCCCGCAGCAAAGCTCGCCGCCGCCAGCGAGCCGTGGTTGAGGCAGTAGAGAACGACCTGTGGACCAGGCACCGGGCCGCTCGGCGCCATGTTGTAGAGGGCGTTGCGGACATGTGGCGGCAACCGAGACGCCTCGTAGGTGTGCCCCTCGAGCCGCCGGAGCACGCTGTAGAGGCTCGCGCGAGCCGGCGGTCTGCGCCCGTGCCGGGCACAGAGGTCCCCGAGGGCTCGCCCGATGGAGTTCATCGGCGGACGCTCCATCCCGAGAACGAGCGCTCTTAGGCCCTCGATCAGGAACGGCGGCAGGCGCGTGCGCCCGGCGTCTGCTCGCCGCCGGCGTGACGACGTGCGTCCGAGGCGGGCACGCGCACGCCGTTGGGAGTCACCGATCTCGAACATTGCTGGAGTAAATTCTGGACATGACTAGGTTTAATTGCAACCTTGTCCAGGCGGGCCAGGAGGCCCGCCCTCCGACTGACGCTGCCGTCAGGAGAGCCGCACCCTGGTGATGCCGGGGATGCGGTCGAAGGCCTCGTCGAACGTCGCGACCTCCGGCACGTCGTTGTTGAGCATCACCGCGGCGTGAACCGCGTTGCGCGCACTGACATTTCGAGTGTCGATCAACAGGGACTTGGCGCGGTCCGTGTCGGCCAGCGTCACGGGCAACACGACGGGGCACAGCTGCACGAAGAGGTCGTACACGGCCGCCGCCACGTCGAGCCGCTTCAACGCCGCGTAGCGGTACAGGATCTCCTGCAGCACCTCGGTGCTCGTGCAGATGTCGAGGTCGCCGGCGCGGGCGCGCTCCAGGAACCGGCGGGCAGGGTCGCGCAGCGGGTGCTCGCGCCCGGCGACGTACATCGGGACGTTGGAGTCGACGAAGACCATCAGCCGCGCCCCGCCTCGATCTCGGCGAGCATCTGGTCGATGTCGCCCGTTGGGGCGCCGAGCCTGGCGAGCCGGTCGAGCGCGTCGCCGGCAGGACGGTCGTCGGCGAGGGCGCGCTCGATGGCCTGCCGCACCCAGGCACTGGTCGACACGCGGCTGCGCTGGGCGGCCTTCCGGACGCGCCGCTCGAGCCCTTCGGGGACCAGCACCTGCAGACGTATACTCATTACTCATACTAACATGAGTAATCTGGCGGTCCGCCCGAGGCGTCGCGCCAGCGCTCCAAGCCGCCGGCGCGCGACATCGCTCACCGCGTACCACCTCGGTGCCGTTTGCAGGAGCGCGTCCGGTCTGCTATGAACGGATCATGGCCGCTCGTATCGCCGCTCTGCTGTCGCGCCCCGCCCTCCTCCGCACGCTGGCGTCGCACGCGCGCCTGGCGCTGCGGCTGCTGCGTGAGCCCGGCGTCCCGCTGGCATCGAAGGCGCTGCTCGCGGTGCCGCTGCTCTACGTCCTGTCGCCGCTCGACATCGTGCCGGACGTTCTCCCGGGCCTCGGTCAGCTCGACGACCTCGGCGTGGTCATGCTCGCGCTCGAGCTGTTCGTCCGTGTCTGCCCATCGGAGATCGTCGCGCACCACCGCCAAGCGATGGACGCCCGTCGTCCGTACGCCCCGATCCGCCCCGCCGAGATCGTCATCGACACCGAGTTCCGACGGGGATAACGAGCGGCGCACGACCGCAGGCGCGAGTTCCGGCCGAGCGAGGGGAACCCGGAGCGGCACGCCGCGGCGGCGGGGCCGGCGACACTGTTGCAGGCCGGCCCGATCGCGCGTGCTACACTCCGCCCGGCCGCGGCGCGGATGGCAGGCCGCCTCCCCACCCATGACCGAGACTCCAAGACCGCTGCTGCAACGCCTGGCCATGCCCCACACGCTCGTCGTGGTGATGGCCCTCGTGGTGCTCGTGCTCGCCCTGTCGTGGGTGGTCCCCTCGGGCGAGTATCAGCGCACCACGATCCAGACCAGTGAAGGCTCGCGCGCCGTCACCGTGGCCGGCACCTATCGCGAGGTGCCGAAGGTCTACCTCGGTCCTGCCACCGCGCTCTCCTCGCCCATCAGGGGCCTCGTGGACGCGGCGCTGCTCGTGGCCTTCCTGCTCGTCATCGGCGGCAGCTTCGGCGTGTTCCAGGAGACCGGCGCCATCGAGTTCGGCATCCGGCGCCTCACCCACGCCATCGCGCAGCGCCCGCACCTCGAGGGTCTCCTCATCCCGGCGTTGATGGTCGTCTTCTCGCTCGCCGGGTCGATCTTCGGCATGGCCGAGGAAGTGATCCCGTTCGTCGTGATCTTCATCCCGCTCGCGCGCCGCCTCGGGTACGACTCGATCGTCGGCGTCTCGATCCCCTTCCTCGGCGCGGCGGCCGGCTTCGCGGCGGCCTTCTTCAACCCCTTCACGGTCGGCATCGCGCAGAGCATCGCCGGCCTGCCCCTCTACTCTGGCCTCGGCTACCGACTCGTCACGTGGGTCGTCGGCACGACGGTGATCGTCGCCTACGTGATGTGGTACGCGCGGCGCGTCAGGCGCAACCCGGAGATCAGCCCGGTGCGCGACATCGACCTCGCGCGCGAGGCCGTGGAACGTCACGAGCCCGCAGACGCGCGGTGGGATCCGCGCCATCTCGTCACGCTCACGCTCTTCGTGCTCGCGATGGTGCTGCTCGTCGTCGGCGTGCTGCGCTGGAAATGGTACATCGATCAGATCGCGGTGCTCTTCTTCGGGATGGGGATTGCGCTGGGCTTCGCGGGCGGGCTGGGGCCGAGCCGCATCGCGCGCACCTTCGTCGTGGGCGCCAAGGACATGGTCGGCGTCGTCTTCATCGTCGCCTGCGCGCGGGCGCTGCTCGTCATCGCGCAGGACGCGAAGATCCTCGACACGATCCTCTACGCGGCCTCGGGCACGCTCTCGGTGCTGCCGCACAGCGTCATCGCGCAGGTGATGTTCCTCGTCCAGTCGGGGATCAATTTCTTCATCCACTCGGGCACCGCCCAGGCCGCCCTGACGATGCCGATCATGGCGCCGCTGGCCGACCTCGTGGGCATCACCCGGCAGACGGCCGTCTACGCGTTCCAGCTCTGCGAGTTCGTCAACCCGATCCTGCCCACGAGTGCCGTAACGATGGGCGTGCTCGGTGCGGCGAAGATCCCCTGGGAGCGCTGGGCCCGGTGGTTCTTCCCGCTGATGCTGATCCTCATCGTGGTCAGCTTCGTGTTGCTCGTGCCGCCCGTGCTGCTGTTCCGGTGGGAGTGAAGACCGCTCCTTGACCGTTGGGCTGCTCCAGGACTCCGTCGCCCATCAGCGTGAACCTCGCGCCTGATACGCGCGCCACGGTTCAGTTGGCGCGCGACCCGTGCGGCGATACAGTGCCGTCTCGTCTCTCCAGCAGGAATCGACGTTTGGACTGCGGATTCCCGCCGCGCGCATGCTTCGCATCCAGGCGGTTCGACGTGGACTTCACGTCCTTCAACCTGCCCCGAGTCCCTGGGGGTCTACGCCCAGCTGCACGTCGCGTTCAGGCCGAGGCCGCGCAGGGCGGCCGCGGCGCCCCGGTCCCGGCGGCGCGGCGTTCCCCAGGCGGCGCACGCCCCGCCAGGGACGGCGGCGGGCCCGCCCGTTACGACTGGTGGCGCCTCGTCGTGTCGAGCAGGAAGTGGGCCAGTGCCGGCAGGAGGATCAGCGCGCCGATCATGTTCATCAGGAACAGGAACGCCAACAGCAGGCCCATGTCGGCCTGGAACTTGAGCGGGGAGAACATCCAGGTCGAGACGCCGATCGCGAGCGTGATCCCGGTGAAGAGCACGCCGTTGCCGGTCACCTGGAGGGTCTTGCTGAACGCGTCGCGCAGCGAGTCGCCCTCGCGATAGAACGTGCGGAGGCGGCTGTACAAGTAGATGCCGTAATCCACGCCGACGCCGACGCCGAGCGCCGCCACTGGCAGCGTGCTCACCTTGAGGCCGATCTCGAGCATCGCCATCAACGCGTAGGAGAGGAGCGACACGAGCGCGAGCGGCAGCAGCACGCACAACGTCCCGCGGACCGAGCGGAACGAGACCAGGCACAGCAGGATGACCGCCCCGAAGACACAGGCCATGATCGGCCACTGCGCGGCCGACACCGCCTCGTTGGTGGCCGCCATCACGCCGACGTTGCCGGTGGCGAGCTGGAAGGACACGTCCGTGTTCCCGTGCTGGCGCTCGAACTGCTTCACCGCCGCGACGATGCTCTCGATGGTCGCAGCCTTGTGATCGCGGGTGAAGAGCATCACCGGCATCACGCTGCAGTCGGAGTTGAGCAGCCCCGTCGTGGTCGGCACGTAGGTCACCGACTGCTGGAGCACGGACGTGTTCCGCGCCAGGACGCGCCACTTCGGGCTGCCCTCGTTCCACCCTGCGTTGAGGCTCTTCGCCACGCCCGCCAGCTCGAGCGTCGACTGCACGCCCGGCAGGTTGGCCATGCGCCACGAGAACTCGTCGATCGTGGACATCACCGCGTGGTCGACGCACCCCTCGGGCTTGGTCTCGGCGATGACGTTGAGGATGTCCACGCCGATGGAGAACTTCGAGGTGATCACCGCGCTGTCGGTGTTGTAGCGCGAGTCCGATCGCAGCTCCGGCACGCCCCGGTGCAGGTCGCCGACCTGCACCGCGCGGCCCTTCCAGAACCCGACGACGGCCAGGAGCACGGCGACGGCGACGATCACGGTGGCGGGCCGGCGCTCGGTCACGTCTGCCACGTGCGCCCAGAGGCGCGCCGTGTGGTGCGACCGGCCGCGCAAGCGCTCCAGGTAGTGCTCGTCCACTTTGAAGTACGACAGCAGCACCGGCAGGAGCGCGAGGTTCGTCAGGATGATGGCCGCCACGCCGATGCTCGCGGCAATGGCGATCTCCTGGATCACCTGGATCTGGATGAACAGAATCGTGAAGAACCCGATGGTGTCGGTGGCGAGCGCGACACTGCCCGGCACCAGCAGGCTCCGGAAGCTGTTGCGCGCCGCCGTCAGGCTGTCGGCCCCCTCGAGGATCTCCAACCGCGCCCAGCTGATCATCTGCACGCCGTGGCTCACGGCGATCGCGAAGATCAGGAACGGCACCAGGATGGACATCGGATCCATGCCGTATCCGAGCAGCGTCAGCACGCCGAGCTGCCAGGTGACGGCGATGACGGCGCAGGAGAGCACCATGATCGACAGCGCGTGCGAGTGTGAGTAGAGGTAGACGAGCAGGCCCGTGATCAGGAACGTGATCAGGAAGAAGACCACGACGCGCGCCGCGCCCGCGGCGATGTCGCCAATCACCTTGGCGAACCCGATGACGTGCACGTCCACGGGGCTGCTGCTCACGACGAGGTTCACGTCGCTGCCCGCGTGGTCGGCGTCGAACCGCTGCCGCACCTTCTTCTCGATCTCCTCGGCCACCGCGATGAAGTTCAGGCGGTCCCCGGTGTTGGGGTCGAACTCCATCAGTTCCGCGCTGACGATCGCGCCGGAGAAGTCGTTGGCGACGAGCCGGCCCACGATGCCCGCCTTCAGGATGTTGCGGCGCACGGCCTCGAGGCCCTCCGGGGTGGGCTCGAAGTCGTCGGGAATCACGTTGCCAGCCGCAATGCCGTCCTCCACCACCTCGGTGTAGCGGACGTTGGGCGTGAAGAGCGACTGCACGCGCCCGCGGTCCACGCCCGGGATGAAGAACACCTCGTCGGTGGTCTCCTTGAGCACCTCGAAGAACTCTGGCGTGAACATGTTCCCGTCGCGGGCGATCACCGCCACCAGCACGCGGTTGGTTCCGCCGAACTCCTGCTGGTGCTTCAGCAACGTCGCCATGTACGGGTGCTTGAGCGGCAGCAGCTTGGCGAAGCCGGCGTCGATGTGCAGGCCGCTGGCTGCCCAGCCGAGCAACAGCGTTGCTAGGGCGAAGACGCCGATCACGAGCGGCCGGTGGCCGAAAATGAGGCTCTCGAGGCGTGTGGTGAGCGTGGGCTTCGCCATGGTCGATCCGAGTGGGGCGGAATTTCCGGAATGCGAATCAGCGCGGGAACTCGATCCGATTCGTGCCGCCCTCGCCAAACAGCACCAGGGTGCGATCGTCGGCAGCCGCCAGTGCGGTGATCGCCTTCCGGTCGGGCAGCTCCTGCTTGCGAATCGCCGCGCCGTCGCCGGCGCTCCAGAGCAGCGTCCCCGCCATGCCACCGACAACGTAGCGGCCCGGGCCGAGCTCGAGGGCGCAGGTCAGCGTCTCCTCCGTGCCGGTCTCGACGCGGGTCCACGTGGCGCCCTTGTCCGGTGAGCGATAGAGGTGGCCGCGCAGCCCGAACGCCAGTACCTGCCCATCGGAGAGGGGGAGCACACCGAAGAACGACCCTTGGTAGGGCGAGGTCAGCGCCTGCCACGTGTCGCCGCCATCGTCGGAGCGGTACAACCGGCCGGCCTCGGCGGCAAGATAGGCGGCGCCGTCGCGGGCCAGCGCAATGTGGTTCAGGTGGAAGTCGTCGGCCCCGTTCACCGGGCGCGGTTCCCACGTGCTGCCACCGTCCCGAGTGGCGAGGAGCTCGCCGTAGGCGCCGAGGGCGAGGCCGCGCCGCGCGTCGGCGAACCAGATGTCGAGCAGCGGCCGTTCCTTCTCCGGCGCGTAGTGCACGCGCTCCCACGTGCGGCCGCCGTCCGTCGTGCGCAGGGCCACCTGGTCGTGCCCCACCGCCCACCCGAGCTCCCGGTCGTGCATGAAGACGCCGGTCAGTAGGGCGCGCGTCGGCACCTTCGCCTGGATCCACGCCTTGCCCCCGTCCTCCGACACGAGGATGTGACCGCGTTCACCGACGGCCACCATCCGGCCATCGCGTACGGCGACGTCGAGCAGGAGCGACTTCGGCGCGAGCGGGGCCTCGACCGCCCACTCCTCTGTCGAGAGAGGGCCCTCGCCTCTCACCGTCAGGACGAGGGCAAGCGACAGGCCGAGGGCGAGCGGCACACCGAAGGAGAACACACGAGGCCCGCGTCCCCGGAATCGGGGCGTCGTCGATGGTGCACCGGACATGTCGTTCTCTCCGTGCGCAGGACGCGAGGACCGGGCGGCGACCCGGCCCTCGTGGAGACAGCTACCGCACGCCCTCCTGCCGCAGCGCGTCGGGAGTGAAGTCGGCCTCGGTGCGCTTGAGGTTGAAATCGTGCACCTTGCCCTCGTTGAAGAGCCCCATCACGAGGTACCGGCCCGCCTGGAGGTCGGTGTGCGTCTCGGCCGAGGTCCACACCGCCGGCACGTTGTAGAAGTTCATGACGTGCCCTTCCGACACGCGCCACAGCTGGTCGCGGTTGTCGTACTGGTCCATCATGACGATCTGCCAACTGTCCTCGTCCACGTAGAACACGCGCCGTTTGTAGATGTGCCGCTCGCCGCTGCGGAGCGTTGCGTCCACCACCCACACGCGGTGCAGCTCGTAGCGCGCGTGCTCCGGGTTGAGGTGGAGCGGCGTGATGATGTCCTTGTACTTCAGCTTCGGATCCTGGAGGCGGTACCCGTTGTACGGTACGTAGATCTCCTTCTTCCCCACGAGCTTCCAGTCGTACTTGTCCGGTGCCCCGTTGAACATGTCGAGCTGGTCGCTGGTGCGAAGGTTGTCGGCGGCCGTGCCCGGGTTGTCGTAGGCCACCTGCGGCGCACGGCGCACGCGGCGCTGGCCGGGGTTGTACAGCCACGCGTCGCGGGGCTTTTTCACCTGGTCCATCGACTCGTGCACGAGCAGGATGCCGCCGGCGAGCCGCGCCGGAGCGGTGACCGTCTGCTTGAAGAAGAGGATGCGGTTGCCGAGCTTCTCGGAGGTCATCCCGGGCAGGTGGTAGAGGAACTGCGTCTCCTCGTCGAACTGCACGATGGTGTACTGCCCGCCGCGCGTCGGCATCGCCTGGATCACCCACCGGCCGGCCGTGTCCCCGCGGTAGCGGAGCAGGTGGTTCCAGATCACCTCGGCGCCGGTCTTCGGCATCGGGAAGGGCGGGCCGCCGATGGCGCCCTCGACGCCGTTGCCGTTGTTGACGAGCTTGGCGCGGCCGACGTTGCGAGCCGTGGCGTCGTACACCCGCTGCGGGGCGGAGGTGCTGCGGCGCGTCGGGTACACGATCATCTTGAACGACGGGTACGTCTTGAACATCGCCTTGTGGCCGTCACCCAGCCGTTCCGCGTACTTCCCGACGTCCGGCGCCGTGATCGTGAAGAGCGGCTTGTCGGCCGCGTACGGATCGACGTAGTGCTTGCCCGGGACGTACCCGGCAGGCGCCTTCGTGATGCCGCCGTCCCACGCGGGGATCGTGCCGGCCGCGTTGCCGGCCTTTTCGCCGCCAAGCGGCATCACGTTGGCCGGGAGCCCGGCCTGCTGCGCCAGCGGCACCCCGAGCGTCGCGAGCAGGGCGAGGGAGAGGACCGAGAGAATGCCGATGAATCGTGCCGTGCTGCGCATGGGCTCGTGCCTCAGAAGGAGTACTTGACGTTGGCCGCGATGAAGTCGCGGTCGTTGATCAGGTTGTAGCGCCCGGCGGTGCGGGCGGCGAGGTCGCCGTCGATCTCGGCGCCGAAGAAGTCCGTGTAGCTCAGGTCGAACTCCCAGTTGATGCGGTACTGGAACCCGAGGCCGGCCGTGAACGCCTTGCGCCCCTCGATGAAGTTGCCACCGGGGCCGGGCGAGGTGCCACTGACGTCCTGGGCGAAGGAGAACCGCGGGGTGACGTTCACCGCCGCGAAGGCATTGTTGTACTCGAACCGTCCCGCCACCACGTAGCCCCAGGCGTTCTCGGTCGGGAACGTGTCGGCCAGCTGCGTCGCCGGCTGCACGCCGGCTTGGGTGAAGACCGGGTTGCCGCTGGTGTAGGTGCCCGGGCCTTCGAGGCGCAGCACGCTCGCGTCGGGGAAGCCGTGAACCGTGCCCCATCCGACCTCGCCCACGAGCACCATCTGGTCGGCCCAGAACACGTTGCTGAAGGCCTTCGTGCCGGTGACCTGCACCTGGGTCGTGTCGAACCGCTTGTACCCCCGGATCGTCTCGTTGAACCCGAACGCGCCGATCTGGTTGTACTGGGCGAACAGCCGGCCGGCGCCGATGATCGGCGCCAGTGCCGGGATCGGCGGCTGCTGCAGGCGCAGCGGGCTCAGCGCGGCGAAGAGCAGTTCCACGTCGTCCAGCTGCAGGGGCACGCGCCAGCGGTGCGACACCTCGCCCTGCAGCGCGACGCCGGTCCGCCCGAGCTGCGTGTTGAAGCTCGCGCCGAGCAGCTGGATGTCCTCGGGATAGGTCAGGAAGTAGTACGCCGTCGAGGCGTAGTTGCTCACGCCCCCGAGGACGGGCGGCAAGACCCCGGTCGGCGAGCCGGTGTGGGCCATGATGAGCGGCAGCCGGCTGTGGTAGTTCACGAAGTAGAGGCCGAACTCCGTGCCGCCGAGTGCGTCGCCGAGGTACCGGATTGCCGCGCCATACTGGCCCTGCTCGCTCGGTTCCTCGCTGTCGCGTCTCGGCACCGCCGTGCCGATCGGACTGAACGTCGGCGGCAGCGGAGCGTGACCGACCGGCACCGTGTCGGGCACGGCCCCGAAGCCCAGCATGACCTTCTCGGCCCCGGCCCCCGCGATGTCGGTCGTGCTGAAGTAGCTGCCGACCGGGTCGATCTTCAGGTCCTCCCACGTGAACTGGTAGAAGGCCTCGAAGGACGTGGTGTTTGTCGGCTTGACGCTGAACTTGACCGCGCCCACCGGCAGGAGCGCGTCGCGCAGCTCGGCGCCCGGCACGCGCAGCACGCTCACGTCGAGCGGGTTGATCGCATTGATGCCGCCCTGGATGAACGTGCTCTCACCCCAGTTGATCACCTGCCAGCCCGCGCGCACCTCGCCGGGCATCGCCCCGAGCTTGAAGCGGTAGTACCCGAAGGCGTCGCGGATCTCCGCACGGCTCCCCACCCGCTCGAGCGCATCGTCGGAGAGCGGCGTTCGCGCCCGATCGCCGTTCTCGTTCTCGAAGTCGTAGAAGGCGAACGCGCGGACGAACCCGCCGAAGTTGCCGTAGCTGAACTGGAACTCCGTCGTCCACTTCACCGCGTTGGTGAAGATCCCCGTGTCGTAGTTCTGGTTCCCGTCGTCACCATTGACCGAGTACGCCTTGCCCCCGGCCCCCAGGCCGATGATGCGCTCGTCCTGATCGTGCAGGCGGAAGCCGAGGCCGTAGGTGACGGTGTTGTCCCAGTTCCACTTGAACTCGGAGGGTGCCGCCTCCTCGGCCGCGGCCACGGCCACCTGCGTGCCGGCCTGGGCCGCCTCAGGAGCCGGTGTCGCGGTCTGGGCCGCCGCGGTGGCCTGTGGTTGACCACCCGAACCCACGGCGAGCTTCGCATCGGAGGCTGCCGCCGCCGAGCCGAGCGCCAGCACGAGCGCGACGGCGATCAAGAGGGTCGTGCGTGAGTGCAACCCCGCTTGGACAAGACGTCCCATGATTCCCCCAGTTCGTGAAGAGGCCCCCGGGCTGCCGACCCGCCGGGATGAGGACACGGGTCCGGGCGTCGAACGCGCCGCGTCGCCGGCACGGAAGACGTTCTCGCTCCGCCGGCGGGAACCCGCGCGGCGACGATTCATTGGCAGGACAACCATTGGACCAGGGCCCCAGCCGTGGCCTTTCGTGAGACGAAACGCGCGACGCTGCGACGCAGTGCCCGGAGCTGCGAATTACGGCGGGGATTGTAAGCAAGAACCGTGTGATGGGCCAGCACAATCGGCGCGGGCATGCCGCATTGCGACTAGATGCTGCGACACACAATTCCTGCCGCAGCGCGGCTTACGCGCTCAGGAGTGCGTGGCCGGGGCGCCGCCGAGGTGCCGTGCCCCGCGGCGGAACACCAGCGTGTAGACGAGCCCGTTGACCGCGACCACGAACAGGCCAAGCGACAACTGCGTGGGCCGGCTGAGCCAGTCCGGGTACAGCAACGGGAGCACGTGCTGGTCGATGAAGCTCGGACCGCCGTGCGCGGCGTTGCCGTGGCCGCGCAACGCCTGCTCCAGCGGTGTCAACGGGCACACCCAGCCCGCGAACTCCACGAGGGCCCCCCAGGCGGCAGCGGGCAGGTGCAGCCAGGCCAGGCGCGGCCACCGCAGCACGAGGACGCCCCCGAGCACGACGAACGCGACAAACGCGAGGTGCAGGACGACGACCGCATCAGCGAGGGCGGTCCAGGGCATCGCAAGGCCGAACGACGCAGGGGGCCCGGTCATGTCGCTCACGTCAGGGCTGACCGGGACATGCTGACCGCAAGCGCGTGTCGATCGCAAGCAGAGCCGTCACCGGCGCGCACCCACCGACGGGCTCGGTCTCCTTCGCCAGTACCCCTTGCCGCGTGGAAGATGAGCTGGGCCACGAGCGGCCGTGGCACCGCGCTTCAGCGCGGTGCTGCCCGGCGCCTACCGTGTCAGCTTCCGATATTTGATCCGGTGCGGCTGATCCGCGGCCGCCCCGAGGCGCCGGTGCCGGTCGGCCTCGTAGTCCTGGTAGTTCCCTTCGAACCACACCGCCCGGCTGTCGCCCTCGAAAGCGAGCATGTGCGTGGCGATGCGGTCGAGGAACCACCGGTCGT
>Ga0114939_10002462_pt1 | contig 13671 bp, 9 predicted proteins | sample AshMeaCrysSpring_FD_87196 | JGI IMG/M metagenome (GOLD analysis project Ga0114939, IMG submission 87196) | Groundwater microbial communities from Big Spring, Nevada to study Microbial Dark Matter (Phase II) - Ash Meadows Crystal Spring | ecosystem: Environmental > Aquatic > Deep subsurface >... | reverse complement strand
GACAATGAAAAGCCTAGCGTTTCTACAGCCAACTTAACTAATAGTAAAATTTTTTCTTGGTCTAATAACGGAGAAGCTTCGAAGTAAGTCAGGCGTGCTAATAAAACAGCACGCAAAATATCAGGTGCTAACTCTCTAGAAACCTTATTGCTATCCATGATCCATGAATCCATATCATTTTCAACCCCTAGTTGTAGCAATTCAGCGAGCGATGTTTTAGCCAACAAGTTTTCTGCGGCACGCTGCGCATTGAGAGGAAGTTGACGAATTAAATAACTCTCGTATGAGTGCAAAATTGCCATCGTTAGTCGTCCTTTTCAACTTCATTGCTGGCTGCGGAAGTTCGATAAGATCTTTGCCAAATAATGAGCTGGTTTAACTCTTCATTCTGAAGTAACAAAATGAGTTTATGCTGAATGGCTTCAGACGCATTGGTAAACTCAACCGAATTGTAAAAACCTTCAGGCACTGACCAACTGTTGACAATATTGCCAGTCATGTTAAACAGATTAACAAAATGCTCTACAGGAAACCTAAAGTCGATTGTTAGGCGTGCAAACTTTGGAAAGGGCTCTTGACTGATAAACCCAACACCGCCAGCACTTAAATTCAGTTGACGTACCGGCCATGCATTCTTATCGATTAGATAACTCACTTCCTGACGATAATGCATCAAGAAAGGCAAATGCCTTTCAAGCTTATCATTCATAGACAATACCGATGTAGCCAATAAACTACCGTGACTCACTTTTTCCTGAAGTCCTTCTAGCATCGCATCAAAGGAAAAGAAGGGGTTGGTAAGTGCCTGCATAAAGTCAGCATAGTCTTTTACGAGTGCCTTATCAATCAAATTCAAATAGACGTCTAATTTTTCATTGAAGGCACGCAACAAATCGGCGGTCGCACTGCCGGGTTTTAGCTGCATTGCCAAGGTGGCTTTATCTCGACGCACCTTGTAAAACTCAATTTGATCATAAACCATATGACCTTGCACTAGGTGAATAATCGCCTCGCACACAAGATTAACACGCAATACCAAATCACCAATCACTTTTCCTGCCAATTCGTTTTCAATTAAAAGTGATTGGCTAAATGAATGTAATGATTGATCATGAGGCAACTCTGATTTCTGCCAGAGACCATTCGCCAATTCTGGCACAACCAAACGTATTAACTTGTTCTGGTCAGCCAATTTAATAACTGCTGGAACCGCCACATCCAATCGAAAGTGACGACGAACATTGCGCATGCAACCTATTTCCTTAGTAGATGATGATTAAAAAGGATTCGCATTTTAAGGTGTTTCACGTGAAACCATGCGAAGAGTCAATGTGCTTAGGTTCACTAACTAAAACTAACCTCATTCACTCTTGAAAGTATGAGTGCAATTGAGTGTTTAATGATACTACCTATTTAATACCTTAATTACAATTATCAGAGATTTTTTGGGTTGTTTTGATTAATAATCTGACCAATAGGACTATTTTTAGCAAAAGCGATGCCATATTACTGCCAAAGCAAATTAATTGCAGTAAAATGTTTAAGTAATTTTTTGGATACATCAATGAAAACCCTTATCCTTATGTCGATGCTCATATTCATATCCGCTTGCGGAAAAAAAGGAAATCTACTGCCGCCTCCAACAGAATCGGTACAGAGCATTCATTCTCAAAGTAATCTGTCAAACAATAAAGAAAGCCCATGAACATGACTTCACTCAGCCGTAATGACGGCACACTCTATATGGATCAGGTTAGCCTAGAGCAAATCGCTCGGCAGTATGGAACCCCTTGTTACGTCTACAGTCGTCAAGGAATTCGTCAACGTTGGGAAGCCTTCGATAACGCCTTTGCACAGCAACCTCATTTGGTTTGTTACGCAGTTAAAACCAATAGCAATCTGGCGGTACTTCAAACATTAGCGCAAGCAGGTGCTGGCTTTGATATTGTTTCAGGAGGAGAGTTGGCGCGTGTACTCAAAGCAGGAGGAGAAGGACGCAAGGTCGTATTTTCTGGTGTAGGCAAAAGTGAGGCTGAAATGCGTTTCGCACTCAGCAATCACATTAAATGTTTCAATGTTGAGTCTGAAGCGGAGCTCTATCGTCTAGAATCGGTCGCTGCATCCATGAATCGTATTGCGCCAATTTCAATTCGTGTGAATCCAGACGTAGACCCTAAAACTCATGCCTACATTTCAACTGGGCTGAAAGAAAACAAGTTTGGCGTATCATTTACAAATGCCTTACCACTCTACCGATACGCTGCTGCATCTGCACACTTGTCAGTGCAAGGTATTGACTGCCACATAGGATCTCAATTACTCAGCTTAGAACCCTTGCAAGAAGCTGCTAAGCGCGTGGTTGAATTTCAGCAGCAACTGCACAAAGAAGGTATTGAATTACACCATATTGATATGGGGGGTGGTTTGGGTATCGACTATCAAGAGAAGGATAATGCTCCAACGCCATTAGACTATGTACTTACGCTACTCAAGGCAATTAATCAGCCTAGCATAGAAGTATTAATCGAGCCAGGTCGAAGCATTGTCGGCAACAATGGTGTGTTAGTCAGCAAAGTTGAATTAATAAAAGAAAACGAAGGCAAGTCTTTCATGGTTGTTGACGCCGCCATGAACGACCTCATACGTCCCGCACTCTATGATGCTTGGCAAGCGATTGTTGATGTTCGTGAAAACAACCAAAAAACACAATGCGTTGATGTCGTGGGTCCTGTATGTGAAACAGGAGATTTTCTAGGAAAATCACGAGAACTATCCTCTCAACCAGATGATTATATAGCTATTTTGTCTTCTGGTGCTTATGGTTTCGTCATGAGCTCTAACTACAATACGCGCCCAAGAGCGACCGAGGTGATGATTGATGGCGATCAACATCAATGCGTGCGTGCCCGCGAGACGCTAGAAGACTTAATGCGAGGCGAAACCCTATTCAATGATCATCCATCATCCACTCCTTAACTCATCAGCAAGAGCCACGCAATGCAACAAAATCACCCCTATGAAGAAGGCTTTCTCTTAGCATTATTGTTGATAGCCTTGCTGTCGCTAATATGGCTTTTTAATCAGTTTATCCCAGCCTTCTTGTTTGCATTGCTGCTAGCAAGTAGTAGCTATTCGTTATATCATAAACTCAGTTTGAAGCCGCGCTTGAATAAAAATCGAGCCGCCATGTTGATGACTGGTGCCGCATTCTTATTGGTATTTTTACCCATTAGCTATTTGTTAGCGGAAAGTGGTCGCATGGGCACAGAAGTGTTTAACCAACTACAAATCTGGCTAGCACAACAATCGCCCGAATCCATTAGAGCTCTTGAGCATCAGATACTGGCAAGCACCCCGCTACCAGAAGAAATGCAGCACAAAGTTGCACAAACTATCGAGCAACAACTTCCTGTTGTTATCGATAAAACGAAAGCACTCAGCCTTTGGGTGGCCAGCAATTTGTTTAGCGGCATTACTAGCTTTATCGGCTTTATGACGATTGCTCTGTTCAGTTTATTTTTCTTTTACCGTGATGGGCATAGCTTTATTACGCGTATGGTCAATCTATCTCCTCTTTCCAATCATCTTGATCATTTTATTCTGCGTCGCTTCTCTGCTTTGTCTCAAGTGCTTACCGTGAGTGTTTTGGGCGTTGCGCTCATTCAAGGGATTGCTTTTAGTCTTTTGATGCTATTGTTTGGCTTGCCATGGCTATTCTTAGGGCTAGCATTCGCCATCACATCCTTTATTCCCATAGTGGGTGGACTATTAGTCTGGGGGCCCGTAGTTTTATATTTTTTGATTGAGGGGTCGCCATGGTTAGCGCTCATCACCGCTTTATACAGTGCTCTATTCATTGGTGTCGTGATAGACAATCTCTTACGCACACTGCTGATTCAACGACTCAGTCAACATCGACGACAAGAAGCAGGTCCCAATGCACTTGACCATACTTGGTTGACTCTCTTGTCGACCTTTGCAGGGTTGCTACATTTTGGTATGATGGGGCTGGTGTTTGGCCCCATGTTAGCCGCGATGGCCATTACCATTTTTGATGTTTACGAACATAAACACCGCCATCAGTTGGATTACTCTTGAATACTCTATTTACTGCATTGAAGTGCCGCTTAATTTGTGGATCGTTAATGAACGACGCTTTGATGTCGAACGATACGTGATAACAATGCCATGAAAACAACTCAAGCTAACCAGAGTTTTCCAAAATGGTTATTTATCATGCTCGTTACAGTGACCATGAGTGGTTCACTATTGCTAGGACTTTGGTTTGCACAAGATGAATTTAATCAACAGCTCAATCGTCAGTTTACAGACTTTGTTGAAAAGACCAACGCTGAGATAGCCGAATCACTGTCATTACATCGTGCCATCAGTACTCACATTATGGCAGTCAAGCCTGTCGCTAATGACTTTCATAGTGATACTCAAAATTACCTTAACGAAATGAGTAAAAACACTAAGGATGTTGCTTTTTTTATTTTAACCAATACGAAAAATAACCAACAAAATACGTTAGAACTTCATACTCATCAAGATCTGCTAGCCTTGCAGATCACTACCTCAAGCCGCATGAATCAATTAGACCATACGCTGATTGAGAAACTGACCCGTCTTAATCAACATAACTCTGCCATGACCTTTATTCTCCCCGAAGAAGGGAGCGACCAACATAACGATTGGGTTAAGGCTATGCATAAAGCCGTGACTGAAAACCTTACTTCGAGTGTTTGGTTAAAGAAGACTGATCAAAATGCTTCAACCCTAGCCTTGTTTTCGCCTATTTATGACATCAATGTCGTCGAGCACATTCCTGCTCAAGAACGTATGAAGCACCTTCAATTCATCGTTGGGAGCGATTTTTCTATTGAAAAACTGCTCGATAGAAGACTGAAAGACAGCATAGATCAAAACCTTATATTTCACTTTCACGCTCAAATTTCAGACAAGCAACACAGATGGTTAACCGATAGCCTATTGAGCACAAGTCTCGATACTGCTTTGGCATGGATGCCCAATAGTGAGCTCACTCAAGACATAGACATCGCAGATAAAAAAATCACTTTGTATTTTTCGGCGAAACCGAGCCTTAAACAACTCAATTTCATGCCGCTTATGTCTTTGTTATTCATTGCGTTCATCTTATTAGTCTATATTTACATCGGCTTGCGTCAGAAAACAACGCAACGACAACAACAATGGATCATGGAAAACACACTAATCGATGAAAGAAATCAAGCAAAAGCAACCTTGAACTCCTTAGGCGAAGGGGTCATTACCACCGATAACCAAGGTCATATTCAATTCATGAACCCCAAAGCCTGTGAGATTTTTTCAATCCAATGGCACCATGACCTAGCCCTCACATTTATGGATTTATTTCCTGCAGACAGCGCGGATGAAATAGAGAAAATTAGCCAAAGTTTACAGGATGCCATCGGTCAGTCTAAACTGGTTCGCCAGCATAACATTCGTAACAAGAGCAGCCAAGGTGATACGATTTTACTAGACATTACCTTTTCGCCACTACTCAAAACAAACAACGAGATTTTAGGTGCGACACTGGTATTGGAGGATGTCACTCATTTAGAAGAAATGCGCCTTCAAATTGAGCGCATGGCCAAGTTTGACCATTTAACCAACCTTTATAACCGTTATGAGTTCGAACACCAGCTAAAGCAGGTTATTTCGTTAGCGCATCAATCGGGGCAAATGCATGCCTTCTGTTATTTAGATCTAGACCAGTTTAAGGTTGTCAACGATACAGCGGGTCATTTAGCGGGAGATCAGCTCCTTAGACAATTATCAAGCAACATTTTCTTGCTTAATTTGCCTGATGGAGCCGTGCTCGGTCGATTGGGGGGGGATGAGTTTGGCTTAATTTTGTATAACACCGACTTGGTGGAAGCAACCGAAGTATGTCACAAACTCATTCACGATATTCGTCACTTTATTTTTGTATGGCAAGGTAAGCGTTTCCAAATTGGAGTCAGTATTGGCTTAGTCATGATTGATCAGCAAACACTTTCCGTTGAACAATGCCTAATTGCGGCTGATACGGCTTGTTATCTTGCTAAAGAAAAAGGACGTAATCGTGTTGAATATGCTAACCCCGATAATCTCGAAATTAGTCAACGACACGAAGAATTGTCTTGGGTAGAGCGCATTCCACGGGCGATTGAAGAGGGAAAGATGACGCTATTTATTCAGCGCATGCTACCTCTGAATCAAGGCAGTCGACATGCAGAGGTTCTGGTTCGCATGAGCGACAATGATCAGGAGATACTCTTGCCTGCTCAATTTATTTCTGCCGCTGAACGCTATAATATTATGGAACAAATAGATCACTGGGTGGTCAAAAAAGCACTCAGTAATATTGCTCATATTCATCGCTTTGGATCGAAAGATAGTACTATTTTTAGTATTAATTTGTCTGGTCAGTCTTTGACAAGCGAAAAATTTATGCATTTTATGTTGCAACAACTCGATGAACACAGCAACTTAATGCCCTTTGTTTGTTTTGAAATTACTGAAACGGCACTCATGAGCAACCTATCTCAAGCCATGCAGTGTATGCAACAAATTAAACATAAAGGCGCATCTCTTGCTTTAGACGATTTTGGTAGTGGCATGTCGTCCTTTGCCTACTTACGCTATATGCCAATAGATTACTTAAAAATAGACGGTGCTTTTGTGCAAAACATGCATGAGGACGATATTAATCGCGCGATTGTGAGCAACATTCATCAGCTCTCTCGGGTTTTCAAAGTACAAACCATCGCCGAATACGTCGAAAACAAAGAGATCATTAATGAACTTCGTATGATCGGAGTTGATTTTGCTCAAGGATACGGCATTCACAAGCCCGAACCTTGGTTAGTATAAAGTTACTTGTATAAATAAAAATCTGTGCGATAATAAATAAAATTAATGATATAAATAAGGGTTAACCATGCTTTTGCATCTCTTTCAACATTTCAAATGGTCCATTGGCTTCACCATTATTGCGCTCTATTTGGCCTGGCTTTGGGCTGGCTGGGCGGGACTTTTTACCGCCGCTATTCTTATTGTGTTAGAAACCAGTTTATCTTTTGATAATGCCGTTGTGAATGCAGGTATTCTGAAAAAAATGGATCCTATTTGGCAGCAACGATTCCTGACGTGGGGGATGCTGATTGCCGTATTTGGGATGCGTGTTATTTTTCCGCTTGCTATTGTTGCGATTGTTGCAGGGCTGAGCATGTGGGATGTGGCGCAAATGGCACTTTACGATGCAGATACCTATGCCATGCATTTAGAAACCTCGCATGTACAGGTTGCTGCATTTGGGGGCATGTTCCTGCTGATGGTTTTTTTAGGGTTTATTCTCGATGATGAACGTGATATTCATTGGTTAGGTCGGGTTGAGGTGTGGCTTGGACGCATGGGAAAACTGGAATCACTAGAAATTGTTTTTGCCCTCGCCATATTATTAACGAGTGCCCATTTCTTACCTGAATCAAAACAAGCAGGGGCATTAGTGGCTGGATTAGCAGGGATAATTACCTTTGTTTTGCTCTCATCAATTAACAAGTTTATGGAAATGAACATGGATTTAATCGGTACGGCTGGTCGTGCTGGTTTGGTTTCTTTTTTATACTTAGAAGTACTCGATGCCTCGTTTAGTTTTGATGGCGTCATTGGTGCTTTTGCCATAACCAAGGATGTGGTTATCATCATGTTAGGCTTAGGCATCGGTGCCTTGTTTGTTCGCTCGATTACCATTTACTTGGTTAGACAGGGTACCTTAAGCGCCTATCGTTACCTCGATCATGGAGCTCATTATGCCGTTGGTGCTTTAGCCACCATTATGGTGATCTCCATGCATTTTCATGTACCAGAGCTTATCACTGGTCTGATTGGGATACTGTTTATCTCGGCGGGTGTTTGGTCATCAGTTCGCCACAATAAACGAGATGCTTTAGCGCTGGAAAAAGCGTCTTAACGAACGCCTAACCCAGCATGGCGCGCATAGCAGCGAGGTGATCCGCTGCTACCTTAGCTTGGGCTTCGGTGTCAGCTTGCTCATCTCGACCTTCCCAGTAGATATCCTCTAGCGGTAACTCGTCTAAAAAACGACTTGGTGTCGTGCTTTGCTGCTCACCATAGCGTTTACGTGAACGGGCATAGCTCATGGTAAGAGAACGCTCAGCACGGGTGACGCCAACATAAGCTAAACGACGTTCCTCTTCCACGCTGCCGGCATCAATACTATTTTGATGCGGCAAAATACCCTCTTCCATGCCGACTAAAAACACATGACCAAACTCTAGCCCTTTTGCGGCGTGTAAAGTCATCAACGAGACCTCATCCTTCTCTTGCTCATCGTTCTGTCGTTCTAAGGTGTTCATCAGCGTTAGATGGCGCACTAACTCAGATAAATCCCATGCGCCATCATGCTTTTCGACCAATCGACCAATCCATTGCAATAAATCCAACACCGCTTGCCATTGTCTCGCTGCTTTTTTGGGATTATCTCCATTTTCCATTAGCCAAACTTCGTACTGCAAATCGCCCAGAAATTGCATCAACTGACTGGGTAACTCCATACCGCCAAGGGTAGGACGCCAACGATCTAAAAACTCGGCAAAGCGTTGAAGTTGTAACACGGCACGTTCTGGCAATAGTTGTGAAAGACCAAACTCGGCACAAGCAACCCCTAAGCTAACTCCCCGTCCTTTAGCATAGTCTGACAGCTTGGCTAATGTTTGTGGTCCAATATCACGTTTCGGGGTATTGGCAATGCGTAAAAATGCGGCATCATCGTCGGGATTGTCAAGCAAGCGCAAATAAGCGAGCAGGTCCTTAATTTCGACCCGATCAAAAAAGGACTGACCACCTGAAATACGATAGGGAATTTCTTGCTCACGCAATGCCCGCTCAACCAAGCGTGCTTGATGATTACTTCGGTAAAGCACCGCATAATTATGCCACTGACCTTGGTTTTTGATTTTATGTACCAACAGCTCGCTGACAACACGCTCGGCTTCAGTCGTTTCATCGGGACAAGCGAGAATACGAATTTTGTCGCCATGACCACGATCACACCAGAGTTTTTTCTCGAACAAGTGAGGGTTATTAGTAATGAGTTGATTGGCAGCCTGCAAAATACGTGCGCTGGATCGGTAGTTTTGTTCTAGCTTCACCAAGGTTAAGGCTGGGTAATCTTGTTGTAATTGACTCAGGATTTCAGGAGCCGCGCCTCGCCACGCATAAATGGATTGGTCATCATCACCCACACAGGTAAAATGACCTTGTGAACCAGCTAATCGTTTCATAAGCTCATATTGAACAGGGTTGGTATCTTGATATTCGTCAACCAATAAATAACCCACTTTATGACGCCATTTTTGTTGAATATCGGCATCTTGCTGAAACAGCCAGACAACACGTGCAATCAGATCATCGAAATCGAGCGCTGAATAAGCCTGCAAGCTTGCTTGATAGGCCGCATATAAGCGCGCGACAAAAGCTTCATCGTCATTCGTCGCCTGCGCTAACAGCATATCGGGGGACTGTAAGCGATTTTTCGCCATCGAAATGGCATGACGTGCGGTTTTTAGCTTATCGCTGTCTATTTCACTGTCACGAGACAACTCTCTCAATAACTGCATGCTATCGGCATCATCAAATAATGAAAAGCTGTGTCGAATTCCTAAGGCTTTATACTCACGCCGGCAAATATCCAACCCTAGCGTATGAAAGGTTGATACTTGAACGCCACGACCGACTTCACCTAAACGTTGCGTGAGGCGGCTCTGCATTTCTTTCGCTGCTTTATTGGTGAAGGTGACCGCATAAATTCGTTTAGCGTTGAATCCTTCTTGCTCGACCAAATAGGCGATTTTTTCAGTGATGACTCGTGTTTTACCCGATCCTGCACCTGCCAGAACCAAAACCTGACCTTGTGTCAGTTGAACAGCCTGTTGTTGAGCGGGATTAAGTTGCACGAGTATTTGACCTAAACACGAGAAAGGGGCATCATTATAGGCTATATTTGGCGAATCTGCTTAAGCGAACACTTGATCGAATGGTTTGATGCAGACGAACCCCTAACACTCAGGATCACCATGAACATTGATAGCTTAAAACAAGATCTACATTTTAATAGCGAATTGCGCGGTCACTCCTTGCAATTCACCACCACTTGGGGGTTATTTTCACCCCGTGAGATTGATTCGGGTACTGACCTATTATTGAAATACTGCGATATTAAAGCAGACGACCATATTTTAGATCTGGGGTGTGGCTATGGTCCTTTAGGGATTGCATTAGCTAAAGATGCGCCCAATGGTAGCGTAACTATGCTCGACAAAGACTTTGTTGCGGTTGACTATGCGCGTCGTAACCTCATCGCTAATCGTATCTCGCAAGGACAGGTTCTCTTATCGAATGGACTAGCACAATTGCCAAAAGATCAACGATTTAGTACAGTCGTATCAAATATTCCTGCTAAGGTAGGTAAAGAATTAATGTCGATTTTCCTGTATGATATAGATCAGCATTTATTACCAGGTGGACAGCTTGTTGTCGTAACCATTAATGGCTTGCGTGATTATATGAAGCGCACCTTTAATGAACAGTTCGGCAATTATGAAAAAGTGAAACAAGGACGTGATTACACCATTTCACGGGCAGTTAAAGAGGGTTAACAATGAAAGCAAAACTATTTTCTGTGGCCATGGCATTATTAGTTAGTGTCAGCATGATCAGCACAGAAGCCTTTGCTAAACGCATGGGCAGCGGCAACAACTCTGGCATGCAAAGAAACGTTGCACCCGCATCACCTGCGAGCAACCAAAAAGCATCTCCAGCTAACTCTGCACAACAGCCTGCGGCGGCAGGTAGCACTGCCGCTGGATCGGCAGCTGGTGCGGCAGCAAAATCATCTTGGATGGGTCCGTTAATGGGTCTAGCCGCGGGGGGATTATTGGCAGCTGCTTTTATGGGTGGTGCTTTTGAAGGTATTAGCACTATGGACATTATGTTACTTCTGTTAATAGCTGGAGGGGTGATCTTCTTCTTACGTCGTCGCATGCAACAAGCGAATAAAGGTGCCGTGGCTATGCCAATGCCTGCAACCGCCAGCCCAGCACCAAACCAACACTATCGCCAAGCTGAAAACCTGAGCACCAGTGCATCAGCGATTCAAATTGGTAGTCATGTCGGCGAGAATTTGAATATGAGTGGCATGATGACCCCTACCTATCCTTCATGGTTCGATGAGGCTAAGTTTGTTAAACAAGCAGAAACTTGGTACGTCGCTTTGCAATCGGCTTGGGACAATCAAGATTGGACGACACTCGGGGCACTCAGTACCCCCGAATTGTTTGCTCAATTAAAAGAACAACGCAGTGCCGAAGGCGACGACAACCAAACACGTGTTGAGGAAGTTCGCGCCCAAGTGCGCGAAATGAGCCAAGATGCCAATGGTTGGGTACTAACAGTACAATTTACTGGCTATGTCAGCGAACAGGCTGGTGCATTTGCTCATGCGTTTAACGAGTTCTGGCATTTGGTTCGCATCGGAGAAGCCGATGGCGAATGGAAGCTTGCAGGTATTCAACAAGCCTAGTTACTTTTAAAAAAGACCAGCAGTTAAGTTGGTCTTTTTTTTGCTTTGTTTTTCTCTGGATTACCGTCAAAAGGAGATAGCTATGTTTCATCGCATCATCATCGGGGTAACACTCGGTAGCAGTATTTTATTAACGGGATGCGGTGAACAGCCTCGCGTTAAAGTTGAGTCTATTGAAATGGTGAGCACAGACACTGGCTCGCCCGACTTTCGTCGCATGGCGAAAATTTGCTTCGATCAGCCCTTGTCGGGAGATTACTACCATGAAATCGTTTTTGAAAGCAAAGACGGTTTTGTATTTGAGGGAGCGGGTAAAATTAGAGCGGCGGTTTCGGACTCTGACAATCCATGCATTATTAAAAACCTCAATCAATACGTCAATAAAAACTCACCGCCCCGTGCGCGTGATTTGATTGACCGATATCTGCCAAAAGGCAATGTTGCCTCGGTTAAAATTAGCGTTTGGGGAACGGAATCGGGTGAGAAGGGCATCAAGATGGACACTAAGGTGTTTAAAGATTTGTAAGCCGATCCTTATCTTAAACGCTTTGCTAGCTAGATGATAAATGCAGTAAGCTGAATCATTAGATCTACTCACTCCCCCATCGCTTGCGCGAGTTGGCGGGGGTGCATACGCAAATAACTGGATTGCGTGAGCCAAGCCATTACCAACAAACTGCCACTACTAACCACTAAACCGACCAACCACAAGCTAACACTCATAGTAGCGGGTATTTTTAACCAATAAATGCTGATTAATATACTGCTAATACTGGCTAGGCTTGTGGCAAAAAAGCCTGTTAGCAAACCCAACAAGGCATATTCGCCCAATCCAATCAGGCGAATTTGCCACTGATTTGCCCCTAGTGTACGTAATACCAACCATTGCTGTAATCGGGCATCTTGCGATGCTTTGGTTGAGGCTAAGAGTACCAATAAACTAGCAACTAAGGTAAAAAGCGTCAGCAAACCAACCGCCTGACTCGCTTGTGTCATCAGATTACGCACTTGGTTGATGAGCTGTTGCACATCAATCCAAATCACACCTGGAAACTCGTTTTGCCAGCGTTGTTTTAATTGACTTTGCTCAGCTAAACTTAAATCGGTGAAAAAACTCGCCATATACGTTACAGGCAGTTCAACACGGCTATTGGGTTCGATAATAAAGAAAAAATTTGCTTGCAAACTTTGCCACTTAACTTCTCTCAGGCTAGTCACCACATAAGTGGCTGGTAAACCCACCATATCGAAGGTTATTTTGTCGCCCAATTCTATATTCAGCAATTCAGCAATCCCCACTTCCACCGACACGCCAGAATGCTCACTGTTAGATGGCAGTTCAATGCTTGCAAGCAAGCGATTGTAAACAGGTAATCTTGCTAATACGGCGACATTGGCTTCTCGATCTAATAATCGCTTAGCGCGCGGTGAGTCACTTAGGATAGGGGCATTATTTAAGTGAGTAATTCTGGATCTGACCATTGCAATCAACTCTGCTTTGGGTTGAATGCTTTGCAATTGGCTCAGTAACTGCTCACGTTGTTCTGGCTGAACATTCACCACAAAGACATTGGGGCTTTGCGTGGGAAGAGAGTCTTGCCAATGGCTGAGAAGTTGCTGCTGGACTAATGTCATCAACAATAATAAATAAAGTACCAAACCAAAAGCAATCAGCTGTAAGCGAAACAATAGCGGATCACGTTTCACATTCGCTAAAGCAATCGCAAACCATCCCTGACTGACTCTTTGAATTTTTGACAACAACCAAAGCACTGACGATGCCATTACCCATAACAGCCCACTGGCTATCAACAGAGCTAAAAAAGTCCACAATACTAAATGCCAAGGTAATAATAATATCAATAACAATAACAATGCCGAGCTACTCCCCAAGACACTTGCCCAAACCGCTTGTGGTGTCGATACTGACCTGAACAGTTGTTGAGGGTGGGTGTGTACCAGTTTTAGAAAAATGGGCCAGCTGAAAGCCCAGAAAACTAGCGAGGCACTGAATAATCCCAGAAAACTGGCTTGCCAAGGCG
>Ga0114939_10002461_pt1 | contig 13673 bp, 10 predicted proteins | sample AshMeaCrysSpring_FD_87196 | JGI IMG/M metagenome (GOLD analysis project Ga0114939, IMG submission 87196) | Groundwater microbial communities from Big Spring, Nevada to study Microbial Dark Matter (Phase II) - Ash Meadows Crystal Spring | ecosystem: Environmental > Aquatic > Deep subsurface >... | reverse complement strand
TAAATAGTGAATTTACGGATATTTTTTAACATGACGACAACCAAGTAAGTATATTTGACATGTTTTTTTGATATTAAAACTGGGGTAATTGTAACCTCAAGTTTTTAGTTTCAGCTACGTAGGCTGCAATATTTGCCACGAAAGTTATAAAAATAATCAAAGTTCCCTAAATCAATAGTCGCAGTGACGATTCCCTAGGTATACGAGTGATTTAAATCACTTAAGAGTGTGACTAAACTAGTTGCGGTCATTAAAAACTATACCTGCTGTACAGGTATGAACAGTCTATAATCGAAAGTCAACAGCAAATATATGGATTCTTGACCGGGGTATCAGGAGTATTTATTAAGAGGCGCACAAAGCTGTGTGTAACAAAATTATAATCTTATTTAAGTATAATTTTATTTGCTTAACTTTTATCTGTTAATAACCACCTCTTTCGCCAACGAGAGGTAGACTCAACAGAACTAGCTTGTTGCTCCAACTCTCGCCGATGGAGGATTTCAGTTGCCGAAGAACACAACTGCGGATCGCGGTAGGGAATAGCAGCACGGGTTTGCAAATGCTCTTGTTCTGCGAGGGAAAGATGTGGTAAATCTATAACAGAAGCTGAATTTTGGTGGGTTGCTACTGTACCTGGTGATTTTCTGCCTACGGGTGGTGTGGAACCAACTTGTAACCCAGTTTGCAACAAGGCAGTGCGGACAGCAGCGGCACAAGAGTACGTTGCGAGTAAGCCATCTAACTGTAAACAACGAGCAACTTTTTCCAAGAATTCCACCGTCCATAATTGGGGACATACAGGTGGTGAAAAAGGGTCAAGAAAAATCGCATCTGCCCTAAAGCCGGAATTATACACTAAATCAATAGTCTTTCTCCCATCCCCAATAAAAAGATTAGCCTGCAATTGGGGAGTATTTGCTTGATATTTAAAAGCTAGTTGATGGAAAATATCCACATAACTGTCCATCCAATTGTCAAATAATTTCTGGGATATGACAGCTTGCGGTACAGCAGGATTAAGTTCTAAACCAATTACCTCAATGTAGCATTTGGGATTCACTTTCCAAATCGTGGCAATAGCTACCGCAGTGTTATATCCTAAACCATAACAAACATCTAATAGTCGCAATCTGGGTTGTATAGCTCTTTTTTCTAGCTGTGTTGGGACGATAAACTTGAATAAACTTTCTTGATGCGCTCCATAATGGCTATGGAAAGATTCTCCAAAATCAGTGGAAAAGAAGGTGAAAGAGCCATCGGCTGTAGGTTGGGGGACAAAACTCTCTAGTTCTGGCATTGTGAAAGCTGTAATCGATATTGATGCTTATGACTGACACACCATTTGTTATGACCGCTTCACGACTGCTGGAACATCTCAACGATCCACAAGTGGTAATCGTTGATTGTCGCTTTTCTTTAGCAAATCCACAACTGGGACAGGAACAGTATGCTATCAGTCACATACCAGGAGCATTTTACCTAGACTTAAACCAGGATCTTTCCAGTCCTGTACAACAGCATGGGGGAAGACATCCTTTACCAGACCCCATAGAGTTAGCCAACAAGCTAGGTGCCATTGGTGTGTATTCCCAAAAAACCCTGGTTGTGGCTTATGATGATTCTCGCTGTGCTTTTGCTTCCCGGCTGTGGTGGTTGTTGCGCTATCTGGGACACGAGCAAGTAGCAGTGCTAGATGGCGGTTTTGCGGGATGGCAAAAAGCAGGTTATCCTGTCACAGATGTGGTTCCCCAGGCTGAACCGGCGGAATTTATTCCCCAACGGCAACCCTCATTATTAGTAGATATTGATTATATCAAACAGCAGAAAGATTTACCAGGGGTAATATTAGTAGATTCGCGAGAACCAGAACGCTATCGTGGCGATCGCGAACCAATTGATAAAATTGCTGGTCATATTCCTGGTGCAGTTAATTATCCCTGGCAAGAGGTAACAGATGCGGTTGGTTATCTGCAACCCATCAGCGAGCAATGCGATCGCTGGGCACAAATTCAGCCAAATACCGAAATTTTAGTCTATTGTGGTTCCGGCGTCACGGCTTGTGTGAATTTACTATCTCTGGAAATAACTGGCATCAAAGGCGGTAAACTTTATGCTGGTAGTTGGAGTGACTGGATTAGTTATGAGTGATTGATGTGCAAGATTTGCTTGTTTCATGACCAGTCGCTAATAGTTACTCTACTTGAGTAACTGACAAGTCTATTAAATCAGCAATAGTACCCTTGTCGGGTACTGTCAAAATTTTCATCTATTCTTCACAATAAAAACGAGGACGTACATACGAGCATTCTACCAGCCGGTTTGGTTGATATTAATCGATGTCTACCACGACGGAGTAACGTTATCCAAGCCGGTTTTTACTCAAGTCCTCCGTAAAGAAACGTGTAAAAAGGACTCGCTATCTTTCTGATGTCAATACAATAGGATATGGAAGCACAAACTGGGGTGAATTTGCCAAAAAATATAGATTTTTGGCGCTATTACTGCTGATTGATAAGCAACGTAACCGATTGACTAACAACAGATGTAGTCTATCAACTAACAAGTATCATAATTCTTACTTATCTTTGATAGTCAATCAGTAAAAGGTGAGCCAAATGAAATATAAATTGATATTGGCCGCTTTGATTATTTTTGCTTGTCAAGGCTGTAGTTTTGTTGCTGACCTTCAGGCAGACCAGTATTCTTTACCCACCCAAACCTTAGAACAATCACCAACCAAAGTTAGAAACCAAGTCACTGGTCAACAACTGAAAACAGGAGACAAATCAGGGAGGTTGTCCATGTCAGACAACATAATTTCTGCGGAAATTCAACCTTTACCCAATCAAGCTCAGCCAGCGGCTAAAGCACTACAGAGTCTAGGATTTCGCATTCTGCACATTGGACAGACTATCAGCGTTCAAGCACCGCGATCGCTTTGGGAATCTACTTTCAATGTTTCCTTTAACAACGACCAAAAAAATGTATTACCAGAAATCCCCACTGGTAGAGTGACATATCCCAAAGCAGTCACGGACAATATGCGAATTCCACGGCAACTAAGAGACTCAGTTGCTGATGTGATGTTTCAAGAACCACCCGAATTTTTTTAACAAGTCTGAATTGTCGGGGTGGGGAAACCCCACTCGTGCAACAGTGCTGAGTAGGTAAGACTCAGGACTTTTGCGCTCTTTCTTTGGGACTGGCTCGCTTTTGCGTGAGTCTTTTAACCAACAAATATAACAAACCAGAGGAATTTAACAATATGGTGCAACAATCAAACAATAGAGAAAATCGCGTTTACTTTGAAGCAGTCGTACCCTCAGAAACTGGCAGGTCAATGTTTGCTGACGATGCCTTTTTGCAAGGGGAAAATTTAGAAGAATTTGCTCCAACAGCCGGACGAGCCGTAGAAGCAGCAACTGCTTTACAATCTCTTGGCTTTCGTATTCAACATATCGGCACATTTTCCATCAGCGGTGATGCACCCCGTGAATTGTGGGAAGAGGTATTTGGCACCCATGTAGAACGACGGACGCAACTTCTAAGTGAAGCGATTCCGGAATTAGGAGAACGTTCTTTCCTCTCCCACGTTGCAGGTGCGCCGTTTAATATTCCCCAACAGCTAGAGGGTTTAGTAGAACGAGCCTATCCCCAACTGCCACCAATATTATTCGAGTCACCTCTACCACCCCGTGTCAGCTACCATCATTTGCAAGTACCCGATGATGTGGCAATGATTTGCCGTTCTCCCCACGTACATCAGTTGGGAGTTACTGGTAAAGGCGTGTTGGTAGCAATGCCAGACACAGGATTTTACAAACATGCCTTTTACGCTTGGCATGGTTATAACTACAATGCTACCCTATCCCCTGACGCCATCCGCATCGAACACGACGAGGTGGGACATGGGACAGCGGAAGCAGCGAATATCTTCTCCAACGCCCCAGATATTGACTTTATTGGCGTTAAAATGGGCAACAACGCCACTCTAGCTTTTAAAACCGCATCAGACTTGTATCCAGCGGTAATGACCAATAGCTGGGGTTATCACCTCCCAGGAGTGACAAAGCTGCCAAATTTCCTCAAACCCCTAGAAGCAGCAGTTATTGAAGCAGTGCGTCAGCGGGGTATTACCGTTTGCTTCTCTGGTGGTAACGGACATATCGCCTTCCCGGCTATGATGCCAGAAGTAATTGCTGTCGGTGGTGTCTTCGCTCATGAAATGCTCGATGGTGAGGACTTCCTCTTGGAAGCATCAGACTACGCTAGCAGCTTCGACAGTTTAATTTATCCTGGACGGCATGTCCCCGATGTCTGTGGTTTGGTGGGGATGCGTCCAAGGGCTGTCTACATCATGTTACCCGTGGAACCGGAAGACGAAATTGATACGGGTTTAGGTGGTCCGGGTTATCCAAACAGCGATGAAACGGCAACTAATGACGGATGGGCAGTAATTAGCGGTACGTCGGCTGCATCACCCCAAGTCGCTGGTGTCTGTGCTTTACTCAAGCAAGTCCGACCAGAATTGTCTCCCGATGTCATGAAGGCTATTCTCAAAGCTTCTGCACGGGACGTGAAAAAAGGCAAGAGCGGTACCGGACAATGGGCTGGTGAAGGACACGACGGTGCTACGGGTGCTGGTTTAGTTGATGCTCATGCAGCATATAAGTTAGCACGGTCGGTGTTGGTTCGCAAGTAAAGAAGGGAAATTTCGTGTTTTGAGAAATTAACCACAGATAAACACAGATGAACACAGATGATTTATCTGTGTTTATCTGTGTGCATCTGTGGTTCCATATTCAGCCCTTTGCTTCTTTAGACTAAATTAGAAGAAGAAGTGTAAAGAACTGTAAACGGGTAAGAAATGGTGACAGCGACAACTACTCAACAGGAAATGCCTGCGGGTGGCAGTAAACCTGATTATTTCGACGCTCACGAGGTGTGGTATCCCGTCTTTTACGTGGAAGACTTGGATAAGGCGAAACCCGCACCTTTTACTTTGCTGGGTAGAGATATTGTCATCTGGTGGGATATGAAAGCTGAGTGTTGGCGAGCTTTTGATGATAAATGTCCCCATCGTCTGGCACCGCTTTCGGAAGGGAGAATAGCATCAGATGGGTTGTTGGAATGTCCTTATCACGGCTGGGCTTTTACAGGGGATGGGAGTTGCGATCGCATTCCTCAACAGGTGGAAGGGGGAAGTGCAGAAACATCTCTGCGCGCTTGTGTGGCATCTTTACCGACAACGGTACGTCAAGGGTTATTATTCGTTTACCCTGGAAACCCAGAGAATGCCGATAAAACGAAAGTTCCCATCGTTGAACCGATAGAAGAGACTCCCGACGAGTGGATAGTTCTCAACACCTTCCGCGATTTACCCTATGATGCCTTTACCCTGCTAGAAAACGTCTTGGATGCTAGTCATGTTCCCTTCACCCATCACAACACCGTGGGTAATCGGGCTAATGCTTCACCTGTGGAGTTGGAAGTCTTGGAGGCTGGGAAACACGGGTTTAAAGGTACTTGGGCAGATGGACCGCGTAAGGGTAAACTGGGACGGCAGGATACTACTTTCATCGCTCCTGGATTAATGTGGCATGACCTCACCTCGAAGCAGTTTGGGAGAACGTTAACCGTTGTCTACGCGACACCTATTCGTAAAGGCGAGTGTCGTTTATTTGCTCGCTTCCCCTTCAAGTTCGCTTCTAAAATTCCCGGCTTGTTTATTAAGCTGACACCGCGTTGGTATTCTCACATTGGACAAAATGCCATTTTGGAGGATGACCAAATTTTCTTGCACTATCAGGAAAGATACTTAGAAAAAGCAGGTAGAGGTGATAAATTTTTTAAGGCTTTTTATCTACCTACAAAAGCCGATGCTTTTGTATTTGAGTTCCGGCAATGGATACAGCAGTTTAACGCCGAACCATTCCCAGGGGAAGCTTTACCACCACGGTTATCAAAATCACAATTGCTGGATAGATATAATTCCCATACGAAGCACTGTGCAAGTTGTAGTAAAGCGCTGGCGAATATTCAGAAATTGCGGCAGGGGGTTGCAGTAGCGGCGGTGGTAGTTTGGGCGTTGATGCCTTTGTTGAGTGTTTTTTGGGATGAGGTGTCAGTGGCGGTTGCTGGGGTTACTTCTGTGGTGAGTTTGACGCTTGGTGGTGCTTGGTTGGGTTTGGGTAGGTTGGAAAGGAGGTTTTATGAGGGAAGGGAGGTAGCGCCGAGGAATTTACCAGATAAGAAGAAGTAGGGGGTGAATGTTTCGCGCAAAGGCGAGCCAGTCGCTTGCGGGGGTTCCCCCCGTTGTGCGAACTGGCGTCGCTAAGGACGCAAAGGTAGGAATTGGGAAATCTGAATAATTTTAGCCCGCGAATGCGGGCTTTATTTGTATAGCTTCACTATCTCAACATCAGCAACAGCCAAGTAAGCGATCGCGTCATATTCCAGCTTCAATTCGTGTTTTAGTTTTACACACAGACGCCTATAAATGCGTTTTTTATGGTCGCAGTGCGCGACAAGTTCAGCTAGAAGTTGACCATATTGTCCCTTTCTCTAAAGGAGGCAGTAACGACATCAGCAACTTGCAAACACTTTGTCTTGACTGTAATCGAGGCAAGGGAGCGCGTAGCTTGAGATAAGTACAAAACCGTTAGCTTAATATACTCATACCCTGGCTCAGCCTGGGAATATCTTTGATGAGGCTCCGCTTCTCGGCAAGACGAGGCAGAGCCTATAAAAATGCATTCCCTATCAGAGACAGGGAACGATAAGACGATAAAGGATAAATAAGAGAAATAAGTCAATTTTTTTAATTTTAGGACTTACGCAAGCACCCGCTGCGTCATTGCGACCGGAACCTCGTGTAGGGAAGCAATCCCATAGTTTTTGGCGATTACTTCGCTTCGCTCGTAATGACGCAAAATCATAATTGGTGCGTAAGTCCTGTAATTTTTTCGTCGTCATTCAGCAATTTATTGAAAATATATGAATTTAGTTATTTGGAGAGCTTTTATTCAAATATTCCTAACTGTACCCCCTGTTGATTGTTATCACCCTTTTCTGATGCGATGGGTGGTAAATCTGGAGTTGGTTCAACAACCAAGGGAGCATTTTCTTCAAATCTCAACTTTGAACCCTTAAGATAATCTTCGTCAATTTCAAAAGATAACCAACGTCTTTGTAAGGTTTCTGCTACTCTACCTGTCATATTAGAACCAGCAAAAGGTTCTAAGACAATATCTCCGGGTTCTGTACAAAGGTTGATAACAAACTCTGGTAAAGCTTGAGGAAATCTTGCGGGATGCGGTTTAAACCCTTCTTCCTTACACCGTCGTTGATAATAATCATTAGAAGCAGTATTCGAGGCAGAAATCACATTTACAGGCTGAATTAAGTCTTCAGTTAAGATTTCTTGTAAAACAGCCGGTTGTCCTATTTCTTCTTGATTTTTATCGCCACGTCCATCAATAATATTGGGAGGAATAGCTCCTCCTCTGTCCTGACCAAATTTATCGGAAATATCATGTCCTGATGGTCTAACTTTCGGTTTATATCCATTTTTCAGAAGATTTTTCATGGCCTCGCTATAAAGCTTTAAAACTCTTCTGTTATTAGCCTTAGGATGGGGTTCTTTTGACAGCCACCTAACTGTATTTACTGAATCTTTTACTCTTTCCCGACGAACTGTAACCCATTCAGCCGGAGTCGGAAGTTTGGCTGGATTGTACCAATACAATTCTTGCGCTAGGTAAAAACCAAGTCCGCCTTTTTCTTTTGGTTTGCACAACGCTACAACTAATTCAAAATGGTAGAGAGAACGTACTGGGATACCCTTAACCCAGCTACCACCAATATCAATAACCAGCGAACCTGTCGGTTTAAGAATGCGGTGAAATTCGAGCGCAAAATCTTTGAACCAATCGACATATTCATCCGCATCCACGTTTCCATATTCTTTTTTTCTCAGCAGCGCAAATGGAGGAGAAGTACAAATTAGGTCTATACTTTCATCGGGAATACTTTTCATTAATTCCAAGCTGTTTCCCAAATAAGCAGCGCCAAATTTTGTCTCGTAGTAAGGCTTACAATTAAGTTTCATCGATATTTGTCAGTACTTTTGTACTTCCACTGAAGACAACATTATCCATACAAGCATATGTTTTCCTATGTGGAGCTATTTTATGTGGAGTTATTTATTGATGACAAACCTGGCTTTTCGAGGTTACATCCGGGAAAGCCACAACAGCAATAACATTCCCTTCTGATGATAATTATTCTACCATAAGGAAAAAGTCGTTAAAATATCAATCGTTGAAACGACATATTTTCGTTCATGGATTAAAAATTTTTCTCAATATTATTGATAATAGGCTTTGTTATTGATAATAATGTGATGAATTTCTGACTTTACAAAACTTATGATTGAAAAAACATATCAATACTAATTTATGAGTGCGGAGTTTTGAGATACTAATAAACCCTAGCCGTATAGACTAGGGGTAGCGAAGGAGAAATATCGAAAAAACTGAGGTTAAATACTGACGTTACTTACGAGCTAAATCCTTTGCTGGTTTCTCGTCTTGGGTGAGAGAAGCAGGAAATTCCAACTCTTGATAAGTGGGGTTAATAACACTAGCGCTAGTGGTGATGTTAGCAGTAGCATTAGAGTTACGAGAGCGCCGAGTTAAATAAACGCTACCGCCAATCAAACCACCTAATAAAGCAATTCCCCCCAGGTTTTTGGCAATTTTTGCACTGTTATAAGGTATTCCACTGTTGGGAGAACTGTCTAATATTTGAGAAGACTTGGATTTGCTAAACGGGCAAGCTTCCGCACTGCCCATAGAGAAGATTACAGCCCCACTGGTGATGGCAACAGCAGAGGCTATAGCAACCAGAAATTGCTTGTTTTTCATTGGTTTACTGGTTGAATTTCGGGTTTACAAAATAATTTCCACAGGTTGAGAACGGTTGTAAATTCTCACCTTAATAAAAATGTAATCTCCCCTATCTAACTTTGCAAGGGTAATCTAGCTTGTAAACCATTGGGAAAATCAAGGTAAAGCATAAGATTGATGCAAGAATCTCCTCTATGATGGCATGGGGAGTGTTAACATAAAAGCCACTATCAATAACAAACTTGTTAACTGATAGCGGCGTTAGTTAAATGGCTAATATCAAGGTGTTTTAGGCTTTTTTGACAGCTTTCTTTCTTTGCAACAACAGTCCAGCGCCAGCAACTAGAGCCATACCAATCGTCGTTGAAGCTTCTGGTACGCGAGTAACTCCTTCGTAGTCGTAAATTATATTCACCCTAGCTCTAGCAAAGGTTTCAAATTGAGAAGCTACGTTACCGCCAGCAGTAGTCCGTGATGTACCCACGGCGGAAAAGTTGAAGGGGATGGTTCCAGAACCAATGAAGGAACTTAAATCGGAAGTTAAAGTTTGGGTTTGGGTTTCGCTAGCTGACAGACCGTTAATAGTTGTCCCAGAGGTTCCCCCAAAATCCAAACTGCGATCATAAACTGCAAGAGTAACCGGACCTACAGTTCTGAGGGGATTGGCGTTCAATGTAATTCCGCCACCAGGTCCGCCTGTCAAACCGAGGGCAGCAGACAGCTGACCTGACACCGTGCTAGGTGACCTAGTACTGGTGTTTTCCAGCCTTGCTGTCCCATCAATTTCACCAAACAGTTCCACCGTAACACTCCTCAGAGTGCCTAAGCTGGAATCAAACTGTTGAATGTTAACAGTCTCATCGAAATCTGTTAAGTCGCGATTGACTGTCCCGGAAAAGGAGAGAGTGGCTGCATTCGCTGCGCTAGTGGCGCCGACAATCCCCACTAGTGCAGTAGCAGCGGCGATGCCACTGATAAGCTTTGTTTTCATAGCACGAATCGAGTGTATATACCTGTCCCTAGGATATTGTTTAAATTGAATTTATACTAGTCTATTTCTGTAAAAATTTCATGAAGCAAGCTTATTTTTTTAGGTAAACTCTATTAATTAAATCGCTAATAAATCCCAGATTTCTGTATAACGGCGGACTATTAAATAAATATTTACATTGCTGGGGATGAGCTAGATAGGAACTAATCTGAGAAATAAGTCAGGATAATTACGTAATCTACTCGGATGTAAATTACTTAGCTAATAGATATATCAGCAAAATTAAATTTAATTAATCTCCACATTTGCAATTTCATCGAATTATAATCCAGTTTAGATTGATAGAAAACCCAGAGATTTATTAACATCATATTTTGCCATAATTTATAACCAATGTTTAGGTGATTACAGGAGAGATTAATCTGCCAAAATCAAGACAGGTAAGGTAAATAATGGCAGGTAAATATTTCGCGTTCATCCATGAGCTATTAGTAGTTTTACCTCCAGATACTTGATTTTATGTCAATATACTTAATAAGGCTAGGTCAGTGTCATCTGTCTTTAGTTAAATATCTATCTGGTAGTTGAGATATCCCAACAACAAAATCTTCACGGTTCAGGACAAATGAAGCATGAGAATCTCTAAGGGGGAGTTTTACTAGATATAGTGTCTATCCACTGATTAATAGACGAAAACCGCCCCTAGAGATTATTTTCCTGATATTTATTATCAGAGTTAGCGCCGTCTGGTTTTTGTTTTCAAGGAGGGTAAACTGGGGATGATGCTAGCAATACCTGTATCTGCATCATTAGGTCTTCTGTGGCGATCGCTCTTGCGGTGGGATTGCAAATAGTGAGCGTAGGAAGTGGGAATCTCTTCTTTCGTCCTGTTAGCTACTACTCCTAGCAGTGGGGTACCAGCGACTTTCAAATCTTCCAATGCACGCTCTAGGACGGAACGTTTTAATTTTCCTAGACCAGTGACTAATACCAGTCCATTAGTATGAGCAGCTAGCAAAGTAGCATCTGCAACTCCCAAAATTGGTGGTGCATCATAGATGACTATATCAAAAGCAGCTTGCAGTTTATCCATCAAATCCTGCATCTTTTCGGAAGCTAGGAGTCGGATGGGGTCTGGAGGAATGGAACCAGCGGTCATCACATACAGGTTATCCTCCAGTGGTGATTGCTCAATCACATTTTGAAAATCGAGGTCAGTAGAAATAACATCCGTCAATCCTTGAATATTGGCTATACCCACTAACTCATGCAAGCTAGGACGGCGCAAATTAGTATCTATGAGTAACACTCGTTGTCCCATTGCAGCAGCTGCTTGTGCTAGATAAGCAGCTACGGTTGATTTACCTTCTTCTTCAATCGCTGAACTAATGACAAAGGAGCGAATGGGAGTATCGGAAGCTAACAGACGAATATTGGCATATAAAGAACGGAAGACTTCAAACACTGGAGCTGATTTTTGCCATTGCGGTTGGTTATGTTTAAAAGTACCCGACAGATTACTTGTATTTGGGAGGGAAAAGCTCGATTCTTGGAGTTTTTTGTGTAAGGGAACTATTCCCAGCAATGGTAATCGAGTAATTTCTTTGATTTCCTTGGAAGTGTATAGGACATTAGCGAGCTTCTCAATTAATATAGCTGCCCCTAAACCTAACAATAACCCAAGTAAGCCGCCCAGAACTAAATTTTGTGATGGATTAGCTGCAGATTGTTTGGGGTTGATTACAGGAGTAAGTAACTGCCAAGGAATTTGTCTTTGGGCTGCGTCGATGCGTAAAGCTTCGCGTTTTGCCAAAAATTGATTGAGGTTGTCAGTTGCAATCTGTAGTTCCCGCTGAACATCAGTGTATTCTCGGCTAACTATCGATAATTGCTTGACAGCCAAATTTAAATTATCTACTTTGTCTGACACCGATTGATTGCGGACATCTAACTGCCGAATCCGGCTGTACATGTCGCGCTGCACTCGCTGTCCTTCTTGACGCAACAGAACTAGCAATTGTTGTCGTTGCTCCCGTAAAGCTACCAGTGGATTCCCAGGTTCATTATTATCAACGTATTTGGCTAAGGTTCTGGCAATTTCCGCATCTACTGCTTGAATTGTATCTAGTAACTTTTGGTAGCGTGGATTATCGCTCAACACCGAATTTGCCGCGGATGTATCTGGTCTTTGGGCTAACTCCGCTTGCAAATCCTTATACTTAGCACGCATTTGTTCTAGTTCTACCTGAATTTCCAGGCGTTGTTTCATAAAATCCGAAATCTGAGCGGACAATTGTTGTCCTGTCTTTTCTGGATCGACGAGGTTATTTTCTTGACGCAATCTTTGCAGCCGTCTTTGCTGAATTTCCACCCGTGAATTTAGCTGTGGTAGCTGCTGCTCTACAAACTTGAGTCCCTGGTTAATATCTGCCCGTCGCTGGTCTAGACTGTACTCTAGATAGGATTTAGAAAGTAAATCTAAGGTATCCCTTACTAGGTTTTCATTGGGATCTTTAAATTTAACGTCCAGAATATTCGGCTTGGTAGATTCAATAGTTAAACTTTCAACAAATTTTTCCTCATCTATCTGAGGATATCGCCGCTTAAGCTTTTGGATCACACCAGACAGAACTTGGGGACTTTTCAACACTACAATCGTCGTCTCTGTGGTTTTCTCATTCGATACTGTCTCATCTCGACGACTACTTAAGGTTTGTGGTACTGAGGAGATAACCTCTGTCTCAGCTGCGAGTGGTTTGGTTAAAACCTGAAATTCTCCTTGATAAATGGGTTTACTTGTTTGAGTTGTGATACCAGCACCAAGAGTACATACGCAGGTAATACTCATAACTAATAATACTCGGCGACGAACCGCTGCCATAACTTGCCCTAGGTTCAATCCACCTTCATCATCTTCAGAGAATTGGGCAGTATTGTATACAGACGATAATTGAGAAGTTTTTTCAGAGTTCATTTTAGCCTTTGTCAATTTATTGACTCGTATTCTCTAGGCAATTTAGTGTTTAGTTCTATTCTTGACATTGGTAGTTCACCCTTAGCACCCTGGGTAAATTGTATGCACCTGCTCTATTTCTTATGTTTATTTACGGCTTTACCGCTTCATTCGGAAGTTGCTTCTGGCTCAGGGCATATCAATTATTAAATTTTATACCAAAAATTTATTATGTATTTGTGTAGCTAAAGTAAACAGTAGCTGAAATTGATGCACTATGACTACCTTAGCACTACGTAGTTAAAATTTTCATTTATTTATGGCTAAGTAATAATTGTTGTATAAAGTTTTGATATATTGTTGGTATTTTTATTCCGTATATACCTATAGCTCCTTAGATATTACCTGGCATATCTTATTACATCATATGCCTCTGGCTATCCGGTAAAATTTATATCTCCTATCTCTTTTAGAGTTACTCAACTTACCATCCCGATTTGTCCCCTTAGTCTTGACGCAGTGCTGTCTAACCATAGTCGGGAGTTAAGTCTGTGTTCGGGACGGAGACCTCCTCTAAGTTCGACTTTCCTGACTAGTTATCAAAAATCGCTGGTTTTTAAGTATACAAATATTTTTTGTTATTATTTATACTACGAAATAGAGGTATGACACTAAGTAGCAACTTGGGTTAGTAGAAATAGTTGCAAGCAATCTTTTTTCTCTAAATCAAGAAATATTTATGGTATTTTATTGGTATTCAAGTTGCTAATTTTTAGATTCTTGTCAGATAATATTTGGTTGATAATCATCAAACCAT